>WNGO01002761.1_pt1 | contig 11189 bp, 10 predicted proteins | sample 5400511 | NCBI WGS metagenome assembly WNGO01 (sample SAMN13153380, study PRJNA577476) | soil metagenome | isolation source: 20 cm soil or saprolite under Garry oak tree replicate 2 | place: USA:California | collected 2016-06-15
GTATGGCTACGCTACTCTCGGCGAACTTTTCGCGTGGATAATCGGCTGGGACTTGATTTTGGAGTATGCCCTGGGTGCTGTCACCGTCTCGATCGGTTGGTCGGGCTACGTTGTCTCGTTTCTGCGCGATCTCGGTATTCACATTCCGCCCGCACTATCGGCGGCGCGCGGTACGCTCATTACACTGGCGGATGGAACGACGCAGGTCACTGCCATCTTCAATCTGCCAGCGGTCATTATTATTGCTATCGTTACGTTGCTGCTCGTGATCGGTATTCGCGAATCCGCGAACGTCAATAACGTCATTGTGTTTGTAAAAGTGGCAGTCGTGCTGCTCTTCCTCGTCGGCGCGGCTCACGCCGTCAATCCCGCTAACTGGCATCCGTTCATTCCGCCGAGCACGGGCGTGCGCGGACATTTCGGCTGGAGCGGCGTCACGCAAGGCGCTGGGATCGTTTTTTTCGCCTACATCGGTTTCGACGCAGTCAGCACCGCCGCGCAAGAAGCAAAGAATCCGCAGCGCGACATGCCCATCGGCATCATCGGCTCACTGTTAATCTGCACGGTGCTCTACATCGCGGTCTCGGCCGTGGCCACCGGCATCGTTCCTTACCTGCAACTGGATGTACCGGATCCCATTGCTGTGGCGGCTGACCACGCGGGACTCGGTTGGATGTCCGCCGCGATTAAGTTGGGCGCAATCGCGGGCCTCAGCTCCGTAATTCTCGTGATGCTCCTTGGCCAGTCGCGGATTTTCTGGACGATGGCCGACGATGGTTTGCTTCCAAAATTTGTAAGCAGAGTGCATCCAAAATTCCGCACTCCCTGGATCACCACGATATTGACTGGCATTGTTGTGGCTTTCTTTGCGGCGCTGTTCACTGTGCGAGAAGCAGGCAGCCTCGTTTCCATTGGCACGTTGCTGGCGTTCGTGATCGTCTCAATTGGCGTGCTCGTGTTGCGTATTCGCGAGCCGCATTTGCCAAGAACCTTTAAAACACCGGCGGTGTGGGTCGTGGCCCCACTGGGGGCATTGTCGGCGCTTTACCTGATGATTGCTCTCCCGTGGCGAACATGGGAACGGCTCATCATCTGGTTCGTCATCGGCATGGTCATTTACTTTTTCTACGGCGTACGCCGCAGCAAACTCGCTCAGGCCAAGATTTCCGGAGACCAGTAGGCACGAGCGAAAACGTTCCCTGATTCTCAGCGTCGGCGAAGCTGTTGAGGTATTGAATAGTCACTGCTTGAAACAGCTATCCCATTTAGCAACATCTGTGTGAGCGCTTCAACTGCCCCAGCTGCTTTCGTCAAAACCCGCGCGATGGGCTGGTGCCAGCAAATCCGAGAAAAGCACGCGTGCGCCTTGCGAGCGTTCCGCTATCGATTTCATCGAAAACGCGCCAACCCGCTGCGACCTCGGAGAGCGAAACCTGTAGCTTGCGAAGAATTTTTCTTTCGTCTTCACTCAGCGCCTTTCGCCGCTCACGGCTCAATGCGCGCTTTTGAAATTGCGAGAGCACCGTTGCCAATCGAGTCTCAGTCGCCGTTCTGAACAGATTGAGAAGCTGTTGAAAAGCGACGTGAAACGGAATCGTGGCAAGGTCGACATCTGTGGTTTCGGAGACGCCGGTGGGCGGCATCGCGATCTCATGCGATATCGCAACGGAGTGCCAGACATCTGCTAGTTGATAATATCCGATCTCAACACGGTAAGAGGCGTGCGATCCCGATGTCGTCACGTAATGCATCGCGGCCATGGGCTCGACAGCCACAGTTTTTTCTTGCAGACCATCTGCGCCATACAGCCGAAGATGGACCTGTCGATCCACCGGCATCATTGTCTCGAACAACGATGACCAGTCGATATTCCAGCTAGCGAAGATGGTGCGCGCGTCCCGTGCGATGGCGAACAGGATTCGCGCACCATGTTCGCGCGTTAAGCCGAGGCTATCGCCGACGTCAGGTGGTCGGTCGGCTGCAACGAGACCTACGATTGGTTCCCTGGAAATGTGGAAAGCGTCGCGGGCCTTTGATGTTTGCACGTTGCGGTTTCGTCTTCTTTCGGCCATTTTCCTCAAGGGTCGCTCAAATCCGTGAAAGGCCAACCGCGAACATTGCGCTATTATTCAATAGCGAGCGAAATTTTTTCAAGTTCATCTTTGGAACTTCGCGGTCTTTCTAGCGATTAACCGATATTTTCTCTCCTGAGTAAGAAAACCATGAGCCCAAAAATCGTCGACCTCGAGCAAGTTTCTTATCGCTGTGACAAGTTGCGTGCTGCTGGAAAAAGGCTGGTTGCTACAAACGGCTGTTTTGATCTACTGCACGCCGGCCACGTGCGGTATCTGCAAGCTGCGCGTGCGCTCGGTGATTTCCTCGCAATTGGCTTGAATGGCGACAATTCGGTTCGCGAGTTGAAAGGAAGCGGGCGTCCCGTTACAACAGAGAGCGATCGCGCGGAGCTTCTGGCGGCTTTGCAGTGTGTAGATCTGGTCACGATTTTTCCACAGCGCCGGGCAACGCAGTTTATTGCCGCAGTCAAGCCTGCCATTTATGTCAAAGGTGGCGATTACAGGTCCGAAACGCTGGACGAAGAGGAGCACGCGGTGTTAAAGGAAATCGGCGCGGAGATTCACCTCATTCCATTTGAGCCAGGCTATTCGACTTCGCGCTTAATCGAACAGATATCCAAAACTAGGCGTTGAAATTTATGAGTCGTCGCAATTCGTCTCCGTTAAATGACACACTCGCAATCAATAAGTGAAACGGTTACCAATTGGAATTCTCGGATCGGGAAAAGGAAGTAACTGCCGCGCAATCCTCGAGAGCATCCGGTCGGGCGATCTTGCCGCGGAAGCGCGCGTTGTGATTTCGGATATGCTGGACGCACCGATCCTTGAGATAGCGCGAGAGTTTTCGGTTGCAAATGCGTATTTGCCACCGGGTCAATTTCGCACGCGCCTGGAGCCGCAAGCAGAAGAAGAGCTTGTGAGAATGTTGCGCGACGCTGGCGTTCATCTTGTGGTTCTCGCTGGCTTCATGCGCGTATTGCACGCGCCCATGCTCAGGGCGTTTCCCCATCGCATCATCAACATCCATCCGTCGCTTCTGCCGAAATATCCGGGACTTGAAGCTTGGAAACAAGCTCTCAGAGCCGGTGAAACTGTGACGGGTTGCACGGTGCATTATATCGATGAGAAAGTCGATCACGGCCAGATCATCGCTCGCCGGGAGGTAGCCATCTTGCCTGACGATACGGCGGAAAGTCTGCATGCCCGGATTCAAACCGCCGAACACGAATTGTACCCGCTCGCAATAGCTGAATTCTGTGAAAAATATGCGCCACCAAATCTGTAATTTGGAGATGGCACAATCAGGGTTGTAAACTGCTCCACTACAGTTGTTCTGGTTTTTGCTCCCGCCTGAGCAGCTCTTCCAGAGCGACCGTCGGTGTTTTTTGTTCATAAAGCACGGCGTACACCTCATCGATAATAGGCGTCGCGATGTTCAATCGCCGCGCGCATTCCCATGCGCTTCGCGCGGTCGGAATCCCTTCGGCCACTGTTTTCATCGACTCAGTAATCTGAGCGACTGCTTCGCCACGCCCCAAGCGCTCGCCGAGGGTATGATTGCGGCTGCGCTCACTGTAGCAGGTCAGAATCAGATCGCCCGCCCCGCTTAATCCATAAAACCCAGTCGCGTTTCCGCCCATGGCAACCCCGAGCCGGACCAGCTCGGCCAACGATCGGGTGACCAACGCGGCTTTCGAATTATTACCCAGTTCCAGACCGTCGCTAATTCCGGCCGCTATGGCGAAAACATTTTTCAACGCGCCGCCAAGTTCGATCGAAACGACGTCTTGACTCGTGTAAATGCGAAACCGCGAACTGCCCAGGATGCGTTGCAAACTCGCCGCGCAATTCGCGTCGTCACAGCCAATGACGGTGGCGGTCGGGAGATTTTGTGCGATTTCGATAGCGAGGTTCGGGCCGGACAACACTGCGATTTTGTGGCCCGGGAAAACTGCCCCCAGAATTTGGCTCATCCGCATTCCAGTCAGGTGCTCGATCCCTTTGGTGCAACTCAGGAACACGGCAGCCGGATTGGTAATGAGTTTTTGCAGACGGGTGGTGATCTCGCGCAATGCAATTGAGGGTGTTACAAAAACGATCAGATCCGCTCCGGCGCAATCGCCCAGGTCGGATGTGACATCCACTGAGAGAGGTAATTTAATTCCAGGAAGATAGTCGAAGTTTTCCCGCATCTTTTGCATGCGCACGATACGAGAGCCATTGTGACCCCAAAGCGAAATTGGTCGCCCGTTTTTTCCCCACAGCCAAGCCAGCGCCGTCCCCCAAGCACCCGCACCCAAGATTGCCGTCTTGCCAATCTTCACCTCCGAGTAAAGCGTGGTTCCCTGCCGCGCATTAGCCGGGAAAGATTTGATTGGTGCCGCCAAATCACAACTCCCGCGATACAAAGCGAGGAGTAAAACAGCGCTTTCTCATAGCTTTGATTTAGCCGGGTCATAATGGCGATCACGAGCGGCAGCGCGACGGCAGCTACCACCGACGCTAGCGAGACATAGCGCGTGAACCAAAAAATTAACATCCAAATGACGACACCAATCAGCATCGCGAATGGCATGAGACCGAAAAGTGCTCCGGCAGAGGTCGCAACCCCTTTTCCGCCCCGGAACTTCAGCCACAGCGGAAAACAATGCCCAATCACAGCAGACACCGCCGCGACGATTCCAAAAATCTCAGGTGAAACCCAGTCCTGCCGCATCAGGGTTGCAATCGACACCGAGATCTTTACCGCACCTAAACCTTTCAGGAAGTCCAGGACGAATACCGTATAGCCATATCGTCTCCCGAGGACGCGCAAGACGTTCGTCGCGCCAATGTTACCGCTGCCACCCTTCTGGATGTCGATTCCCGCGATCCGACCAGCCAGGTACCCGAAAGGAATCGATCCCAACAGGTAACTTGCGCCAAGGACGATCGCCAACGTGAGCATCAAAAGTAGGAATGAACTGGCCTTTACCTGGGCTTGTAGTTTTGTAAGTTGTTCTTCGACAGCCAAATAGAAATTATAGCGACATCCGCTGGCGTAATCCCACTGATACGCGCAGCTTGACCAACTGAGGTGGGACGCAAAGTTGCTAGCTTCTGTCGCGTCTCGGAGCGAAGCCCATTGATTTTACTGTAATCCAGCCCATCGGGTATAACTTGATCCTGCCGCCGTTCCAGTTGTCGATTTTGTTCGGATTGTCGGGCCGCATATCCTTCGTACTTGAAATCGGTCTCGACTAGCTCCCAAATCGGGGCTGGCACACAGGAAAGAATCTCCGGAGGAAGATTCTGTACGCTAAAATCTGGTCTTTTGAACAATTGCGAAATTGGAACGCCGCGGATCATCGTCCCGATAGCCGTCGCTCGGGCTTGCTCCAACAGGCGCATCTTCTCTTGGAAGCGAGCATAGCGGTGTTTGCTCACTAGCCCCACCGTGAACGCCCGTTCAGTCAGGCGTTGATCTGCGTTATCGTGCCGCAAAAAGAGTCGATCCTCAGCTCGGCTTGTAAACATTCGATACGGCTCTTCGGTCCCTTTTGTGACCAGATCGTCAACGAGGACACCGATATAGGCTTCTCTTCTGCTTAGGAGAAATGGCGAGCGGTTTTGAACTTTCAAAGCTGCATTGGCTCCAGCGATCAGGCCTTGCGCCGCTGCCTCTTCATACCCCGAAGTACCGTTGACTTGGCCTGCGAAATAGAGTCCGCTGACTAGCTTGGTTTCGAAGGTGGAAAACAGCTGGGTCGGCGGGAAATAATCATATTCGACGGCATAACCTGGCCGCATCATGTCGGCGTGTTCCAATCCAGGAATAGTGTGCAGCAATTCGAGTTGGACGTCGTAAGGTAGACTGGTGGAAATCCCGTTCACATAGTACTCATGCGTATGCCGTCCTTCTGGCTCGAGGAAAATCTGATGCGAAGTCTTATCTGAAAATTTGACAATTTTGTCTTCAATTGAGGGGCAGTACCGTGGACCCGTCCCCTTGATCCTTCCAGCGTAAAGTGGAGATCGTTGAAGATTTGCGCGAACAATTTCATGGGTCTTCGGTGTTGTAGCAGTTATCCAGCAAGGAAGTTGTTCCACGTGGAACTTGCCATCTTGAACAGAGTTCAGTGTGAAGATCTCACCAAGACCGCCGCCGATTTCCGCAGGCTCGAAGGCGAACGTCGGAGGAGGTTCGTCGCCCAATTGAATGGTGCACCGCGAGAAATCGATTGAACGGTCGTTCAATCTGCACGGCGTGCCGGTCTTGAACCTTCCCACCTGAAATCCAAGCTGCCGGAGGTTCTCGCTCAAGCTTGAACTTGTGTCAGCCATGCGGCCGCCCGGCTTGCTGCTCTGACCCACATGTAGTAGACCGCGCAAGAATGTTCCAGAAGTGACAATAACCGTGCGCGTGGCAATTCGCAATCCGAAATCCGTTTCCACGGCGACCACTTTCCCTCCCTCGACCAAGATGCGCGAAACGGTCGCTTGCTTCGTACGAAGATTGTCCGCCCCTTCTAGAACCGCTTTCATCCGAAACTGATACGCCTTCTTGTCGCACTGGACTCGGGGAGCCCTAACAGATGGACCCTTTGTTCGGTTAAGCATTCGAAACTGGATCCCGGTGGCGTCGGCGTTGACGCCCATAGCACCGCACATGGCATCGATTTCCCGCACGATATTCCCTTTGGCTAGACCCCCGATCGCCGGATTACATGACATCTGTCCAATTGTGTCCAAGTTCTGGGTCAGCAACAATGTGCGAGGACCGATTCGAGCCGCAGCCAGTGCCGCTTCGATACCTGCATGTCCACTGCCGACGACTACGATGTCGTATTCCGTTGGAAGTTGAAATGTCATTGATCTAACATCTTGCCGCCCAGCCTTTTATCTCAGTAACATCTTGTGTTGGATCCCATCTTCAGCTCACCTTGCTGCTGCTTGGGACGTTTGAATTACGCCGTGTGCGATGCGGCCAAGCACAACCAAGAGCAATATAGTGGTCACAAAGATGCCTCCCCAGATCCAGTATTCGATCGTTCGCGGGTAATTTTCACCGCGCATGATGCGAACTGCAAGTTGCCCCAATGTCCCGACGTAAACGTACAAAAACAACCCCGGTATCCGACCGATCGAAGCCCACAGCATGTACAAACCGAATCGAATACTAGTCAAGCCATAGAAGTAATTCAGCAGGCTCGTAGGAAACAGGGGATGTAATTGACTCAACAAAATGATTTTCCAGCTCTCGCGTTCCACCGCAGGCCCAAGGCCACAAAGCGTTGGATTACTTGAAAGTTTTCGCTGGAACCATCGCCTGGCTATCGAACGGCTTAGAGTAAACGAAATCGCTGTGCCAACGATGTTGCCTACAAAGACAATCAAAAATCCCCACCACAAACCTAAGAAAAAACCGCCTCCGACAGCTAGGATGCCGCCCGGAAGCAGAAGGACATTACAAATTGCGAAAAGCAACGGATAACAGATCGCTGCCCATGCGCCCAAGCTCATCACACGCTTTTGGAGCGTCTGGATAAAGTCCACAACTGGAAAAAACCGCGAGAGCGCAAAAACCAGAGCGATCGCTAGTACCAGCGCTGCAACCTGCCAGTAAAACGAGCGGCAAACCCTTAGCATCTTGAAATCTTGCGCGCGTCCTCCACTTCGCGCAAATTTCTCTAGTACAGTTTCTTGCGTCCGAATGGAGAAGCAGCGTGATCAGTTAAACGTGTGAACACGCTCGGTATTTGTTTTTGTGCAACTACGCACTCGAAGCGTGTGCGTTCCCGTGACGCGGCAGCGCGAGGCTGTCAAAAATTAAGCGCGTGGCGTCCGAGCGGTTTAGCGTATAGAAGTGAATACCCGCGACATCGTTATCCAGAAGATCCTGACATTGTTCCAACGCGTACTGAATGCCGCCGCGTCTGACCATTTCGGGATCGTTTTGGCAACACTGTAACGCGCGCTGAAGCTTTGCTGGGAAGCGCGCGCCGCCCGCTAACTCGGCGATGCGTTTGAATCCGCCGATGGAGGTAATCGGCATAACGCCAGCGATAATGGGGATGTGAATGTCATGAAGCGCACAGCGTTCACGAAAATCGAGGAAGTCGCGATTATCGAAAAACAGCTGCGTGACGATGTATTCGGCGCCGGCATCCACTTTCGCTTTGAAATAATCCATTTCGACTAATCGATTGGGCGTGCCAGGATGTCCTTCGGGGAACCCGGCCACGCCAATTCCAAAACCGCGGTGGTCCGGATGCGCCCCCGATTCATTGAATCTGCGAATGAATTTGACCAAATCGATCGCATGTTGGAACGAATCCCGCGATTTATCGTAAGCAATTCCTGCCGGCCTATCCCCGCCAAGCGCGAGAATGTTTCCAATGGCCGACTTGGCGTATCGAAGGAGGATCGCTTCGATCTCCTCTTCGTTATGACAGACGCACGTGAGGTGAGGGATTGGGTCCAATTTTGTTGTGTGTTGAATGCGCTCGACAAGATCGTGAGTTAAATCACGCGTTGACCCGCCGGCACCGTAAGTCACGCTGACGAAGTGCGGCATGTACGATTCGAGGTCACGAATCGTTTGGTAGAGGATCTCCGCCGCCTCCGGTGTTTTTGGGGGGAAGAATTCGAACGAAAACGTGGGCGAATTCGCCCGCATAATGTCGGTGATGTGCATGACTCAGCGCCTACCTTCGTTCCTGCCGCGACTTTCGGTCAACTCACCGAAGCAACTCACGGCCCGATTGCAAATAGTAGCAACACGCCAACAATTTTGAATATCTCTGAACAAGTCTCCTCGCTGTCGCAGAAACCAAGGTTTATTGGTCAAGCAACAAGTGTTATTAACATGTCGCGCATGGCACGGCATTTCCTAAGAGTCCTGACAGTTATTCGCAGTAAGAAGAATAAGATCCAAACAGAATTTCACTAAAGAGCAGTATTATCTGTTTGTGAAAAACTTTTTCGTCAGCGCATGAAGCGGTTCCATATCCTCAATCCAACTGTTCAAGGCCAAAACGCGTCGTGTTTCTGTGCCTTGGCCATAATGACCAAAGCGCCGCAGGCTGGCCAGGTCAAAACACGCCTTGTCCCTCCACTCAGACCAGATGAAGCCGCGGAGTTAAACAGTTTTTTTTTACACGATACAGCTACTGCAATTGCGAACTCCGCCACGGCTAAGGACGCCTGTGGAATTGCGGTTTATACGCCAATCGGCTCCGAATCGGCTTATGCCGACATCCTTCCGGACAATTTCAGGTTATTACCGCAACGCGGCGACCGGTTTGGGGAACGTCTTTACTTTGCTGCGCTGGATCTATTCAAGTGCGGGTTTGAATCGGTGTGCCTGCTCGATTCGGACAGCCCAACCGTTCCCCCGGAAAATTTCGCGCAAGCAGTAAAACTTTTGCAGCGCCCAGGTGATCGTGTCGTTCTCGGTCCGTGCGAGGATGGCGGCTACTATTTGATTGGACTTAAGAAGCCGCACAAAGAACTCTTTGAGCGAATTGATTGGAGCACCGAGCGTGTGCTTGCTCAGACGAGACAACGCGCACGAGAAATTGCTCTCGAAGTCAAGCTGTTGCCGGTGGGATACGATGTCGATGATTGGGCGAGTTTACAGCGACTGTGCAAGGAACTGCTGGGCGGCAAGCAGAGCAACAGCGTCGCGCCACGGACACGAAAGTTTCTGCGCGACATAATCGCGCGCGAAGGTGGGACGCGGATTTGGCCGGACATCCGATAAATTTTGTTGTAGCGGCGCTTGTGCCAAGCGCCGAACCTTAAAAGCGAAGGCGTTTGACACGAACGCCTCTACCACGACATGAAACGCGCGCTAGTCACCGGTTCCGCAGGTCTGATCGGCTCTCACATTGTCGATCTTCTCGTGCGCGAAGGCTGGTACGTGCGTGCGCTGGATAATCTCGAACCCCAAACGCACAGGCGAGGAAAGCCAACGTGGATTAATGAAAAGGCGGAATTCGTCGAAGCGGATTTGCGCGATCGCGACGCGATCACCGCCGCGCTAGACAACGTCGACATCATCTTCCATCAGGCCGCGTATGGCGGTTACATGCCTGAGATCACAAAATTCGTCCACGTGAATTCTCTCGGCACGGCGCAGATGCTCGAGGTTATCCGCGAAAAAGGCCTACCCGTAAAAAAAGTCGTGGTTGCGAGTTCTCAGGCTGTTTACAGCGAAGGTGCCGGCCATTGCTCCAAACACGCTTTGGTCTTCCCAAGCGTGCGCCCGATCGACCAATTGCGTAAAGGAGACTGGCAGGTTCATTGCCCGCTCTGCGGAGCGATCACAAAAACCGTTCCTACTCCCGAGAACGCGCCGGTCGGTGGCGAAACCGTGTATGGCTTGACCAAAGTCGATCAAGAGCGGCTGGTTCTACTCTGGGGAAAACAGGTCGGCGTTCCTACGGTCGCGTTGCGTTACTCCTGTACCTATGGCCCTCGCCAATCGATTTTTAATCCCTACACCGGGGTGATCGCGATTTTTTGCACGCGTCTACTGAACGGTTTGCCGCCGGTGCTTTACGAAGATGGCGAGCAAACGCGCGATTTTTCATTCGTGGAAGACGTCGCGCGCGCGAATTTGCTCGCTGTCGAAACCGATAGGCTCGACGGATTAGCTGTGAACATAGGCAGCGGACGCGGCATACCGATTCGCGAAATCGCCGAACAACTTTCGGATATTCTGGAGATCGACATCGCACCCGAGATTAACGGCGAATTTCGTCCCGGCGAAATGCGTCATCTGACCAGCAACACCGCGCTTGCTCAGTCGGCCGGTTACAAACCAATCGTCGATCTCAGCGATGGCATTGCGCGTTACATTGGTTGGATTCGCACCCAATCAGACATTCGCGATTATTTCAGTGAAGCGAGCGAAACTTTGAAGAACAAGGGAATTGTTCATCGGGTAGGTAGATGAACATTGCTCCTGGTATTCCGGATTTTAATGCCCCCGTCGCCGATCACGCGCGCAAAGACTTTCCATTGCTGGATGCAGGCATGATCGTGGGAGAAGCGCTGGAGCGCATCCGACGCGAGGGCGTGGGCGAACGCGTCGTCTACTTTTATGCGGTCGATGAGCAGAAACGGCTC
>WNGO01005141.1_pt1 | contig 11188 bp, 14 predicted proteins | sample 5400511 | NCBI WGS metagenome assembly WNGO01 (sample SAMN13153380, study PRJNA577476) | soil metagenome | isolation source: 20 cm soil or saprolite under Garry oak tree replicate 2 | place: USA:California | collected 2016-06-15
CCGGTTTTTTTGGGCCGACGTGCAAATCGCGATGGCGATCTTGCGCGAATGGATTTTCAAACTTCACATTGGGAAATTGTTTGGCAGAGAGAGCCGAATCCTATTAGTGGTTTGTCATGAAGCATTATCTCGACGCGGCAGAGAAAGCTGCCCGCGCCGCGGGCAAACTGCTTCGCCAAAATTTTCAACACCCTTTGCGGGTCAACTCCGCTGAAGCGCACGACATTAAACTGGAGATCGATGTTCAGGCGCAGGATTTGATTACAAAATTGCTTCTGAAAGAATTTCCCGAGCACGCACTTTACGGCGAAGAAGGAATCGTTGGCGATCAATCAAGCGAGCATCAATGGGTTGTCGATCCACTCGATGGCACCGTGAATTATTTCTACGGCATTCCGCATTTTTGCGTCTCAATCGCTTTGCGCTTTCGGGGCGAGATCATGGTCGGCGTCATCTACGATCCAATCCGGGAAGAGATGTGGACAGGACAAAAAGGAGAAACCCCTAGATTGAATGGCAATCACTTTCACGTGAGCGAACGCGCCGACCTGGCTGAAGCGGTCATCTCAGTTGGACTTTCCAAAACCGACGACACGATTGAGGCCGGTCTGCCCCTACTGCAACGAATGATCCATCGCGTGCGCAAATGCCGCTTGCTCGGCAGCGCGGCGCTCGACATGGCCTATGTCGCCTGCGGACGTCTTGACGCTTACATTGAACAGGGAATCAGTCTTTGGGACATTGCCGCGGGGTGGCTCTTGATTGAAACCGCCGGCGGAACTGTCGATCTTCGGCCGCGTGATGACATGAAAGACAAATACAGAATTGTCGCCTCGAATGGCGTAATCGATCTAAAACTCTGACTAATGATTCGATGTGGAATCGGCTATGACGTGCATCGCCTTGAGAAAGGACGAAAACTGATCCTCGGCGGAGTCGAGATTACACACACGCATGGACTTGAAGGACATTCGGATGCCGACGTGTTGTCGCACGCAATCGCCGATGCGCTGCTGGGTGCGGTTGCTGCGGGCGATATCGGTCAACATTTTCCAAACACAGACGAATCAATCCGCGGCATTAGCAGCATCGACATCTTGAAATGCGTCGCTGCACTGCTCACCGAACACAAAACGCGTATTGTGAACATGGATGCAACCGTAGTTGCTGAAGCGCCAAAGATCGCCCCTCACATTTCCGCAATGCGAAAACAGATTGCGAACGCAATCGGAGTGTCCAGCTCTTGCGTCAGTCTCAAGGCGACGACAAACGAACGCCTTGGAACGATCGGCCGCGGCGAAGGGATTGCGGCAATGGCGATTGCAACCGTTGAACAGGAGTGAGCGGTTGGTCATTCCGACTCCACTCGACATAACGAGATAGACATGGCGTTGCGCTTTTTTAACACCTACTCGCGCCAACTTGAGGACTTCGAGCCGCGAGATCTCGCTGGACGCAAGGTCGACATCTACACCTGTGGCCCAACGGTCTACAGCCGCGCGCACATCGGAAATTTTCGTGCGTATGTCTTCGAGGATTTGCTCCAGCGCCACCTTGAGCTGCGCGGTTACACAGTGCATCGCGTCATGAACATCACTGACGTTGACGACAAAACGATTCGCGGCGCCCGTGAGGCTGGAATTCCTCTCACAGAATCTACCGTGCAATTTAAAGAAGCGTTCTTCGAAGATATCGAAACATTGCGGATCAAACGGGCAGATGAGTTTCCCGCCGCCACCGATCAGCGTTACATCGATAAAATGATTGAGATGATCGCCACCCTCATCTCACGCGGCCTCGCTTATCAAGCGGAGGACAAATCAGTTTATTTTCGCATCAACAAATTTCCCGATTACGGAAAGCTCGCCCATTTCGATCTCACGCAATTGCAATCGACCGGACGGGTAAAGCATGACGAATACGACAAGGAACACATCGGCGATTTCGCGCTCTGGAAAGCGTGGGACGAGGAAGACGGCGACGTCGGCTGGGAAAGTCCGTGGGGCCGCGGCCGTCCCGGTTGGCACATCGAATGCAGTGCGATGGCGACCGCGTTACTCGGCGATCAGATCGATATTCACTGCGGCGGCGTCGATAACATTTTCCCCCATCACGAAGCGGAGATTGCGCAAAGCGAAGGCGTCACCGGGAAAAAATTCGTGCGCTACTGGCTGCATTGCGCGCATCTGCTTGTGGACGGACAAAAGATGTCTAAATCGCTCGGCAATTTTTTTACGCTCCCGAACCTTTTGGAAAAGGGGTACACGGGCCGCGAAATTCGCTATGCCCTGATGCGCGTGCATTATCGCGCTCCGCTCAATTTCACCTGGGGCGGCATGAATGAAGCGCGCGAGTCGTTAGGCCGAATCGATGATTGGCTGGTGCGACTGCGCGAAACCGCCGCGGGGAAGCTCGGTAAGGGAGAGATCGACATGCAGCCTGGCCAGGAATTCGAAGAAGCGCTCGATGACGACCTGAACATTTCCGCAGCGCTTGGCTTCTTGTTTGAATCGATTCGGAAAACAAATCGCGCAATCGATCGAAACGAAGTCGATGCCTCCTCGGCTAATGCATGGTTGACCTGGTGGCAGCGCGCAAACAGCGTGCTTGCTATTGAAGAGGAAGCAGGACCCCTTCCGCGTGAGGTTGCGGAGCTGGCCGAGGCGCGCACGCAAGCGAGGCTTGCAAAAGATTTCCGGAAAAGCGATGAATTGCGCGACAAATTGAATGCGCTCGGCTGGGAAGCGCGCGATACGAAGGATGGGCAGAAAATTACGCGACGCGCCGGCGCTTAATTCAAATGTTTGCGCCTGCTGAATTTCTCAACCTCGAACACACGGCACACCCCAAACTGTTCGAGAACCAGAATTACGTCTGGGATGCACTCAAACAAATCGCGAGTTATTTGCAATTTCGTTTGAGGCCAGGCGTCCTGGGCGAACTGGTGGGAAAACCGTTCATCAGCAATCATGTCTTTGTGGGCAAGGGAACAATCGTCGAGCAAGGCGCGGTGTTAAAGGGTCCGACATGGATCGGCGAAAATTGCCATATCCGAAGTGGCTGTTACGTGCGTGAGAACGTGATCGCTGGCGATGGCGTGGTGATGGGGAACTCGTGCGAATTCAAAAATTGCATTCTTTTCGACGAAGCACAGATACCTCACTTTAATTACGTGGGCGATTCAATTCTCGGGTACCACGCTCATCTCGGCGCGGGCGTGATTCTCTCAAACGTGAAGCTCGATCATAGCGAGATCGCGGTCGTAACACCGGACGGCAATATCGCAACCGGGCTCACAAAATTTGGGGCGATCGTCGGCGACCGGACAGAAATTGGTTGCAACGCCGTTATTAACCCGGGCTCGGTCCTGGGGCGCGATTGCATGATTTATCCAGGCGTAAACTTTCGGGGCGTCCTGCCCAATGGCAGCATGGTCAAATTACGGCAGGACCTTTCTGTGCTTGATCGCCGCGTGTAAAGAAAAATTGATCTGCTTGCACGTAACACGCGCGTGGCGGATGGGCGGGGATTCGAACCCCGGGTGCCTTTCGGCACACACGCTTTCCAGGCGTGCACAATAGACCGCTCTGTCACCCATCCGTTGGATCGACAATCACGAAATAATCGAGGCTCGCGAATCCTTTAGGAGTCAAAGTTGCAATCGCCGGAACAATTCGTCGAGCGGCAGTTGAATCCCGATGTAAAATTCGCCGAAATCCGCGTACTCAGCGCTCACCGGATCGAAACGCATTTTGTAAACGATGGCTTTGATCTGAAACGTATCGCGCGCAAATAACGTCACGCCCCACTCCGCGTCATCCAGACCGGTCGAACCGGTAATGAGCTGTTTTATTTTTCCGGCGAACTCACGGCCTACGTTCGCATGACCTTTCATTAACTTGCGGCGCTCTTCATACGGAAGCACGTACCAATTGCGCTGCTCGCCGCGACGTTTGCTCATATTATAAAAGCAAACCACCGGCCAATCGGGTAGCGTCGGATAAACGCGCTCCTGCCGATAATGTTTCATTCGCTCGCGAAACGAATTCATTGCTTCCACGAATTTCTCAGAATCCAGCTTGATGTTTTGCTCCTTCTCGAGGGTCTGCGCGTATTCTTCCTCCGTCGTGATGTACTCGCTCTCCTCCGTGAGCGACAGATAGCTGTATACCGGTGTCAGGACATCAGCGCCCAACGAGAGAGATAATTGCTTGTCGAACTTATTAGCGTTGTGCAGATCCGGCGTGATTAGCATAAAGCCGAGATCCGCTTTCGGCGTTACGATGCTGAGGGTGAGTAATTGCGTCGAATCCATTGCCCGCACTTCCTGAACGAGCGACGCAAGATTCGTTTTCGCCGCATTCTGCTCCTCGCGACTGAGCAATTGCCATTGTCCGTACTCGATCCGATAAAAAAGGTGCAGACAATGCCAGCCTTCTTCGGGAACGAGCGCCGTGTTCTTGTCCGTCATCGCGCTAGTCTCCGCCCGGAGAAATGGCGGTCAAGCGTAGCATGGCGATTGAGTCAGTCGCCCCTACCTAACGCGCCGGGCTTTCCGCGCGGGGCAAATGCGCGATACAATATTCTTCGCCGTCGCGCGCGACGCGGAAGTCGAGATTTGGATCACTCAGTTCTGTCGCTCCGCAGACCGCGCATTTATGAAGTGGTTCGGCCTCGCTGCGAGATTGCTGTGCAAAACGCTTGCGGCGTGCCGAGACTTCCCCGCGGTGCCGCGCCTCGTAAATGATCTCCGGGCCAAAAAAGATCAGATAATTCATGAATGCGGCCACCAGCGCCATGCGATAGGAATTTGAATTAACGAAGAATCCGAACAACAAAAGGGCGGCCGAAACCCAGGCGAGCCATTTGATTTTCACCGGCAGGATAAACAAAATGTAAATCACCTGATCGGGGTAGAACCGCGCAAACGCGTAAAACAACGACGCGAACAGCATTGAATTGGAAAATCTGGCACCGAAGAAAAATGCGGCGGCGGTCGTGCCGATCACTCCGACAAAAAAATAGAGCGTCAGTCGAAAAGCCCCCCACGTCTGTTCGAGTCCGTCGCCAATAAACCAGAGAAACCAAAGGAAAAGAATGATCCATAAGAAGCTGGTGGTTTGCGGGAGAAAAATATAAGTGACCAGCCGCCAGACTTCCCCATGGAGGACGCGCGCCGGATCCAGATCGAGCACGAAGCGAAAATCCGGATTCAGCCGCACCAGCATGAACACCAGCGCGGTGAGGCCCACGACGATTCGCATCAACCCCGGGACCGCAAGAAAACCGAGGCGTCGTTCGAGTTTGTCCAGCCAAGCCATCGTTTGGGCAAAAGTAGCGCAAGCGAGACGCTTGCGCTGCTTTTTGTCGACGCCTAGCTTGCCCGCGTGAGTGAAACCGCGCCAAAAACCACGTCGCTCTATCAAGAGCATGTGCGGCGCGGCGCAAAAATTATTCCGTTCGGCGGCTGGCTCATGCCGGTGCAGTACACGAGCATCATCGAGGAACATCAGGCCGTGCGAAACAACGTCGGCATCTTCGATATTTCGCACATGGGACAATTGCTCGTCACCGGTCCGGCGGCTGCCGAATGGCTGAACACGATGCTCACCAACAACATCGACAAGTTGGAAGTCGGCCACGGCCAGTACACTTTTCTCCTGAACGAACGCGGAGGAATCATTGATGATTTGATCGTTTATCGGATCGAGGGGCAGATGTTTCTGCTCGTCGTGAATGCCGCGCGGACGGACCAAGACTTCGCCTGGCTGGATCGACATCGAGCAAAGGATGTCGATCTAAAGGATCGCAGCGCGAGTTTTGGCGGCGTTGCCATTCAAGGACCGCGCATGGTGGAACTGTTTCGCACGCTCTTTGGCAAAGATGTCGATCCGCCGGGACGAAATCACATTGTCGATCTTCCGTTCGATGGAACAAGCGTTTCGGTCGCACGCACCGGGTACACCGGCGAAGATGGTGTGGAAGTTTTCTTTCGAGCGGAAGATGCGGCGAAGTTTTGGAACGCTGCTCTTGAGAAAGGCAAAGCGTTTGGAATCAGACCATGCGGTCTCGGCGCGCGCGACACATTAAGACTTGAAGTCTGTTATCCGCTCAACGGCTCCGATCTTTCGCCGGAACGCAATCCAATCGAAGCCGGCCTCGGTTTTTTTGTCGATCTGACGAAACCAAATTTCATTGGTCGCGAAGTTGTGTCGAAGACGAAAGAAAACGGCTCACCCGAAAATCTAGTGGCGTTTCGAATGCAGGCGAAAGGCCCGCCCCCACGGCCGCATTATCCGGTTTTCGACAACAGCGAACGGGTCGGCGAGGTGACGAGCGGCACACTTTCTCCAAGCTTGAATTACGGCATCGGCATGGCATACGTGTCCGCGCCGCACGCGAAGATCGGAACCAGAATCGACATCGAGATTCGCGGCCAAAAGTTTCCAGCCACGATCGAGAAGAAACCGCTCTACAAAAAATCATGAATGTTCCCGACGACTTGCTTTATACCGAGAGCCACGAATGGATTAAACGCGAAGGCGACAACGTTCGCATTGGAATCACCGATCACGCGCAATCTGAGCTGACCGATGTCGTTTATGTGGAGCTGCCAAAAATGGATCGGCAGGCCAATGCGAAAGAGGCGATCGCGGTTGTCGAATCGGTGAAAGCCGCGAGTGACATTTACGCGCCGGTGAAAGGAACTGTCGTCGAAATAAACAAAGCGCTCGAAGCGGATCCGGGCTTGATCAACCGTGAACCCTACGGCCAGGGCTGGATTTTCGTTCTCAAGATCGACAACGCCGACGATCTCAAACAGTTGAAAGACGCAGCCGCGTACAAGAAGCAAATCGGGTAGCATGGGGTTATTTGTCCACAATGACATCCTTCGCTGAGCGGTTTCCCGAGATTTCCGACATCCGGGTGAAAGTGTTTTCCGTTCGAGGCGCCATCGCTCCTCGAACGCCGTTTCGCGAGTTCGGATTTTCCGTTCCGGAGTACGTCGAATGTTCGAATCCCAGATGCAAAAACGGCCGATTCCGAATCTGGCCAGTTATTGCAATGGCTTGTTCCCGAGTGGATGTGACGTTCCATAAAAGCAGCGTTTGCAATGGCAACGAGCGGAGCCGCAATCCACGAATACCGTGTCTTTACACATTTACCATCGAAGGAGAGATCACATACAAATCGAATGAGCCGAAGCCCGGCTAGACAGCATGTCTCAATCTATTCCATCGAGCGTGCGCGCCTGAAACTGAATTTTTTTTTGGCTAAATGGGTCGAAGGTTTGAAAGCGCCCAGCATTGTTTGAATTGCGGGTCGGTTGGCGAGGTGTACTTGAAGTTTATGCGCGGAATGGCGTGATCGATATCGATTCCTCCTCCAAAGAATTTGTCCCAAGTCATCCCTTCTGTGAACTGTGCTTCGAGATGAGCCTTTAATTCTTCGACAGAATACCCCAGCAGATCTTCCCATTTGCACTTTCGTTTTGCACCTCGCAGCGCACTTCGAACTGACTGACTCATCCGGTGGTAAAGCATTCCTTCTGCGGTTGAACGCGTCTTTGTTCGCGATCGCTTGATCTGCGCGCGATATTTCTCGCCCATCTTTTCCCGCTTGGATTTTAGTTTCGCTCGATACAGCTCAGGGTTTGCAGCGTATCGGTCGCGATATTGCTTATTTATACGATCCCTATTTTTTTGCTGCCACGCCTTTGTAAGAGCACGCTGCTTGGCTCGGTTTCTATCCCGCCACCGCCTCTTCGCCGCTCGACACAAGACCTTCTGAACTTCCGTCAGAAGATGGTAAGGCTCTCGCATCTTGTTGTAAGTCCGCATTCGCAGGCGAGTTTCAAGTCTTTAATTCGGCACCGCTTTGGAGATCGATCGGATCTTAGAGTTGATCAAGATGTCGATCTTCGGTCGACCTAACTAAATCATAACATGCTGAAAAGTTCGTTTCGGCGAGCCGCCGAAACCAGCAGGCTAGCAGCCTGTGCTCCCCCAATCCGTTTTGATCCGCGTAATTCACGGTAAGTTTTCGTTGTCACACAAGTGAACTCACAAGTATGAAGACCCGCTTTGCTGCAAAGAAGGCGTGGTCGCGTGACGCCTTAGAGAAGGCTGGAGACGGTGTTAATCAACAGCGCAAGGATCACGGTATTAAATCCAAAGGAAAGCACGCTGTGCAGCAGCGTTAGTCGCCGCATCTTCCGCGAAGTAATTTGGACATCTGAGACCTGACAGGTCATGCCGATGACGAACGAAAAGTAGGCGAAATCAAAATAATTCGGCGGATGCTGGCCGGGAAATTCGAGACCGCCGGCATGTCGAGCCAAGGTTGGATCATCGCTGTCGCCATAAAACATATGAGCGTACCGCAACCCAAAGACCGTGTGCACAAGCATCCAGGAAAAAATCACGGTGCCGAGAGTCAGGATCAAATGCACGGCCAGATGGGGTTGCGGGCCGGTCTTGTCGGTGTCCAGGACAAAGAAATCACTATCCAGGCCAGGACAAGCACAAACAAGGCAAACGTGTCCCAGGTGGCAATCGTGTCAGTTGGAAAATCCACATGGCCGCGCAAAGAAAAGAAAACGGCGGCCGCAGCCGCCAGCCCGATAACGATTCGATGCCGCGCGTCCTGTTTCAAAATCAAATCGAGCGCATGCGCCATGCGCAGCAGTTAAGTGATATCGGCGCGAGCACGCAAGCCGCATTCGCACCGCACGGCGAAGATCGTCAACTCCCGCTTTCCCTTCGGCGACGCTGTGCTTAATTCCTTGTTTGCCCGTGAGCAGCAAACCGAAGCAGCGCGAGACAGAGCCTAACTTTGAGGGTGCGATGGATCGGCTCGAAGCGATTGTCGAGCAGATGGAATCGGGCAAGCTGCCGCTGGAAGATCTGATCGTGCGCTATGAAGAGGGAATGAACCTGGTAAAAATTTGCCAGGAACGACTTGCTAACGCCGAGCAAAAGATCGAAATCATTGCCCGCAACAGCGCGGGGAAAACGGTGGTGAAAGATTTCGAGCCAACGCAGGAGCCGCCCGCACCGGCCAGCGTGGTCGCTGAAACCGAAAATACAAATGATGAAATCAAACTCTTCTGAGGGCTCCAGACCGCCGACTGCGCCCGCGCGCTTGCTCGACGGGATCCGTTCGCCTGCCGACATCAAAGCGCTGCGCGAACAAGATCTGCCGCAACTGGCGCAGGAAGTTCGCGATGAGCTGATCAGAGTCCTTTCGCAAACTGGCGGGCATCTTGGTCCGAATCTCGGCGTAGTCGAACTGACCATCGCGCTGCATCGCGTTTTCAACACACCGCGAGACCGATTTGTCATGGACGTAAGTCACCAGGGTTATGTCCACAAGATATTTACCGGGCGTCTCGATCGCTTTTCCACGATGCGGCAGTACGGCGGGCTCAATGGTTTTCTTTTGCGAACCGAAAGCGAGCATGATTGCTATGGTGCCGGTCACGCGGGGACAGCGCTCTCAGCGGGGCTCGGCATGGCGGTCGGGCGTGATTTAAAGGGAGCCAACGAAAATATCGTGGTCGTGGCGGGCGACGCCGCGTTTACCTGTGGCATTAGCTATGAGGCGCTCAACAACGTCAAGGCGCATACGAAGCGCTTCATAGTCGTGCTCAACGATAACGAATGGTCGATCGCGAAAAATGTAGGTGCGATCGCAAATTACTTAAACAGCATTGCGACGAGTCCAACGTTTACCCATTTGCACGACAAAGCGCGCGATTTCGTCCGGGCGATCGCCGGCAAATCAGTGGCTGAGTTCGCGCATAAAGTCGAAGAAGGCGTAAAGGGCTTGATTGTCCCGAGCGTTATCTTCGAGGAACTGGGATTGCGTTACTACGGGCCGATCGATGGACACGATATCCCGCTGCTGATCCGGACATTTGAGTTTTTGAAAACGCAGGATGAGCCAGTTCTGCTCCACATTCTTACCAAGAAAGGCAAAGGCTATGAGCCGGCCATCAAACAGCCGGACAAATTTCATGGCCTAGGAAAATACAAACTGGAAACCGGCGAGACAGCGCCGACGCCGACGCCGACCTATTCGGAAATCATCGGCAAGACGCTCGCGAAATTCGCGGAGCACAATCAGAAGCTCGTTGCGGTCACCGCCGCGATGCCCAGTGGGACCGGCCTCTCGCATTTCGCCAAGGCGCATCCGACTCGTTACTTCGACGTCGGTATCGCCGAAGAGCACGCTACGCTCTTCGCCTGCGGATTGGCGACACAGGGTTTAACGCCGTTTCTCACGATCTATTCAACCTTTTTTCAGCGCGCCTACGATATGGCGATTCACGACATCGCGATCCAAAAACTAAACGTCAGGCTTTGCATGGATCGCGCTGGACTGAGTGGTGACGACGGCCCGACGCATCATGGTTTATTCGACATTGGTTACCTGCGTCACATCCCGAATTGGGTGCACATGCAGCCGAAAAATGAAGATGAATTTGTCGATATGCTCTGGACGATGGCGCACTACAACGCTGGTCCGATCGCCGTCCGCTACCCGCGCGGTCCCGGAACCGGTGCGCAAATCAAGGCTGAACCCAAACTTCTCGAGATCGGCAAGGCCGAAGTCGTACAACACGGGCGCGACGTGGCGATCTTTGGCTTGGGCAACATGTTTGAAGTAGCCGAAGAAGCCGCGCGCAAGCTGGAAGAGAAAGGCGTTTCCGTCGCACTGATCAATCCGCGCTGGATCAAGCCACTCGATACCGGCACGCTCGAATTTTTTGCACGCGGCGTCGAAGTCGTCTGCACTATCGAAGATCACGTTTTGCACAACGGCTTCGGATGTGCGGTGATGGAGCATTTGCATTCGCAAATGATCAACACGCCAGTCGTGCGGATCGGATGGCCGGATCAATTCATCGAGCATGGCGCCGTGCCAATCCTGCGAAAGAAACATGGGATCACTGCGGACGCCATTGTGGAAAAAGTACTCCCGCTCTTGCGAAAGAAATCCAGCGCCCGGCCAACCGCGGCCTGACAAAGAAAGCGAAGGACGCCTTCGTTTCCGAAAGCGCCCTTCATGTTTTGATGGCGGTAAGCCGAATTCTGTCGGCTGATCTCTCAGCCGCGACGATCATTTATCTCACCCAGCTCCAGTTTTGCTCGCGACGTCCTTTGTGTAGACATCTTCGCCCGCA
>WNGO01005189.1_pt1 | contig 11184 bp, 5 predicted proteins | sample 5400511 | NCBI WGS metagenome assembly WNGO01 (sample SAMN13153380, study PRJNA577476) | soil metagenome | isolation source: 20 cm soil or saprolite under Garry oak tree replicate 2 | place: USA:California | collected 2016-06-15
TGAAGGAGGGTCTGCAGGATAGCGCCAGTCCAGCGGCTACCGATGAGCTCGATAGCGCGGTGGAAGCGAGTGCAGACTTGGGAAACGCCTGGGGCGTCGGACATGATCAGAATTTAGGAGATACAGTGCTTGACACAAGTAACTTACTAAAATATATTAGCATATCATTAGTAAGTCCAGTGGGAGCTAGCCCGGACGGAGCCAGCTGACCAGGACGCTGACAAGAGGGAATGAAATGACTGGAGTACAGACGGCTCCTGAAACGGGGAGCAAGACGGTGTGGAAGCTCGATCCTTCGCACACGCTCGTTGAGTTTTCGGCCAAGCATCTGATGATCACGACGGTGAAGGGCCGGATTACTGACCTTGAGGGAACGATTTACGCCGACGAGAATGATCCGGCGAACTCCTCGGTGGATGTGACGCTCAAGGCGGCGACGATCGATACTCGCACCGAGCAGCGGGACAATCACCTGAGGTCGGCGGACTTTCTCGATGTCGAGAATTTTCCGGCGATCACGTTCAAGAGCACGAAAATCGAAGGTGATCGGAACGAGTTCAAGTTGACGGGTGATCTCACCATCCGTGGCGTGACGAGACCGATCACTCTGGACGTGACGTTCGAGGGCCAGACGAAGGATCCATGGGGTGGCGACCGCATTGGATTCAGCGCGGCGGGGAAGATCGATCGTCGCGAGTTCGGGCTGACCTGGAACATGCTGCTCGAGACCGGCGGGCTTACGGTCGGAAACGACGTCAAGATCAACGTGGAAGTTGAAGCGGTCAAAGCCGCGTAATCGTACGATAAGAATCTAATTCTGACGGGTGCCCTCCCAGTGTTGGGGGCACCCGTTTTGTCTTACCGGGTAGAACTTCGGATCGCCGATTATGTGGCCGACGGCATCACGGACTGCTGACTAATTGCGCATTGGGGGGACTAACTGCGGATTGCGAACATTTTGCCCTTGGGAGCCCTTCCCTTACTCTCCCTTCTTTCAGCCCTGGCTGCCGCGCCGCGTCCGGTTAAACCAATATCGAACTTAGGTTCGAGTCGGCGCAACACCTATATCGTCGCCCATCAGGATGACTGGCAGCTCTTTATGGGGGACGTTGCTGTAGAGCGGTTTAGAAAAGGGGCGCCGGCGACTTTTATATACCTCACGGCTGGCGACGACGGACGCGACTCCGTTTATTGGCAGACTCGAGAGCGGGCGGCCCTGGCGTCCGTTCGTGTTGCATCTGGGACTGCGATTGCGCGAAGCGATTCGACTCAGTGCAGGCCGGTCGTAGTGATGAAACACACGATGCGAAGATGCGTCCTCGGCAATACTGAGTCGTACTTTTTGCGGCTTCCGGACGGACAGAGAAACGGGTCCGGGTTCTCTCGTCACAACAACCAAAGTCTGCGGCGGCTGCGCGTGCGAAAGATTTCGGCGATTACAGCGGTCGATGGGAGCGCGACGTACCAAGGCTGGAATGATTTTGTCTCCACCGTCGCTGAACTTGTCAGCAGCGACAGCGGCCAGAGCGCTCAAGTTCACACAACTGATCCGAGCGTGGTGGTGAATCCGCATGATCACTTCGATCACCGGATTGCGGGCCTGCTCGTCGCGGAGCTCAGAAAGAACAGAAGCCTGGATGTCCGGTACTACGTCGGCTACGCTCTAGGCACACGTGCCCCGAATCGGTCGAACGCTCAAGTGCGCGACAAGACCGAAGTGTTTCTTGCGTATGATCAGGAGATGATGCGAGGCAACAGGAAATGGAGCGCGTACAGCGAGCATCCGAGGTTCTATACGGAGTGCATGATGCGGACATATGTGCGGACTCCCCGAGAGCAATGAGCCAACCACGGCGTTCCGTTGCAGAAATACCGCTCGCCCGGTACCGGCATACATTGACAGTCAGAATCACTGCGCTTGCCGATTCCTCGTCGCTCCAGTGTGCCGGCGGGTCCTACCTTAGTCGAGGTTTTGAAGGTTCATCCTGAGGTTTGCAAATAGGAGTTGTGATGCGACGAGGTCTGTTTGCGGCAGCGGTTGTCCTCGTGGTTGCTGGAAAGGCTGAAGCGCAGTGCAAAGTCAGCAGCAGCAGCAATGAAGGAAAATTGCTTGCGTTCTACACGGCGCCGATCGTTTTCTCGATGGCAGCCGCTCCAGAGGTGTTGCCCGCGGCAAGTCTGAGACTCGGTGGCGAGGGCGAATATATTCCCAAACCGAATTCGGCGATCGAGCAAACCGGGGCGTGCTTCACTCAGAAGAGCGAACATACGTCGCTGTCTCCGGTCTTTGGCCGTCCGCGAATCACGGTTGGAGGGCCATATGGTTTTGCGCTCGAGGCTGCCTACCTCCCGCCGGTGACGATTGCGCGGGCGACGCCAAACCTGTTTAGCCTTGCCGTTTCACACGCCCATCACTATGCGTTCGGGCCTATGCGTGGTACTACCGTGATGTTGCGGATTCACGGCACGTTCGGAAATGTGAAAGGGGCAATCACCTGCCCACGGGATCAGCTCCAACAGACCTCACCATCGAGTCCGTGCTACGGGACGAATCCGTCGAAGGACACTTTTCATCCGGACATGTTCGGCGGTGAAATCGCGGCCGGATTTGCTCCAGGAGATCGCGGACTCTCCTTTTACGGAGGCGTTGGAGCCAACAGGATCGATCCCCATTTTCAGGTCGGGTTTACCGACGCGAATGGGAACGTCGATGAGACCCAGGTCCAGCTTCAGAACCCGGTGACGCGCGCGACGCTATTCGGTGGGATCACAGAAGTGTTTGGGCAAATCTTCGACGTCGGCGCGCAGATCTACTCCGTACCGGCCGATGCTACGCTCTTCCGTTTGATGGCAGGAATCAGGATTCGCTGAGCGACCAAGCACGTTGGCCGGCAGAGTCAGCTCCTGAGAATTCGGCCAAATGCGATGGGCTCCTTTGACCGCGTCCTCGGCGGACTGATCCGTCCGCGTAAACCTCGGCTCAAAACCGGAAACCTCTACCATCAAACCCAGCAGCGCAGCGACGACTTCCTCGCGCGCGAGAATCAACACGTGGTCCAACAGCCGCCCAACTGTGAGGGACGCACTCAGTCGGCAACTTGCGGACCTTGAACCCTTCCAAAGGGCCCTCCGGCGTTCACTGGCGTATGAGGTGAACGCCTTAGATATTCATGGGAACAAATGTCCACTCTTTCCCGTCTGGGAAAGAGGTGCGGAAAACTATTTGCTCCAATGCCCGTGAGCGCACTATCCGAAAGCACGTTGCAAGAATTGAAGGCGGCTCTCACGGAACAACTGAAGCAGCCGAACGGTCCAACGCCGGAGCTGACGAGGCTTTTGAACAAAGTTGGCGCCGAAGCAAGACAGAAAGACATCAAGCCTGAAGAACTGATAGTTATCTTCAAGCAGTTGTGGAACTCTCTCGCCGAGTCCCTCCGTCCTCAAAATGCGGAACAGCAGGAACGCGTGCGGCAGAATCTCGTGACGCTCTGCATTCAGGCTTATTACGCCCAGTAGCTAAAAGGGGATATTTTGCGGTCGCAGCCCGCTCCGAGGGCGGCACATCTTTGGCGTTGAGTACGTGACGTGGCAACAGCGATCCCGCCCAAGGCTCCAACAACAATTCTGAGTCGCCTGTTTCGCCGGTCTCGAAACGGTTCCGGCGAGGAGCTTGTTGGGCCAATCCGTGGCGAAGTACTGGGTCTCGAACGCCTGGGTGAACGGGCGCGCGCTGTCGCGCGCGGACACCACCTGTTACCGGCGCAGAAGCAACGCGGCTCCGGGCCGCTGCTGCTCCGACTCGAGGACACAAAAGGGGTTCTCGACCGCGTCTATCAGGAACTGAACGGCGGCGCGGAGCGCGGTCTCGACATCAGTCCGGCGGGCGACTGGCTGCTGGACAATTTCTACATCGTCCAGGAACACATTCGAGAGATCCGGACGAGTCTTCCCAAGAGCTACTACGAGGAGCTGCCCAAGCTCTCGACGGGCTCACTCGCCGGATACCCACGCGCCTACGAAGTCGCTATCGAGCTGATCGCGCACACCGAAGGCCACCTCGATCTCGACAACATCACGCTGTTCGTGCGGGAGTATCAGACAGTCACCCCGCTTCGCATCGGCGAGCTGTGGGCGATTCCGACGATGCTCCGACTGGGGCTCGTCGAGAACATTCGTAGAATGGCGCTGCGGGTCGCCGCGCGGCTGCAGGAAGTTGAATCTGCCGATCGGGCGGCGGCAAAGCTCCGCGAAGCCAGTGAGGAATCGCAGCAGGCACTCGCAGAGGCGCTGGCAGCGTTCGTCGACCACCATCCGCCATTCACGCCGACGTGGGTCGCGCGTTTTCTACAGCAGGTTCGATCGTACCAGACGAATTTCACGCCGCTCATCTGGCTCGAGCAGTGGATCGCCGAAGATGGGCCGAGCGCGGAAGAAGCCGCGACGAGATCCAATCGTCGTGTAGCGCTGACTCAAGTCACAGTCGCGAACAGCATCACCAGTCTCCGCACCATTTCGCGACTCGACTGGAAGGATTTTGTCGAATCGCAGAGCGCAACGGAACAACTGCTTCGTCAGGATCCGAGCGGTCACTATGCCTCAATGACCTTTGGCACCCGCGATCACTATCGGCACATCGTCGAGCACATCGCCAAGCGTGTAAAAAAACCGGAAGAGGAGATCGCCGGTGAAGTAGTCAGTCTGGCGAAGCTCGCCGATCTGGGCGACGCGCGTCACGCGCACGTCGGGTATTTCCTGGTCGACAAAGGGCGCCGGGTTCTCGAGAGCAGAGTTGGCTACACGCCTCCGCCCGGAGAATGGATCTATCGGTGGACGCAGCGGCACCCGAATACGCTGTACTTCGGCGGCATCACTGTGTTCACGCTGCTGGCACTGGCCGTAATTCTCGAGGTCATCGAGGGCGCGCCTCCGATGACGCGAGTGATCATCGCGTTGATCTCTCTGATTCCCGCGAGCGAAATCGGAATCAGCGTCATCAATCAGCTCATAACGATGCTGATGCCGCCGCGACTCCTGTCCAAGCTGGAGCTGCGTGACGACGGCATTCCCGAAGACTACATGACGGCGGTGGTGGTGCCCACGCTCCTCGGCAGCGTACGCGCGGTTGAAGAGGCGCTCGAGCATCTCGAAGTACAGTATCTCGCGAATCGGGATCCGAATCTGCAATTCGCGATCCTGAGCGACTTCACCGATTCGCCGAGCGAGCACAGAGAAGGTGACGAAGAGATTCTTGCCGCCGCGGCATCGGGTATCAAAGCACTGAACGCCAGGTACAGAAACGCGGCCGAGGATGTGTTTTTTCTCTTCCATCGCCCTCGCCTGTGGAATCCGAAGCAGAACGTGTGGATGGGATGGGAGAGAAAGCGCGGGAAGCTTGCCCAATTCAACAAGTTCCTTCGTGGCGGAGCACAGGACTCGTTCACGACGATCATCGGCGACACGAGCCGGCTCAGTTTCGTTCGCTATGTAGTCACGCTCGATTCTGACACGGTGCTACCGCGTGATGCAGCGCAGCTGCTGGTGGGCACGATCGCGCATCCGTTGAACCGTGCGCACTACGACGAGCAGGTCGGACGTGTGACCGAGGGCTACGGCATCGTCCAGCCGAGGGTCGGCGTATCGCTGACTAGCGCTCACCGGTCGTTCTTCGCTTCGATCCACTCCGGGCATCCCGGTGTCGACCCGTACACGACGGCAGTATCGGACGTCTACCAGGATCTGTACGGTGAAGGAAGCTTCACCGGGAAAGGCATCTATGACGTCGATGCCTTCGAGGAAGCGACGCACGGAAGGTTCCCCGAGAATACGCTCCTCAGTCACGATCTGATCGAGGGGAACTGGACACGCGCCGGACTGGCCACCGACATCGAAGTCTACGACGACTATCCGGCGCGGTACCTGACTTTCACGCGCCGCAAGCACCGGTGGATTCGCGGCGACTGGCAGCTGCTCGGCTGGCTGAAGCCAACGGTTCCGGGTCCCGATGGGCCGATGCAGAACCGGCTGTCGGCGATCTCGCGGTGGAAAATCCTCGACAACCTGCGGCGAAGCCTGGTCGAGATTTTCCAGCTGGGAATGCTGCTGACGGGATGGGCGCTGCTTCCGGGACTGACGCTACCGTGGGACGCGATCATCCTGCTGGCAATCGCGTTCCCGTGGCTGTTCTCGCTCACCATCTCGCTGATCCGGCCGCCCCGGGATCAATCGTGGCTTGCCTACTACATGGCGGTCGGTCGCGACGCCATCACCAATGTGCAGCAGTTGGCGCTGGCAGTGGTATTTCTGCCGCATCAAGCGGTAGTGTCCGCCGACGCAATAATCCGCACTCTCTACCGACTGTTCATCAGCCACAGGAATCTCCTGGAGTGGCAGACGGCCTCGCAGGTAGAGCGCGCCCACGGGGTCGGATCGCAGCTGGAAACGTGGCGGAAGATGTGGCCGGTAACGGCGCTCTGCCTCGTGCTCGGCGTCCTGGTCGGACTGCATGTGACTATCGGTCCCGGCGCGAGCTCGAACGAGCGATTCCTGTTCGTCATGGGCACACTGCCGCTGGTGCTGGTGTGGCTGGCGAGTCCAAGGATCGCATTCGCATTGAGCAGTCCGGCGATTCTTGGCGAGATCCATCTGACGGATACGGAGCGTCAGGCAGCGCTTCGCTATGCCAAGCTGCACTGGACGTACTTCGAGAAATTCGTGACTGAGGAGACGCATTGGCTGGCTCCGGACAACTTCCAGGAAGATCCGGAGCCGACGCTGGCACTTCGCACGTCGCCAACCAACATCGGGTTGCAGCTTCTCTCGACGGTAAGCGGCGTTGATCTCGGGTTCATCACGCGGTCGGACATGATCGATCGCGTCGAGAAGGTTTTCCGATCGCTGGAAAGGATGCGCCGTTTCCACGGCCACTTCTTCAACTGGTACGATCTCAATGAGCTGCGCGTCCTCGAGCCCGGGTACGTATCGACTGTCGACAGCGGAAACTTCGCCGGACATCTGATCGCGCTGAAGCAGGCGTGCTACGAGATGATGAAGGACAAGTCCTGCACGGAGCAGGACGCGAAGCGTCTGCGGGCAATCGCCGAACGCGCGCACGCTTATGCGACGGAGATGGACTTCCGTTTTCTGTACGACGAGAAGCGGAAGCTCTTCACCATCGGCTATCACATCGGCAGCAATCTCGTCGACAACTCGTACTACGATCTCCTCGCATCGGAGTCGCGACTGGCGTCGTTCATGGCGATCGCCAAGGACGATGTCTCTGTCGACCACTGGTTCAGGCTCGGTCGATCCCTTACCGCAACGGCGGGGACACGGACGCTCCTGTCGTGGAGCGGAAGCATGTTCGAGTACCTGATGCCGGCGCTGGTGATGCAAACTTTCCCGTTCACGTTGCTCGACCAGACGCACAAAGGGAGCGTTCGACGCCAGATCGCATACGGCGCGGAGCGAGGCGTTCCGTGGGGAGTGTCGGAGTCAGCCTATGCCGTGCGCGACAGGCTTCATACCTATCAGTATCGCGGCTTTGGGGTTCCCGACCTCGCGCTCAAGCGGGGCTTGAGCAAGGAACTGGTAGTTGCGCCATACGCGACGGTGCTGGCAATGCTGGTCGAGCCGCGCCAGTCGCTCAAGAATCTGGCGACACTGGAGGCAGAAGGCGCGCTCGGCCCTTACGGATTCCGCGATGCGCTGGATTACACACGACCGGCGCCGGGATCCAGGAAGACGGTAGTCGCCACCTTCATGGCGCATCACATCGGGATGAGCATTGTCGCGCTGACAAACGCCCTCAACAGGCAGATCTGGCCGCGTCGCTTCCACATGGATCCGCTGGTCCGCTCGGCGGAGCTGGTGCTGCAGGAGAGAATTCCGCGGCGGCTCACGATGCAGGACGTGCAGGGCGATGCGGCGGCGCGTGTGCCGACGGAGATGGAGAAGCCGGCGGTGCGAGAGATCGAGACGCCGCACACTCCTCAGCCAGTCGTGGGCATCCTCGGCAACGTGCCGTACACCACTCTGATCACGAACGCCGGCGGTGGATTCAGTCGCTTCGGGAACCTTGCCGTGACGCGCTGGCGTCATGACAGCACGCGAGACAACTACGGTCAGTGGTGCTACGTGAAAGACATGAGCACCGGCCACGTCTGGTCGACGGCGCATCAGCCATCGGGGACGGAACCGCAGTGGTATCGGGTGCTGTTCGCTAGCGACCGAATCACGTTCATCCGGCGCGATGGAGATGTGGATACGGTGACCGAGATCGCGGTCGCGTCCGATGACGCGGCTGAAGTGCGACGCGTGATCCTGACGAACCGGTCGCTGCAGCCCAAGGAAATCGAGCTGACGAGTTATTCGGAGATCGTACTGGCCCCACCCGACGCGGATCGCGCGCATCCGGCGTTCGGCAACCTGTTCGTGCAGACCGAGTTTCAGGAGGCGAAGGCGGCAATTCTGGCTACTCGTCGGCCGCGCTCCGCGACCGAAGCCGCGATCTGGTGCGCGCACGTAGTCGCGTACGGCGCGGAGGCGGTGGACAAAGTCACGTGTGAGACCGATCGGGCAAGGTTCATCGGCCGCGGACGCTCTGTACGAAACGCGGAAGCACTCGATGAAGGCGCGGAGCTCAGTGGGACCGTCGGCGCAGTACTGGATCCGATTTTCTCGTTGCGGGTGAAGGTGCGAATCCCGCCGGGCGGATCAGCGCACGTCGCGTTCACGACATTCGTGACCGATCAGAAGGAGCGCGCCATCGAGCTTGCTGATCTTTATCACGATCCGTATAGCGCGCGGCGCGCCCTCGACCTGTCGTGGGCGCAGGCACAGGCGGAGCTGCGCGATCTGGGAATCGCGCCCGCCGACGCGGCGTTGTATCAGGATCTTGCCGGCCATTTGATGTTCCCGCATCCGGGATTCCGACCGGCACAAAGCGCGGTCGAAGAGAACCGGCTCGGACAGCAGGCACTCTGGTCGCTCGGAATCTCGGGCGACTGGCCGATTCTTCTGGCAACGATCGATAGTCAGGTGGGGATGCCGAGCGTGCGACAGCTGCTCCGGACCCACCACTACTGGCGTCTCAAGGGAATCACCTGCGACCTGGTGATCCTCAACACGCATCCGTTCACGTACATGCAGGAGCGGAGCGACGAGCTGCTGGCAACGGCAATGGCGTCGAGCGAAGCAGGCCTGCTCGATCGTCCGGGCGGCGTCTTCATTCGGCGCGGTGACATACTGAAGCCCGAAGAAATCACCCTGCTCAAGGCGATGGCGAGAGTGCAGGTGAACTGCGATGGGCTGGGCCTTGGCAATTTCCTCGAATTCCCGGGAGTGGAAGACAGATATCCACCCAAGCTGGACATCATGAATCGCGACATCGTACCCCTCGGTACGGTGGCGATTCACGCAGAAACCGCGGATCCCGGTACGGGCCTCCAGTGCTTCAACGGACTTGGCGGCTTCAATGCAGAGGGCGAATACGAGATCCATCTGAACGGAAGCGATCTGCCGCCCGCACCGTGGATCAACGTGGTCGGCAACCCGGCTGCGGGTTTCATCGTCAGCGAAGGCGGAAGCGGCACGACGTGGGCGGGCAACAGCTTCTTCTACCGCATCACGCCGTGGCACAATGATCCGGTGCGAGATCCGTCGAGCGACTGCGTTTTTCTGCGCGATGATTCGACTGGCGATCTGTGGACGCCGACGCCGCTCCCCATTCACCAGCCGACTCCGTACAGGGTGCGGCACGGCGCGGGCTACTCGGTATTCGATCACGCGCATCAGGGGCTGGCGACCTCGCTACGGATCGGTGTGGACCAGAACGATCCGGTAAAGATCAGCATGCTGACGCTGCGCAACGATTCGAAAGCGCGAAAGAAGCTGACGCTAACCTGGTATCTGGAGTGGGTGCTCGGCGTCACGCGTGAGCTGACGCAGTATCAGATTCGCACAAGCTTCGACGAGCCGACGCAGTCGATGTTCGCGCGGAACTACTTCGACGCGCAGTTCGCCGAGGCGGTTGCGTTTGCGTCGATCAGCGAGCGAGTCGCCTACTATACCGCCGATCGCCGCGAGTTTCTGGGTCGCAACGGGACGATATCGAGTCCGGCGGCGCTGGAACGCGCTGGATTGTCCGGTGCAATCGGTGCGACGATAGATCCCTGCTGCGCTCTGCAGGTGAGTGTGACGCTCGAGGCCGGCGAATCGCGCGACATCGTGATGCTGCTCGGCGCGGCGGAGAGCGAGGAGACGGTTCGCTCGATCATCGAGCGCCACCGCCCGGTGATGGCGGCAAAAGCGGCGGTCGACTCGAACGTCGAGAGATGGAAGAAGCGGCTTGACACGGTCAAGGTGAAGACGCCGGATCAGACCTTCGACCTAATGGTGAACCGGTGGTCGCTGTATCAGGCGCTATCATGCCGGATGTGGGCCCGGTCCGCGCTCTATCAATCGAGCGGCGCTTTCGGGTTCCGCGACCAGCTGCAGGATGCGATGGCATTCGTATATGCGGATCCTGATGTAGCGCGGGAGCACATCATTCGCGCGGCATCGAGGCAGTTCGTCGAAGGAGACGTTCAGCACTGGTGGCATCCGCAAAGCGGGCGCGGGGTGAGGACGAAGTTCTCGGACGATCTTGTCTGGCTGCCTTACGTGATCGATCACTACGTCAACGTGTCATGCGATCGCGGAATTCTCGATGTGGAAGTTCCGTATCTGACGATGAGGGAGCTCAACCCGGACGAGCACGAGATCTACGATCTGCCGAAGGAGTCAGACCAGAAAGGAAGCATCTATGATCACTGTCTCCGCGCATTACGGCGGGCGAGTACCAAAGGCGCGCACGGACTGCCGTTGATCGGAAGCGGCGACTGGAACGATGGAATGAATCGAGTCGGAATCGAAGGAAAGGGTGAAAGCGTCTGGCTCGCCTGGTTCCTGATTGCGACTCTGCGGAAGTTCGCGGCGCACGCGGGACTGCGCAACGACTCGCAGGTGCGGGACGAGCTGCTGGCGAAAGCTGATGCCTACGCGGAAGCTATCGAGGTATCGGCGTGGGATGGCGAGTGGTATCGCCGCGCCTACTTCGACGACGGCTCACCGCTAGGATCGCGGACGAGCGATGAATGCAAGATCGATTCGATCGCACAGAGCTGGAGCGTCATCTCGGGAGCGGGT
>WNGO01004525.1_pt1 | contig 11183 bp, 8 predicted proteins | sample 5400511 | NCBI WGS metagenome assembly WNGO01 (sample SAMN13153380, study PRJNA577476) | soil metagenome | isolation source: 20 cm soil or saprolite under Garry oak tree replicate 2 | place: USA:California | collected 2016-06-15
CTATCAGGAAGGACTCTTCTCTCTTCGTTTGCCCTATGGTTCTTGTCCTCAGTCGTTCTGACAGGTTTGACTGGATGGTTTGCGAACTATCAGTCTAGGCGTAATGAGAAGATCAGAAATTCTGAGAATGTGCAGCGGTTGGACACAGAACTCGCCAATAGGATATTCGAGGCTCTCGCCGGATTGCGCATCGATGAGCAGAGAGTCAAACAACACCCCTCGTTCTCTGCCAATGCGATATACGGCAACGTCGTGCTTTACCTTGACAACTCCTTCATAAACGCTACGGCATTTCGTCGGGATGTCTCCATCTACACTGATTACCGGAACAGAAGTTTTCGATCTTTGATTCTTGAACTCAGGTCGCTTGTGGACCCGTCGCTGCGACCTGAACTAAAAGACGCGTTAGCGGCGTACGAAGAGTTCGCAGACCTATCGTCCCTAGAAAAGAAAGCAGGAAAGGACAGCGACCAGCAAGCTGAATATCTTGCAGTCCTGGCCAAGTCACATGAACTCTTGAATGGCGGGTTGTTGAAGGGTCGCTGGCGGTCTTACGTGGAACCGTGAGCCCACGCCGTCCTCAAACGTGCGCGGATTATACCGCCCAGCTTTAGCCTATAATTAAAAGAATGCAACAGTCTCCCTCCGTGCTCGTTTCGCAAACTTCCCAGCCACAGAGGCGATCTTTGTCTTTACAACAAACTACGAGGGACTCCTTGAGCAACTCTTCCAATTCTGCAATCATTCTTCGGCCATTTGTGGCCGCGCGGAGGCATCCTTAGCTGAGCGGTCTTTAGCGATCATGAGAACTTGTTTCTTCCTCGGTGCTGAGGCGTCGGCTGCGTTCGGATCAGCGAGCTAACTGGTGAAGCGAAGAGCCATGCGATTCAGCGGTGCGTCCGCATTTAATCCCTCGGATTTGTTGTCAATCGAGGAAGTAGCCGCGCGACTTAAAACCGATGTTGCGTGGGTCCGCGAGAAGATTCGCCGACGCTGTTCGAATCCGATGCCCGTTTACAACGTTGGGCGTCATCTTTTGTTTGATTGGCAACAGGTGAGCGAATGGATTCGCAATTGTCCCCGTCCTGTTCATGGACCGCATATTCGTCGCAAGAAAAGAGCATGAATCTTGCTGGCCCCGGTCAGCTTTGAACTGAACCGGGGCCTCGTGGCTCCATCACGAAAGTTTACAAAAAGAACTCGATTGGCTCCTCATTCTTGAGCAGGACGTGGACGTGCCGCAGTCCATCGCGCCCTTCCGGGCGGATATGGCAGCCCAGCACTTCGTGCCCGTCCTCAGCAATCTCTCGGTGACGATTTCTCAGCCGTTCCCGGAACGCATCCCAACGAGCGTCGGTGTCGTCCTGCCAATCAGGTGCCACACCGCAAGCCGCCCCACTTGCCACCGCAAACGCTATGTTGATGAACTCACGCCGTCTCAATTTCACTCCCTCCGTGAACGACGCAACCGTCGCGAGATAACTTTCACCCCGCTCTGGAAATCGACATCGTCGCGCCCTTTCTACTGGCCAAGGCCTTTGGCGCAATGATGCTCCAACAAAGATCTGGCAGCATCATCAATCTGGCCTCTGCAACAGCTTGCCTGTCGACTACACAGAAGACGAATGGGCGTGGTTTATCGGAAACAATCACGGGTTGTGTGTTCGTCCAGTTTTTTTGCGTATCAGCACCTTCTGATCACGGCTGAATGCTCTAAGGCACGGCAGAAAACGTTCACAAGTTGCATCTGCCCTAATGTAGTGCAGCGCGTCCGGGCCAACGAACGATTGCCGACGACGACGGCAAGAGTCTGCGCACGCGAGATCGCTACGTTTAGTCGATTCTTGCTGAACAAGAATTCAATTCCGCGTGGAGATGCATCGCCTGAGCTTGCACACATGGAATAAAGCACCACGGCTGCTTCCTGACCCTGAAATTTGTCCACTGTGCCAACTCGAATTCCAGGCAGTCGTTCCGTGAGTATTCTGACCTGAAGATTATAGGGTGTTACGACCAGAATATCGTCTCGGGTTAGTGGGCGGTCGGGCTTACCACCTTCCGTAAGGAGTTGGCCGGTTAGTTCACCGACAATCTCTATGATTACTCCTGCCTCTTCTTCGCTTTCATAGGTGTTACCTTCGTGCTCAACTGGAATGAACACTACGCCTGCACTCTGTTGAATGTACTGCCTCGGCCCATTCCGAAATTTGATCGTCCGACTCTCTGTCAGGGGTTTCGGCATCAACCGATCTTCATACACTGCTCCGGAGATAAATCGGCACACTCTCTCCGGGATGCGAGCCCTTAATCGGCTGACTCAACTGCATTTGGTCTCCGACCAATATGATGTTGCGCGTACTCGGTGCCATCCCTACCAGATTTGCCACTGAAACCTGGCCAGCCTCATCCACAAACAAATAGTCGAGTGCGCCTTCAGCCGCGATGTGGCTGAAGGCCCAGGCAGTACCTCCGATTAGATTTGCCGCCTGCCCTCCCGTGAAGAACTTAGATGCCGATTCCACGCAATCGATTTGTTCCTGCAAACCTTTGTTGTCTTCATCATCTCCTCCCACCTTGACCACGCGGAACCGGCACCCACTTGTTTCCGCGAGCTTGGTGGCCTCGTTCAGGAGCACGCAAATCGCCCGATGGCTGTTCGATGTGATACCCACACGCATCCCCAACCGTAGCAGAGCGAAGATCATATGGGCTGCGGTGTACGTTTTTCCTCCGCCCGGAGGGCCTTGAATACACAAGGTGCTGTTATCCAGATCAACCGCCGCGTTGATGGAACCTTGAACCACATCCATACCTAACGGAATGATCGGTCCTGCGGCTAAGCGTCCTCTTAACACGGGAGGGCGCCGGTGCAGGAAGTGGTCGATGGCTGGCGGCAGGTTGCCAGACTCCCGGTATCCGCGAATGACACGCTCTACAGACTGAGCGATCGGTGCCGGATCGACCCACTCATCGGGAATGAGACCCAGAGACACAGGCGCTTCCGGACTCGACGATTTAAGCACCAGCAGACCTCCAACCGAGTCAAATACCTCGATCGTTGCCCGACGCGTCAGGTCATGGGCAAAAATGCATTTGCTTCCATGGCGAAGTTTTGTTTCCTGGTCTGCGCTGAAGCGATATTCGTAACCATATGAACGTTTAATCTTTTCCGGTCGACGACTAGTTCTAACAATGCCGCCAAGGCATTCCGGGTCGTCTACCAGTTCCTGTTCCGTCATCGCATGTCGCTCATACCTAGCCCACCAGATAGGTTTGCTCTCGCGGCGGTGAAATTCGAGGAACCAAGATAGTAACTCGTGGACCCGCCAACGTTCGGGGTCGGCGTCGCGATCTACCGGAATCTCCCTCCTCATTTCCTCCGCATATTTCCCTTGCTCGGTAATCTGCTCTACATTCTCCGACTCGGGCGCCGACGGTTTAGGGACATAGGCAATTCCAGCTTCCTTCTGAACGCCCCTCAGCCAGCAAGCTAATTTCCATGTCGATTCACAGTCGTCACGGTTGTAATCGCGAATCAACCTCAGCGTGGGCGACGACCTCCAATCGGAGCCGTCTCTGGCTTCGAGCCAGCGTTGGTAAAAAACCAGTGAATCTGCGGCTGATGCTACCTCGTTCTGTCGTTCATCCCGATAAAGTTTCTCAATGTTTTTCAGTGAGTAGGATGGTTCCCCGATCAGGAGACCCTGTCGCACAACCGAATAGAGATCGACAAATACTTCGTTTCTTAGCAGTTCGTCGATTTCGCGTTCGCACGTTGCGTAACGGCCCATCAGTCGCCGGAGCGCATTGACCTCATAAGCAGCATAGTGATAAATGTGCATTGTCGGATCTTCGCACCAACGGTCATAGGCCCAGCTCACAAAACATTCGAATGCGTTTCTCTCCTCTTCGCGGCTATGAGCCCACCAATCGCGAAACACGGGCGCATCGCTTTCGACGTATGTAACACCAAACAAATACTCCAAACCGTCTTCGAGCAATGGATAACCCTCCATGTCGAAGAAAATGTCCCCCGGAGACTCAGGGGGCAGAGCTGCCAACCCAAGTCTTGGGTTCCCCGGATCAGGTTGGGCCAATTCGAATCGTGGCCTGGGTAGTGTTCGGGAGGCGATTTGAAGGCGTGCTTGTCGACGTATTTTAACGAACGCCGGACCACTGATGCCACGGATCCTATCAACCCCGGTATCCGCGAGTGCTTGCGCAGTTTCGATCCCGGCCTCCCGCAAGCGACGGATCTGGAGGCCTCGTATCCCAGCGATCAGGCTGAGATCATCTCGACCTTCCAGGATTGCCATCCCGTGGCTGGCCCATCGTCCGAGATTCTTGGGGCCCGGTATTTCGGGAATTTTCGAGGGGTCGAATCTCTGCTGAAGCTCAAGGAATGCTGACTTCAAGTGGCAGTAGTAATAAAAATAGTCTTCTGTCCGAAATCGCCGCCTCACCTGAGTGCCGAGCACTATCTGAAACTCCTGAGGCAGGCGCCCCTGCAGGGCAGCCAACATTTCGGAGTAGCAACATAGTTGTACAATGAAATATGGCTTCGGTTTACGAGCCAATTTCGTATCCCAGGGCTCGTAGTGATAATTACCAAATTGCGAGTCCCCGCTGACACGTACAAGAAAATCGGCAATACCGCTGAACAAGCTGGAGGCGAGTGTACCTTGATAAATGATTTCGCCTCCGTCACGCATCGCGCGGATCGTCGCGTCGAGATTTCCAACCTCGCTCTTTAGATTGACTACGTCGTGGCCAGCCCTAATCAACTGCTCCAAAAATGCGAGCTCGTGTTCCTCTCCTTTCGCCCGCAGAATTTCATCCTCCGCGCTATCGGGATCCGGCTCCACCGAGTCAGGAATTTCGAGGTACAAACGGTCCATCCACGATGCGTACTCGGACTCCATGAACCTAATCAAGTCAGAAGGTGAGTAGACGCACTGTCCGTTAAGCCTTCTCATGGCGTGGTCGCAATCACGCAGCTGCCTTGCCCCTGTAGACCTTGGCTCGCTCAAGGTCGTGCAGCCTCGCTGCCGTCAGGGCTTTGTACCTGTCCGGATTACAAGTCAGAATCAGAATTTGAAGCTCATCTGTGGATTCTTCCAACAAGCCCAGAATGTGCTCGAAGCGGAGGGGGTCAGTCTTGCTCATGGAGTCGTCCAGCACCAAGAGTTGCCGTTCCGAACGAGCCAACTGCTTTGCGAGAGCTAAACGCACCGAGAAATCTACCTGCTCTTTCTCGCCGCCGGATAACTCCGACAACGCCACCGCAGTGTCTACAGAAGTGGGTGAAACGCCGACCGGCAATAGTCCGCTCGAGAGGCGGACCGTTTGAAATCCGGTTCCTGCGATGCCCTGGAGAATCGAAGCAGCCGTTTCGGCGACCTGTTCAGGAATCGAGGCTATGGTTTCCGAGCGGCAAGCCTCAATCATTTCACGGAGTAATTTCACCGCTTCCGTGCGCACTTCTTCATCCCGCAATTCCCCCGCGATCGACGCCAATCTTTCGTCCGCTTCGCTAAGAATCGAGTAAGGTGCCGAAGATGAGAGTTGGCGAACGCCGGCTTCTTCGTCGCGCAGTTGCTCCCGTAGCTGGTCACGTTCGCGTTCCGCCTGTTCTGCCTGAGGTTCAAGCCGCTTTACTGTGACGGATGGGTCCGTTGTGAAGGCAGCCAAAGCCTTGTCGAGTTCCTGCACCGCAGCTTCCTGCGCATCATATTCGAGAGCCGCACCTCTAAGTTCCTCCTGTCTTACTTCATCGGTCTTGCCGTCAGATCGGAGTTGTTCTAGGCGCTGATTCAAATTCCGCACCTCTTCGTCGCGGTGATCACGGCTCGTCTGCCAACCCGATTCGCACAAGCGCGCCTCATTCAATGCTTCCTGTGCCTCTGTTGAGGCCTGTTGAGCTGCCCGCAATCCGACCTCCGCCTCATGCTGAGCGTTACGAGCCAAGCTCTCGACGACAACCACATCCGGCAGCTCACCAGACCAAGAAGGCTGTTCACGCAAGATTTTCTTGATCTCGGCCTCGGTCTGTTCCTGTTGATATCGGAGCTTGTCGATTGATTTGTCCTGCACGTAAGTTTCGAAGCGAATCTCCGCGGATCGCAAAGCGTCACTCAGCGAAATTGCCTCAGCTCCCATCTCCTCCAAGCGAGTAAGCTCATCAGTGCAATATGGCCTCACAAGCTCTTGAAATTTAGCAGTGGCGCCGTCCAGCTGTCGCTTGTATTCGGCGGTCGATGCCTTAGGTCCCGTAGCTCGAATTCGCCCAAAACCGGGAATTTCGATCTCAACATCAGGCGAGCCAGAAATGCGTGTTGATTGTCCAGCAACCACAGCGTGCTCACCGGCCTGATCTCCCGATAGGACTTGCACCGTTGTGTTGGCGATCGGATGGATTTCCAACGCGATAAGGGAAGACTCAAGCCGCAGCTTCGCCTCGTCCCGAACCCTGATAGCCCCGCGAATTTGCGCCAGCTGTGCCTGTGACGGTGCACCCAAGCTTAAAATCGCACCTCGACAGCGCTCAACCTCAAGCTGGGCAGCAGCAGCGCCCTCAATCCGAGCTCGAAGATTTGCCTGCGTCTCCAGATGGCCCATTAGTTGACGAGCAAGCGCTGCCTGTTGACTCTCTCGCGACGCTTTCTCTTGCTCGGACAATGCTTTGTTCAAATTCTCGATCGTGCTTTGATGGACGGCCCGCGCACGTGCCAGGCGTTCGGATGCGTTCGGCAACTCTGCTTCGATCGCCTTCAAGTCCTGTCCCGCCAATGCCACGGCCGCAACACATTCCTGGATCGCATCAAGGTGTTGCTTGGCTTTGAAATATTCCGCCTGCGCGGCCCGCTTGCGCTGCTGCCTCTCAGCTCGCTTTCCGACAATACTTTCGTACTCGATAAGGAGCGTACGGGCCTCTTTCAGACTCATGGTCAACCGACTTGCTGAATCGAGACATTCCGCGTATCGCGATTGCAGTTGCGCAACACGGCTCCGACTCGTTTCCAGTTTCTGGAGCTCCTGCCGCGCACGCCCCACGGCAGCCTCAGCGTCAGCTTTGCTCCGGCGTAGGCCGGTCACAGGCGCCTCGCCGGCGCCACTCCGCAATCGTCCTGTAGGTGTGTACAACTCCGCATAGACAGCTTCAATCTGCCGTTGCATTCTCAGCGCTTCCGGGCCGGCAATCTGAAACCCCAAGGATGCCCGGACGTCGGCGAGAACATCGCCGGAAAGAGGTTGCAGCTCTTGCACTTCCTGTGGCGACCACAAGACTTGCGTGCTGCCCCAGTGCTTAGAACTCGACAGCCCGGAGCCCGGTGCATCAGCGCGCAGCAGCCCTCGAACGTGTCTGTCCGCGGCTTCGTCCTCTGCAAACCGCTTCCAACCGCCATCTTCTCGAACTTCCAACAGCGCACTCGGTTTGTCCAGAAATCGCTTTCTGAGACGGTATTCAACACCGCCATGCGTGAACTCGATTCGGACCTTGGGCGTAAGCGAGCGTCCCCACGGACGGAACGCCTGAGCTTCGCTTCCGCCGACCGCGTAACTGTCTAACAATCCTCTGATTATGATCTCCAGCAAAGTCGACTTGCCTGTTCCATTAGGACCGTACAGGACGTTAACTCCGTCGCTTAGTGGACCGACCTCAATCGCGTTTGCAAAGCAACCCCAACCTTCGGCCTCAATGTGCCTCACTATCATGCTGCTACCTCCTTCTTCATTGCATACAATTCACGCAAGGCGCGCGCAGCGACCGCCCGTGAGTTTTCATCCACATTGGAATTTGCCAGCTCGCTCAACTTTGCCGCCGCGTTTCTTAAGAATCCTCGCGGCAAACTTGTGATCCAGTTGTCGTCAGTCGGAGCCGGTACTAGAGTGTTCACTTCCACACGGCCATGCAGAAATCGAGAATGAAGAATCTCCTCAAGCCGCCGGATCTCGGGTGCCTCGTCTGCGAAGAGCAACCCACTCAAACGCACCTGGACCAGGGCGGCCGGCGACGCCGGTATTGCTTCGATCGCCACTCGAATCTCGCTAAGCTGCCCCGGAGCGGTCAAGGATTCCTGAATAATCCTCCAACGAAGTCTGCCAACGGGCACGGTTCGCACCTGTGGTTTGGCCCCAGGTTCTGAAATCTCGACGACAAGGACGTTTCCACTGTCACGCTCTCCGAACGACGTCGCCTCATGCGTCCCACAGTAAGCCATCGCCACAGCACCGTCGGAATTCTCATACGTCGCCGTGGAATGCCAATGCCCCAACGCGAGATAGTCGAGTTGCCTGCGCGTCGCTGTTTCCCGGGGTATCGGTAAGCATGGCTCAATTGCTGGGTTGCCTTCGACAGTCCCGTGAGCCACCCCGATCCGGAAACTTGAACGTGGACCGCACGATATCCACTCGGTTGGATCGACCTTTGATTTTGACAAAGTCGCCGAGATGGGACACGGGTAGAGAATTCCAGAAGGCAACGCCACGGGTTCGGCCGCACGTAGCACATGTAGGTTCGAATGAAAAGACCACACGGGATGTTCCCAAACCGAACCCACATCGACCGGATCATGATTGCCCGGCAACACGAAGACTGGCCCGCCGAATCCCGCCAGAATGTCGCCGATTCTTTGCACCACGGTTCGATCAATCGCGTTGCTTTCGAAAGTGTCGCCAGCAATGAGGACAAACTCGGCTCCCTCTGTTTTGGCTACCTCGATGACGTGCACTGCAGTCTCAATGCGCGTTGCGCGCACACGCGCGCTTTCAACGCCGACATGGAGCGCCTTCATTCCGATTTGCCAGTCCGCGGTATGTAGGAACTTCATTTCTCCTCCGCAACTCCCACCGAGGCGGTCGCAACTGCGATTGCCTTGTGGTGAACTAAATTGTGCAGGAGCCAGTGGCTCACAGCGTGAGCCAGTGATTCGGTTTAATTTCGGCTAAGTGCTTTGTTTTCAGTCTTCGGAGATTCTGGCTGTCCAGTTTAGGAGGGTCGATACCTGCTCAGGCCTTTGAGCAGTGCGGATTCGATCTTCTCACGCAATGAAGCTGGCCTGAGCACCTCGACTCGATCACCGTAGCGAAGGATATCCATCATCAGTTCGTGGTCTTGCGAATATGGGATTTCAAGGATCAGAGAACCATCCGCGGCCGGCTTTTGCACTTGGAGAGAATGCCATTGTTCTCGGGCCACCCAGCGGGCGGCCTCAGGCGTGAACCTCAGAACCGCCGTGTTGCGCGGCTTACCCGCATAGATGCCATAACCTCCCCCCAAATGTACGTCGAGCACAGCATTGCTAATATCGCGCGTTTTGTCTGGAAGAATTGTAGCCGCCCGAATTGCATCGACGGCGAAGCTCCGCAGCGCCTTGCGAAGATGGCACCAAGCGTCAAGATACCAATTAGCTTTATAATAAATCAGCCTTTGAGGTGAGACGATTCTCTGCGTTTCCTCCCCGGTTGAGTGGTTGTAGTAGACCAGTTGGAGGCGCTTACGACAGAGAGTGGCACTACATACAATTTGAAAATGCTTTGGCTCTACCGACCGAGCAGGCATTCGTAAAATTCGGATACGGCTCCGAATTTCGTTCTTCTTTGCGCCACCGCTTGCAAGCATAGTCTCCAATCGCGTTCGAAGAGGCGCCAAGTGTTGACGGATAAGCCCAGGTTGCAGCTGTGCCAGGAGATCTTCCATTAAGAGGAACGCCTGGATTTCAGCGGCGTTCAACCACAGTCCGGGAAGCGAGAATTGAGATTGCTCTGTGTAATGGTAGCCGCGACGCTTGACATCCCACTCGATCGGAGCGTGCAAACGGTCCCGCATGTACTCAATATCTCGTTTGACAGTCGCGTGAGAGACTTCCAGCTCATCCAAAAACAGTTGCATCGGCACGACCGGTCGGTCCTTCAGCAGCCGATCAATTTTGTGAAAACGTTCGCTACGATCCATAACTCAACCCCTGCCAAAAGAAAAAGCAGAGCAGCTTGCCCACGCGATCTTGGCGGCATCGGCAGGTATCGAGCAGCCAATTGAGTTTGCCTTTGAGGAAAACGAGTTGACATAGCTCTACCTCCTCGAATAGCACCTTACCGGGGTACCCGACGGTTAACGTGGCCAGACATTAGCACAGAGAAGGATATTTTGAGAGCGGAATTGTTACGACTCGCAATCGACAGGTCCCGCCAATTATTCGTGAAATCAAGATACAGTAGTGCCCAAGGAGGAATGAAGAAGATGGAACCTTGGCTGAGCGTGGTTGGTGGCGGGCTGGCTGCGGCTCTAGTGACAATCGCCTTTGGCGTGTTCTGGGACATCAGAAAACAGAAGTCGTCCGAAGATTGGGAATTCAGGCGGTATCACGCGAATCAAGTACACTTTGCAACCGTCGGGCTGACGGAAGTGTTTTTCGCGGCAAAAACTGAGCTTTATTTTATCGCGAGCACGCTCGAAACGCTTCTTGCAGGACTCAATCAATTGGCAACACAGGCTGACACGATTGTCCGGCAGCAAGGCGGTCCCCAATTGACCGTAACTGAACTGGAAACGCGAAAGGCGCAGTTGCTACAGCCGTTTCAAACATATAACAAACAACAGGTCTCTCTTAGGTGGAATCAGTTTGAGCAAAAAACTAAGGAGCTGCAGGCGAAAGCTGAAGCATATATGAGCGTCCTGCAGCCCCTTATTCCGGCGTCCGTCTACGGCCAGCTACTTGCGCTTTATCAGAAGTTTGAGGGGCGCTGGGTGTGGGACTTGCCTCATGCGCAAGAACGCTTAAAGCTCTATGAAGATAACATCCCGGAGTTAAATCGGATTCGCGGGCAACTGACAAGGCAAATCGAAATCAAGTTAGGAAGGGTGAAGCCCGACAAGTAGGCACTCCTTCGCAAGCTATGTTTAAGATAGTGGCATGCGGCGAAACCCGGCTAGAAACTCTCCCAAAACGAAAGGCTGAGTTTATTCAGCCTATGGAGTTGATAACAACAACCTGCCTTGAATTTGGGCTCTCAGGATCCGGTTCTCTGTGACCAGATAGTCGTTCCTCAGTAGTAGTTCCTGGTCTACGGTTCCGGTGATGTAAGCAAGCATGCGAGCCCAAATCATTCCAGAGCCTCCGTAAACTTGATCGTCGAACCCGGATTGTACATGCTCTTGAGGTTTCAGAAAGCAGCTGTGTGAG
>WNGO01002765.1_pt1 | contig 11182 bp, 10 predicted proteins | sample 5400511 | NCBI WGS metagenome assembly WNGO01 (sample SAMN13153380, study PRJNA577476) | soil metagenome | isolation source: 20 cm soil or saprolite under Garry oak tree replicate 2 | place: USA:California | collected 2016-06-15
GAAGCGAACTACATGGATCTGTTCGACGTCAACAAGCAGAACACCAGCGCGGAAGTGCTCTTCGCCGTCCAGGGCGCCACCGTCAACCTGCTCGGGTCCAATATTCCGTCGTTTTTCGGGCCGCGCGGCGACTGCGGCATCGTCGGCGGTTGCGGCCAGGGGTTCATGAGCATCCGAGAGGACTTCTACAAAACCTTCGAGGCTGGCGACAAGCGGGTCGAGCCCAACAGGGCGATCGCCCATACGTGGGAGGTCACGTTCACCTCGTTGGGCAAGGTCCGGGCGATCCATAGCGATTCGCTTCAGGCCCTCAGAGACAACGGCCTCGTGGTCAAAGACAGCACGATCCGGCCGGGAGGGTGGAGCGAGGGGTGCGGGTCGTTCGAACAGCGGTATGACTCGCTGACGCTCAAGGACGCGGCCGATACTAGCCAGCGGTTCAGGGTGATCTACGCTATCGGCCGCCCGGTCTACAGTCTCAAGTACATCGATCCTCAGCATACAGGTTCCGAGTACGCGCCGGCCAACAACTTCATGATTCTCCGCTATGCCGACGTGCTGCTCCTGTTCGCCGAAGCGGAGAACGAGCGGAACGGGCCCACCGGGGACGCGTACGCCGCGATCAATCAGGTGCGCCAGCGCGCCGGGCTTGCGCCCCTCGCAGGGCTCAGCCAGGACCAGTTCCGGCAGGCGGTGTGGACGGAGCGCGCGCACGAGCTGTACGGCGAGTTCCAGGCGCGCTTCGACTTGATCCGCGAGGGGCGCTGGCTCGACGTGATGGACCAGCGGTCCACCATCCCGGACTACGCTTCACACGGGATCTGCCGGCCGCGCCAGGATTACCAGAAGCTGCAGCCGATCCCGCAGCGGGAGCTGGCGGCGAACCCGCTGCTGCAACAGAACCCTGGCTACTGAGCGCTGCGGACCGGTCGACGAGAGGCGCCCACCGCGCTGCCTAGCGGTGTCCTTCGCGGCGCTGCTCGTCGCCGGTTGCCGGGGGGCGGCGCCGCCGGTGCAGCCCGCCGGCCCGGCGCCGATCGATCACGACGCCACCGCCGAGACGCGCGCGCTGTTCGCGAATCTGCGCCACCTGGCGCGCCAACACGTGTTGTTCGGCCACCAGGACGATCTCGCCTACGGCGTGGGGTGGTCCAACGAGCCCGGGCGCTCGGACGTGAAGGAGACCGCGGGCTCCTACCCCGCCGTGTACGGCTGGGACGCGGGCGGGCTGGAGCGGGACGCGGCCGCCAACCTGGACGGCGTCGCGTTCGAGCGGCAGCGCGCCTGGATCGCGGAGGGGTTCGCGCGCGGCGGCGTCGTCACCCTGAGTTGGCACATGCGCAATCCGGTGACTGGCGGCAACGCGTGGGATACGACCGCCGCCGTGGCTGCCATTTTACCGGGCGGCCCCCAGCACCAGCGCTACACCGAGTGGCTTGACCGGTTCGCCGAGTACGTCAAGAGCCTGCGGGCGCCGCTGGCGCGGCGCGGGGGCGATGTGTTGGTGCCGGTCGTGTTCCGGCCGTTTCACGAGACGAGCGGCGGCTGGTTCTGGTGGGGGGCGCGGCACGCGACACCGGACGAATACCGCCGGCTGTGGCGCTTCACGGTGGAATACCTGCGCGACCGCAAAGGCGTGCACAACCTGCTGTGGGCGTATTCCACCGACGTGTTCGACTCCCCCGCCCAGTATCTCGAGCGCTATCCCGGTGACGCGTACGTCGATGTGCTCGGCTTCGACGACTACCAGAGCGTGCGGACGCCCGCGACGCGGGCCGTGTTGGCGCGCCGGCTGCGCGACGTGGTCGAGCTGGCGGAGGCGCGCGGCAAGATTCCCGCGCTGACGGAGACCGGAGTGGAGGGCGTACCGGATTCCCTGTGGTGGACGGGGACCTTGCTGGCTGGCATCACGGCCGATTCGGTGGGGCGGCGCATCGCCTGGGCGCTGGTGTGGCGCAACGCGACGGTTGAGCGGGAGCATCGCTACCACTTCTTCGCGCCTTACCCCGGTCAGGCGAGCGTGGCGGACTTCGCGCGCTTCCGCCAGGACCCCCTGATCCTCTTCGAGGACGAGCTGCCCGACCTGTACCAGGTCACGCCATAGGAGCTACTTGGCGGCGTAGGGTGGCCTTTCTATCTTCTCACCCCTGGATCATGGGGCCAGGTAGCTCAGTTGGTAGAGCAGCGGACTGAAAATCCGCGTGTCGGCGGTTCAATTCCGCCCCTGGCCACTTGCAGCGCAACAAGTTGGCGCGTCTGCATCAGGACTTGCCGTGCCGACAGCCGAAGGGGCAGAAATCAACGGGTTGGGCGACGCGCGCGCGAACCGGGCGACCGTCGCGGCAGGCCGGCCAGTAGGACACACCCCGGATCCAGCGCAATGCCCGAGAATCAATGGCCGGATCGACGTTCCTAGTTATTCGCACGGAACTCTGATCAGGTGTGCCGTCGGGTCCGATGACCAGGGCCATGATTACCCGACCCTCTATGCCGAGCTCCCGCTCCATCGATGGGTACCTGGGCTCGGGTGCGCTTCGCAGACTGGCGCGCTCGGTGACCTGCGTGGTGTCATAGACGGCGGAATCGGTGCTCGCGAGCCCGGCGCAGGATGTGGCAGGGTTGGCGATGACCGGCGTACGAGGCCCACCAAAGGTGAACGCCATCCTAATAGCAAAGGTCGTCGAGGGACCTCCGGCAAAGCCATGCGAGACTGAGGGCGTGATGCTCACCTCTTGACCGAACAGAAAGCCCACCCCAAGACCGACCACGCCGAACGACTGGGAACTTGAGACGGGGCCGGATGCACCGGTGAGTTTGCTGTTGGCGATCGTAAACGCGATGGATCCCGTGGGCACGACTTCGAACTGCCGGGCGGGGCCGACTGGCACGACACCGACGGCTACGCCGAACGACACATCGTTCTCACTGTAGTCAATGCCGGTCCCATTGATATCCCTGGGGCCCCTTGCGAATTGCGCTTCGGCTATCGGGCACAATTTGGCTGTACCGCGCTCGTTAAGCGGGACTTGGTACCCAGCACTGCCGCCGAAGGTGAACGACGAGGCGTTCCAGGCGTCGATGTCGACGGCTCCCAACTTTAGTTCCCCGAACGCGCCGGCGCCGCCAACCGCTACGCCCGCGGCATACGATCTCGACTGGACACCGAACAGTCCGCTCGTGAACAGTTGAATGGGTCGTCGCTGAAGGGACGCGAAACCCCGGCAGCCTTGCGCAGCGGCGAGAGTGCTGCCGAGCAAGCCGGCGAGAACTGCCACTACGGAGGCACGCGGCACCGCGTCAAGCCCTCGGGAACGAGTGCTGGTGCGAGAAAATATGGCGTGTTGCTGATGTCGGATAGGTGGATCGCCGCCATCGGGGGCGGCTGCAATTTCCACCGGATCTCCTGTGGCGCACCGACACCCGATTGCCGACCCGCGCGACGGGCCGTACTTTCGGACCCAACGGGGCTCCTCGGGCGTCCCTTCGCCTCCTCCTCGGAGGTCCCGTCGCTTTTTCTCCCTAGGAGTACACCGATGCGTCGTGCCCTCCGCCTCTCCGCGCTCGTTCTCGCAGGCTACGCGCCAGCCGCCCAGGCGCAAAAGCCCGCTCAGACGCAAGGCGCCGCCATGCAGTGCCGCAGCTGGGAAACCAAAACGATGGCCGGGCCCAAGGACAGCGTCGTGACGACCTCGGTGCTCGAGGCCACGGCGGACGGCAAAGGCTGGACGCTGAAGCTCGCTAACCGCGACGCGATCCCGGTGCGGGTCATTGCCACTGGCGGCGACAGCATGGTCACGGAGGCTGGCCCCTTTCCGAGCGTTCTGCGACCAGGTCAGACCGTGACGGTGCTGCGGACCGTCGCGCACTTCCAGGGGAACACGCTGACCGGCACTGTGGAGGCGCACTATTCCTCGGGAGACGCGTTCCACGGAAAGCTCCAAGGGACGTGCAAGAAGTAAGTCAATCGCTCAAGACGATGATTTCCCCATGTAGCGCGCCCTCGACACTTGACAGCGCGCGGCCCGTTGCGGAATGCTCCAGCCGACAAACGATAAGGAGGAGAGATGGGGCGATCCCGGATGCGCTCCTGTGGGCTCGTCTCCAACGTGACGTAAATCGCGGGCTGCGCCGCGGCGCGTGGTACCGCGTCATTCGGATCAGCGACGAGGGAGTCATGCTCGACGTGAACCGAACGCCGGTCACGGTGCCGCGCGCGCTTTTGGAAACCGTTACCGTCCCACCGCGCCGCTGGTCCGTCGTGCTGCGCCCTCACGATGCCAAACGCCTTCCCAGAGATTGGGGCGATCGCTACGTCATCTGTCCCGCCTGCCGGCACCGCGCGCCGACGCGCGGGCATCCGCTCGCGCTGCGGTGCCCACGGTGCGGCGGCGTGCACTCGGTCGGCTGGGACGAGTTCGACCTGACGGCGCATGCCGCTCTCCCGCCGGCACCACCTCCGCCAGGTCCCACGCCGCGGCAGCGACCGGTCGTGCGCTGAGCGCACCGGGTCCGGTCGCCCCGTGTCCTCCGGATCCTGACCGCGAGCCTGTCGCGCCCGCAACACACGCGACCGCGCGGTGTCGGAGCGGGAGTGCCACGTCGTCGCTTCTCCACACGTTGTGTCGGCGGCGCGGCAAATCGCGCGGGTACTCGCGCGTTTGTTGGCGTCGGCTCGTGATGCCTGCGTGGCCCCAATTTTGATCGTCCTCCCGAACGGGATCCCCGACACCGCTATATCAGGGGCTGCATCGTTGGAGTTGCTTGCGAGTCACATCGCCAAGCTGCCCGGAGTCGAGACCCGCGAATATCGCCCGGGCGAACTGTTGCACTCCGCCGAGCGCCTCAGGCAGCTGCACATCTGCGTCCGCAAAGGCGCCCTCGGGCTGCACGTGGCGGTGGGCCGCGCGACCGATGCCATCCTCGAGGTGTTCGGTCCCGGTTGGCTGCTCAGCCCACCGTTGTGGGAGTCCACGCTCACCCCGGAGACCAGGCACGCCGCGGCACTGCTGCCCACGACGACGCTGGAGCTCGGGGCGGACGCATTCGGCCGGCATCTCGCTACCGATCCGTCGCTCGCCGCCGCGGTGGCCTCGTGGAACGCGCACCAGTACGGGCTGGCGCTGGACCACCTCGCCATGCTCGCGCTGCGCGATCCGTCGCGACGCGTGCCCGAGACCTTGCTGTTGCTGCTCGAGCGGCTGAACGGAGCGACCGGCTCACCGGCGAGCGCGCGCCTGGACGTGAGTCAACAATTGATCGCCGCCTTCGCAAATTTGAGCCGTCAGACCACCAACAAGCAGCTGCGGCGGCTGGCGCGGGCCGGCTTCGTGGGCCTGGAGCGAGGCGTGGTGTACGTACGCGAGCCCGGGCAGTTGCGAGAGCTGGCTGCGGGTCGCGTGCCCCCGCGATAGCGCGCGACCGGTGACTGTCGCGCCGCCGACACGCGGTCCCCCGGTGTGCATCTTGTGCAGTTCGGTACGCGGGTCTATGCTTGAGCAGGAAGCAAACCCCGTGACCATCGCGAGCAGCAGAGATCCAGTAGCGCCAGACGCGCCCGACGCATTTCGACACTGCCTCCGGGAGCGTATCCGGTTGGCGCGCGAGCTGGCGGCGCTCCGGGCCGGTTTCGCGACGGTCGCTGAGCATTACGAGCGCGTCATCCGGACCATGCTGGTGCTCGGCCCGTCGATCGGACTCGACCAGCACGAGATCGGTCATCCGACCGACCCGGAGTGGGGTCCCGCCGCGTTGTTGGTGTACGGCGACGAGCGCTTCTTGAAGCACGAGCAATTGGTCCTGGACCAGCTGCTCAACCGGCTTCCGGCAACGCCGCCACCGCTGCCACTCCCCCGGTCCACTCCTCGACCCCTCTGAGCCCCTCTAGTCCCGCCGACGGTTGAAGCGAGCTGGGGATCTCGACGTAGATTTCTTGCCTCGGCTCGAACCCGGAAGGGACTATCGTCTGGCTCCTCGCGGTGGCGCTCGTCGCCGACACCGCCGACCGTCACAGTTTCAAGGTTCCCCTCGCTGCGACGGAGTCCCTGGAGGTCGAGACTTCGGGAGCGGGCCCGCCGGTCGTCCTCATCCCCGGGTTGTTCGGGTCGGAGTTCGGCTTTCGCAAGCTCGTCCCGCTCCTGAACGGCGCCGGGTACCGGACCATCGTGGTCGAGCCGCTCGGCATCGGCTCGTCGGCGCGGCCGCCACGCGCCGACTACTCGCTCTCGGCGCAAGCCGACCGGATCGCGGGCGTGCTCGATTCCCTCCGCATCCGCCAGGCGTTCGTGATTGCGCACTCGCTGGGCGGCGCGGAGGGGTTCCGGCTCGCGTACCGTCGCCCCGATCTCGTGGCCGGACTCATCTCCCTCGAAGGCGGGCCGACCGAGGCCGCGATCACGCCCGCGTTCAAGCGGGCACTCAGGTTCGCTCCCTGGATCAAGCTGTTCGGCGGCATCAAGCTCGTCCGGAAGAAGATCCGGACCATGCTGCTCGCGTCGTCCGGCGATTCGACCTGGATCACGGACGACGTGGTGCTCGGCTATACCGCCGGTGCCGCCCGCAGTCTCGACGCGACCCTTAAGGCCTACCTGGCGATGGCAAACTCGCGTGAGCCGGAAAAGCTGTGGCCCCACCTCGCCGACATCCGCTGCCCGGTCCGCCTCGTCCTGGGCGGGGCGCCGCACGAAGGTGACGTGGGGGCGGCCGAGGTGCGGCTGTTGCAGCGCACTGTGCGCGCCTTCGCCCTTGACTCCGTGCCGGGAGCGGGTCACTTCCTCTATGAAGAGCAGCCCGAGGCGGTCGTCACCGTCCTCGGCCGGCTGCAGGCGAGTGCCGCCCGGCGCCTGTGACCGCGCAGCAGGCCGCCGGGTCATGCTTTGGACAGGATCACCATTAACCTTCGCTTGCGGGAACCGGATGCGCGTCGCGCTCGTCGCCGAGGACTACTATCCGCAGCTTGGGGGTGTCCCCGAGCACGTGCACAACCTCGCCCTGCGGCTCAACAGCTGGGGGCACACCGCCACCGTTATCAGCTCCCACATGGGCAGCTATCCGGACGCGGCGTTCGTCCGGCGGGTGGGGACGAGCCGCGTCATCTACTCGAACGGCGGGGTCTCCCGGATCACGACCGGCCGGGGGCTCAGGCGCGAGCTCGCGGCCCTGTTCCGCGACGGCCGCTACGACATCGTGCACGTGCACGGCGGCCTCGCCCCGACGTTCGGCTTGGCGGCGCCGAGCGCGGCCTGGGCCGCCGGCATCCCGGTGGTCGCCACGTTCCACTCGTGGTTCGCGCGCTCGCTCGCCTGTCGCGTGTTTCGGCGCCCGCTCCAACGGATTCTCGACCGGCACGCCGCGACGATCGCGGTGAGCCAGCCGGTGGTCGACGCGAATTCGCGCTACTTCCGGGCCGACTGGGAGATCATCCCGAACGGCGTGGACCTCGAGTTCTTCCGGCCCAACGGGCGCGCCCCCACGGACGCCCTCACCGCGGGCCCGCGCCTCTTGTTCCTCGGCCGCATCGAGCCACGCAACGGGCTGGGCACCGCATTCGCCGCGCTCCCCCGCATCCTGGCCCGCTACCCGAACGCGGTGCTCACCGTGGCCGGGGACGGCCCGTGGCGCGGCTACTACGAGCGGCGGGCGCGATCGCTCGGCGCGAGCGTGCGCTTCGTCGGTCAGGTGTTCGAGGAGCGCCCGGAGTACTACGCCTCGGCGGATCTCTATCTCTGTCCGACGACCATCGCCTCGTTCGGCGTCACGCTGCTCGAAGCGATGGCGTGTGGCACGCCGATGATCGTGTCGGACAACCTCGGGTTCCGCTCGGTGATCGACGGCGGCGCCGAGGCGGTGATGGTGCCGAAGGACGATCCGGTGGCCTGGGCCGACACGACGCTCGCCCTGATCGCGGATCCCGAGCGGCGCCGGGCAATGGGGGAGGCGGGGCGGGCGAAGGCGGCGCGGTTCGCGTGGCCCCGCATCGCGCGGCGCGAGCTCGCGGTGTACGAGCGCGTGCTCGGCATCCCGCCGAGCGAGCGGCGCTACGTCGGCACGGGGCAGACCTCCGCGATCGTGACTCCGGCCTACTGACGCACTCCGCCGTTTGACAGGCGATCCGGGCGCGTGGTAGTCTCCGCGGCATGGAGCTGCCGCCGCTTCCCGCGTGGGCCAGGACTCTCCAACGACGCATTCGGCAGCGCGGGCTCGACTTCTTCATCCTGTACGGCCCGGGCGTCCGCGATCTCCACCCGCTCGGCGCCCGCCGCTTCGGGACGATGGGCCAGTTCCTGGCAGAAGTCATGCTGGGCGACCGCTCGGCCATCGTCACCTACGACCGCGGGGCGGGTATCGGGTTCACCGACCGCGACGTCGAGAACGACTTCAAGAGCGTGCTCAAGGCGTACGACCGGGTGGGCGGGACGAACCTGGCACAGGCGCAGCCCCGGGACCCGGACCGCGCCCTCCAGCTGATCGAGACGTATCTGCGCTACCAGCTGACGGAGAAGCCCAGGTTCTCGGCGGCGGTGATCATCGACTATGGTGAAACGGTCGCACCCGCGGGCGAGCCGGGCCAGCTTCCGGCCGAGGACCGCGGGGCGATCGTCACGATGCGTCGCTGGGCGAGCGAGCCGGTGTTCCTGCAGCGCAACCTGACGTTCTGCCTGCTCTCGGAGACGACGGCCGCGCTCTCCTCGGCGCTCGTCGCGGACGCGCGGACGTTCGAGATCGCCGTTCCCGTGCCCGACGAGGCGGAGCGCCTCGCCTACCTGGTCGGGCGGGGCAGCCGGCCGGACACCTTCGCCAACCTCGACGCCCACCGGGCGGCGATCCTCACGGCCGGCCTCACGCGCCTGCACCTGGAGAGCCTGCTCAGTGACGCCGAAACGAGTGGCGCCGCGCTCGACCAGGACGCGCTCACGCGCGAGAAGAAGCGGCTGATCGAAGAATCGAGCGGGGGCCTGCTCACGTTCATGACGAGCGATGTGGGTCTCGACCAGGTCGCCGGGCACGACCAGGCGAAGGCGCTGCTCCGCGAGACCGCCCAGGCGCTGGCCCGGGGGCGCCTCGACGTCGTGCCGATGGGGTACCTCGTCTGCGGACCGGTGGGAACGGGGAAGAGCTTCATCGTGCGCTGCTTCGCGCGCGAGATCGGGATTCCGGTCGTCGAACTGCTCAACTTCCGCTCCAAGTGGCAGGGACAGACGGAGGCGAACATCGAGCGGATTCTGGGCCTGCTCGACGCGATCGGCCCGGTCGCCGTCGTGGTGGACGAGGCGGACGCCGCGCTCGGCACACGGGAGTCCGGCCGCGAGGACTCGGGGGTCTCCGAACGGGTATTCGCGTCGCTCGCGGCGTTCATGGGCGACACGCGGCGGCGCGGCAAGGTGATCTGGTTCCTCATGACGAGCCGGCCCGACCTGGTGCCGGTGGACTTGAAGCGCCAAGGTCGCGCCGAGGAGCACATCGCGCTGTTCCCGCCATCCACAGCGGAGGCGCGAGCGCAGGTGTTCGAGGTGCTCCGCCGGCGCCTCGGGATTACCCTCGAGGCCGGCGCCGACCCGGCGAGACTGCTGGGTGAGACGACCGATGCGCTATCGGCCGCTGACCTCGAGGCGATCCTGGTACGCGCGAGCCGCCGCATGGCGACGGATGGCGACAAGGTTCTCAGCGCCACGCTGCTGCGCGAGCTGATCCGGGACTTCCAGCCGCCCTCGTATCCGCTCGAGCTCGAGTACCAGCGCCTGATCGCAGCCTTCGAATGCACGAGCCGCCGGCTCCTGCCTCCGGAACTCGCCGCCCTGTCTGCGGAGGCGATCGGCACGCGGCTGGCCGAGCTGCGGTCCGCGCTCGCCGCTACGGGCCGCTGACCGTCGCGGGGTTCATCACGCGGCCCAGGAAGAGAATCGTTCCCGACAGCCGCTCTCGAATGGCAAACACGAACGGGCGGTCCACCACGAGGGAGGGTGGCAGGCTCGTGACGCCGACCCCCACCGCCGTCGCGGCCGCCGCCTCGGTCCCTTCCTCGTTCACGTCCACGAAGGCCTTGTGCATGACGTCCGTGATGCACAGCGCTCCGCTCGGATTCATGCGGGTGAAGTCGGCGCGTTGCGAGTCGCAGAACGCGGACGGCATCCCGAGCGCCTGCAGCACGGCGTTCATCGTGAGGCCGTACGTGAGTGTGAACTTCGGCAGGAACACCTCGAAAGACGCGGAGTCGAGCCCGGCGATCCAGGCACTCCACTGCTCGCCGGTCAATCCCTGGACCAGCGATTCGATGCCGCTGGCCTGTTGCGGCAGTGCGATGGTCATGCTGTAGGCTCCGCCCCCGTACGGCAGATCGAACACGGTCACGCCGTCGGCTCTCGTGACGCCCACCCGCACGGTGCGCCCGTGCGTCATCACCGGCACTGTGACGGCGCTACCGTTCGCGAGCCGGAACGGTCCGGGCCGAGTCCGACTCCGGTCGAACTGCGTGGTCCAGCTCCCCTTGAAGTAGATCGCGTTGATCAGATAGGCGACGACGTCAGAGCCGATCGGATCCGGCACAATCGCCGGGATCTTGCCGCTGGTCTGATCGCTCACCCAGCGGTTTATCGTCGGTGCCGCGCTGGGACTCCTGAAGTCGAGGCTCTCGACCCGCGCGTCGAAGTACGTCCTGGTAGCGTCGAGGAAGGCGGGCGTCGGCGCGAATCGAGGGTCCGGATCGTACCACACGGAGTTGGCGAGCGTGAACGCCACCTGCGGGTCGAGCCCTCGCAACAGCGCGATCAAGCTGCGGTAGGACCGCTCGACGTCGTCGAGCGTCAGGCCGTCGAGCTGCAGCACCTGCTGCATCTCGGTTTGCGTGGCGCCGGCGGCCCCGGTGTACGCCATGCCGAGCGCCATCGCCGCGCTGAGCGGGGAGATGAACAGGTTCGAATCGGGGCTCGTCTGGCGTGCGATCTCGGCGAAGAGACTAAAAGCGAAGCGATTGTCCGCGCCGATGAGGCCGCTCTCTCCTGCGTCGAGCGCGCGCGGCAGGCTGGTGATGGGGCGTGGCGCGGTGATGGGGGCTTCACGGCAGTGGGCGGCGAGCGCCCCAATGGCCACCGCCAGCAACGGACCGACGTGCGCTCTCATGCTCCCTCCCGAGACAGTTGGGACCACTCTCCCCTACAGTACCCCGGCGACACCCCCGCGAGGTCACAAT
>WNGO01012697.1_pt1 | contig 11182 bp, 9 predicted proteins | sample 5400511 | NCBI WGS metagenome assembly WNGO01 (sample SAMN13153380, study PRJNA577476) | soil metagenome | isolation source: 20 cm soil or saprolite under Garry oak tree replicate 2 | place: USA:California | collected 2016-06-15
GGTTCGACTATTCCGATCGCAGCCGCTTCGATAATCTCACCGACAAGGGAGTCGCGGCGACCTTAACGTACTGGCCGAGCGAGTTCAGCCAGCTTCGCGGCGAGTATCGTTTCACGCATTACGCCGAGAACCGCGACAGTCACGAAGTCTTCATGCAGTTGATCTTCTCATTGGGCGCTCACGGAGCGCATCCGTTCTAGGAGACTGGAATGCATAAAGTGAAATATCTATTGGTGAGTCAGGTGGTTGCAGGTGTGCTGTTGTTTCCGACGTTGGCCTCGGCGAAAAAGATCAACGTGGTCACGGCAACGACAGACATGGCTGCGCTGGCGCAGGAAGTGGGCGGCGACCGGATCAATGTGGAAGCGATTGCGAAGGGCTATCAGGATCCGCACTTCGTCGAGGCCAAGCCGAGCTTCCTCCTGAAACTACGGCAGGCGGATTTGTTGATTGTCGTCGGGCTGCAGTTGGAGATTGGCTGGCTGCCGCCGTTAATCACACAGAGCGGCAATCCCCGCGTGCAGGTCGGAGCGGCTGGATATCTCGATGCGTCGCAGTTCGCGGAAATCCTGGAAATTCCTCAGGGCGTGGTTACCCGCGCGATGGGCGATGTGCATCCACTGGGCAATCCGCATTACTGGCTCGATCCTGACAATGGACGGCGCGTGGCCAAAGGCATCGCTGGAAAATTGGGAGAACTCGATCCTGCGGATTCGGCCTACTTTCAGGAGCGCTTTCAGGATTTCGACAAGCGCCTCACCGCCGCCGAGCAGAAGTGGGACGCGGAAATGGCTCCCTATCCCGACGCCGAGTCACACCATCGAACTTATCGGGCTAATGAAGCGCGAGAATTGCAAACTCGTTCTGGTCGAGCCCTACTTTGATTTGAAGACACCGAACAGTATTGGCTCAGCAACTGGAGCCAAAGTACTGGTGTATCTCCCATCGGTAGGCGGAGAGAAGCAGGTGACAAATTACTTTGAGCTCTTCGATTACGATATCGACTTGATCAAGAAGGGATTCCAGTAGGCAAAAGGAAGACTATGGAGATTCTGCCATTTCTGCTGTGGCCGTTCATGGCCAGCCTGATTTTGACTGGCATACATGCCTACCTTGGCGTGCACGTAGTGGAGCGCGGGGTGATTTTTGTAGACCTTGCGCTGGCGCAGATCGCGGCACTGGGTGCGACTGTCGCGATTCTGGCCGGCATGGATCCGCACGGACTCGGCGCGTATTGGTTGAGCCTGGCGTTCACCTTCGTGGGCGCTGGGGTTTTTGCCTTCGCCCGGACTCGCCGTGGACATATCCCGCAAGAAGCCTTTATTGGCATCGCGTACGCTGTGGCTTCGGCGGCGGCGATTCTTGCCATGAGCAAGGCCACCGGCGAAACCGAACACCTGAAGGATATGCTCGTGGGCAACATCCTGGCGGTATCGCGCCATGACGTCATGAAGACCGCATTGTTGTACGGCGCGATGGGCGCCTTTCACTACATCTTCCGCCGGAGATTTCTTTTGATCTCGACCGATCCGGAGCAGGCTGAAGCGCAGGGCATCAGTATCCGCTTCTGGGATTTTCTTTTCTATGCGTCGTTCGGCTTTGTCGTGACTTCGTCGGTCGCGATCGCCGGCGTACTGCTGGTCTTCTGTTACCTGATTGTTCCGTCTGTCGGGGCCATGCTGTTCGCGGACCGCGTCGGGCCGCGTCTGGCCATCGGATGGACCATGGGCACGCTGGTTTCGGCGCTGGGAGTGTATTTTTCCGTGCTGCTCGATCTTCCCACGGGAGCGACGATCGTCTGCACTTTCGGAGCAGTGCTCATTGCGATGTTCCTGGTCCACCTGCTGTTCTTTCACGGCCGGGAGGCGCGCGCGTTGGCGGGCGCGGCTTCGGTGGAGAATCCAAGGGAAAGGGTCTTGCCGCGGTCCTAGGGGGGAGAGTCAGGAAAAATCTATCACCACTAGGACACGAAGGTACACGAAGGAAAACTTTGAAAGGGAAATACTTTCGTGATACTTCGGGAGGCATTCTGCGGGTATGGATGCTTTGTAAATCCTTGTAAAAGAACCCATCGTAACAACTGCGCATCCAACCATCTTCGGTACAATTCAGGGACTAGCTCTGCCCCGCGCATCCGAGTCCATACGAGGAGAACTGCTTGCGATCCAGGTACGTACTGAGCCTGCCAGCTATTTTTGCGCTTGCCAGCGTTTTACAAACATATGGTGCTGCGCAGCAGAGCACACCGACAACGAGCCCTGATTCCTCCTCGCAAACCCAACACCCACCAAATGCGGCGAAAACGGGCGAGTCGTCCTCTCCGCAACAGCCCACCGATAAAGACAGGAAGGATGCCAAGACGACGAGCCAGATCGCCGGTCCGGGCACGTCGAACGACCGGCTTTTTTTCACGCTGCCGAACTTTCTAACGCTGGAGAATTCCGGGAAGGTTCCGCCGTTGACATCGAAACAAAAATTCGCGGTCGTCGTTCGCGGCAGTTTCGATTATGTTCAATATCCCTGGTACGCATTTCTGTCGGGCATCAGCCAGGCTGAGAACAGCGAACCGGGCTACGGGCAAGGCTGGGAGGGTTACGGCAAGCGCTTCGGAGCAGCCTTGGCCGATGGCACCATTGAAAACTTTATGACCGGCGCAATTCTGCCTTCCGTGTTGCACCAGGACCCGCGTTATTTTCAGTCGGGCCATGGAAGCTTCACTCGCCGGACCTTCTACGCTGTGAGCCGGACCCTGATTACGCGCGGAGATAACGGGAAGAATGAATTCAACTATTCCGAAGTCGTGGGCGGTGCGATGTCGGCCGCTATCTCCACCTACAGCTACCATCCCAAGGGCAAATACGTAACCACAACGACGCCGGGCGTCCTGCGATACATCCCTTCCGACCGTACTCTGAGGAATACTGCCAAGGTCTGGGGGACGCAATACGGGTACGATTCGCTGACGCTGGTGGTGAAAGAATTCTGGCCCGACATCCGCCGAAAGATCAGGAAAACGCCCAAGAACGAACCGGGCATCAGCATTCAGCAGCAGCAAAGATGATCACACGCCGAAGCAGGGGCCAGGCTGACCTCACTCAAACAGGCTACCTGGTTCGTTTCGATACGAGAGGACGTTCGGTCACCAGTCCGGGGTGCAAGCGGCGGAAGCTCTCGGTAACGTGGCAATTCCAGCACACCGGTTGATGTGTGGAAAAGAATCTAGGCAGGTCCTGCGGACTCACGTCTTTCCATTCTGAGGTCTTGAAATCAGGCCCCAGCAGCGCGGGGACGTGATCGAGATGATGCAAGGGCCCGAACGGTTTGTGGCAGAACACGCAACTCTTCCCTTCATACCACTTCGCCACGATATTCCACACCAGGCAGTTCTGCGGATCGACTTCAACCTGCGACAGGCAATCCTGGCCACAGTCCTGCCGCTCTGGCCAGCGGGAACACTCGGTCAGCCGGAGGGTCGGTTCGTTGAGGAAAGCTCCTAACGCTGCCTCACCGGCGGCAACGTCCACTGCCTCGGGCTCCTTTGTCTCGGGGCACGTCACCAGACGTTTGCCGCGAAATTTGAAGTAAACGCGTACTCCCGGAACGGCCCGAAAGGTAAACAGCGCGACTGCCAGCACAAGAACAGCGATGATGATGGTGAGCACCGTCAGTGTCATGAAGCACCCCCCGCCTGCGGTGAGTCCGCCGCGCCGTACGCGTGGCGGCCCTCTGCATTTCAGTCTGTGCGGAGGGGTGCAAAATGACGGTGCCGCGAGTCACCAGAACAAGTGACTGCGATCACACGTGAATTGCCAGAGTTTTTGAGATTCCGCGCGAAGACTGTGCGATTTACTTTCGTTTCTTCTTTGATTTTTTCGCCGGCGGTTTCGCGGTGTTCTTCTTCACAGGTTTCGATGCCGCCTTTGCCGCAGGCTTCGGGGGAGCAGCTTTTGGCTTGTCGGCCTTGGGTTTTTCCGGTGCCTTGGGTTCAGGCTTCGCAGGCGCAGGAGGCGGTGTGGCCGGAGCCGCCTTCCCTTTCTTCCCTTTCATGGCAGGCTGGGCCGCGCCCGGCTGAGCCGCGGTTTGCGCTGCAACTTTAGCCGCTCGTCCGCGCCGTGCTGGCGGGGGTGGAGGCGGCGGTGGTGGTGCAAACGGCTTCAAGAATTTCAGCGTCTCGGTGCGCGAGCGCAGCTTGCCGTCGAGCAGCAGCATGAATACGTCGCTCGCCAGCTTGGGATAAATCGGAAGCTGTGGCGTAATCAATAACTCCGTCATCTCGGGCAGCGGAATCTTCTGCTGCACCTGCCGCCACTTGGTCAGATAATTCTTGATCTTCTGATCCACCGATTGCTGCTTCGCCGTGACCGCGAGGAACAGCACCATCTCCGGACGCGCCGACGAAAGCAGTTGCCAGGTGCGTGAAGGCGTCGCGGCTTCTTTCCCCATCAACCGCTTGGCCAATTCCTTGGCGTGATCTTCTATGTCGCGCCAGGCTTCCACCAGATCCTTGCGCGGGATCAGCTTCTGAATGTCACTGATGTCTTTGTCCGAGAAGTGTGACGTCAGGAAATACATCACCGCCGGTCCGGCGTCTGGCGTGTAGCCCAGATCGACCATATGCTGCCGCGTCTTCATCAGCGCGGTCATGCCGTTGGTGTCGACTTTGGCCGAGGTCCACTTGTCGTGCAGGATCCCGAGCCAGCCTTCCTTTTCGAGCATCTTCACGACATGCAGCGGATCGTCTTCGTGCGCCAGAGCACCGATCTCGTGCCCGATCGAAGACTTCAAAATGTGGTCGATGTACTTCCCTTCTTTGGCGGCATCGTAACGAGCCTGTGTGCGCTCTTCGAGCGGCCAGTGGAAGCGCGCCGCAAATCGGGTGGCGCGAATCAGCCGCGAAGGATCTTCCAGGAACGAATAGTTATGCAGAATACGGATCAGCTTGGCTTCGATGTCGGCCACGCCGTTGAAAGGATCGAGCAGCAACCCACGAGAGCCTTCGTTCAGCGACAGCGCCATGGCGTTGACGGTGAAGTCGCGGCGGCGCAGATCCTCGTGGATCGTCGACGGCATCACCAGGGGAGGCTTGCCCGTCTTCTCGTACTTCTCCGTGCGCGCCATGCTGACTTCGGCGCGGGCATTGCCGGGCAATGCCAGAAAGATCGTGCGGATATCCTCTTCGACGGCGGTGATCTTGGCGCCCGCCTTCTCGAAGTCCTTCTGCAGTTTGAGGGGATTGCCCTGGACGGTGAAGTCGAGGTCGCGGATGGTGAATCCGCTGATGATGTCGCGGATGGCCCCGCCCGTCAGGTACAAATTCATGCCGGCCGCGCGGACTACGTCTTGCACGAGGCCAACGCCCTTCATTTGGTCCGGCGTCAACCGGAGTTCCATCGTGTAAATGTAATCAGCCATTGGCTTTCAAGCGGCGGTCAGGCCCTTGGCCAACGCGATTCGATGCCCGAATCGCCCCGGGGGAGGGCTCGATTTGCCGAGCTTTCCACAGCATTTCCACAGGCCAGACCATGCTGCCCAGTCCGACCCTGAACCACCAGCACGCAAGTGGCCTGATACCAAGTACTTATACAGAATGGAGAGTGCCTGGCAAACTCAAGAAAATAACACAACGTTTATATTTTGGCTACTGCCAAGAGGGATTCCGGGAGTTTCTGGAGGAAAAGTGCGAGAATCGGAAGTTCAGTGGTCGGGGATTCGAGGTCAGGGGCCAGCAATTCTATAGACCCCTAATCCCTGCCTCCTGATCCCTGTCTTCCATGCCTTCAGCACACAAGAAAGTTATCGTCCGCAAGATGGACCGCGACTCCGTCTCGGGATACGTCTCACCGACGCAAATCGTCACCGACGGCAAGGTGGAGGTACTGAACACCTCCGGCACGGTGATCGCAGTCGACCTGCGCGAGATCAAGGGGGTCTATTTCGTTCGCGAATTCGGAGAAGCAGAAGCCCTCACCCGCAAGACGTTCACTACCCGTCCCCGCGCCGAGGGACTGTGGGTGCGCCTGCGCTTCAAAGACAGCGAAGTGCTCGAAGGCTTGATGCCTGCCGACTTGCTCCAGAGCACGCCGGAGGGATATCTCGTCAATCCTCCCGACCAGCGCTCCAACACACAGCGCATCTTCGTTCCGCGCACAGAACTTGTAGACCGCAGCAGACGAGCCTACCTCAACTGGTCGAAGCCAAGTCTCACCGCGAATGGCCGGACCATCGCGGTCACGCCCGGGACATCAGTTCCGAACTTGTTTTTCAGGTTTTTCACTCCGAATGAGTAGATCCACTGCAGTTCCCTCGGAGACACTTTGAATGTGCCAAAATCCATAATTGTGCTGGTGCCAACGACTATGGAATCGAACGTGTAGGTGTCGCCAATGGTGTTGAATTGATCTTCGGGCTTGTCGTTGGGAAATATCGTCAGAGTTTCGTATTGAGTCTTGGGGTTGAAATACTTGTAGACCTCCGGGTAGGGCACAGCTAAGGTCAGCCCTCGCGCCCCGGCTGCCTGCCAGACGATGTCCCTGACATCTTGTGCACTTTTTGCCTTGTAGTTGGGATCACCGGGATTCTGGTCGACTGGAGCAAACCCGTAGACCGGTATTCCCTCAATCCTGGTATTGCCCGAGCCTAGCGCGATTGTATAGACGAAAGTTGGCATTGTGAGATCTCCTTGACCGCATCAGAGGCTGAGATTGATGCCTCTACTATCTAAAATCGGAATCGGAGGGAAAAACACGACATGTGACCACGAAAAAGGTCACGGGAAGCGCGGGCGGCGCACCCTTTGGAGCTAGCACAAGTCCGGGCGGCCCATTCTTTGCGCTTTTTGCAAAAGGGCAGGCATTCCCAAATGTGAACACCATGAGATTTTCAGGGACGGGTGGCCCGGGCATTTGATCTCGCTGACGCAACCACACTGTGGCTGCCCCGTCCTTGCGTTTTTTGCAAGGGCGGGAACCCGACTGCCAGTCGCGACAGATTTGAGCCCAGACTCTCTACGCCACTCGATGCTGAAACGAAATCTCTCCCCCACCCAACACGGAACGTTGACCAAGTTTTTCCGACGCCAGTAGACGCCAGTCAGCGAAATCACAGCCCTATGTGATCTCCTCCCTTGTGCTCAAAATCAAATCAGCAGATCATTGCCAAAGCGAAAGCAGCGTAAGCGGCGATTGGCCCACAGAGGCTAAGTCCTTGCGGCTCAAGATTTTGCCCCTAATGTATTGAGCCCCATAGATTACTTCGATATTTTCCGCTAACTCGATGATCCCAATAGACCGGGAGGGGGGAGGGGTACCCCGAAACGCTCCAGGTTTCCCAAAATGAAACTTATCCGGCCACGACACAAATAGCAAAGCCCGATGCCCGGACGCCTCACACCTGGAACTCAGTTCACCGGCGTCAGCACAAAGGCGTGGTTGCGCCCGTTGTGGCTGCCATAACCAGTGATCTGTCCGACGTTGTTGATGGAGTTCGCGTTGATCAGCGTCCAACCCGAGTTCGCAGGGATAAGCGAGTTCAGGTCCCGCATCCCGTGTGACGCCGTCCAGATCATGGCGTGCGGTGCGTTGGTCGCAATATTGCCGTAGCCCACGACCACATCAGAATCGTTCACGCCAAAGGCCACGCTGTAGGTCCCGCCTCTCAGCACACCCAGATCTTTAATTTTGCCAGATGCGTCCCACTTGACCGCGTGCCAATGGCCGAGGGTGCTGATTCCGTCGGACTGTCCTACGATCACTCCCAACGAATTGATCGAGTTAGCCATGCTGGTCAAGCCTCCCAAGAGCGTGCCCAGGTCCTTCATGGTGGAACCGTTCCAAAGAAAACCGTGCGAGGTGAATGGCGGTCCGTAGCTGAATACGGATTCGCCCACGATCAGTCCGTTGTCGTTGATCGCGAGGCCGGCGTTAAAGATGGCGCCTTTCAGCTTGCCTAGATTACTGATCTTGTTGTTGGTCCATCGGGTAGCGTTGACCATTCCGCTGCTCAGGAAGGAGTCTCCACTCGCTTCACCCGCAGAGTTGACCTGGAACGCCGCGCTCGAAGAACCACCCGAGAGCGTGCCGAGACTGCTGATGGTCCCGGTTGAGGACCACCGCACCGCGATGAAGTTGGTAGCAGGCTGCCCTTTCACGTTCGAGTAGCCGACGACGACCCCCGAGTCATTCAGACCGAGTGCTCCGCTCACCGACCCGCCGGAAAGCGTGCCGAGATCCTTCATCCCTTTACCCCTGCGCCAGTAGAAGGCGTGCTGTCCCGCGACCAGTCCGGTGCATGGATAGCCCATCGAGGTCTGCATGTCGGAACATCCGACTACGTCACCAAGATTGTTGATCCAGAGACCGCTGCTTTCGTTTTTGCCTTTGAGCGCACCCAGGTCGATGATGGTGTAACTTTGGGCCGACACGAACGCTGAAAAAGCCAACACAAATACCGCCAACATCTTTAACGATCCACGACGCATTTCTTTCCCCCAAAATGGTTGGTGTAATGGCAGTATGCCATCGCCACATTGCAGCCCAAGACCCACTAGTACACTCTTTGGTACACCATGAACCCCTGTCCCAGCGCGCGGTTCAGATAGCGAGGCCCCGCACAATCGATTTGAAAAAAGCGACTTGTTGCTGTACTGTGTCAGGTCCACGGCCGTTGAGCCGAAAGAGACCTGACGGAATTCCCTCCTTCCTCCCTTCCGTTTGATCTCGATGGGCATTGTGTCATCCCAGGTAGAGGTGTGATCATGCGCGCTCTCCCCTCGTCGTTTGGAAAGTTCTGCGTATTTTTCGTTTGCTTGACTCTGGCTGCAGTTCTCGAAACCACCCTCCTAACCCAGTCCGCCGCAGCTCAGGAGCGGGCACAACTAATCGTGGCAAATCCGCGACCGCTGATTACCGAGGCTCTCGACGAGTCTCGGCTCACGGTGCTGAAGGGCAACACGCATCCGCTGGCGCGGCGCGAGTTCGATCTCGGCACGGCTCCCGCCAGCCTGCCCATGGAACGAATGCTGCTGGTTTTGAAACGCAGCGACGTGCAGGAGAGCGCGATCCGTAAACTGCTCGATGACCAGCAGGATAAGAACTCTCCCCAATACCACAAGTGGCTGACGCCGGAGCAATTCGGGGCGCAATTCGGCCCGACCGACGCCGACATGCAAATGATCACGTCGTGGCTGCAGTCGCACGGGTTCCAGGTGGGATCAACCAAGGGACGAACCGTGCTGGAGTTCTCCGGCTCCGCGAGCCAGGTGAAGGAAGCGTTCCACACGAGCATTCATAAGTACGTGGTCAATGGTGAGCAGCATTGGGCGAACGTCAGCGACCCGAGCATTCCGGCGGCGCTTGTGCCAGCAGTCAAAGGAGTGCTGACGCTGCATAACTTCATCAAGAAACCCGCAATGCACTTTTCCGCAGAACCGGTGCCCGCCCAGCTGGTTCATGTGCCCGGCAAAATTAGGCCGCAAGTCACGTTTCCACCGCAGAACGGCCAGCCCGCGTTCAACGCCCTGGCTCCGCAGGATTATGCGGTGATTTACAACATCAACCCGCTGTACAACGTCGACAACGTCGGTAACGGCAGTAGCATTGCGGTGATCGGCCGTAGCAATTTGTTCAACGGCGGCCAGGACGTCTTCAACTTTTACAGCAATATTGGGACGGGGAATGGCTCTAATAATCCAGGGTTCACCATCGTCGTGAATGGCGCTGATCCAGGGAACTTAGGAGGCGGGGAAGAGGCTGAGGCCACACTGGATTCGACTTGGTCAGGAGCACTTGCTCCCGGCGCAAACGTATCTCTTGTTGTTTCCGCAACGACAGATACGACCGATGGGGTGGACTTATCGGAGGCGTACATCGTCGAAAACAATCTCGCGGGTATCATGACGGAGAGTTTCAGCGCTTGCGAGTCGTTTGCGACCGACACTCAGCTTGCCGGGGCCAGCGCGCTGGCAGAACAGGCCGCGGCGCAGGGTATTACGTACTTCGTGTCCAGTGGCGACGACGGCGCTGAGGCGTGCGACGATCCCAATGCGCCACCGGCGACTCATCCCATCGCGGTGAACTATCTCGCTTCGACGGCATTCAACGTTGCCATCGGGGGAACCACGTTTAATGAAAATGGGAACCCCAGCAAATATTGGCTGTCGACTCCGCCGATCTCGGAGACGGCGATTTCCTACATTCCGGAGAACGCATGGAATGAAAGCAGCGCGACCAACGGGCTTTGGGCGACCAGCGGCGGAGCGAGTGCGGGCAACATCCAGAGCGGACTTGGTAGCACGCCAGGAGTTCCGAAGCCTTACTGGCAATCCGGCGTGACTGGAATTCCAAATGATAACGTACGCGACCTGCCGGACGTGTCGCTGACGGCCTCAGGGCACGATCCTTACCTGCTCTGTTTTGAGGGTTCGTGCCAGCAAGACGCGCAAGGCAATTTTTTCGTATATGTCATCAGCGGCACTTCAGCATCAGCGCCCTCGTTTGCCGGCATCATGGCCCTGATCGATCAGGGCGCGGGTTCTCGGCAGGGCTTGGCAAATTACATACTGTATCGGCTGGCCGCAACCCAGAGCGCGTATCCTTCGCAGTGCAACGGTTCCAACACCGCGGCGTCGCCGACGAGCACTTGCATTTTTAACGATGTGACGGTCGGCAACAATGTAGTTCCGGGCGAGGTGGGCGCGAGCTATCAAGCCGGAGCTGGTTACGACCAAACGACGGGACTGGGATCAGTCAACGTTGCCAATCTGCAAGCCGCATGGAGTTCGGTGAATTTCAATCCGACGACTACGGCGCTGACTCTCAATAGCGGAGTCGCCGTTAATATCGTCCACGGGCAATCAGTTCCGTTGAATGTCACAGTCTCCCCAAGCTCGGGAGTCGGATCGGTTCCGACGGGAGAGGTCGTACTCCTGACAGGCAATGGAATCGCTCCCAGCACGATGGATCTGTTCAATTTGACTGCCGGACAGGTCATTTCGTCGACCAGCCAGTTACCGGGAAGCGGAAACGTCAGCTACAACGTTTGGGCTCTCTACGGTGGAGATGTCACCTACGCCCCGAGCGATTCGACTCCCGTGACCGTTACGGTGAGTGCTGAGCCGAGCACCACGACCGTTTCCGCCGTAACCTTCAATCAGAATGGAGTCGAGCTCCCATTTACCTCTGGGGTC
>WNGO01014971.1_pt1 | contig 11178 bp, 9 predicted proteins | sample 5400511 | NCBI WGS metagenome assembly WNGO01 (sample SAMN13153380, study PRJNA577476) | soil metagenome | isolation source: 20 cm soil or saprolite under Garry oak tree replicate 2 | place: USA:California | collected 2016-06-15
AAACGCCCACTTCTCAAGCGTCGATCAGGCGTGGTTCCGTCACTGGATCGCGTGGGCGGACACGAACCGGGAGTACTTGCGGCACACCCGGCCGATTCTGGGGCAGCCCGCGGTCGGCAAGCTCGACGGGGCGGCCGCGGTCGTGGACGGGCGCGGCTACGTGTTTCTGTTCAATCCCAATGAACGGCGCCTGACGGCGAGGCTCACGCGCGAGGAGCTGGGCCTTGCAGCCGGGACAGTGTCGTTGCGCGAGCTGGAGGAGGGGCTAGGGACTTGGGATTGGGGGATAGGGGATACGATCTCCATTGCGGTCGAGGGCGAGTCCTATCGGGTGCTGGCGATCGAGCCGGGGGGGCGGGGGCGGCGAGTCGTGGCGGCGCCGGCAACACCTGCGGTCGAATCGTTCAATCGGCAAATCGGCCAAGTGGACTCGGGGTTCACCGGCGGGACGTTCAGCGCGACCTTCACGGTACCGCGCTGGGTGTTCGATCAGCTGGCAGCGCGGCGGCGGGCGTGGCCCATCCCATGGACGGCGGCCGATTCCCTCGCGCCCTGGCTCGTCCCCGAGCGGCTGCTGTTGTTCGTGCAGATCGCCGTGCCGGACGAGGGGTGGGCGGTGAGCATGAAGATCGACGGGCGGCCGGTCGGGCTGCGGAAGGCCTATTCATCTATACGGCGGGTGCCACGGGATTTCGTGGGGTTCTGGGCGGATATCTCGGCGCTGTCGGCGGACCGGTCGCACATGTTGGAGCTCGAGCTGCCGGCTCTGAAGCAGGGTCAGCTCCAAGGGGTCTTCCTGGAGAATGTGGAGCTCCGGAGGCGTTGACGTGGCGACGCCCTGACCTACACGAGCCTCGACCGAATATTGATCTCCGACGTGAGCGTCCGATGGACCGGACACTTGTTGGCGATCTCGAGCGCCTTGAGTCGCTGCTCCTCGGTGAGGTCCCCATCAAGGGCGATCTCGCTCTCGATCCGATCGAGCATGCCCTGCCGGGTCTCACACTCGGCGCAGTCTTCCGCGTGAACCCGCGAGTGGCGCAGCCGCACCGTCACGCCCGTGAGCGGCCATTGCTTCCGTCGCGCATACAGCGCGATGGTCATGGAGGTTCAGGCGCCGAGCGCCGCCAGTAACAGCTCGTAGGGCCCAGGCCCTCGGTCGGCGCCACCGGAGGAGACCGGCTCGTCGGCGATCAGCCGGTGGCGGCCCACCGTGATCTGCTGGACGAATCCCTCCGCGCCGCCCCGCACCACCACCAGACCCTGCTCCATTGGCTCCACCATGAGGCGCCTCGTGTTTTCCAACAACGGTACCGACTCCGCGGGACTTACGGCAGAGCCGAGTAATTAAGCAACTCCATGGTACCAAGTTCCGTTCCCGTGATCTCGGGGGAACTCTTTCGCAGCATGCTTCATTAATGGACCATAGCCCTGGGGCCACCGGACCGGTCTCCGCGCGATTGTGGTGCAATCGAGAACATGCGGCATGTCGATTTGAAGGTCACCCAAACGTCTAGTACCGAAGGCAGCAGGCTCGACGTTTTCCACACCGAAGGAGATCACCGCGTATGCGCAGTCGCCTCTCCATGAACACTCGCAGTTGGACGGGATCCGCCGTGCTGTTGGCAACGCTCGTCATCACCGCCGGCAGCCTGGTGGCTTGGAAACGCGCCTCGGCCCGGAAAGCCGACGCAGCGGCCGCGCGCCAGCCCGAGCCGGTCGAATCGATAACCCTGGCGGTCGCCAGGGGGCGGCAGTATCGCCCGACGACGACGTCGGTCGGGACCGTGCTGGCGCTCACCTCGATCACCCTGCGCAACGAGCTCGCGGGCACCGTGCGCCAGGTGGCGCTCGTCCCCGGACAGGTCGTGGAAGCCGGGGCGGTGCTGGTAGCCCTCGACGTGTCGGTGGAGGAGGCGGAGCTCCAGGCACAGACGGCCCAAGCCGACCTGGCGGCGACGACCCTCGCGCGGCAGGAGCGCTTGCAAGAAGCCCAGGCCACGTCTCAGGAGGAGGTGGAGCAGGCCCGCGCGGCGCGCGATGTCGCGCTGGCGCAGATCGCGCGCACCCGGGCGATCATCGCCAAGAAGACGATTCGCGCCCCGTTCCGGGCCCGCGTGGGCCTCGCCGACGTGCATCCCGGGCAGTACCTGAACGAAGGCACCGAGCTCACCACCCTGCAGGGGGTCGATGCGGCGGCCAACGTGGACTTCACCGTGGCCCAGGCGGTGGCGGCCGAGCTGCACGCGGGTGAGCCGGTCACCGTATTCGCGGCAAACGACCCCCGTCCGCTGACGGCCCGGATCGTCGCCGTCGATGCGCGGATCGACCCCACAACCCGGAACGCCATGGTACGGGCCCGGATTCCGAGCCGCGCCCCGGCGCCCGGCGCCTCCGTGCGAATCGAGGTTCCCGTGGGACCTCCCACGACGGTCGTCGCGATTCCGGTGAGCGCGCTCCGCAAAGGGCCCGGCGGCGACCACGTCTTCTTGATCGTCGCCGACTCGGCCGGCCGGAGCCGCGCGCATGACCAGCCGGTGCAGAGCGGGCCGGTGCTGGACGACGAGGTCGTGATCCTGAACGGTCTCACCCCCGGCCAGCGGGTAGCCACCTCGGGGTCCTTCAAGCTGCGCGAGGCTGTGCTGGTCGCGGGCGATTCATCTCGCTAATCGGAAACCGTCCATGCGCTCATTTACCGATACGTTCATCAAGCATCCCGTCCTCGCGGCGGTGGTCAACCTCGTGATCGTGCTCGTGGGATGGCGAGCGCTCACGACGCTACCGGTGCAGCAGTATCCCAAGATCGAGAGTTCCTCGGTGCTGATCACGACCGTGTACTACGGCGCCAGCGCCGAGACCGTCCGTGGCTTTCTCACGACCCCGATCGAGCGCGCCGTGTCGGCCATCAGCGGCGTGGACTACGTCGAATCCACCAGCCGCGCCGGTGTCAGCACCATCACGGTACACCTGAAGCTCAACCACAACAGCACGGCGGCGCTGGCCGAGGTCACCGCGCGGCTGCAGCAGGTTCGCTCTGAGCTCCCCGCCGAGGCTGAGCCCCCGGTGGTCGAGGTGCAGCGGGCGGACCGGCCCTACGCGTCGTTCTATCTGAGCTTCACCTCGTCGGCGCGGGACATTCCGGCGCTCACCGACTGGCTCACCCGGAACATGCAGCCCCAGCTCTCGACGCTGGCGGGGGTGCAGCGGGTGGACGTGGTCGGCGGGCGGCCGATCGCCATGCGGATCTGGATCGATCCGGACCGGCTGGCCGCGTTGAACCTGGCACCCGGCGACGTACACGCGGCGCTGCAGCGCAACAACTACCTCGCCGCCGTGGGCCGGACCAAGGGCGACCTGGTGCAGGTCAACCTCCTGGCCAACACCGATCTGCGCACTCCCGAGGAGTTCAAGAATCTGGTGGTGGCCGAGCGCAATGGGGCGATTGTGCGCCTGTCAGACGTGGCGCGGGTGGAGCTGGGCGCCGAGGAGGCGGACTTCATCACCAAGTTCAGCGACAAAGAAGCCGTCTATTTGGGCGTCTGGCCACTGGTGGGAAGCAATGAGATCGAGGTGGCCAACCGGCTCCACGCCGAGATGGCCCGGATCCGGCCTACGCTGCCGAGCGACATCGACATGCAGCTCGCGTACGACGCCACGGTGTTCATGACCGACGCGTTGCACGAGATCACCAAGACGTTGATCGAAACGATCCTGATCGTCGGCCTGGTGGTGTTCCTGTTCATGGGCTCGGTGCGAACCGCGCTGGTGCCGCTGGTGGCAATGCCGGTGTCGTTGGTCGGGGCGGCGATCGTGATGTACGCCTTCGGCTTCAGCCTCAACCTCCTCACCATCCTCGCCATCGTGCTGTCGGTGGGGTTGGTGGTGGACGATGCGATCGTCGTGGTCGAGAACGTCGAGCGACACGTGCGGGAGGGCAAGACGCGGATCCAGGCGGCGCTGGTGGGTGCCCGCGAGCTGGTCGGCCCCATCATCGCGATGACGATCACCCTCGCCGCGGTGTACACGCCGATCGGGTTCCAGGGCGGTTTGACCGGGTCGCTCTTCTTGGAATTCGCGATCACCCTCGCCGCCGCGGTGGTCGTGTCGGGCATCGTCGCGGTCACGCTGTCACCGGTGATGAGCTCGCGCTTCGTGCACGAGCGGGGCCGGGAGGGCCGGCTGACGCAGCTGGTACAACGCGGCTTTGAAGCGATCCGCCGGCGGTACGAACGCCTGCTCGATGGCGCGCTGGAGATGCGCTGGGCGATCGTCGTTGCCGCCGTGCTGGTCATGCTGGCAGCAGTGCCCCTGTACCAGAATTCGCGGCGCGAGCTCGCCCCGATCGAGGACCAGAGCCACATCAGCTTGTTCATGGCGGCCTCGCCCGATGCGTCGCTCGAGGCTACCAACAAGGCCTCCCTCCAGGTCGTCAAGGCGGTCACGGCCTTCCCGGAGGCGAAGTTCATGTGGTCGCTGACGGCCAACTGGGGCGGGTTCGGCGGCATGGTCGCGAAGAATTGGAAGGAACGCAAGCGCACCACCGAGCAGATGTACGGCCAGGTGTACGGCGCGGTGTCGCAGGTTCCGGGGCTGCAGGTGTTCCCCCGCCTCGACCCGCCGCTGCCTTCGCCCGGCCAGTACGACGTGGAGCTGATTCTGGCCAGCGACAATCCACCCGAGCAGATGCTCCAGACGGCGGGCGCCGTGATAGGCGCCGGCTGGCAGAGCGGCAAGTTCCTGTACGTCGACACCGACTTGAAGATCGATCTGCCTGAGGCGCGGGTGGTGATCGACCGCGACCAGGTCGCTGACCTGGGCCTCGACCTGGCGAGCGTGGGCCGCGAGCTCGGCACCCTGCTGGGCGGCGGGTACGTCAACCGGTTCAACTATTTCGACCGCAGCTACAAGGTCATTCCCCAGATCGGCGACGAGCGGCGCACGACGGTGGGGCCGCTGCTCGACCTCAAGATCAAGACACCCAGCGGACGGCTGGTGCCGGTTTCGACGTTCACGCACATCGAGTCGAGCACCGCGCCGCGCACGCTCAATCGCTTCCAACAGCGGAACGCGGTCCGAATCTTCGGCGGCGTCAAGCCCGGCGTCACCAAGGAGGAAGGGCTGCGCGTGCTGGAAACCGCGGCCGCGGCTGCGGCCGGCCCAGGGGTCGGGCTCGACTACGCCGGCGAATCGCGGCAGATCCGCCTCGAAGGGGCGGCGCTCACCGTGACCCTCGGATTCGCGGTGATCCTCATCTACCTGGTGCTGGCGGCGCAGTTCCGGAGCTTCCGCGATCCGCTGATCGTGCTGGTGGGCTCGGTGCCGCTCGCGATCTCCGGGGCGCTGGTGTTCAGCTACCTCGATCTCACCACCATCAACATCTACTCCCAGGTGGGCCTGATCACGCTGGTGGGATTGATCGCGAAGAACGGCATCCTGATCGTGCAGTTCGCCAACACGCTGCAGTCGCAGGGCGTGGCGAAGCTGGCCGCGTTGCGCCAGGCGTCGCTCACGCGGCTGCGGCCCGTGCTGATGACGTCGGCGGCCACGGTCTTCGGGCACCTGCCGCTCGTGTTCGCCACCGGGCCAGGATCGGCGGCGCGCAACAGCATCGGGACCGTGCTGGTGGCTGGCATGACGGTGGGCACGGTGTTCACCCTGTTCGTCGTCCCGGTGTTCTACTCGCTTATCGCAGCCGAGCACCGTCCAGACACGGAAGCGGCACTCGAAAGTCTCGTAGTCGAACCTGCCATGATGGAGGAGCCGGCGAATGCGTAGCGCGATCGTCTCTTACGGTCTCGGATTCCTGGCGCTCTCCGGATGCGCCTCGGCCCCGGGCTACCGATCATCCGCGGTACGGCCGCCGGCGTCGTTCCGGGCGGCCCGGCCGTCACGACCGACTATTGGGACCAGCTGGGCGATACCACGCTGTCCCGCCTTGTGGGCGAGGTGGAGCACGCGAACTTGGACGTTCGGGCAGCGCGCGCCCGGGTGAGCGCCGCACGCTCCGACCGGGTGCGCTCGGCGCTCGAGCTCACGCCTTCTGCGACGGTTGCGGCCGGGTACGCTCGGCAGCGGCTGTCGAGCGTGAGCTTTCCCGGCGCCTCGGGGGTCTTTCCGGACCAGAGCGTCTGGAACGCGGGCGTCGATGCATCGTGGGACCTGGATGTATTCGGCCGCATCCGCCACACCGTCCAGGCGCAGGGCGCGCTGGTGGGCGTGGCCCAAGAGGAGCTGCGCGACGTGCAGGTCTCGTTCACGGCGGAGCTGGCCCGCGCCTACTTCGAGCTCCGGGGAGCGCAGGAGCAGCTCCTCGTCGCCCGGCAGAACGCCGAGAACCAGCGCCGCACGTTCGACCTCACGCGCGAGCGCCTCGAGGCGGGGCGTGGCAGTTCGTTCGACACCGAGCGGGCGCAAGCCCAGCTCAGCTCCACGCTGGCCTCGATTCCCGCCCGGGAGGCCCAGGTGGCAGCGGCGCAGTACCGCATCGGTACGCTCGTCGGCCGCTCACCGAGCGAGGTCGCCCGGGAGCTCGAGCAGGCGAGGCAGATCCCACCCCTTCCGGAGGTCACCTCCATCGGGGTGCCGGAAGCCGTGGTGCGGTACCGGCCCGACGTCGCCGCGGCCGAGCGGCTCGCGGCCGCCCAGGGGGCGCTCGTCGGAGCGGCCAAGGCGAGCTACCTGCCGCGGCTCACCATCGGAGCGAGCGCGGGCTATGCCGCGCCCGAATTCAATGCGGTGGGCAACCAGGGAACGCTGCGTTACGTGGTCGGGCCGGTGCTCACCTGGCCGGGTCTCAACCTGGGGCGGGTGAAGGCGGAGGTCGACGCCGCGCAGGCGCGGGAGGAAGACGCGCGCGCGCAGTACAGTCGCGTCGTCCTCGCCGCGCTGGAAGACATGGAGACGAGCCTCGCCCGGTATCGAGCGGCGCGAATCCAAGTGGAACGGCTGCAGGATGCGAGCGCCGCGAGCGAGCGCGCTGCCGGGCTGGCGCGGCTGCGGTTCAAAGAAGGGGTCACGGATTTTCTTCAGGTGCTGGATGCGGAGCGGACCGAGCTGGAGGCGCAGGATCGCCTGGCGCAGGGGCGCATCGACGCGGCGACGGCGTACGCAGCCCTGTACCGGGCCGTCGGGGGAAGGTGACGCGCGCCCGTCGTCGATAATACATATATAGAGGAGGGCACAGCCGGCGGAGGAACCCGTGGCCCTGCAGGTCGTGTTGGCCGATGATCATCCGATGCTCAGACACGGCGTCCGCGCTCTGCTCGAGCGGCACGGCGTCGAGGTGGTGGCCGAAGCGTCCGACGGCCGGACGGCGGCCGCCCGAGCTCGCGAGCTCCATCCGGACGTCGCGGTGCTCGACATCATGATGCCGCTCTTGAACGGCCTCGACGCCGCGCGCGAGATCAATGAGTCGTGCCCGGATACCCGGGTCGTGCTGCTCACCGCGCTCGACCAGGAGCGGCTCGTGACGGAGGCGGTGAGCGCCGGGGTTCGCGGGTTCGTGCTCAAGACCCAGGCCGAGGAGGACCTGGTGCAGGCGATCGAGCAGGTGTCGCGCGGGGGATTCTACGTGGGCGGGGGTGTCTCACGAGCCGTAGTCGATGCCTGCCGGGCCGCGGCCGCGCAGGACCGCGGCCGCCTGACCCCCCGGGAGCGCCAGGTCGTGCAGCTCGTCGCCGAAGGCAAGTCCACCAAGCAGGTCGCCGCGCTGCTCGGGATCACCCTCAAGACGGCCGAGTTTCACCGCGCGCGTGTAATGAAGAAGCTCGAGGTGCACGACGTCGCGGGGCTGGTGCGCTACGCGATCCGCGAGGGCCTGGTCGCGCCCTAGCCCGGGTCTTCTCCGGCCCGGGACAGGAGTTTCCCCGGTTTTGCCCCCGTCGCGCCATGGCCACATTCGAGGGTGGCTCGTCGCGCACCGTTCAGCCGTCCTCCCGTCCTGCTCGTCGCCAACGCGTTCGGCACGTGGCTCAGCCAGGCGCTCGCCAACCTCGTCAAGGCGCGGGGCTATCGCGTCCACTTCGTATTGACCGGGCGCGAGCTGCTCGACCAGGCGCCGGCGGTGCGGCCCGACATCATCGTGCTGGATGCCGACCTTCCGGATCTCGACAGCGTCGCGGTATGCCGCACGCTGCGCGAGAATCGCGCCGCCTGGAACATGCCCGTCATCATGATCACGACGACACCGGCAACCAAGCAACAGCGGCTCGCGGCGCTCGAAGCCGGGGCGTGGGACTACTTGAGCGTATTGCTCAACCCGGAAGAGCTGACCCTGAAGGTCGACGCCATGGCCCGTCTCAAGCTCGAGATGGACCGGGTGTTGGGAGAGAGCGCCGTGGACCCGGCGAGCGGGCTGTACACGGTGCGCGGGCTCGAGCGGCGGGCACGCGAGCTGGCTTCGGACGCGGTGCGCCGGCGCGCACCGCTCGCCTGTGTAGCACTCGGCATCGGGTTGGACCCGAAGGGCGCGGACGGGAGCTCCGCGGCGCTGCCTGCAGCGGAGGCCTACGCCGGCCAGGTGCTCCAGACGAGCGGGCGGACGTCCGATTGCGTGGGAAGTCTCGGTCAGGGAGAGTTTGCGGTGCTCGCGCCGGCGACCGCCGCCGAGGGCGCCGCACGGATGGCCCAACGGCTGGCGCGGGCGCTCGAGACGGCGGGACCCCGGCCCGCCGGTGTGCCGCCGCTGCGCGTGCACGCGGGGTACGACGCCGTCCCGGACGTGCACCTGACGCCGGTCGAGCCGGCGAGCCTGCTCGAGCACGCGGGCACGGCGTTGCGTCAGGCCCGAACGGGAAACGGCGAGCGGATTCGAGCCTACCGGCCGTAAGACTTGCCCCGCGACGGCGCGGCCTGCCGCCCGTGTCGATTCCGCGCTTCCCCGAACGACTATCTGGCGTCCACGGTATGTTTCCCGCGATCCGGAGGAAGCCATGAAATACTTGTGCCTGATCTACTCGGACGAAACGGTGTGGCCCAAGATGCCCAAGGCCGAAGCGGACAAGTGGTTGGCCGAATACTTTGCTTTCGGCGACAGCATCAAGCAGAGCGGCCAGTACGTCGGCAGCAACGCGCTCCAGCCCACCCACACGGCGACCACGGTTCGGGTGCGCAACGGCAAGCTCTCGACCACCGACGGGCCATTCGTGGAGACCAAAGAGCAGCTCGGCGGCTACTATCTGATCGAGGCGAAAGACCTGAACGACGCGATCCAGGTGGCGTCGCGGATTCCCGGCGCGCGCCACGGGAGCGTCGAGGTGCGGCCCGTCAGGGAGTACCAACGACCATAGACGCGGTTGACGCGGTCTACCGCGCCGAGTCGCGCCGCGTGCTGGCCACGCTGATCCGCCTGCTCGGCGACTTTGATCTGGCCGAGGAGGCGCTGCAGGAGGCCTTCGCGGCGGCGGTAGAGCGCTGGCCCGCCGACGGCGTGCCTGCCAATCCGCGGGCGTGGCTCGTCTCGACCGGCCGCTTCAAGGCGATCGATCAGCTGCGGCGGCGCGCCCGGTTCGATGCCTCGCTCGTGTCGGTGAGCGAACGTCTCGGCGACGGCGTCACACCCGCCCCCGAGATGGACGACGACAGCGTGGAGGACGACCGGCTGCGGCTGATCTTTACTTGCTGCCATCCCGCCCTGCCTGCCGACGCCCAGGTAGCGCTGACGCTGCGGGAGGTGTGCGGCCTCACGACCGAGGAGATAGCACACGCCTTCCTGATCGCACCGCCCACGGTGGCGCAGCGGATCGTGCGCGCCAAGGGGAAGATCCGCGATGCGGGGATCCCCTATGAGGTCCCCTCCCGCGCCGATCTGGCGAACCTGGCCGAGCGGCTCGACGCCGTGCTGCACGTGGTCTATCTCGTGTTCAACGAGGGCTACTCGGCATCCGGGGGGCCGACGGCGACCCGGCCCGATCTCTCGGCCGAGGCGATCCGGCTGGGACGGCTTCTGATCGAGCTCCTGCCGGACCCCGAGGTGCTCGGCTTGCTCGCGCTGATGCTGCTGCACGACGCACGCCGCGCGGCGCGCACCTCGGACGACGGCGAGATCGTGCTGCTCGACGAGCAGGACCGCTCCCGCTGGAACCGCGGGCAGATCGCCGAGGGGGTGGCGCTGGTCGAGCGGGCGCTCGCCGCGCGGCGGGTCGGCCCCTTCGTGTTGCAGGCCGCCATCGCCGCAGTGCATGCGGAGGCCGCGACGCCCGCGGCCACCGACTGGGCAGAGATCGTGGGGCTGTACGACGTGCTGTTGCGGGTGGAGCCGTCGCCCGTGGCGGAGCTGAACCGGGCCGCGGCGGTGGCCATGCGCGATGGACCGGAGGCGGGACTGGCGCTGATCGACGCCATCCTCGCCCGTGGCGAGCTGGGCGACTATCATCTGGCACATTCGGCGCGCGGCGAACTGCTGCGCCGGCTGGGTAGGCGCGATGAGGCAAGCGCCGCCTACCGGCGCGCGCTGGAGCTCACCACGCAGGACCCCCAACGGCGGCTCCTCGAGAAACGACTCAGTGGGTAAGGAGCAAGTCTTGAAGCGGCTCCAGCAGGCGTGGGCGGCGTTCCAGGAGTCCTATGCAGGGCTCTCGGACGCCGAGCTGATTGAGCCGGGGGTGACGGGCGCCTGGTCGGTCCGAGACGTCATCGCGCATGTGACCTGGTGGGAAGAGGAAGCGCTGACGCACCTGCCGCTCATCCTCGCCGGCGGGAAGCCACCGCGGTATTCCGTCACGCATGGCGGCATCGATGCCTTCAACGCCAGGATGACGGCGCAGAGGAAGCACTGGTCGCTCGCCCACGTGCTCGAGCAGCAGGACGAGGTCCACCGCCGGTTGGTCGCCGACTCGACACGTACGGGCATTATCCCAAGCACGAGCGCGCGATCCGTACATGGCGGGAGGCGCGCTTCGGGGCGAGCGGCGCACCCCCTCGCTAGCGCCGGCTGCCTACGAGCGCCTGGTACACCAGCGTGGGGAACTTCGCGCCGATGTCGCTCCGGTTCGGCAGCTGGTTGATCATGAACACGATGACCAGGTGCTCCACCGGATCGACGGAGTACCCGCTGCCGTACGCCCCGCCCCAGCTGAACGTTCCCACCGACGCCATGCCGCTGGCACCGTAGCGCTCGGTCGTCTCGAACCCGAACCCGAAGCCGTGCGCGCCGGTCGAGTCGAACCGCAGTCCGACCTG
>WNGO01002768.1_pt1 | contig 11175 bp, 9 predicted proteins | sample 5400511 | NCBI WGS metagenome assembly WNGO01 (sample SAMN13153380, study PRJNA577476) | soil metagenome | isolation source: 20 cm soil or saprolite under Garry oak tree replicate 2 | place: USA:California | collected 2016-06-15
TGGGCGCGGCTTCCCTACGACCTCTTGGAGACGATCTCGAGCCGGATCATCAACGAGATCCCGGCTGTCAACCGGGTTGCGCTCGACATCTCGTCCAAGCCGCCATCGACGATCGAGTGGGAATAGGGGAACCGCAGGATTAGCGCAGCCGGAGTCGGCCCCCCGAGGCCCGAGCTCAACGCGCGCAAGTGCTTCGCGCGCATGGACGCGGAACAGCCGCGATCTCCAAGATGTGGTCGAAGCGCAGGATGTCCTACGGTCCGAGAAGCCGAACTCGCATGCCCGCGTACTGCCGAATTTGAGGGGTAGACAGCAGTCCGGTATTCAGGAAAACTAAGGAGGCTGAGAAGACCGTCAGGGCAGAGTTGGGACAAGAGTGAGGGGTTGAATGTGTCTGCAAGGCCGCTGAGCCTTCGGCGAGACAGCCGTCGACGAACGGACGTGAAGGCTTGGCTTCTATCTCTTTTCGCAGCAGGACTTGCCGCTGCTTTCTTAAGCGGCGCACATGGTTCTCCGGCTGCCAGCGCTGCCTCAGCCGTCGCCACACCCGTCGACGTCGAGATCGCGATTGACGGTACGGAGAGCATGGGCACCGCGATTGCCCGGGCTAGGAGCCAGGGGGCCCGTGCACTCAGCGGCGTTTCGTCGCTTCTACCCGATTCCCGTTTCGCCGTGGTCGTGTTCCGCGACCACGGCAACCCGGCTGGTGAGTATCAACTCCTGCAGCCGCTGACCAGCGATGCCGCGCAAGCGGATGATGCGCTTAACCGCGTCACGAGCCACTCGAACCCAAGCCCGCAGAACGGTCTCGCCGAATCGTACAACCTTGCCTTCCAGGAGAGCTACAGCGATGCTCGTATCGGTTGGCGGCCTTCGGCAAGGAAAATCGTAGTCGTACTCGGCGATGCGGAACCGAACGGAGCGGGGGCGGCCGGGCTGCCCGGATGCCACGATCAGTCCCGCGATCCTGAGGGCCTTTCGACGCCGGGAGAACTCGCGAATATGCGTGCAGCCAAGTTGACGCTGATCATGATTCGGGAGCTCTCGTCCGAGTTGTCGGTATCGCTCCCGTGCTACGAATCGATCGCCCAAGGCGCTTTTGTCGGTGGCGCCGCGCGTGACGCGAACGCCGATATAGCCGGACTGATCGTGCAGGAGATCGTAGATGCGTATGCGCCGGTGACGGTCAAGAACGACCTCGGCGTTGCGCTCCGTAACGCGTCGACCGGTTACACGATCACGGTTCGAAACCCGAACGCGGTGGCGCTGAAGATCAAGTCTCTCGCGTTCGTGTTGCCGTCGTCAGGGTTTCGGTACCTTCGATCATCGTTCGCTTCGACGCGCCCCGTTGAATCAGGGCGGACCTTGTCTTGGGAATTGAATACTTCTGTCGGCCCGAGACAACTGTTGGGTTTTCACGTCCTCCTCCGAACGCCGGGTCACGTCGGGAGGTATCGAAGCAGCGTGAGGACCCAGTTCGAGACGGCGGGCGGCAATGAGCTCAATTCTCGCCGGCCGGCCACAATGCTCTCTGTCAAGCGCAGCATTCACGCGGTCCACCTTGTCTTCCGTACGAGAGCCGCCGCAGCAAACAAATTGACAGGACGCGTTGGCGTCCGCTTCGGTAAGTGGAGAGGTCTCCCAGCAGTCGCGCCGGCACGTGGACGTCTGACCTTGCAAAGGGGAACGAGGAGAGTCGTCCTGCAGGCAGCAGGGCTGCGACTCGATTCACTCGCCGTTCCAACGCGCACGCGCCTTCGGTTGCGAATCATCGCCGCGGCGGGATATCGAGGCTGCCCCCTCGGCGCCCGCGCCACGCTCCTCGTCACCGACTCCTACAACGTTCGTCAGGACGGCCGAACCACCGCGTTGGTGCTGAGCCTGCCACCGGCCTGCGGTGGCAAAATAATCCCAACGGGGACGCTCACCTTTTCAGCGAGCTGAGACTCGGCCAAAGCCGCTATCGGTCGGCTCTGCTGGCTGGCCGAAACGACAGAGGAGGTCAGCGCCAGATACCAACAATCGGCCGAGCACCAGCGGATCGTCCAAGCAGAGGCAGCCCCAGGCCAGCTTCGATCGTGCGAAGCAGCCCATAATGATTACTTGGAGCCGCTGATTGCGCGTGGCGTCGGACCAGCGGGCCGACTGCAAGGGCCGCAACGCGACCACCTCCACCGACATCCGTGGTCCCCTCGTCAAACGCGACGAACACGACGCTGTTCTTCAGCACGGATCCACGGAGAAGCGGCCCGACGAACCCGGCCAACCAGCTGTCGCCCGTTGCGACATCACAGTCGTGCATGTCGTGACAGAGATCGGGAATGACGAGCGAAAACGCCGGCAGGCGTCGACCGCGAACGTCGGGCAGGAACCGGCTGAGGGGCACGACCCGTTGGAGCCGCGTGGTCGTCAGGTTGCGACGAAAGTAGACGAAGGGGTTGTGCTTCTTCGCGTAGCGACCGGAAGAGGGACCGGTGAAGCCTGTGTGCGGAAGGCCCTCGGCGTAGGTCTTCCAAGTCTTTCCCGACGCCGCGAGCGTGTCGGCCAGGCTTCGGCCGTCGACGAGGCAACCTGTGCAGTCGCTGTCGATCCCGTGCGTCGAGCCCGAGACGAGCGCGAGGTAGTTGGGCAAGCTCGGATGCGCAACGGCCGTGTAGTTCCCGATGGTCGCGTAGCGAGTCGCGAGCCGGTTGAACGTCGGTGCGTCGGAGTTGCCGAGGACATCGTCAGCTTCGTGGTTCTCGAAGACGATCAGGATCACGTGGCGGAACCGCGCTTTCGGCGCGGCCGTGTCGCCGGCCGAGAACGTCGTGCCGGCCCAAGCGGCGGTTGCGACCATTAGCAAAGCAGCGCACGGCACGAATGTGCGCAGAAGGCGGATCCGGAACGCGCACGAGCGCGGTCTAGTCATGTCCTGACGCCATACGGGGGCAAGAGCTCGGCGATGCGCAGCTTAGCCTGGACGATCGTAGGGGCGAACCGCACCGGAAGTCGAGACCAGCCGGGCGGCGGAAGATGCAGAATCCGTGAAATCCGCGCAACGTCCCTATTGCGTAGGTGGGGTTTGAGGTCGATCCTGAGAACTGCCGATCAGTGGAGGGGGATGTGAAGTCTTTTGTGGCCGGCCTACTGGCCGTTGGGATGGGTTGTATCGCGCTTGCCGGCGGTCGCGAGTCGTCCGCCAGCGGAGCAATGCAGCAAGCAATACCGCAGCTCGACGTCGAGATCGCCGTCGACGGAACGGCCAGCATGGCGAGCGCGATCGCTCAGGCGAAACAGAGCGGTGTCGGGATCACGGACGGAGTGATCCAGCTGCTCCCAGACACCCGGTTCAGCGTCGTGGTCTTCCGCGACCACGGGAACCCGGTCGGCGAGTACGAGCTCGTGCAGCCGTTCACTAAGGATGAGTCTCTGGTGAAGAGTGCTTTCGCCAGGATCAAGACCGCGTACAACCCGAATCCGGACAACGGCCCCGCCGAGTCTTACAACCTCGCGTTCAAGCGGAGCTATAGCGACAGCCAGATGGGCTGGCGCGCGGACGCAAGGAAGATCGTCCTCGTGCTCGGCGACGCGGAGCCGAACGGTGCGGGAACGGACGGACTCGCGGGCTGTCACGATCGTTCGTACGATCCAGAGGGTCTCTCCACGCGGCGCGAGCTCGCAAACATGCGCTCCTCCGAGAGAACGCTGATCATGGTCAGGGAGCTGTCGAAGGAGGTCTCGGCTTCGCTGGGGTGTTACCAATCGCTCGCCGCAGGAGCCTATGCGGGTGGGCTGGCGCGCGACGGCGGCGATGATCTCGTCTCGACGATCGTGGAGCTGATTCAAGGTGCCTACGCTCCCCTCACGCTGAAGCCCGATCTCCCCGCTGCTCTGCGGACCGACCGCACGGGATACACCGTCAAGCTGCAGAACCCGAACCTGTTGTCCCTGACGATCAAGACGATCAAGGTCCAGTTGCCGCGCGGGTTCAGCTACCTCCGGCATAAGACGAGTGGCGTAACACGAACGGACCCCGTCGTCTCGGGCCGGATGCTCACCTGGTCACTCACGAGGGTGCTCCCTGCCCGGCAACAGTTGCGCATGCATCTGGCCGTCCACACGCCTCCGGGATTGGGCACATACCGCAGCAAAGCGAGTGCGTTCGTCGAGACCGCCGCGGGCAACCAGCTCGTCCCGCGTACGCCCGATGCCCTCATCCGCGTGAAACGACATGTCAGCTCGATCGGCTTTCGCTTCGTGGCGAAGGTCGCGGCCGGATCGACGGTCGAAGGACGCGCGAACGCTCGCTTCCCTGGCGGTCGAAAAGGCCTGCTCGACCCGGTTTCCGCACGCGGATCGATCCTGTTGCAGAAAAGCCAGGGAGCCCATTTGCTGCTGCGGGCCAGGCGACTCCGGCTCGTGCGACTCGCCGGCCCGACCCGTGCACGCCTCACGCTGCGCGTCGCCGCCGCGCATGGCCTGCCCGGCTGCCGCGTCGGCTCTCGCGCAACGCTCCTGCTCTTTAACTCGACCGACCTCCGCCCGGACGACAGTAACGACGCGTACCTGCGCCTCGCGCTTCCAAAGCGGTGCGGGGGCACGATCCGTCGGTCGGCCGCAATCACCGTCTCGGACAGCTGACGTAGACAGACAGGAAGCTCTGCTAGTCGGAAACCGAAGCCGTGCCGACGATCAGCGCGGGTAGGTGCAGGACCTCGGCGATCCGGCGCTTGGCGTCGATGTCCGCGTAGATCCGGGCGGCGTCGTCCACGGAGATCCCGATCGTGGCTGCGAGCGATTCCGGCGGGTAGCCGTTCATCCGCGAGTACAAGGCGAGGTCCATCCGCTGATATGGGAGCGAGAAGTAGAATTCTTCCTGGTCCTGTGCGAGTGGGTAGGTGTCGGTCGTAGGCGTCCTCGAGCGGATCTTCTCCGGGACGCCCAGCGCAGCCGCGAGCCCATAGACCTGGGTCTTGTATAACTCGGCGATCGGCTTGACATCCGCGGCGCCGTCGCCGTTCTTGACGAAGAAGCCGAGGTCGTACTCCAGGCGGTTCGGCGTCCCGGCGACCGCGTAATCGAGCCGATCGGCGTGGTAGTACTCGAGCATCTTTCGGGTTCGCTGCTTGAAATTCGTAGCCGCAACGATCTGACGGTAGGTGTCCGCGGTGACGCGGGCACGCACCTCTTGACCTTCGGGGGACTGGGCGACCACGGAGAAGAGCCGGTAGGAATCTCCTCCGAGGATGGGCGGAAGGACGATCTTCGCTTTCCAACCGGGCCCGTAGTCCGGAATCAGCTCGCGAAACGCGTCGTCGCGCCGCCGATAGCAGCCAAGGGCCTCGAGCACATCCGTGATGTCCTCCGCCGTCGTCTCGACGCCCAGGCTTTGAGCAACGAGGGATCCGAGCGCGCTGCTGTCGTCCGCAGAGTCGCGCTCCGGCATGCGTAGGCCGAGCACGTTCTCCGGTCCGAACGCCCGCGCGCACAGTGCAAGCACGACGCTGCTGTCGATTCCTCCCGAGAGACCGACGACCGCTCCCCGCTTCCGCAGGCGTACCCGAACCGCCTGCTGCAACCCATCGACGAGCTCCTCGATGAGCGGTTCGGGATCGACGTCCAGGACGCTCGGGACGAGGTCAGGAACTGCTGGCTTCGTTCCTGACAACGCCGTCCGTCCCGAGCTTTTGAGCCAGGTACCGGGTGATGTTCGCGATGGAGTCGAGGTTCTCAGGGAGCAATTCCTCCTCGGGAATTCGCAGATCGAATCGGACCTCGACGAACTCGACGAGCTCGAGGATGCCAAGAGAATCGATCACGCCCGACTCGACCAGGGACTGGTCCGGATCGACCTGCTCCGCCTTGTACAGCGGAAAATTCAGGCTCATGAAAGCCCTGATCTCGCCTTCGATTTCTACGTCCGACTGCATCTGACCTTCGTTCGCTCCCCTGGGGCGCGCCACCATACCACCGCACTTTCCGAACGCGCCCGCTCGTCTCTACGATCTCGTTTTACACGCTTGTGGCGCTGTAGGGAAGCGCCTATCGTGAGAAAGATGTGCGGCATCGTTGGTGTTTACCGAGGTGGCGAAGCGGCGGTCCCGAGGGATGTTCTCCTCTCGATGGCGGGCGAGCTTCGGCATCGCGGACCGGACGGCACCGGCCTCTACCTCGACGGCGGGATGGGGATGGCGGCCAGCCGTCTGGCGATCGTCGACCTCGCCTCCGGCGACCAGCCCCTCTCCGACGACAAAGGTCGCTTCTGGGTTGTCCAGAACGGCGAGATCTACAACTACGTGGAGCTCCAGGCCGAGCTGGAGGGGCTCGGTCATAAGTTCACCACGAGCTGCGACACGGAGGTGTTGGCAAACGCCTACGCCGAGTGGGGGCCTGCGTGTCTCGACCGGCTCAACGGTGACTTTGCCTTTGCCGTCTGGGACGCGCTGAGCCGCGAGCTCTTCCTGGCGCGCGACCGATTCGGCGTTCGTCCGCTGTTCATCATGGAGCTCGAAGGCGATGTGTGGTTTGCCTCGGAGGCAAAGGCCCTCCTCCGGCACCCACACTCACGCCGAGAGCTCGACCGTGCTGCGCTCGCCGAGTTCTTCGTCACCTGGGCGAATCCCTCCGGACGCTCGTCGTTCGAAGGGATCAGGGAGTTGCCCGCTGGGTGTTCGGTGCGCGTCGATAGTCACGGGATCGAGCCGGCTCGGCGGTGGTGGGACCTGGAGTTCTCCCCGGAGGACGAGCGCCGTGAAGACGAGCTCCTCGGGGAGCTGCGAGAGCTCCTGGACGATTCGGTGCGGATTCGGATGCGGGCCGACGTGCCCGTCGCGATCTACATCAGCGGAGGGCTCGACTCCAGCATCGTGGCATCCCTCGGACGGCCGTATGCGAAGAGCGGCCTGACGCTTTTCGGGGTCGGCTTCGAGGACGGTCGCTACGATGAGACGGAGTACCAGCGCGCGGCTGCGTCCGCACTGGACGCCGAGCTGATTCAGTCCCGAGTCGGGCCGACGGCCATCGCCGAGCTCCTGCCGACCGTGGTCGAGTTCGCAGAGCGCCCGACTCTCAGGACTGCGCCGGCGCCGCTCCTCCAACTCGCGTCAACGGTGCACGAGAACGGGATCAAGGTCGTACTCACCGGAGAGGGCGCCGACGAGCTGTTCGGCGGCTACGACATCTTCCGCGAGGACAAGGTGCGCCGCTTCTGCGCTCGGGATCCGGAGTCCCGGATCCGCCCGTTGCTCTACGCCCGGCTGAACGAATATCTGGACGAGGACCTCGGGCGCCTTGTTCCCTTCCTCGCCCGTTTCTATGGTCGCGGCCTGCTCGAAACCGACGATCCGCTCTACAGCCACCGCATCCGGTTCGAGAACGGGATGCGACTGCTTCGAACGCTTGGCGCAGCAGCCGAAGCGCCGCTGACCGGCCTGCTCGAGCGCCTTCCACGCCACATGAACGAGCTCGCCCCTCTCGACCGGGCGCAGTACCTCGAGATCGTGACGTTCCTCGAGGGCTACCTCCTGCACAGCCAGGCCGACCGGATGCTGATGAGGCACTCGGTCGAGGGTCGATTCCCCTACCTCGACCACCGCGTCGCTGAGCTTGCTGCCCGGCTGCCCGCCCGGCTCCGCCTCCTCGGGCTGCACGAGAAGGTCGGGTTGAGGAAGGCAACCGCCGGCCTGGTTCCACGCCAGATTCGTGAGCGTAAGAAGTGGCCATACCGCGCTCCGATCGCCGGCCCGGTGCTGGCGACCGCAGTCGGGCGCGAGCTGCTCGAGTGGCTCGAGCCGCGCAACGTCGACGACGTCGGCATCTTCGACGGACGCGCCGTGGCGAGGGTGACCGCGAAGCTGACGAGTCACGAGACCGGCAAGGTCAGCGAAGTCGACGAGATGGCCTTGATGGGAGCCCTCTCGACGATGCTCCTCCACGAGTCGTTCATCGCCGCCCCCTCGAAGTCGCCCGCCGCCGTTCCGGTGAAGATGGTCGAACGGACGCCCCAATCGCCCGGCCCGATACGTCATGCCGTAATGGGGTGAGGATGCGCTTCGAGCGGCTGCTCCAAGACGATCTCGTCTCCTCCGCCGTTGCTCGGCCCGACAAGGTTGCGCTGATCGCCGAAGACGGGACCGCCACGTTCGCCGAACTCCTGGCCCGCTCGACCGCCGTCGCGGCGGCGCTCCAGGACGAAGGCCTCCGGCCCGAGGACCGGGTCGTCGTCTTCATGGAGAACTCCCTCGCCTGCGCGACGGCCGTCTTCGGCATCTTGCTCGCAGGGGGCGTCTTCGTCATGGTCAACGCGCAAACGAAGGAAGACCGGCTCGGCTACATCATCGACGACTCCGGCACGAGGATCCTGCTCAGCGAGGGACCGATCTCTCGCATCGCCGTGGACGCCTGCGCGGCTGCCGAGGTCCCGCCGAAGCTCGTAGTCGCTCGTGCGCCGATGGACGTAGCAAGCCGCGGATCCGACTTCCAACGAATGGTGGAGAGCGAGGGGAAGCCACGCGCAAGCGGCGCGACTCCGTCCGACCTGGCGGCGCTTCTCTACACCTCCGGGAGCTCCGGCACCCCGAAGGGCGTGATGCTGACCCACGAGAGCCTGGCGTTCGTGACCGCGAGCATCGTCGACTACCTTCGGCTCGGCTCGGACGACCGGATCCTGAACGTGCTTCCGATGGCGTTCGGCTACGGCCTCTCGCAGCTGCTGCTGACGGCTCACCTCGGCGGCACCCTCATCCTCGAGCGCTCGTTCGCGTATCCCGCCGAGATGCTGCGACTACTCGAGCTGCACGAGGCAACCGTTCTCCCGGGCATTCCTACGATCTTCGCGACCCTCGCGTCGTCCTTCGGAGCGTCGGAGAAGACCTACCCCAGCATCACCCGGATCACGAATGCGGCCGCGGCGCTGCCAGCGGCTCTCCACGCACCGCTCCGCAAACTCTTTCCCAACGCGCTCATCTTCCGTATGTACGGCCAGACGGAATGCATTCGCGTGTGCTACCTCGAGCCAGAGCTGATCGATCGGAAGCCGACCTCGGTCGGCCGCGCCATCCCGGGGACTGACGCGTTCGTGCTGGACGACGACGGTCGCCCCGCGGAGGCCGGAACGGTGGGGACGCTGTATGTCCGCGGGCCGCACGTCATGCGCGGTTACTGGAATGCTCCCGAGCAGACCGAAGGGATGATTTCGCGCTCTGACGCCAACGGCGAGCGCGTGCTCTGCACGCGCGACCTCTTCACGACAGACGAGGACGGCGACCTCTACTTCGTGAGCCGGAGCGACGAGATGATCAAGACGCGGGGCGAGAAGGTCAGCCCGATACAGGTCGAGAACGTCCTGTTCGCGCTGCCCGGCGTGAAGGAGGCGGCGGTGGTCGGAGTGCCCGACGAGCACTTGGGGGAGGCGATCCGAGCGTATGTCGTCCGCGAGGAGGGCAGCAGTCTGAAGGAGGCCCAGGTGGTGCGTGCGTGCCGGGAGCAGCTCGAGGCATTCGCCGTCCCCCACGAGGTGCGCTTCGTGGACGATCTTCCGAAGACGCCGAGCGGCAAGGTTCTCAGGAAGAGCCTGCTGGCATGAGAAACGCGCAGAAGCCTCTTTGGCTGTTGCGCAACGGCCACCACCGGCCGTTGCTCAGGAGGATTCCGCCCCCATTCCGGTGCGACGAACCTACACCGACCAGCACAGCACCCTTTCGAACCGATGCTCCCCGGGAGTTATTTCAGACGCGAGCTACTCCGGAGCCAGCTACGCTCCGAGCGCTAACCCACTGCGCGGGATGTCGCCTCGCTAGGTGACCCAGCCGCCCGCCAGCGGGAGGCTCTGACCGACCATGAAGCAGCACTCGTCACTCGCGAGGAACACGGCGAGCATCGCGTCTTCGCGGGGGGTGCCGAGGCGCTGAGCCGGCACCTCGCGCCGTAACCGTTCCTGAAACGCCGGAAGCCTACGCACCTCTTCTGGGAAGTACACGTCGTTCTCGACAAAGTTCTGAGCGATCAAGTTCACCTGGACGCCGTGCGGAGCTACCTCCGTTCCAACCGCGCGAACGTAGGCGACCTGCGCGCCGCGCGCTGCGCTATACGTGGATGTGCGACGCATGCCGCGAAGTGCCGCGGCGCTACCCATCACAATCACCTTTCCCTTGCCGCGCGCCGTCATCTGCGGCAGTACGGCACGCACAAGCCTCGGAAGTGGATCGACGAGATGGGCGAACACTGACCGCCATTCGTCGTCACTGACCTCGGCAGCGGGCGTCGCAGGTGCCGGGCAGGACAGGTTCGCGACGAGCACGTCGACCTCTCCGGCCGAGCGGACGAGCTCCTCGGCAGCACCGGGCTCGGTCAGCGGCTCCTCGCCCGTAGCGACGATAGCGCCGTGCTCCAGAAAACCCTCGACGAGGGCAGGGCCCATGAAGTCCCGCTCCTGGGTGACGAGCACTCGCCTCCCCATGAGACTTTCGCCTAGCCGAGCCACCCCGTGGATCGTAGACGACGTCCCCGACTTCGACGATCCAGCGTACCGCCGTCGAGCTAGTTGACGCGCTTCATAGGCCGGGCCATCCCTCTCGCGCAGGACCTACTTCTGCACCTTTGCGGTCGAGGTCTTCGGGGCTCGCCGAACTCGACGGCGGCCAGCGCGTTTGTAGTGGTGCTCGCGGCAGAAGTCGCTGATCTCCTGCACGAGGATCAGGTACTTCGTGACGTAGCCGATTGCTCGTTCGCATCCGAAGACCTTGTATTTCTCCGCGGCCTTCAAGTCCTGAACGAAGCGGAGCCCGCAGAGGGACACTCATCTCCTCATCGACCACGCGGAGAACGTCCTGTTTTCGGTCGAGGGCGTCAAGGAAGCCGCGGTGGCCCGCGTGGCGATAACGTGCTGGGCTAGGCCATCCTCGCATACGTCGTACGCGACGCCGAGATCGCCGTCGCCGAGTCCGAGATCATCCGGATTTGCCGCGAGCGTTTAGCGAGCTTCGCGGTACCGTTCATCGACGAGCTCGCCAAGATCGCGAGCGGGGAAAGTCGTAAAAGAAGCCTACCGAGATGAGAAATATTCGAAAGGCCTTGTGGCTCCTGTGGAGGGGACATCATCGCCCCTTGCTCAGGCGGTTGCGTCGCTGGTTGTGGGACGACGCAGTCGCATTCGGCCTCGCCTACGACCCGCGAGTGACTGTGACTGCCCGAATT
>WNGO01005012.1_pt1 | contig 11174 bp, 10 predicted proteins | sample 5400511 | NCBI WGS metagenome assembly WNGO01 (sample SAMN13153380, study PRJNA577476) | soil metagenome | isolation source: 20 cm soil or saprolite under Garry oak tree replicate 2 | place: USA:California | collected 2016-06-15
ATCTGCTGGACTCGTCGCCGCTCGCGATGTGCCTCCTGTTGTTCCCGATTCCCTACTACTTCACGCATACCGAGTTGCGCTACCGGCATCCGATCGATCCGTTCATGACCCTCTTCACGGTGTACGCCATTGTTCGACTATGCTCCGCTCTGCGAGGACGAGTATCCCTCGTTAAGAGAGGCGGCGCCATCAGGGAGCAAAACTCCCAGGCAGCGGGCGCAGTGGGCGGCGCCACAGATCCCTTGGCAAGATCACCTCTCCAACGGTAGACTGCGCAGGGAAACTCACAACATGAAAATATCTTGGGGGCTTGGAGTGGAACCCGCACCCATGAATTAGGGTTTGCATTTTGCATGAGGGCAGCCACCACAGCGTAATTGCGCTGGCTGCTTAATTTGATTCCCGAATTGTGATTTGGCGGGAATGCAGAAGTACTAGACTGGAGAACAATGATGAAAAATCTAGAGGTTGAGACACGGACGTCCACGGTCGGTCGGCGAGAATTTCTCAAGATGGGGGCGGGTGGCGGCGCACTGGCAATGGCAGCGCTGGGCGCCCCGGCGGCATTCGCGGAAACCGATGCGAGTCATTCTGGTTCCATCGACATCCACTCCCACTGGATGCCGGAGATTTATGCCAAAGCACTGAACCAACTGAGGCCGGGCATAGCGGCGAGTACGAATCCTCTGGACTCCGATTTAGAAAAAAGACGCCATTGGATGGACCAACACGGCGTCCATATGGTTGCCTTAACGTTGAGCGGCGGCATGCCTTGGCAGTGGGGCAGGGATCGAGATTCCTGTCCGCGATCCGCAGATGTGTTTGAAAGAATTGAACCGCATGGCGGGAAAACCCGGGATGCGGGCGGTCCACCTCCCCAACTCCTTTGAGGGACGCGACTACTTGTTTGAGCCAGCGTATGAGCCGGTCCTGGCTCGATGCGAGGAACTGGGATACCCGTTGCTGTTTCATCCTCTCGATGGCGAAGACAATATCTACGCTGGAAAGGAGCGTCTGGGGAACCCGCTGGCGCTATCGGCCAACATCAATAACACGCTGGGATTCACATTCGAGAGCGCCACGACCGCGGCTAAATTTATTATCACCGGTACACTGGACAAATTTCCGAACCTTGAGATTGTGCTGCCGCATTCCGGTGGATGCTTTCCTTATATCGCGGGGCGGGTCGAGCGCGGCCTGGTGGCAAAGAAATTCAAGCTGCCGCGTCCATTCAGGGAATACATTCGACGATTCCACTACGACACACTCACCTTCTACCCGGAGACCATGCGCTTTCTCATCAACCTCGTCGGGGCCGACCGCGTCGTGATCGGCACGGATAACTACGCGGCGATGGACGTAGGAGAGCCGAACGAACTCGTCGAGCGTTTGAACTTGTCAGCAGAGGACCGCGACCATATTTTCAGGGGAAATGCGGCCAGGCTGTTCCGTCTATAGATGGCTGACGTTCATCGCGGTGAAGGAAACATAGGAGGAGTTTCTTAATGCGAAATCATTCGCTGGGCATTTTCTTTGCGCTCGCGATGGCATTCATTTGTTGTCCGGCTGTGTCAGCACAAGACAAACGGCCATCCAAACCGGCGAAGAGCCGGCATTCGGGTCAAACACCTGATTTCTCGGGAGTCTGGATGGCAGACCGCCCTCCGGCCACTGGGCTGCTCTACTGGGTTTATGAGTTCAACGTTGAAGAGCCTCCCATGACAGCCTGGGGCGAGGCGCAATACAAAGCTTCCAAGTCTTCTTTCGGCGCTCACCCTTATCCTCTCGCGGAAACAAACGACCCCGTTTACCATGGTTGTTTTCCGCCCGGGTTGCCGCGAGTTTATATTCATCCTTTCCCCCTGAAGATTGTTCAAGCACCCGGTGAGGTCATCATTCTTTTCGAGTACGACTCCCTGCGGCGTGAGATTTACACGGACGGTCGCGCGCATGATACCAGCCTCGGCCCGTCTTGGATGGGAGACTCGATCGGGCACTGGGAGGGAGATACGTTGGTCGTCGACACAGTAAATCTCAACGATAAAACCTGGCTTGACCGGGTAGGTCACCCGCACAGCGACGCTCTGCACATCGTAGAGCGCTTCCGGCGGATCAATCACGACCACTTGTTGGACGATATCACTATCGAGGACCCGAAAACGTATACGAAGCCCTGGACTGCGCACCTGGACTTTCTGTTGAGGCCGAAGTGGACGCTGGCGGAACAGTTCTGTGAGGATGGCGAGACTTTCCAAGACCTCGAAAAGAAGGAGATCACGCCGGGGAAGTAGCCAGTCCGAACTCCTTTCTTGGGTACCATTGATTTCAGACGGGCCGCAGAGGATTGAGGATCACCAAGTTTATGTATTGACGCACCTCTGATTGCGGTGGGATATTTTCCACAGGTCATTTCTTAACCGTTTGTGGAGAAAATATTCTGACTGTCATTCCGATCCCGCCTTGCGGGAGAGGAATCTCTCTGGGTTTGAAGGCAAGCAAGAGTGGTTTCACTCCCTCAAGGCGGGATCGGAATGGCAACGTTTCGAGTTTTTCCGCAAATGGTTAAGGGCAAAACCAAAGGCAATCGAATGTTCGGATGGGATCTTTTTCAGGAGACGTAGAAAATGAAAAACTTGATGGTTTCACTGACTCTGATTTTTAGCATTCTTCTGATTTCGGGCCCGCTCGTGGCACATCATGGAGAGGCGAACTACGACACGACGAAAGTCGTGTCCGTCAAAGGAACTGTGACGGACTTCCGATTCATCAATCCCCACGTGCAAATTTACCTGGATGTGAAGAACGACAGGGGCGAGATCGAAAAATGGGCCGGCGAAGCTAGAAGTCCAGCCATGCTCGGCAGGTACGGCGGCTGGGACAAGAGTAGGAAGTTCGCGCGTGTCCAAAGTTGGCGATTTGCGCCAGAAGATTTCTCCACACTTAGCTGATTGGGATTGTCGCGCGATCAAGTGACGAGGGGATGAGAGAGAAATGCAAATGCTCCGCCCTTCAAAACGAAGGATTTGAAATTCAGCTTGACGGTAAGGCTGTGCCACCCTCTCTCAATCTAGCTCGGCCCGATGGCAAACTATAATGCTCAACGCCCTCTACTATCCTCACTCAGAAATTCGGAGCCCAATCATTATCAAAAATGCTCTTCTATTGTGGGACAGCGTTGAAACGATCGTTCCCCGTGTGGACTGGCAACGCGAAGGACCGAGCGGAGACCCTGAAAATTGGCATCAAAGTTGGCACGTCGAAGATAAAGTCCTCAGGGAAGCGACTGAGCTAGTCGTTCGGCCTAGGGTACCCAGCTCTTCTGAGCGCCTGGCTGCTGACAGAGACCTGGCCCAGATGCTTGCGAGTGGGTTGGTGTCTTCATTGATCCACAGGGGTCAGCAGAAGTGGAGACGAGCCGAATACCTCATCTATCGTGAGAAGTTCCTGGATGAAACCTGGCATTTATTGGAGACTCGAGGTATAGCGAATTGGGGAAAGGATGAACACGCCCATGGATTACCGGCGGCCATAGGATTCCTCATGATGTCAACGCTGGCCGAAGCGTGTGCCGGTAGTCAGATGCAAAAGGTCACGGACAGAGTGGACGCCTATTCCTGGCTCGATCAGCAACGCGCAACCACCCTTGGAAGTCCGTTTGTGACGGGACTCGATGTCAGTCAAGTCGCTCCATCTCTCGATAGGCTTGTGACACTCACATGCGAAGTGCTGGATGCGCGAGAGATCCCCCTCAAGAAACTCGTGGAATTCCGGAAGCGGGAGCTGAAATCTCAAACGGCATCTTACGGCGCGATGCGCAGACAATACTCCGCCTTCCTTCAAGAACATCTCAATAGTATTGGAAAAGAAGCGAAGACGGCGAATGACGTCAGGGAATTAGAGAACGAGTTCAAGGTGAAAGTTAGACAAGACCTCGCGGACTTGAAGGGTGAACTGAAACTTGCTAGTTGGAAGACGCTGTTCTCCAAAGAAGTTGGACTCTCTGCCGCGATCTTGGCAGGTTGCCTTATGGTTCCAATCCCCGGCCTCACGTCGCTTGCAACGCAACTACGTGGAGTCGGCATTATTCCGCTCGTTAAAAGCGGAATCGATTATCGCGATGCTCGCCGAAAAGCATTTCGGGCACACCCAATTTCATGGCTGTACCTCACCAAGCAAGAGCGGTTGACCGCATACTGATCCTAGGCGGGTGGCAGGGCCTTTGTCATTTTCTTGTTCCTGAAGGTTCACCACGAGATGGTATCATTGCAATAGCTAACAACGGGTTGAGTGTGCTTGGTTTTCGGGTGGCCGACCGTGTGGTTTGGACGGGTCGGGTTTTGTGTTCTTCTTCATCCAAAGCCTTAGGGATTGATACGCATCAACTGTGTCAACCGAGGATGATAATTGGACCCGAGGGGTCAAAGCCGTTCACCCCTCGAACGTTCTCGATGCGGGAATCGATCCCGTTCCTGGATCAAAAACCCGCACCCTTGCGAACTGCGCAAGGATGCGGCACCCAGGATTTCAAAATCATCTGACTACCGTTCCCTACCCACCTGAAAATCTTCCCGCGCTTCACAGGGCGGAGCATTTGGATTCGGTTTCTGTAACCCATATCTCGCCGGAGTGATAAAATCGCGGGTCATGAGTACGGCAACCATGCGGCCGCAGTTGGAGATACGCCCTGCACGCGAAGAGGACGCTGCATCGTTGTGCGAGATTTTCAACGAAGCGGTACTCGACCGTCTGGAAACGTTTGATGCCGATCCGCGTGCGATCGAGGATCAGCGGCAGCTCATCGCCGGGGCGGAGCATGACCCGAAGCACCCGATGCTGGTCGCGGATGTTCGCAACTGGATTGCTGGGTGGGTCGCGCTCGCGCCTTACGATACGCGGATCTCCCTCGATGATATGGGCGAGGTGTTCATCTACGTGCGGCGATCCTTCCGCCGTTATGGTGTGGGGCGGCAGCTCATGCGCGCCATTCAGGAGGCTGCCGGGAGGCTTGGGTATCGAAAGCTGATCGGCAGGACTCTGGTGGAGAATCGTGACGGGTTGTTGCTGTGCCGCGCGACGGGCTGGCGCGAGGTGGGCCGCCACTCGGCGCATGCGCGCTTGAACGACGGGCTCCACGACGTGATGATGGTGGAATATCTGATTCCCTCCAGGCCCGTGCCGCAGACGTGACGGACAACGAATACATGCGTCTGGCGATCGAGCAGGCGCGAGCCGCCGCCGTTCGGGGAGAGGTTCCCATCGGCGCGATCGTGGTGCTGGAGGAGCGCATTGTGAGCGCCGCGGGCAATCGCACGATTGCCGATTGCGATCCGACGGCGCACGCGGAAATCATTGCGCTCCGCGCGGCGGCTTCGGCGGTTGGCAATTATCGGCTCACCGGCGCCGCTCTCTACGTGACGATCGAGCCTTGCGCGATGTGCGCGGGAGCGCTCGTCCAGGCTCGTATCGCGCGACTGATTTACGGCGCGGATGACGCCAAGGGCGGGGCTGTGCGCACCTGCATGCAGGTGCTCGATGCGGGGGCGCTCAATCATCGCGTCGCGGTTACATCCGGAATTCTTGCCGACGAATCCGTTGCGCTGCTGCAAACTTTTTTTGCAGCTCGGCGGTGACGCGAGAACTCCCAGAAAAATCAAAGGCTTTAACACGGAGGGCACAGAGATCACAGAGACGGATTCGGAGGAGGCTAGACTCAAACGCGAAGTCCTGGGTCAGTCGGAGGAATTCTCAGATTCTTCCGAATGCGACGGCTCTTGCAGGGTCAGCTCGATTTGCTCCCAGTCCTTCATCATATCTTTCAGACGAGTGCGGTGGTCGTGGATCAGCGCGGCCACGCGGATCGATTCCTGGGCGCTCTTGAAGTTTGCGAGTTCCAGCTCGTTGGCGGCGATTTCCGCTTCGCAGCGCGCGATTTCTTCCTCCAACTCCTCGCGGCGCTTCCGCATCTTCCGTAGGAGAATGGGATTGAGTTTTTTGGTTGGAGCTTCCGGCTCCTCGCGCTTCCCCGCTCCTTGCGCCACTTGTCCGGGTTGCAATTCATCGCGGGAAAAAGGTTCCCCGGATTCGCGGCGCTCCTTTTGCCACAGAAAGTCTTCGTAATTGCCGGGATAATCGTACAGGCCCCCACCCTCGATCTGAAAAACGCGCGTCGCGAGCTTGTCGATGAAGTAGCGGTCGTGCGAGACGAATACCACCGTTCCGGTAAATTTCTGCAGCGCTTCGAGCAATACGTCTTTCGCTTGCAGGTCGAGGTGATTGGTGGGTTCATCAAGCAAGAGAAAATTCGGCGGCTGCAGGAGCATGCGCGCCATCGCATACCGGTTGCGCTCGCCGCCCGAAAGCACGCCGATGCGCTTGAACACGTCGTCATCTGAAAAAAGAAAGCATCCGAGGAGCGTGCGCAGGCGCGTCTGATCGCTCACGGCAGTGGGGGCAACGCTGGCGAGATCGTCGATCAGGCGGGCGGAGGGGTCGAGCGCCTTGTATTGGTCCTGAGCGAAATAATCCACTTCGACGTTATGTCCCAGGCGGAATTCACCGCGCGTCACGATTTCCGCGCCGGCCAGCAGTTTGATGAGCGTGGACTTCCCGGCGCCGTTCACTCCCACGAGCGCGATGCGGTCCCCGCGATTGATGACAAAGTTCACGCCTTGAAATACCTGCTTCTCTCCGTAGCTCTTGGCCACGTTGCGAAATTCGGCGACCATGCGTCCGCTCGACGGCGGCTGGGGAAACGAGAAGTGAATCGTCTTTTCGTCATCGGGCAATTCGATTCTTTCGATCTTGTCCAGTTCCTTGATGCGGCTCTGCACCTGCTTGGCCTTGGTGGCTTGATAGCGAAAACGATTGATGAAGGTTTCCAGGTGATGGATGCGGTCCTGTTGGTTCTTGAAAGCCGCTTCCAACTGGGCTCGCCGCTCCGCCTTCTGCGTGAGATAGCGATCGTAATTTCCGGTGTAGAAATAGGTGCGCTTGTTCCAGATTTCGAGGATTCGATTAACGGCAATGTCCAGAAAATAGCGATCGTGGGAGACTACGACGAATGCGAAGGGATATTCTTGCAGATACTGCTCCAGCCAGTTGCGCGCTTCGAGATCCAAATGGTTCGTCGGCTCGTCGAGCAGCAACAAGTGCGGCCTGGTGAGCAGGAGTTTGGCCAGCCCGAGGCGCATCTGCCAGCCGCCGGAAAACTCTTCTGCTGGGCGTTTGGCGTCCTCGCGAGAAAAACCCAGGCCGCCGAGCACTTCGCCGGCCTGCGCTTCGAGCGCGTAGCCATCTTGGTGTTGGAACTCGGTCTCGATCCGGTGATAGCGCTCCGTAATTTTCAGGTATTCATCGCTCTTTGGATCGGTCTCCGCCATCTGATGCGTGAGCGTTTCCATTTCCTTTTCGATTTCGAGCAGGTGCCCGAAAACAGAGAGGCACTCTTCCATGACTGTGCGCCCCGAGAGCGACATCCCATCCTGCGGAAGGTAGCCCGTGGTCGCTCCCTTGGACGCGAAGAACGATCCGTCGTCCAGAGTCTCCATGCCCGCCAATACCCTCAGCAATGTCGACTTGCCGGTCCCGTTCCCACCGACCAGGCCGACACGGTCTCCGTCATTCACGACCCAGTTGAGGCCTTCGAAGAGTGTCTTGGAGCCGAAATGTTTTCCAGCCGAAGAAAGTTGGATCATGAATATGAAAATGCCGCGCGGTCCTGGGAACGCGAGAACCTGGCGCAGGCTTTCCTCTTTCACTATATCAGCCCTGGGAAGCGATCCTGCGAATCGCGATTTCGACAGTTGTCCGCGGAGTGCATGAGGGATCGCAGTCGGCGAGAAAAAAGAAAAGATTTCAACACAGAGGTCACAGAGAGCACAGAGAAGACCTTGGAGGAGTTGGGTGTCGATTATTTCTAGATTTTCCGCGACGGGCGGCTAGCTTACTTCGGTCAACGCTGCCTTCACACGTTCCGGCGTGAATGGAATTTGGCGGATTCGGGCGCCCGTGGCGTCGAAGATCGCATTGCCGATAGCGCCTGCGACGACCGTGATGGCGGTTTCGCCGGCCCCGCATGCCGCTTCGTCAGGTCGGTCGAGCAGCACGGCGTCAATTTTCGGTACGTCGAAACCGAGAGGCAGCGTGTGATAGGTCCGCCAGTCGAATGAAGTCACCTTCTGGTCGTCCCACGTCACTTCTTCCATGAGCGCGCGGCTCATGCCTTGTAGAGTGCCGCCTTCGATCTGATTTCGCAGCCCGTCGGGATTCGAGATCGGTCCGGAATCGTTGGCGAGGACGATGTGTTTCACGGATACTTTGCCGGTGTCTTGATTGACTTCAACTTCAGCGACCATGGCGGAGAATCCGTTGTCGCGTTCGTAGGCCACACACGCGACGCCGCGGCCTGTCACGACGCCTGTCTTGCTCTTCCGCGGTTTCGGCGAAGGGCGTGCATCCCAATTCGCTGTCTTCGCCGCGGCTTTCACGACATCGATCAGGCGGGGATCGCTCAAGTGGCGCAGGCGGTATTCGACCGGATCGGCTTTTACACGCGACGCCAACTCATCCATGAAGCCTTCATGGGCAAACGTATTCTGTAGCCGCGCTGGCGATCGCAACGGCCCCGTCCAGAACGGCGATGCAGTATTGTGAATAAGCGCCCGCTCGGACTTGATCGTTCCCGTGCCTCGCAACGCGCCGCCCACCTGGCCGGCAACGTAAGACGGAACTCCGTTGCTGTTGTTGTTGAATGAAGTGGGTTCAGGCGAGGGCGATCTTGGCCGAAACGGCTCAGGCTGAAAGCCCGCCAGCAATCCGGTGATGACATTTCCGGGAGTGCTGTACCCTGGCCGATTCCCCAGGACCGGAGACCATGCTTCGTGATCCCACGCGATGATATTCCCCTGGGCGTCGAGCCCGGCGCGCTCGTCCATAACGAAAGCGAAGCCGTAATTCTCCCACGCCATTTCGTCTTTTCGGGAGAGCTGCACGCGGACGGGCTTGCCAACGGCTTGCGACAGCAGCGCGGCATCAAAGGTAACTGTGTCGGCGCCGTTTATGCCGTAGCAGCCGGAGCCTCGGCGGAAAATGATGTGGACGTCCTCGGGCTTCAAACCGAGGATCATGGCGGACGTGCCTCGCTGGTGCCATACCCCCTGCGTGGGCGACCAGATCGTGGCCTTGTCGCCTTGCACGTCGGCGACCGCGCAAGAGCTGCCCATCGAACCATGCATTTGATAAGGATGGTGGTACGTGGCCTTCACGACTGTAACGGCTTCCGTGAGCTTTTGTTCGACGTCCTTGGAATTGACCAGCAAGGTGTCGCGCGTGGGTTTCTGATTGCGCAGGTAGTCGTAGAAGTCCGTGTGGCTTGGCAGTCCGGCGCCGGGAGTCCACGTGACCTTAAGTTTGTTCGCCGCCTGAATCGCCTGCCATTGCTTCTCGGCAACCACGCCGACGAAGTTCTTCTTTACGACCACTTTCACAAGGCCGGGCATGCCTTGCACTGAACTCTCATCCACGCTGACCAGGGTGGCGCCCACGGCCGGCGGCCTGACGACCATGCCGTGCAACATGCCGGGGACCCGCACATTGTGCACAAATTCGAATTCTCCGGTGACCAACGCGGGAAGGTCCGGGCGCGGCACAGGTTTCCCGAGCACGGTCCACTCGCTGGGCGGTTTGCGCTTAGCGTTGCTGTCGACTTTCAGGTCGAACTTCTTCCCTCCGACCAACTGGCCGTAGCTCACCTTCTTGGACGGATCGCTCTTGGAACTGATCACGCCGTCCTTTGCCGCGAGCTGATCTATGGGAACGCCAAGTTGTTTCGATGCGAGTTGGAAAAGCGCCTGGCGAGCCGTAGCTCCCGCCTGCGCCAGATTGCTCCGATTGAAATTCGTGGGGTGGGACTGGCTGCCGGAGGTGACGCCCTGATCCGGGGTCTTCGATGTATCGCAGTAAATAAGGTTGACGCGGCTAAACGGTACGGAGAGTTCTTCGGCGACCAATTGAGCTTGCGCCGTGGAAATGCCCTGTCCAAGTTCGCTTTTGCCCGTGTAAGCCGTCACGCTTCCGTCGGCGGCAATCGCGATCCAGGAATCGACCTCATTCAAAGGTGGGGAACCAGCAGTCCCTCCCGCAAAGTTGTCCTGGGCTTCGGCAGTTCCATACGTGCCCGCCAAACTGAAAGTGACGATCAACGCTCCCGTATTTTTCAGGAAGGACCTGCGGGAAAGTCCGGCGCGTCTCAATGCTGCCAACGCATCAGGAGTCAGCGTGGATTTCTGAGCGGCTTTCGATTTATTCCTCGACGGGTTTTTCAGGGAGGTTCTCATCGGGCCATTTCCTGTCCGGCTTTTTTTATCGCCCGAAGCATCCGCACGTGCGTGAAACAACGGCACAAAACACCTGACATCGCTTGTTGGATTTCTTCCTCACTGGCCTTCGGTTTTTTGTCCAGGAAAGCCTTCGCGGTCATAATGACCGCATTCAAGCAGAAACCGCACTGCGCAGCGCCCTCTTCGATGAACGCTTTCTGAATCGGATGAGGCTTCTGGATCGTTCCCAATCCTTCGAGAGTCGTGATCTCGGTTCCGTCCACGGTTTCTACAGGCGTGATGCAGGAGCGGATCGATTGGCCCTTGACGATGACCGTGCAAGCCCCGCACTGGCCCAGACCGCAGCCAAATTTCGCTCCGCGCAACTCCAGATCATCGGCCAGCACATAGAGCAGCGGGGTCGTCGGGTCAATGTCTAATGTGTGCGTACGTCCGTTGACTTTCAGTGTAATTGCGCTCATATCTCGATAAGTTATGCCGAAGCTTCGCGTGCGTCAAGTCCTTCCGTGCCTTTGAAATTCGCAATTCCCATAATCCCACAATGTCAGGGCGCGAATTTTTGATTGCTGAACATCGCGTCGGTGGGGGCTTGGATTTTTACAAAGGGATGGTTCGCTGCCTCATGGCAATTCGAGCAAGATGCGGACAGGGCTCCGAAGGACTGCGCGAATGATTTCCCATTCTTCTGCTCGATGGCTGCACGGACCTGCGCAAGGCTTGCTTTTGTCATCGTAGGGATGAGTTCCGTCAAGGGCACGGGCACGTCTTTGAATTTGGGATAAAATTTCATGGCGTCGTCCAGACTCTCTTGAATTTCACTCAGTTCGTAATCAGCCA
>WNGO01004128.1_pt1 | contig 11172 bp, 10 predicted proteins | sample 5400511 | NCBI WGS metagenome assembly WNGO01 (sample SAMN13153380, study PRJNA577476) | soil metagenome | isolation source: 20 cm soil or saprolite under Garry oak tree replicate 2 | place: USA:California | collected 2016-06-15
CCAATGACGCCGTGCGGCGGCTTCAGCAGATCGCTGATGGGCTCGCCGCCGGCACCCTGTCGACCGGCCTCTGACGTCCTCACGGAGCGCGAAGGATTTCCAAGAATTAGGTGTTACAATCGCCCCGAATCGAGGGGTATTCGCAACTCACTTGAAGGGGAGGACGTATGAGGAAGCCACCCGTCCGTTTGTTGAGCCTTGGTATCTGTCTCTTGCTGGCCACCTTCGTGGCGGCCTGCGGGAGCACGACCCCGGGTCCCGCGGCCAAGACGTTCAAAATCGGCCTGGTGACGGACACCGGCGGTCTCAACGACAAGAGCTTCAACCATCTCGCCGCAGTCGGTCTCAGCAAGGCTGCCTCGACCGGCAACATCTGCTCCAGCCTGAGCTGCAAGAATGAGCTTGGCGTCCAGGGCGACGTCACCGAGTCCCATGTGGGCTCCGAATACGTTCCCAACCTGACGAACTACGCCACGCGCGGTTATGACCTGGTCATTGGGGTCGGCTTCTTGATGGCCGAGGCGGTCGGAACGGTCTCCGGCAACTTCCCCAACATTCACTTTGCGATCATCGACGGGGTCGGGGCGGATTCCAAGGGGAACGACCTGAAGCACGCCAATGTTGAGGGTCTCTTGTTCAAAGAGCAGGAAGCTGGCGCACTGGTCGGCACCATCGCCGGCGTTCTGGAAAAGGACAATGCCGGTGCCAAGAAGAAGAACACGATCGGCTCGGTCGGCGGCATCAAGATCCCGCCGGTCGATCACTACATTGCCGGCTACCAGTGGGCGGCCAAGCAGGTGAATCCGTCGATCAAAACCCTCAACGGCTACTCCAACAACTTCACCGATCCGACCAAGTGCTCGGGAATCGCCGCCAACCAGATCTCGCAGGGCGCGGACATCATGTTCCAGGTCGCCGGCGGCTGCGGTAACGGGGTGTTGACCCAGGCCGGGAAAGATGGCGTCTGGAGCATCGGCGTCGACGCCGATCAAAAAGACGTTGACAAGTCGGTCATCGCCAGCGCGCTGAAGCGGGTCGATGTTGCCACCTACGACGCCATCAAGGACGTCAAGAACAATGCGTTCAAGGGTGGCATCAAGAGCTTCGGACTGGCCAACGATGGTGTCGGCTACCAGGCGGACAACCTGACGCTGCCCGCCGACGTGATGACGGCGGTTCAAGACATCACGTCCAAAATCAAGTCCGGATCGGTGACCGTGCCGGACGTGGTGCCGTAGAAGTACATTGAAGCGGCCAGATGGCCGCCGCAGTTAAACCCAGCGCCCGGAAGGGGCCGCCGAGGATCCTTCGGCGGGCCGGCCGGGCGCTGGGCGTTCCCCTCCTCTCGGTCCTGATCGCGTTCGTCGCCGGCGCCATCATCGTGGCCGTCACCGGGGGCAATCCCCTCCAGGCGTATCAGGCCCTGATTTGCGGCGGGTTTGGGCTGTTCTGCTTTGGGGGCGAGCCATCGGTCTTGCAGCTGTCCAACACCCTGGTCTTCGTGACGCCCCTGATCATGGCCGGCATCGCGGTAGCCCTTCCCTTCCGCGCCGGCATGTTCAACATCGGTGCCGAGGGCCAGCTGATCATGGGTGCCATCCTGGCCACCACGGTCGGAATCCATTGGTCCGGCCTGCCGGCGGTGCTGCTGGTTCCCCTGGTCCTCCTCAGCGGCGCCCTCGGCGGTGCCCTGTGGGGAGGCATCGTCGGCGTGCTCAAGGCGACCACCGGGGCGCACGAGGTGGTCACCACGATCATGCTGAATTTCATCGCGCAATGGTTCTTGCGCTTCCTGATCATCGGTGGCCCGCTTCAGTTGCCGGGCGGCAGCTCGAAGTCATCGCCGATTGGCGGCAACGCCCAGCTCCCGACCCTCCTGCCCCACGACAACACGATCATCTTCGGGCTTCCCGGTGCCGTCTATCGCGCGCACACCGGGATCTTCGTCGCGCTGATCGCCGCCGGCGTCTTCGCGTTCTTGCTCTGGCGAACCTCCCTCGGTTACGAGATCCGGGCCGTCGGGCAGAGCCAGCGGGCCGCCCGCTATGCGGGCATCAGCGTCCGCCAAACCCTGATCGTCACCATGCTGATCGCCGGCGCGTTTGCCGGGCTGGCCGGCGCCGTCCAGATCGCCGGCGTGGACCATAACCTGACCGACCAGTACTTCAGTGACACGACGGGCTTCGATGCCATCGCCGTGGCGCTGCTCGGCCTGAACTCCGCGGTCGGCATCGTCCTGTCGGCCATTCTTTTCGGTGCCCTACACGCCGGCGGCTCCGTCATGCAAAGCGACGCCGGGGTGTCGGGAAACCTGGTCTACGTCCTCCAGGCCTTGATCCTGTTTTCGATTGCGGCGAACTTTCTGCGTACCGTGAAGCTCCGGCTTCCGTCCGTCGGACGCGTGCCGCTCACACCGGAAGCCGATGCCGCCGCCGCCGCGGTCGCCCAGGAAACCGACACGGCGCTGGCCGGCGACGACAAGGACATCGCGTGAGCTTCTTCACCGACATCTTCCGGCTCATGGGGACGCCCGATCTCTGGCACGCATCGCTGCAATATGCGGCGCTCCTGCTGCTGCCCGCCCTCGGTGGGGTCATTTCAGAACGATCCGGCGTCGTCAACATCGCCATGGAAGGCATGATGCTCACAGGGGCATTCTTTGCAGTCGCCGTCGACCTCGCGGCGCACAACGTCTGGATCGCGGTCCTGGGCGCCATGCTCGCGGGTGGCCTGATGGCGCTGATCCACGCCGTCGTCTCGATTCGCTACCGCGCCGACCAGATCGTCTCCGGGGTGGCCATCAATATCTTTGCCGCCGGCATCACGGTATTCCTGGTCAACCGGATCTACGGGCTGTCCGACGTGGGCCAGGTACCCTCGAGTGACGCGCTGCCGAATTGGCACGTTCCTATCCTTGCCGACATTCCGTTCCTTGGCCGGGTCTTCTTCCAGCAGAACATCATGGTCTACGTGGCGCTGATTCTCTTAGTGGCAATCCAGATCTTCTTGTTCCGTACTCGGCTGGGGCTGCGCGTCCGTTCCGTGGGCGAGCACCCGCAAGCCGCCGACACGGCGGGGATCAATGTCTACACCCTGCGCTATGGCGCGGTCGTCACCAGTGGATTGCTCTCTGGGCTGGCGGGCGCTTTTCTCTCCATCGGCATCGCGAACACGTTTGTGCCGGGCATGACGGACGGGCGGGGCTATATCGCGCTGGCCGCCATGATTTTCGGCAAGTGGACGCCAATCGGGGCGTTCGTGGCCACCCTGATCTTTGGCTTCGGCCAGGCGATCTACGATGCCAACTCGAGCATTCACGTCTCGCAATACTTGCTCAGCATGACGCCCTACATCCTGACGCTCGTCGTACTGACCGCCGTTGTGCGCCGGAGCAGCCCGCCCGCCGCCGACGGCATCCCCTACGTACCGGGAGCCGAATGACCGAGCAGCCCCTCGCCATCGAGATGCGGCGGATCACGAAGAAATTTCCCGGCGTGGTGGCGAATGACCAGGTCGATCTGGAGGTCCGCAAGGGCGAGATTCACGCCCTTGTCGGCGAGAATGGCGCCGGCAAGAGCACGCTGATGAATATCCTGTACGGCCTCATCAAGCCCGACGCCGGGCAGATCGTGATCGACGGAAAGCCGGTCGTGATGCAGGGGCCGCGCGACGCCATTCGGCACGGGATCGGCATGGTCCACCAGCACTTCATGCTGATTCCGGTCTTCACCGTGGGCGAGAACGTGGTCCTCGGCCGGGAGCCCGGCACCGCAGGCGATTTGTATGATCACGCGCGAGCCCGGGAGGCCATCTCGGCGTTGACCAAGCGCTACGGCTTATCCCTCGACCCCGATGCCCGGGTCGGTGACCTGCCGGTCGGCTTGCAGCAGCGTGTGGAGATCGTGAAAGTTCTCTATCGCGGCGCCAACATCTTGATCCTGGATGAACCGACCGGGGTGCTGACGCCGCAGGAAGCCATGGAGCTCTTCGGAGTTCTGCGCGACCTGGTGAGCACCGGCAAAACGATTATTTTCATCTCACATAAGCTCAAAGAAGTTCTCGAGATCTCCGATCGCATTACGGTGATGCGGCGTGGCAAGGTCGTTGGCCACCTGAAGACGGGTGACACGTCCGAAGCTGAGATCGCCCGCCTGATGGTCGGCCGCGACGTGCTGCTGCGCGTGGATAAGAAGCCGGCACAACCGGGACCGGTCGCGCTGCGCGTCGAAAACCTGACCGCCGTCTCGGACCGGGGCATCTCCGCACTGCATGGCATTTCGTTCGAGCTGCACCAGGGTGAAATCCTCGGGATCGCCGGCGTGGAAGGCAACGGCCAGAGCGAGCTGGTCGAAGTGCTGGCCGGCACCCGACGACCGACCGGCGGCCGCGTCCTGCTCGGCGATCGCGAAGTTGGACACCTGGGCGCCGCCGCGATCCGGTCAGCGGGCGTCAGCCACATCCCGGAGGACCGTCGAGGCGCGGGCCTTGTGTTGAACTATTCCGTGGCCGACAACTTGATCCTCGGCCGCCAGCGAACGCCGCTCTTCTCGTGGGACGGCATCATCCTGCGGTTGAAGGCGATCCTCGACTGGGCAAGGCGCTTGATCAAAGAATTCGATATCAGGACGCCGAGCTCGACGACACCCGCCCGGACGCTCTCCGGCGGCAACCAGCAGAAGATCATCGTGGCCCGCGAGATGGCCAGCCAGCCGCGCGTGCTGCTGGCGGCCCAGCCGACCCGGGGCGTCGACATCGGCGCAATCGAGTTCATTCACCGGCGTCTGGTCGCGCAACGCGACGAGGGCGCTGCGGTCCTGCTCGTCTCGGCCGAACTCGACGAGATTCGGTCACTTAGTGATCGCATCGCCGTGATGTACGAGGGGCGGATCGTCAGCATCGAGAAAGCCGACACGCCGGAAGAGCGCCTCGGCCTGCTGATGACTGGAGGTGGAGCCGGCGAACGGCTCAAGGCCGGGTAGCCGGCCAGGCGCCTCCTGGCGAGTCGTCGCCCTGGTCCTGGCGCTGGCGCTGGCCGCCTGCGGACCGTCGACGGAGCCGAGCGGCTCGGCGGGGATCCGCGTCTGCATCGCCACGAGTGCTGACGGCCTGGCGCCGCACACGTTCAATCAACTGGCGGCCGACGGCGCTCGGACAGCCGGCGCCCAGGTCCAGGTGATCGCGTCACACACGGCGTCGGACTATCTGGCCAACATCCAGCGATGTATCGCGAACCACCCCGCGCTGGTGGTGGCGATCTCGCCGGACATGGCGACCGCCGTTGGCAGCGCAGCGAAGCTCCATCCAGAGCAGCGCTTTGCGCTCGTCGACGCGATGCCAGTGGACGAAAGCGGCCAGAATATCGATCTTGGCAACGTGACGGACGTACTGTTCAAAGCGCAGGAACCCGGTTATCTGGTCGGCGCGCTGGCCGGCCTTATGGAAAAAAACAAAGTCGGCAGTGCGGCGCACAACGTTCTGGGCATTCTCGGATCAAACCACAGCCCGGCCGTCGACGCGTATATCGCGGGCTACATCGCCGGCGCGAAGAGTGTCGACCCTGGGCTGACCTGGAAGGTTACGTACTCGGATTCCCAGGACACGGCATTCTGCAAGCAGCTCGGCATCACCCAGATCTCTGCCGGCGCGGATATCCTGTTTGAAGTAACTGGCCGTTGCGCGTCGGGCTATATCGATGCCGCGTACGACGCCTCGGCCTACGCCATTGGCTCGGACAACGACGAGGCCTATCTCAGCCCCGCCGTCATCACCAGCGCGCTAAAGCGGGTCGATCGGGCCGTCGCGATCACGGTCCAGAGATTATCAACCGGCCAGTTCAAGTCCGGCCAGCAGATCTTCTCCACGCCGGACGACGCCACCGGCTTCAGCAGCCCCAGTAGTGTGGTCCCCCAGGATGTCATCAATCAGGTGCTCGAGATTCGTTCGAAGATCCGCAGTGGCGCCATCATTGTGCCGGACACCATTCCGCCCGGCATCTAAACTCCACCAAACTTTTTCCGCTCAGCGGCGTCTCTATTACTGTGGCGGGCATGGACGGCGAGCTCGGCGTGCGGGCGAGCAGCCCGGCTGACTTCGAGCGTTTGCTGCGAGCCAACGCGCACTCGATGCTGCGCTTCGCCGATTTCGTCCTGCATGACCGCAGCGCGGCTGAGGACGCCGTACAGGAGGCATTCATGATTGCCTTTCAGCGACGCGAAACGCTTCGCGACGAGGCCGCCTTTACGGCCTGGCTCCGAACAATCGTCCTGCGCGAATGTTTGCGCTGGCGCCGCCGACGCTTCCTCCAGGTGCTCGGCCTTAGCGACCGCGTCATCGCACCGGCGACAACCGACCCTGCCCTGCACGTCGACCTGGGACGGGCTATGCGTCGCCTGTCTCCCACGCTCCGTGCCGTGGTCTACCTGCACTTCTTCGAAGATCGGACGCTGAACCGGGTAGCCACCGAGCTGAGCATCCCGGAATCCACCGCCAAGACGCGGCTCTACGAGGCACTTCGCCGGTTGCAACGCGCCCTTCCGGGTTATGGGCCCTCCAACGCGGGAGAGCAGACATGACCGTACTCGAAGAGCACGTGAAGCGCTATGTCGCCCGGCGCGCTGATGGCGTCTCGCCCGGCGACGCTGATCTTCTTGTGGCGCGCGCGCTGGTTCGCCCCGGACGCCGCCGCCCCAGGACCCGGCACGGGCTGAACATCGGGCTTGCTCTCGGCATTGCCCTCCTGCTGATTGCCGGCGGCGTGATTGTCCCGGCGCAATTGCGCAACCTCCGCGCGAATCAGTCAGTCCCAGCTTCTGGAGCGCTGCCAGCAATCCCCAAAGAGACGGTCAACCTGGACGATCCGTCCCAGGTTCCTCAGTTCGTCGTGCCGTTCCGGGTCGATACCGGCACTGTTCTCGCGCCGCGCTCCCGATGGTCTTTGCCGCAGAACCGCGCGCTGATGCTTGACGCGGCGCTCAACTGCTCGACGACGAAGATTCACGTCGTCGACCGTTCCACGCAAATCAGCACCCAGCAGCCCGTGACGCTCAAGGACTGTTATGGGAATCCACTCGTCCTTCCTGGGACGACGGTGCTGCTAGACCATTGGACGCTACGCGGCCCAAAGACTATTGACCTGGGGGCGTCCCTTTACGACTGGTCAGCAGGCGGCCTCGTCAGAGAGTATCCCGGTATCTCGATGGCTGCCTTCGCCGGCGGGTTGGTGTCTCCCGATGGGAGCCTGGTGTACACGCTGAACCCATTCGTTGACGAGCCGGCGCTCGACATCACCAAGCTGCCGGCTGGTACCCGCATCGCCCACATCCCCGTCACGCTCGACACGTCTGGGCTCAGCGCTGGCGGCCTGGCTCTATCCGTGGATGGCCGAACGCTCTACGTGAACGAGGGCTACCAGCTGGCCACCTTCGATGGGCTAACCGGCGCGCCCGGACCGACGGTTTCCTTTCAGGAGAGCAAGAAAAGCGCCCTGTTTGAATTGCCCGGCTGGTTGTCATCGATTGATGTCGAGGCCAAGGAAGGCTTCGAGCCCGGGCATGGCATTGGAATTGACCCCAAAGGTCGCTGGGTGGCGGCGCTGGGATCGGCCAACCGGGAAACCGAGGGAGTGTGGTTGTTTGGCGCACAGGGAGCACCCCATCTCATCCGCCGTATCCATCGCACCGGTGGACTTGGTGGCATTGCCTTCAGCCTGGATGGCAGCGTGCTCTATTTCGTCGAGGGTCAGTCGACCCTCGTGGCGATGGATCCGCTTAGCGGACGGACGATCAAGGAATTCCATTACCCGTATGCAACCGGCATCTACGGAATTGCCGGCGTCGAGAAGCCTTAATTCGGCGCCGGCTTGCGGAGACGTGCTTGCGCGTCGACGAACTCGTGGCGCAGCCGGGCTCGGCTCACCTCGTCAGCGAAGCCTCCCTCGAGCGCCTGCAGATTCATCGACCAGACTTGCTCCGGCGAACAACCGATGACGCCGACGGCGTTCTGAAATTCCCGTGACAGCGTGATCTGGGAAACGGTCCTCGAGTCCGTGCTGATGGTGACCTTGATGCCCTGCTCGTAGAAGCGCCTGAGTGGATGCTCTTGCAGCCGCCGGACCGCCTTGGTTTGGGCGTTGCTGGTCGGCGCGGTGTCCAGCTGGACTCCCTTTTCCCGGATGGTGGCCAGGACTTCGGAATCCTCCTGCGCCCTGATCCCGTGGCCCAGTCGGCGGGCTCCCATCGAGATCGCCTGCCGCACACTTTCGGGACCGGCCGCCTCGCCGGCGTGGATGGTGATATTCAAGCCCAGTGAGCGCGCCAGCCGAAACGCGTCTTCATGCAGGATGGGCGGATGTCCAGCCTCGTCTCCGGCGAGGTCAAAGCCGATTACGCCCTCGCTGACGAACCGGCCGGCGACCTGGGCCAGCGCCAGGTTCTGCGCCGGCGGCATATCGCGCAGGGCCGTCACGATGATGCCGCCCTCGAGGCGGAAGTCCTTGCGTCCCCTTGCCCAGCCAGTCAGTACGGCGCGGATCACGTCAGTCAGCGATAGACCCTGCTGCACGTGCAGCCATGGTCCGTAACGAATCTCGGCATAACGGACGTTGTCTTTGTTCAGGTCCTCGCAGAGCTCATAGGTTGCGCGCTCGAGCGCCGGGACGGTCTGGAGCACCGCAATCGGCAGCTCGAAGAACGTGATGTACTCGACCAGCGAGGCCGTGTTGTCGTTGGCCTCCAGAAAGTCCGGCAGCTTTGCCGGGTCATCGGTCGGCAGCGGTACGCCGTTCTCTTTGGCGAGCTCGAGCACCGTCCTGGGACGCACGGACCCGTCAAGATGCAGATGCAGCTCCGCCTTGGGGATCGCCTGAAAATAGGCGGCGTCATCCATCGAGTTCGCGCGAATGCTACCAGTCGAGTTGGAGTTAGGCCGCGCGCCGGTGACCGTTGCCGCCAGGGGGCGTCAACACCATGGCCAGCATCTGCGACGGCCGGATCGCCCACAGCCGGTGATGTCGGAACGCCGCGCGAGCCTCCGGTGTCAGGCCCCATGCCGCGAGGACCGTACGGACCCGAGCCGCACGCCCGGTCTCGAGATCGACCATGCTGTCGCCGACGTAGATCGAATGCGTCCGCGACAATCCGAGCTGCCCGATGGCCGCCAGCAAGGGATCGGGGGCGGGCTTCGGCGGGGTCACGTCTTCGTAGCCAATCACGACGTCGAAGTAAGCTCGCAGGCCAGCCGCCTCGAGCTCGCCCTCGACCAGGGCGCGCCGCTTGCAGGAAACCACACCCAGCGGGGCACCGGCCTGATGCAGCTTTTTGACCAGGGTCGGGATGCCGCGAAAAACCCGGGCATGACCGAGGGAGGCATCAATCGAGCGGTAAGTCGCGACCAGCTCTTCCCACATGTCGGGCGCCAGCGGCAACCCGCGGCTCTGGCGGAACAGCGCCCGCGCCGCCTCGTCGAGGCGATGTGTCTGCATGACGTGCGCGAACGCCGCCTCGATCAGCGGATAGCTGTCAACCAGCGTGCCATCGAAGTCGAAGATCAGGCCGCGCGTATGGCCATTTGGGGGTGGAAGAAGAGACTCTGGTTCGGTTGCCACGTGTGATCAACATCCCTGGGCAGGCTGGGCGCGCTCCCCGGGGAGCTGCGCTGTCGAGGAATCGACCCTTCCCAGTCAATAATGCCAGTCATATAACGTTCCGTCCACCGTTTCCTCTCGGAAACTGGGGCGCTCCCTAACCGTCCAAACACCCGTTCGGCCCAAAACTCAACCTTGACCGTCTTTCATCTGCCGCCTAAACTCGAACTTGCAATGGCCAGCGTCACTTACGAGCACGTCTACAAGCGCTACCCCGGCAACACGGTCATCACGGACATGAACGCCGAGATCAAAGACAAGGAATTCGTCGTCCTGGTTGGTCCCTCCGGTTCCGGCAAGTCGACGGCCCTGCGGATGCTCGCGGGCCTGGAGGAGATCAGCGACGGCATGGTGCGCATCGGCGATCGCGTGGTCAACGACGTCGCCCCCAAGGACCGGGATATCGCCATGGTCTTCCAGTCCTACGCCCTGTACCCACATATGTCGGTCTATGACAATCTCTCGTTCGGGCTCAAGCTGCGCAAGACGCCGAAGGGCGAGATCGACAAGCGCGTCCGGGAAGCCGCCGACATCCTCGGCCTCGGGCCGTTCCTGGAGCGAAAGCCGAAGGCGCTCTCTGGCGGACAGCGGCAGCGCGTCGCGCTGGGGCGGGCGATCGTCCGGCAACCAAAAGTCTTTCTGATGGACGAGCCGCTATCGAACCTCGATGCCAAGCTGCGCGTCCAGACTCGAGTGCAGATTCTCAAGCTGCACCAGAGACTCCAGACCACGTTTATCTATGTCACGCACGACCAGGTCGAGGCGATGACCATGGGCGAGCGGATCGTCGTCCTGGACAACGGCATCGTGCAGCAGTTTGATTCGCCGCAGACGCTCTACGAGCATCCGGTCAATCTGTTCGTCGCCGGCTTCATCGGCAGTCCGGCCATGAACTTCCTGAACGTCAAGGTCGGCGGCGACGGCCAGACGCAGCTCCAGGGCGAGGGCTTTCAGGTCCCCGTCGAAGAGCGCGTTCTCTCCGAGGCCGGGGCCGAGCGTGGCCAGGACGTCATCATGGGCATCCGACCCGAGGATCTCAAAGATGTCCGGTTCCCCGGCCGCGAAGGCCTCCCCAAAGTGTCGGCTAAGGTCGAGGTCGTCGAAAGCATGGGGAGCGAGATCTTCGTGTATATCGTCCTCGGCGGCAAGACGTTGACCGCGCGGATGGATCCGCGGAGCCACGATATCCAGCCGGGGCAGAGCATCCAGGTCGCCGTCGACACGCATCACCTGCATCTCTTCGACCCGAAGACTGAGAAAGCGCTGGTCAGCCGGGGCGCGCCCGCCGCCGCCGTACCGGCCGTCGCCGAAGCCCCCGCGCCAGCTCGCTAAAACTTGGACCTCGGTCTCCAGGGCCGGGTCGCCGCCGTCACGGGAGGCAGCCGCGGTGTCGGCTATGCCATTGCCCAGGCGTTGCTGGCCGAGGGCTGCCGCGTCGCAATCTGCGCCCGCGATAAAGCTCGGCTCGATGCCGCCGCTCAGAGCCTCGGCCACGACGTCTTCGCCCAGCCGGCCGATGTCAGCAAACCGGG
>WNGO01002772.1_pt1 | contig 11171 bp, 9 predicted proteins | sample 5400511 | NCBI WGS metagenome assembly WNGO01 (sample SAMN13153380, study PRJNA577476) | soil metagenome | isolation source: 20 cm soil or saprolite under Garry oak tree replicate 2 | place: USA:California | collected 2016-06-15
TCGTCAAGAACATCTGCCACCAGAACGGCTACACGGCGACGTTCATGCCGAAGCCGATGTTCGGGGACAACGGCTCCGGGATGCACGTGCACATGAGCCTGTGGAAGGACGCCAAGAACCTGTTCTTCGACCCGAACGGCTACGGCTTGATCTCGGACACCGCGCGCTGGTACATCGGCGGCTTGATCAAGCACGCGCCGGCGGTGCTCGCGTTCGCCGCGCCGACGACCAACAGCTACCGGCGCCTGGTGCCGGGCTACGAGGCGCCGATCAACCTGATCTACTCGCAGCGCAACCGCTCGGCGATCTGCCGCATCCCGGTGTACTCGAAGTCGCCGAAGGCGAAGCGGATCGAGTTCCGGGCGCCCGATCCGTCGAGCAACGGGTACCTCACATTCGCCGCGCTGCTCATGGCGGGCCTGGACGGCGTCAAGAACAAGATCGAGCCGCCCAAGCCGATGGACGTGGATCTCTACGAGCTCGAGCCGGAAGAGCGCAAGCACGTGAAGAACACGCCGGGCTCGCTGTCCGAGTCGCTGGCGGCGCTCGAGGCGGACCACGACTTCCTGCTGCAGGGGAGCGTGTTCACCAAGGACGTGATCGAGACGTGGCTGGCCTACAAGCGGGCCAAGGAGGTCGATCCGGTCGCGCTGCGGCCGCATCCCTACGAGTTCTTCCTGTACTACGACGTGTGAGGCGGTGAGGGGCGGTCAGGGGCGGTAAGGGGCTGTACAACACCCTTACCGCCCCTTACCGTCTCTACCGCCCCTTACCGCCCCTATGTCCGAAACCCGCGAGATCCTCGACGACCTGAAGAAGCGGCACGTGCGGTTCCTGCTGCTGCAGTTCACCGATCTGTTGGGCGTGAACAAGGCGGTGGAGATCCCGGCCTCTCAGTTCGACAAGGCGCTGGCCGGCGAGGTGAGCTTCGACGGTTCGGCGCTGGAGGGGTTCGCCCGCGTGGAGGAGGCGGATGCGCTGCTGGTACCCGACCTCGCCAGCTTCCGGGTGTTCCCATGGGAGAGCGGGGGGGACGACGGCGACCACGGTGGGAGCGTGGCGCGGCTGATCTGCGACATCCGCTACCCCGACGGCCGTTCGTTCGAGGGGTGCCCGCGTACCGCGTTGAAGCGTCAGGTCGAGCGCGCCGCCGCGCTGGGCTTCACCATGCACGTCGGGTGCGAGGTGGAGTTCTTCATCTTCCAGCAGAACGAGCGCGGCGAGCCGACGACGCGGACCCTCGACGCCGGCAGCTACTTCGACCTGGTCCCGGTCGATCGGGGGGAGAAGGCGCGCCGGGTGATCGTGTCGGCCCTGGAAGAGATGAGGCTCAGCTCGGAGGCGTCGCATCACGAAGTGGCCCGCGGCCAGCACGAGATCGATCTCGGCGCCGCGGACCCGCTGACGCTGGCCGACCATCTGGCCACCCTGCGGTTCGTCGTGCGGACCATCGCCGTCCGGCACGGCCTCGTCGCCACCTTCATGCCCAAGCCGATCTATGGTCGCAACGGCTCGGGGATGCACACGCATCAGTCACTGTTCGCCAAGGGGAAGAACGCCTTCTTCGACCCCAAGGGCCCGATCCAGCTTTCCGAAGTGGGCCGCCGCTACATCGGCGGGCTGCTGCGGCATGCGCGCGGCTACTGCGCGATCACCAATCCGTTGGTGAATTCGTACAAGCGCCTCGTGCCCGGATACGAGGCGCCGATCAACGTGTCGTGGTCCACGCAGAACGTGTCGCCGTTGATCCGCCTCCCGGCGCAACGCGGCGAGGCGACGCGCTGCGAGAACCGCATGCCGGACCCGTCGGCGAACCCCTATCTCGCCCTCGCGGTGCAGCTGGCCGCCGGGGTAGACGGTGTGCAAGAGAAGATCGACCCCGGGGAGCCCGTCAACAAGAACATCGCGCGGATGTCGTACCGGGAGCGGCGTCGCTTCCGTATCGACGACCTGCCACGCGACTTGCACGAGGCGCTGGACTACCTCGAAAAGGACACCGTCGTGCGCGAGGCGCTGGGCGATCACATCTACGAGCGCTACCTCGATGCCAAGCGCGAGGAGTGGCAGGAGTATATCGGGCAGGTCAGCGAATGGGAGCTTAACAGATACTTGGGGCAATACTAAAGGCGTAGCACGACGGCGTAGCACGACGGCGTAGCACGACGGCGTAGCACAAAGGCGTAGCACGACGGCGTAGCACAAATGCGTAGCACAAAGGCGTAGCAGGACGACGTCAACGGTCCGGCGGCGGGTGGGCGATCAGGCGCCCGAGCATCTTCAACACGAGCGCGACCCGGTTCTCGAGCGCGTGAAGGTCTTGGGCATTCGCCGGATCGAGCGCCGCCGCCACTCGCAGCTGCGTCAGGGTCTCCTGCGCAGATCCCCTTGCGTACATTAGAAAGCGACGGAACTCCGTCACTGTGCCCCGGCCGCAGGCCTCCGCTATGTTGGAGCTGACGGACAGGGCTGCGCGAACGAGCTGATCCGCCCGGCTGGCGGCTCCGGGTCCCGAGAGCTTGCGGCTCAAGCGGGCGGCCTGCACTGAAATCCCCACGGCGAGCTCGTGCACCTGCAAGCGCCGCGCAAAGGCACGCAAAACCATGCCCAACAGTAGGAGCGTACGGTGGTAAAGGCGGTACCCGTTTCACGCCTTCGTGCGACGTTTTTGTGCAACGTCGTCGCGAGACGCCTCTGCTTGACGCTCCTATTGTTGTCCGCTTGCGACGGCGTCTCCCGCTCCGACGATACGCTCGGCCTACAGTCGTACGGCCGCTGGGAATGGCACGGCCGCATCCTGGCCGGGACCGACCCCAAGCTGACGATCGCCCGGTTGCGTATGGACACGAGCCAGGGCGGCGGCGACGTCGTGCTGGCGCGCTACGACTTCAACCCCGCGGTCGGCGAGGGGGACGAATACTCGCTGACGCTCGGCCTCGAGCTCGGCCGGGCGCACGACCTCGTGCCGGGGAAGCCGTATGCGTTCGGCGCCGGCCCGGGGCAGATCGCGGCACACGCCACCGTCGCCTGCCTGTGCCGACCGCTCCGGCCCGATTCGGTGGGCGGCACCTACCTGCTGGCGACGCGCGGCCTGCGCCAGCTCACCGGCCGGGTCGATGCGACCCTGTACTTTACGGAGTGGAACGACACCGCCCGGCACGTGACCTATTCGTTGCATCAGCGCATTGATGCGATCAAGTAGGGCGGTCGGTATCGCGGCGGCCTTCCTATCCGTCTATCCGTCTATCCGTCTATCCGCCCAGACCATCGACACCATCGTGGTCGTCAACCACAGCATCTTCGACTCCGAGAGCGACGCTCCGGGGTTGCTGGCCCGGCTGGCGAACCGGCTGCACGTGACGACGCGCGCGGGAGTGATCCGGCGCACGCTGCTCGTGAACCCCGGTGACCGCTACGACTCGGCGCGGGTCGCCGAGAGCGAGCGGGCGTTGCGCGCGCTGTTCGTGTTCAGCCGCGTGCGACTGGACACCATCCGCATCGCCGGCCGCCTGGCGCTGCGGGTGACGACCTCGGACGGGTGGAGCACCAAGCCCCAGCTCGGCTACTCATCCGCCGGCGGGGATGCGACGTGGCTCGCCGGGCTGGTGGAGGAGAACGTGCTCGGCACCGCCACCGCACTCTCCGCCGTGTACAACAAGACGCCCGACCGCACCATTCTCGATTTTCGGCACGTCAACCCACACTTCTTCGGGCGGCGCACGCGGCTCGCGGCGGAGTACGCGAGCAAATCGGACGGCAAGCACGGGAGCTGGTTCATGGGGCTGCCGTTCTTCGAGACGGGGGCGTCGCGGGCGGTCGCCACCGACGGCGAAGCGGCCTCGGAGCGGGTGCTGGTGTTTCGGGACGGCATCGCCGACACGGTCGAGCGCCGGGCGCTGCGCGTCGGCGTGACCGCCGGGTACGCTCCCCACGCGACGAGCAGCGATTTCGTGCGGCTGTGGGCCAGCGCGCAGTGGCGGCGGGACGATTTCGATTCGCTGGGAAGCACCTCATTCCCCCGCTCGACGTTCGGCGCCGTGGGCGCGGGGGTGGACGTCGGGCACGTGCGGTTTCACGTGCTCGAGCGCTTCAACTCGTACGCGCGGCGCGAAGACGTCGATCTGTCGCAACTGCTGCACGCCGGCGTGTGGGCGGCACCGCGCGCGTGGGGTTATCCGTCGGACCGGGCGGGCGTGGGCGCCGAGCTGAGCGGTCAGGCGAGCGCCGTCTGGTCGGGCGGCTTCGTGGTGCTGCGCGGCGCCGCCAACGGCGTGTACGCGCCGGGAGCGGGGGGCATCGACAGCGGGCGGGTGAGCGGCGGCATCACGGTCGCGAGCCAGAACCTGCGGCGCCAGACGCTCATCCTGCACGCCGAAGCCGGCGCACTCGAACGCCCCAAGCCCGGCGACGAATTCGACCTGTGGGTGCTGAAAAAAGGGCCACGCGTATTCGGCATCCATCAGCTCACCGGGTCGCGGATGGTGTGGCTCGCGCTGGAGGACCGGATCCTGGTGCGCGACGAGTTGTGGAGCCTGGTCGGCGTCGGGATCGCCCCCTTCTTCGACTACGGCGGCGCCTGGTATGCGGACGAGCCGGCCCGCCTGGGGGGCGATGTCGGGCTGGCGTGGCGCATGGGCCCGACCCGCTCGGTGCACGGCGACGTGGCCGAGTTCGCCCTGGGATATCGCTTCGGCGACGGGTGGACCGGCAGTCGCTGGGCGATCGCCGTGCGCAGCGGCCTGGTGTTCTAGCGATGACCCCGGAGCAATTCCGTGACGCCGGGCGGCAGACGATCGACTGGATCGTCCGGTACTGGGAGCAGATCGAGCGCTACCCCGTGCTCGCGCAGGTCGCACCGGGCGACATCCGCCGCCGCCTCCCGCTAGAGCCCCCGGAACGGGGCGAGTCCTTCGAGGCGATCCTCCGGGACTTAGACGAGGTGATCCTACCGGGGGTCACGCACTGGCAGTCGCCCAACTTCTACGCGTACTTCCCCGGGAACTCGTCGCCTCCGGCGATTCTCGGCGACCTGGTCTCCTCCGGTTTGGCCGTGCAGGGGATGCTGTGGGCGACGAGCCCCGCCTGCACCGAGCTCGAGACGCACGTGCTCGACTGGTTGGTGGACATGCTCGGCCTCCCCGACCGGTTCAAGTCGAGCGGGCAGGGCGGCGGGGTGATCCAGGATACCGCGTCGAGCGCGTCGTTGTGCGCCCTGCTCGCAGCGCGCGAGCGGGCCACGGGGTTTCGCACCAACGAAGCGGGCGTGGACCGCGTCCTCACCGCGTACACGTCGACCCAGGCGCATTCCTCGCTCGAGAAGGCGGCCGGCATCGCGGGCATCGGCCGGCGCCATGTCCGGCTGATCGATGTGGACGCGACGCACGCCATGCGGCCGGAGGCGCTGGCGCGCGCCATCGAGCAGGACCGGAGCGCGGGGCACACGCCGTTCTTCGTGTGCGCCACCGTCGGCACCACGTCCTCGACCGCGATCGACCCGGTCCCAGCCGTTGCCGAGCTGTGCCGCCGTTACGGCCTGTGGCTGCACGTGGACGCGGCCCACGCCGGCAGCGCCGCGCTCTGCCCGGAGCTGCGCTGGATCCACGCGGGTGTCGAGCACGCGGACAGCTACTGCTTCAACCCGCACAAGTGGATGCTCACCAACTTCGACTGCGACTGCTTCTACGTGGCCGACCGGCGCGCACTGATCTCGACCTTGAGCGTGACCCCGGAGTACCTGCGGAACCCCGCCACCGAGTCCGGCACAGTGTTCGACTATCGCGACTGGCACATCCCCCTGGGCCGCCGGTTCCGGGCGCTCAAGCTGTGGTTCGTGATCCGGCATTACGGGGTGGAGGGGCTGCGCGCGCACATCCGCCGGCACGTGGCGCTGGCGCAGGAATTCGCGTCGTGGGTGCAGGGCGACGACCGCTTCGAGCTGGCGGCGCCCACGCCGCTCAATCTCGTCTGCTTCCGGCTCGTTGCCGGTGACGCCGCGAACCAGCGCCTGCTGGACGACCTCAACGGGTCGGGACGCCTCTACCTGACACACACCCGGCTCGCGGGGCGGCTGGTCCTGCGGCTGGCGATCGGCGGGACCTACACCGAGCGCCGCCATGTCGAGGCGGCCTGGCAGCTGATCCGGACCCGGGCCTAGATTCCCATCATGCCACGACCCCGTCATCCGCGGCGCGAAGGCCTGCTGCTCGGTTTCCTGGTGGCGTCGAGTATCTGGCTCTGGCTGGCCGTCGTGGACGCGCTGGCGGGTCAGCCGTTCCGGACTTTCGCGGTGCTCGGCGGCATCGCGTCGTTTACGCTGCTCCATTACGCGCTGTGCCTGGCCTACGGATTGGCCGCGGTGGCGGTGGTGCACGGCGCGGCGCGCGAACCGAGCCTGCTCCTGGGTGCGTCGTTCTTCTTCTTCATCCTCGAGTTCGGGTTCGTGATGCTGACGGTGATTCTGTCGCACACCGGTTTAGGGCAGCTCGCCTGGGTCCGGATCCTGGGCGGCAACCTGGTGGGCGCCGCGGTCACGCTCGTCGTGCTGTGGCGGCGCCATCCGCTGCGGCGGGAGATGTTGGAGGCGGAGGCCGAGGAAGCAGAGTAGCCGCCGGAACGAGCGGCGTGGCGGCGCAGCAATGATCGAGGGGGGGTCCCGCCCGGGATTCCCCCCGTGTAATCTTCTGATGGCGCGCGGCGGCTCACGCCCCACGCGCCCCCCGCTGGGAGCGGTCCACCATCTGCGGTGAACCGAGGCGTTTCCCAAACGGCCCCTCAGCGGCGGTACTTCTACCAATGGGAGCGTCGTACGCCTTACCCAGTTCAGACCGAACCAACGGACCTGATTGCAGAAATCCAGGAGCTAAAGGCGGAGCGCCGGGCCGCCATCCTGGCGCACAACTACCAGCGGCCCGAGGTGCAGGACGTGGCGGACGTCGTCGCCGATTCGCTCCGCATGGCGCGACGCGCCACCGAGCTGGACGCGCCGGTGCTCGTGATCTGCGGGGTGCACTTCATGGCCGAGACGGCGGCGATCGCGAACCCCGAGAAGCGCGTGCTCATCCCCGATCGCGACGCAGGATGCTCACTCGCCGAGACCATCCGGCCGGAGGACGTGCGCGCCTGGCGCGCCACCCACCCGGACGGCCTGGTGGTCGCGTACGTCAACTGCAGCGCTGCGGTGAAGGCCGAAGCGGACTATTGCTGCACCTCCGGGAACGCCGTGGCGGTGGTGCAGGCGCTCCCTCCCGACGTGCCGGTGCTGTTCGTGCCGGACTTCTTCCTCGGCAGCCACGTGCGGCGCATCACCGGGCGCGCCATCGAGGTGTGGATGGGGGAGTGCCACGTGCACGCCGCGCTCACGCCCGCCGAGGTGGCGGCGAAGCGAAACGAGTACCCCGACGCCGAGTTCCTGGTCCATCCCGAGTGCGGCTGCACCACCAGTGCGATGTACTATGCGGCGGCCGACGGCGACGTCGCCGCGGGGCGCGCCCACATCGTTTCGACCGAGCAGATGACGGTGCTGGCGCGCACCTCTCCCGCCCGCCGCTTCGTCGTGGCGACCGAGACCGGCGTGCTGCACCGGCTGCGGCGCGAGAACCCCGACAAGCAGTTCCACGCGTTGGCCGAGTCGGCCGAGTGCCGTTTCATGAAGCTGATCACGCTCGAGAAGCTGCGCGACTGCCTGCGGGACATGCGTCCCGAGGTCACCGTGTCCCCAGACGTCGCGGCGCGGGCGCGGCGCGCCATCGATCGGATGCTGGCGATTGGCTGACCCGCTGGGTCTCGCGGAGGTGCGGCGCGCCCTGGAAGAAGATCGGGCGCGCGAGGACGTGACGACCCGGCTGCTCGGCGCCGCGGCGGAGCGAACCGCGGACGCCGCGTTCGTGGCGGAGGGTCGGTTCGTCGTCGCGGGCCTGCCACTGGTCGGGCGCGTGTACGCCGAGCTCGATCGCGACGCCTGCCTCGAGCCGCTCACCCGTGAGGGCGCGTGGGTCGAACCCGGCGCGGTGCTGGCGCGCGCGCGGGCGCCGGCCGCTACGCTGCTCGCCGGTGAGCGCGTCGCCCTCAACTACCTCCAGCGGCTCTCCGGGATCGCGACACTCACACGGCGGGCGGTGGAGGCGGTGGCGGGGACGCCCGCGCGCATCACCCACACGCGCAAGACTACGCCCGGCCTGCGGGCGCTCGAGCGCTACGCCGTGACCGTGGGAGGCGGCGTTGCGAATCGGGGCTCGCTCGCCGAGGCGGTGCTCTGGAAGGACAACCACTGGGCCCTGCTCGGCGCCGGCACGCTCGCCGCCGCGCTCGCAGCCGCACCCGCCGGCGTACCGGTCGTGGTCGAAGTGGAAGACCAATCGCAGCTCGAGCAGGCGCTCGCCGCCGGCGTGCGGCACATTCTCGCCGACAACCAAACGCCCGAGCGCGTGGCGGCGTGGGTGCGGCGCGCCGGCCCCGGCGTCACGGTGCAGGCGTCGGGGGGAATCACGCCTGAGCGCGCACGCGACTACGCGCAGGCCGGGGCGGCGCTGATCTCGATCGGCGCGCTGACGCATTCGGCGCCCGCGGCGCCGATCCGGTGCGACCTCGCCCTCACCTGACCCCCTCCGATGAATGCTGACTGGATCGGGTGGCTCGCGACGGTGCTGTTCGCCGTCTCGTACTTCTGCCGCAAGCCGGCGACGCTGCGGCGCGTGCAGGGAGTGGGAGCGCTCACGTGGATGACGTACGGCGCGTTGATTCACTCGCTTCCGGTCGTGGTCGCGAACATCATCGTCGCCACCGTGGCCCTCTGGTCGTCGTTCGCGCGGCCGCGGCGCGGTGCGACGACGCCCGAATCGACCCTAGAGGCGACCCCCCCCGATCGCTGAGCCACTCGCGACTGGTGTCGCGTCGGCGCCGCACCGGGGTCCCCGCCTAACGCCCAGCCTAGCGGTCGTCACGGCCCCCGCCGCCGTCCGACGGGTGGCACGCCGCATGCCTCACACCCGTGCTGGTGGCTGGACGCCCTTGGTGCGCTCGGTGGCGCATCAAGCGGGGGCGGTGTCCGGCGCCGCGCACCCATGACATACGCACTCCCACGCGCGCTCGAGCAGCAGTGGCAGGAAATTCTGCGGCGGACCGCCTTTGCGCTCAACGGGCGCAGTGTGGGCGTCTGGGAAACCGACGCGGGCGGGCGGCCGCAGCTCGTCGTCGCGAGCTCGACCGAGGACATTGCTCCCCTCGCCGCCGAGCTCGAGGCCGCACTGCGTGCGGTCGGCGCGCAGCTGCCGGCGGCGGGTCGGACGGTGCGCCGCTGGGTGGCGAGTCGGCTCGAGTCCGAGCGGTGGTGCATCGCGCCGGTCAGGAGCGAGCCGCCGCAGCCACCGCCGGCCGGTGTCGAGCGCCGTGGGCCGGAGCGGCTGATGCTCGAGCTCGCGGGCGTGTGCATCGGGCTGATCGAGCGCCAGCTGGCTGAGCTGCCCCCGGTGCCGATCAAGGCCGTCGCGGAACTTGCCGAGGAACAGCTGGTGCACCAGGCGCTGCACGATGCGCTCACCGACCTGCCCAACCGCGCGTATTTCGTCGAGCGGGTGTCGCAGGCCCAGGCGCGCGTGCGGCGCGATCCCGACTACCGGTTTGCCGTCCTGTTCATCGACTTCGACCAGTTCAAGGCGGTGAACGATACTCTGGGCCACGCAGCGGGCGACCGCCTGTTGACGGAGATCGCGGGACGGCTGCGGACGTGCGTGCGGCCGGGGGACGTGGTGGCGCGGCTCGGGGGCGACGAGTTCACGCTGCTGCTCGAGGAGATCACCGGACTCCCCGACGCCGAGCACGCGGCGCGGCGCATCCAGGCGGCGTTGGTCGCCCCGTTTGCGATCGAAGGTCGCGAGCTCGTCGCGACCGCCAGCATCGGCGTGGCGTTGAGCGAGCCCGACTACGGGCAGCCCCAGGACCTGCTGCGGGACGCGGACCTCGCGATGTACCACGCCAAGGAGCAGGGGCGCGCGCGCTACCAGGTGTTCGACGTCGCCATGCGCGACTCGGCCCAGGCCCGCTTCGGGATGGAGGCGGATCTGCGGACGGCGCTCGAGCACGGCGAGCTGCGCCTGTTGTTCCAGCCCATCGTCGAGCTCCAGACCGGTCGGGTGCACGGCTTCGAGGCGCTGCTGCGCTGGCACCGCCCCGACCGGGGTGTGATCCTGCCGCCCGAATTCGTGCCCCTCGCCGAGCAGACCGGCCTCATCGTCCCGATCGGCCGGTGGGTGCTGCAGCAGGCCTGCCGCCAGGCACGCCGCTGGCACGAGGCGTTTCCGGCGGCCGGCCCGGTGCGGATCAGCGTGAACCTCTCGGGCAAGCAGCTCGCGCACCCCGGTCTCGCGGAGGACGTGCGGACGGCCCTGGAGGATGCCGGCCTCTCGCCCAGCCGCCTGATCCTCGAGATCGGCGAGAACGTGCTCATGGACAGCGTCGAGTCGCCGATCGACGTGCTGCAGCAGCTGCAGGAGCTCAAGGTCCAGCTGCACATCGACGACTTCGGCACCGGGCACTCGTCGCTCAGCTCCCTGCCGCGCTTTCCGCTCCACGGGATCAAGATCGATCGCGCGTTCGTGCACCGCATGGGGTCGCGCCGTACCGACCTGGAGATCGTGCGCTCGATCGTGGAGCTGGCGGGGAATCTCGGCCTGGGGGTGATCGCGGAGGGGGTGGAGACCGTGACCCAACGGGCGCGCCTGATCGCGTTCGGGTGCGAGCTGGGGCAGGGCTATCTGTTCGCCAAGCCGCTGGAGACACAGGCGGCGGAGGCGCTGCTCGCCGGACCGGAGGAGTCGGGGCGGCGCATCGCGTAGCCGATCACAGCATGATCAAGCCGCGCCGCAGGCCGGTCGCTACCGCTTCCGCCCGGTTGGACGCGTCGAGCTTCTCGTAGATCGCCGCGAGGTGGGTCTTCACGGTGTGCTCGGATATGCCGAGCCGCACAGCGATCTCCTTGTTCACGAGCCCTTCGCCGAGCAGCGTGAGGATCTCCCGTTCCCGTGGCGTCAGAGTACCGTCCCCGCCGTCGCGGGCCTTGCCGTCGAGCACCGCCCCGGCCAAACCAGCCGGCCAGGATGCGAGTCCCGCTGCCGCGGCTCGCACGGCAGCGCGGATCTCCTGCGGCGCGGCGTGGCGGGACAGCACGGCCCGCGCGCCGG
>WNGO01002776.1_pt1 | contig 11167 bp, 11 predicted proteins | sample 5400511 | NCBI WGS metagenome assembly WNGO01 (sample SAMN13153380, study PRJNA577476) | soil metagenome | isolation source: 20 cm soil or saprolite under Garry oak tree replicate 2 | place: USA:California | collected 2016-06-15
GACGAGCCGCCGGCTTTCTTTACCATAAACTTCCCGATGGAGCTAAGCGGCTCGAAAATCTACGATTGGAGGTCCTCCCCACGATTGAAGGTGACGGTGAAAAACCTAAATTCAATCTTCCGCTACCGACCATCGATTTATCAGCGCCACTAACTGCTCGGATCGTAGAGTCGAATAGTAAAAATAATGAAACCCGGGACGGCCAGAGCGGAAATTAGTAACAAACCTATCCGTTTATCGGTCAACGCGCTGTTAAGTTGATCGCTTCGCTTAGCGTGAAGGCGCCCGCATACAGCGCCCGGCCCACGATCACACCCTCGACGCCTTCTTTCTCAATCGGCAACAGCCTGCGAAGGTCGTTTAGCGTGGCGACGCCGCCTGAGGCTATAATTGGAATCTTGACGGCGCGGGCAATCTTCAAAGTTTCCTCGATATTGACCCCTTCACGGGTACCGTCACGGCTGATGTCGGTGTAGATGATGCGCGAAGCGCCGTCGCCTGCGCAGCGTTTAGCGAACTCAATCGCATCCATCGCCGTCGTTTCTTTCCAGCCTTTGACCGCGACCTTGCCTTGGCGCGCGTCGATGCCGACGACGATCTTGCCGGGGAATTTTTTGCATAGAGCGCGAAGAAATTCCGCGTTGTCATAGGCCGCGGTGCCGATAACGACACGGGTCACGCCCAAGCTCAATGCCGCTTCCACGGCCTCAATCGATCTCAGGCCGCCGCCGAGCTCCACTGATAAACCGGTTTGTCGGCAGATCGCTGCAATTTCTTTGGTGTGCACCGGTTGGCCGTCGACGGCGCCGTTCAAATCGACAATGTGAATGAATGTGGCGCCCTCGGCGACCCAATGTTGAGCCGCTTCGACTGGATCGTCAAAATAAATGGTTTCCTTATCCATCTCGCCTTGGAAAAGACGCACACAGCGGCCATCTTTCAAATCGATCGCGGGAATAATCAGCATAAGCCAATGGAAAATGAAAAATGAAAAATGAAAAATTTTAGATGCCGCTCCGAGTGACGCCCGATCATTTTCAATTCTCCATTATCCATGATCAATTGTTTTGCACGAAGCGGCCAAAGTTGGCAAGAATGCGCAAGCCTAGTTCTTGGCTCTTTTCCGGATGAAACTGGCAAGCGAAAAGCCGATCCGTCGCGATGCTGGAAACGAACGAATCGCCGTAATCCGTCGTCGTCGCCACGATCGCGAGATCGTCGGGGACGACGTAAAACGAATGGACAAAATAAACGTAATCACCGCTGGCGATTCCCTCGAGAAACAGGGAGTCGGTTTTTTTCTCGACCCGATTCCACCCCATGTGTGGAACTTTGAGATTTGCATTCCCATGGAAGCCGATGACTTTTCCGGAAAAAAGATCGAGACCCTTCTGTTTGCCGAACTCTTCGCTCTCGGAAAAAAGCAGTTGGAAGCCGAGACAGATTCCGAGAAACGGCTTTTTCTGCCGAACCATCCCGCGGATCGGCTCGACGAGCCCAAACTTCCCGAGATTTTCCATGCACGCGCTGAACGCACCCACACCCGGGAGCACCACGCCACGCGCGGCTTGAATCTGGCCGACATCGCGTGTGACCACGGCGTTAAAGCCCACGCGCTCCAGTCCCTTCTGCACGCTGCGCAAATTACCCATCCCGTAGTCGACGATCGCGATCATAAAACGATTTGAACGGCCTGAACCGTTTGAACGTATGTAACGCTCTGAACGAAGTTCCTAGAGGCTTCCCTTGGTCGACAGCACACCCTGCACGCGCGCATCGACCTGCGTCGCGAAATCCATCGCGCGGGCGAAGGCTTTGAAGCATGCTTCAATGATGTGGTGCGGATTCTCGCCGCGCGGCACGTCGATGTGCAGGTTCATGCCTAGTTGATTGGCAAAAGCGGCGAAAAACTCATGCGGCAAGTCGGTGTCGAAATCGCCCACGCGTCCGGGGCGAATCTTGACGTTGTACCAGAGGTAAGGCCGCCCGCTCAGATCGACGACAACTTGCGCCAGAGCTTCGTCGAGCGGACAACTCGCCTCGCCGAAGCGGCGGATGCCGTGCTTATCACCCAGCGCATCTTTGAAGGCTTGACCCAGCGCCAAGCCAACGTCTTCCACCGTGTGATGAAAGTCGACTTCGAGATCGCCTTTGGCTCGAATCTCAACGTTAAAAAAACCGTGGCGGCTAAAACTATCCAGCATGTGGTTGAAGAACGGCATGCCGGTTTCAATGGTTGCCTCCCCGGCGCCGTCGACATCCAACTTCACCATGATGTCGGTTTCTTTTGTTTTCCGTGCAACTTTTGCCGACCGTGCCATGACTTCTCCTTAAGTCAGTTCAGATTCCGCCATGATTCCGAATCGCCGTGCCCACTTCGACCTGGCAACTGAGAACTAGGAACTGTTCCTGAATCGCGCTTCCACCGAGCGCGCGTGATCGTCCAATCCTTCCAGCCGAGCCAAATGCGTGATTTTCGACGCCAACGTCTTTAACCCGCGCTTCTCGGCGTGAATCACCGTGGTGCGTTTGAGAAAATCATAGGTGCCGAGTGGCGAAAAAAACCGCGCGCTGCCACCCGTCGGCAGGACGTGATTCGGCCCGGCAAAGTAATCGCCCAACGGCGGCGGCGAATACGGTCCGAGAAACATCGCGCCGGCGTTATGAATCTCCTTAGCCCATTTTTGCGGCTGTTTGACGATCAATTCGATATGTTCCGGCGCGATGGCATTGGCCAATTCGACCATTTCCTTTTTGCCGCGCGCAACGATGATCGCGCCGTATTTTTTCAGCGACTTGAGGGTGATCGCTTGGCGTTTGGTGCTGCGCAATTGATCTGCGATCGCGGTTTGAATCCGGCGCGCGGTCAACAGTGACGTGGTCACACACAGCGCAGCGGCTAACTCATCATGCTCAGCCTGCGATAACATATCGGCGGCGACATGAACCGGATCGGCGGACTCGTCCGCCAAAAGCAAAATCTCGCTCGGACCCGCAATGGAATCGATATTCACTTCGCCGAATACCATGCGCTTGGCTGTGGCAACGAAAATGTTTCCCGGGCCGACAATCTTATCGACCTTGGGAATCGTCCGCGTGCCGAAGGCCAGCGCAGCCACGGCCTGCGCGCCGCCGACACGGAAGACGCGATCGACTCCGGCGATGTGCGCCGCGGCGAGAATGATTGCGCCGTCATTGCCGATCGGCGAGGTCATGATAATTTCTTTCACCCCCGCGACCTTCGCGGGAATCGCGTTCATGAGCACGGTGGACGGATAGCACGCTTTGCCGCCCGGTACGTAAACTCCAACGCGCGCTAAAGGTAAAATGCGCTGGCCAAGCACCATACCGAGTGGATCGCGATACTGCCAGCTTTTCTGCAGTTGGCGGCGGTGAAACGTGGCGATCCGCTTGGCTGCGAGCCGTAGCGTCGACAAATCTTTTTGGGTCACTTGAGCGATCGCGCGCTCGATCTCCGCCGGTTTTACCTCCATTGTCGCAGCCGTCAGGCGCAGCCGATCGAACAGCCGGGTGTAACGCAGCACCGCCCGATCGCCCTCCTTTTGCACGGCGGCGACGATTTCCGACACCCGCTGCTCAACCTTGTCTTCGCGCGTGCCAGGCCGCGCCAAGATTCGCTTCAGCAGCGGCTTAAAGCCGGCGTCGGTTGTTTTGACTAACCTGATTCTCATCCGCACACGCTCAGTTCCAGTTTTTGGATTTCTCGAATCGATGCGTTTGAACGCTTGAACCTTTGAACGAATTCTAACCCTTCACCCGGACGATCTGCGCGCCCAATTGCGAGAGCTTCCGCTCGATCCTCTCGTAGCCGCGATCCAAATGATAGACGCGCGAGACCTCGGTCGTGCCCTTCGCCACCAAGCCGGCAAGTATCAACGCTACGCTCGCGCGCAAATCGCTCGCCATCACCGGCGCGCCGGACAGCTCGCGTACGCCGCGCACGATCGCGCGATTGCCTTCCAATTTGATTTGCGCGCCCATCCGGTCCAGTTCCAGAGCGTGCATGAAGCGATTCTCAAAGATCGTTTCGGTAATCACGCTCACGCCGTCGGCGACCGTCATGAGCACCATGAGCTGCGCCTGCAGATCGGTGGGAAAGCCGGGATAAGACAGGGTGGTGACGTCGACGCTCTTGATGGCGTTGCTTCGTTGCACGCGAATCCCCGCATCGTCGGCCGTGAGTGCGACTCCGGCCTCCTTGAGCTTGATTAAGAAGGCTTCGAGATGTTCGGCGCGCGCACCCTTCACCAACACATCGCCGCCCGTGAGCGCAGCGGCGATGACGAAGCTAGCCGCTTCGATCCGGTCCGGAATGATTCGATGCGTGACGCCGTGCAATTCTTCGACGCCGTCGATTTGGACGATATCGCTGCCCGCCCCATGAACCTTGCCGCCCATACCGTTCAAGGCATTCGCCAGGTCTTCGATCTCCGGTTCTTTAGCCGCGTTCTCGATGAGCGTCGTACCTTCGGCGAGGCTCGCCGCCATCATGAGATTCTCGGTCGCGCCGACGGAGGGCAGATCGAGGTAAATCTTCGCGCCACGCAATTTGGTTGCCTTGGCTTCCACGTAGCCATGGGTTTGTTCGATCGTCGCTCCCAGGGCTTCGAGTCCCTTCAAGTGCAGATTGATCGGGCGCGCGCCGATCGCGCAGCCGCCGGGAGTCGAGACGCGCGCCTCGCCGAAACGCGCCACCAGCGGTCCCAAAACCAAAAACGAAGCGCGCATGGTCTTGACCAGATCGTAGGGAGCCTCGAAATTCTTGATATGATCCGCGCGCAAAGTTAGCTCGTCGGCGCCATTGAGCCAGCCTTGATTATCACTTTTATCGCCGAGACCCGTAAGCAATCGCAGTGTCGTGCGAATGTCGGTCAGATGCGGAACGCTCTGATACGTGCACGGCTCGGTCGTCAGAAGCGAGGAGATCAAGATCGGCAGCGCCGCATTTTTCGCGCCGCTCACCGTCGCTTCTCCTGCCAAGGCTTTGCCGCCTTGAATGATAATCGTATCCACGAGCGCCTTGCCTAAGTTAAATTCGTCTTTGTAGTCCGCTTGCGCGCAACGACCACGCGATCCTTACCACTGTAATCCTGATAAATCTGCGCACCGGCGTACCCCCCGGGGCTTTCGAATAGCGTCACCACCGCCGCTCCCATGTCGGCACCCATCTCGACGACCACGGCGCCGTTCGGTCGCAAATAATGGCAGGCCTCGGCGGCGATCCGCCGATAAAAGTCGAGACCGTCAACACCGCCGTCCAGCGCGCCGCGCGGCTCCCATTGGCTCACTTCCGGCTCAAGCTCGTCCATCTCGCCGCGCCGGATATAGGGCGGATTGGCAAGAATCAAATCATACGCGACCTTAACGTCGCTGATCGCTTCGAACAGATCGCCACGGAGAAATTGCATTCTTGCGGCTATTCGATGCTTCACCGCGTTACCGCGCGCAACGACTAACGCGGCCTCAGAAACATCGGTAGCGAAAATTTCGGCGGCGGGCAGTTCACTAGCCAGCGCAATGGCGATGGCGCCGTTGCCGGTGCCGATATCCAGAATCCGAAGCGCTCCACCCATAGACATTTCCGCGCCAAGCTTCAGCGCAATCTCGACCAGTCGTTCGGTTTCCGGCCGGGGAATGAGAATGTCGGATGTCACGTCGAAATCCAGCGACCAGAATTCTTGCCGGCCTGTGATGTAAGCGACTGGCTCACGCTGCAGGCGCCGCCGTAATACGTCCGCGTACTCTTCACGCTGCTCGCTGCTTAGCAACCGGTTGGCGCCAACCATGAGTTGTTCGCGCGTCAAGCCGAGGATATGTCCCAACAACAGTTCCGCGTCCAGACGGCCGGTTTCGATCCCGCCCGACCGCAGGCGCCGCGCCCCCTCAAACAAAGCCTTCGAAAGTTGGCTGGGCAAAGCATCAGTCAGCGTGATCGGCTGATTTTCCATCCTGCTCCGGCTTTCCCGTCGCCTTTAGCACCTCGGCTTGGTAGTGCGTGATGAGCGCGTCGATGACTTCGTCGAGCTCGCCCTCCATGACGCGATCTAATTTATACAGGGTAAAATTGATGCGATGATCGGTCAGCCGCCCCTGGGGAAAATTGTAAGTGCGAATGCGCTCGCTGCGGTCGCCGCTGCCGACCATCGATTTGCGCGTCGCCGCGATCTCCGAGCGCTGCTCTTCCTGTTTCCTTTCGAGCAGTCGGGCGCGGAGAATTTTCATGCCCTTGGCGCGGTTCTTATGTTGCGATTTCTCATCTTGGCAGGAAATGACAATCCCCGTCGGGATGTGCGTAATGCGAACGGCAGAATCGGTCGTATTTACGCTCTGCCCGCCGGGGCCCGATGAGCGAAATACGTCGATTCTGATTTCCTTCGGATCGATGGCGATTTCGACTTCGTCGGCTTCGGCTAACACTGCCACCGTAACCGCTGAAGTATGAATCCGTCCAGACCCTTCCGTCACGGGCACACGTTGGACGCGATGAACACCGCCCTCGAATTTGAGTCGCGAATAGGCGCCTTGACCCTCGATGCTCATGATAATTTCTTTATAGCCGCCGAGTCCGGTCGGGTTGGAGCTCATCATTTCGACCCGCCAGCGGCGCGACTCGGCGTAGCGCGAGTACATGCGAAAAAGCTCGGCGGCGAACAATGCTGCTTCGTCGCCGCCGGTACCGGCGCGAATTTCCACAATGACGTTTCTCGCGTCGTTTGGATCCTTCGGCAAAATCAGAATCATCAGCCGGTTTTCGAGCGTTTCTTTACGCTCGCGCAGTGCAACGACTTCTTCCTTTGCCAGTTCCCGAATGGCTTCATCCGTCTCTTCCAAAAGTTGCCGATTGTCGTGGATCTCTCGCTCCACTTTACGCCATTCGCGATAACATAAAACAATCTCCTCCAATTCGGAGCGTTCCTTGGCGAGTTTGGAGTATTCGCGTTGGTGACCAAGGAGCTGGGGATCCGACATCATCCCCTCCAACTCCATGTAGCGTTTTTCAACTTCAGCCAATTTATCAAGCATGGCAAGTTCACGACCAGGATCGGCAATAAACCAGAAATAAAAAAGGGCAAAAGGATCATCCCACCCTTTGCCCTTTCACGAACCGAAACAACTTAATCGGTCAATTTGAGCCTCGACCCTCCGCTAGACTGAATTCTTTAAGCCGTATTTCTTTCTAAACTTTTCGACGCGACCGGCGGAGTCGAGGAATTTCTGTTTGCCGGTAAAGAACGGGTGGCAGTTTGAGCAAATTTCGACGTGGATGCTGCCCGCAGTAGAGCGCGTCTCGACCACATGGCCACAGGCGCAGGTGATCGTCGCAGCTTTATATTCTGGGTGGATTCCTTGTTTCATAGCACACCTTTATCGGAAGGTTTTATAGCACAAGGAGTGTCCGGCTTCAATCGGCCGCCGCGCTTGATTGATGAACGCGAGGATCAGACTGGCCATAAACCGAAGTATCTTTTGAAATTTGTAATAGCCGCAGGATTCCATTGCCAAATACCCGGTTACCTCTTAAAATGCAGCAAAAGCCAGCCGACCATGTCATACCAATATCACGGGTGGTTCTCGCAACAGAGGCCTGCCGGAAAATGTGGGGGTTAAACCAGTTATGAATAAGCCGGAACCTACCGTTTCGTCGCCGCAAATAGCCGTTCCGCCTGCGCCGTTGAAAGCCGAAAATACCGACCTCGATTTTGGCTTTCTCGCCGATCTCGCCTTAAAAACCGTGTATGCCGACGCCAATTGCACCACCGAGCGGGCGGCCCAGAAACTCAAATTGTCCATGTCTGTAACCGAAAATCTGCTGCAGCATCTCTATCACGAAAAATTCATTGAGATCCGAGGGCTTATTAGTTACGGCAACAATCGCTACGGCATGCTCGACCGAGGCTGGCAAAGGGCACAGCAACTGTTGGATATGAATGGCTACATCGGGCCTGCGCCCGTTTCGTTACCGGCCTATAACGAGATGGTGTTACGCCAGAGCGCGGCACGGGATTCCATTGACCCCGAGGCCGTGCGCACGGCCGTGTCGGGATTGGTTTTGCCGCAGAGCACGGTGCAAACTTTGGGGCTCGTCGCCAACTCGCGGCGCAGTCTTTTTATGACCGGCCCCTCGGGTAACGGGAAGACGACCATCGCCACGGCGCTCCATACCGCCCAGCACGGCGAGATCTGGATCCCCTATGCCATCGAGGTCGATGGCCAGGTCATCAAGGTCTTCGATTTACATAGCCACCAGCCTGTGCCGGTCACCGGCATTGACCGCTACGACGAGCGCTGGATCCGAATCAAACGGCCGATCGTCATCGTCGGCGGTGAAATGACGATCGAAACTATGGATCTGATCTACAGCACGACCGTTAGATTCTACGAAGCGCCATTCCAAATGAAATCGAACGGCGGAACGCTGGTCATTGATGACTTTGGCCGCCAGCGCGTTGATCCTCATGACCTGCTCAACCGCTGGATCGTGCCGCTCGAAGGGCGCGTCGATTACCTGACGTTGCACACCGGCAAGAAAATCGAAGTGCCGTTCGAGCAGCTGTTGATTTTCGCCACCAACCTTGATCCCAGCGATCTCGTCGATGATGCCTTTCTACGCCGCATGGGATATCGGCTTTACATCAACGCGCCGGATCGGGAAATGTACAAAACGATCTTCGAGCAATATGTTCGCGCCAACGGTTTTGACTACGATCCGAAATATCTCGACTATGTATTTCGACTCTATGAAACGGATAAGCGGCCGCTTAGAGGCTGCGAACCCCGCGACTTGATTCAACGCTGCGTTGATCTTTGTAAATATGAAAATCGCCCCATGGAGCTTTCCAACGATCTGTTAAACCTCGCCTGGCAAAATTATTTCGGCGTGGCGCCGGTCGTACAATGACCGAAGAATAGCAATTCTTATCGGGCGGCGGGCCAGAGGGGATCCCAGTCATGATCTGTCGATTCACGTTCACGCGACGCGCTGACGTTTTGTTATTCGTAATCCTGTCGCTCTGGGGCTGTACTTCTTCGCCTCAACTGATCTCCGAGGTTTCCGTGGAAGACAAGGTCGCGCGGCTCAAGCTCGGCAAAACCGACAAGTCCGCCGTCGAGGGCATCTTCGGAGTAGAGCACGGCAATGACCGCAACCGATGGACCTACAATTTTGCCGACCGCCAATTTGAAATATTCGATCGCAGACAAGGAGTCGGAGCGCTGCCAATCACTGCTGGAGTCGTGCCGGTTAACACTCGAGCCCTTGTGACGCTGGAATTTAACGAAGCCGGAGTCGTCAAACAAATCGGGGTCGCGCGCTTCTTCGAAGAACCGTTCATTAACGACTACTGGTACATGGTCAAAGAAACGACAAAAAACCCCTTGGAGTCGATTGCCTCAAAGGGCGAAGCCCTCGGCTTCAGGATAGCCGGTTTAGATAAAAGCGCGGGAACCTTTAACCTAGAAGACCCTAACAGCAAGGCGCGCATCGCCGTCAAACTGGACGGTCAAATCTTACGTGTCACCTCGCGCAATCCCCATAATCGTCTGGGCAACGAATACCGCGCCTACACCAAACGCGAAAGCGCGTTCACCAACAGCATCGGCGATTCGGAAATCGTCCAGTAAGCGGGACTTGAGCGGCCGTGCAATCAATCCTGTCGCTGATCAGAAGACAATAAGTTTGGAATTGGTGGAGCCGAAGGGAATCGCAAAAGTTCCCTAACTAAATGTTTTATCTATAGTGTTGTTCATACATCGGCGGTTGTTGCCCCCATTGTTGCCCCCGCAGCGTCGTTCCTACTCATAGTTCTTCTACGCGATCCGATGTAAACCGGCTGTGATTGATGTGACAGAAACCATTCTTTTTTTTCCCAGATCTCACGCAACTGCGCTTCAGTCACTCAATCGGAGACAACGCCGCAAGACCTACTCCGGTAGCAAATACGAGCGTTAATCTTTCCGCACTCCATAATATCGGCCAAGCCTGCATAAAAAACGATTAAATCACCTTTCCTTAAGTGTCTCTGTAATTGCTTGGCTCGCTCCCTTGATCTCGTAAGTGAGGTGCTCGAAATCTGGATCTAAATGCATATGACGACGCCGCAGCTGTACAGGCAAGATCGTATCGAATTCTGTCGGCGCTGGCGACAGAATCCCGTAAGGCGTCTTTAGGCCAGGATGAACAGCCGCGCTTTCAGGGATGGAATCATAAACAAACTTGCCTGTCTTGCTATCTATGGGGTCATTCCAACGTCCGTCACCTTGGCTTTGGTCGGCTCCAGCCCTAACGAGCAGAGCATTCATACAGCTTTCTTCGCAATTCTTTGAGTAGGCGTTTCCTTTTAGTGAAGCCAAATATCGTTACGTCGAGTCACTGTATTTTAGCTAAGCAGAGCTTTGGTCTTCAGCAAAACAAGACGCCTGAATCGACCTCGCTCCAGACTTTCCTTGGGTCTGCTCGAAAGTTCAAGAAAAATTTAGGCGACTTTCCTTCACCCATTCAGACAGAACGACGTCGCGCGCGTCGCGGGGGACATTTATTCGTCATTTTTTTTGATGCGAGGATCGGTTGTGTTCTCGTCAGTCGTAGAAGATGCTTGCGGTTTCCGTTTGCCGAATCTAATCTCTTGCGAAATTTCCAGCGCCATTTTATTCCATGCGTCATTCTCATCAGAGAGGTTAAGTGGCGAATAGTCCTTGTTCATAGTTCCCATTCCTCTTAGCTAATCGGCTAACTAAATTGAAGACCAAACTATTGTGCCGTATCGGCCTTAACTTCTTAACTTTATAACGGCCTCTCATTAGGCTCATAAAATTGTACATTTGATCAGCGAGCGCCGCCAAATACTGAAGATGAAAACCGTCCTTGCTTCCAGAAAAGCAATGTGACGGCCATCAGCATGCCGGTGATCAGGGTGCTTGTGGGAAGCCCTAGACCCAGCGCACGCCCTGCAAGAAAGTCGCCGACAGCCGTGCCTGCGCTCCGTACCAGAACGATCGTAAACCAATATCCGCCTATGGCGCGCAGCACGCCTGTGCCGAAGTAGAACCACGCTCCGAGAAGGACACACAGCGCGATCGATGCGTACCCCGTTCCGACCCCGCTGCTGAAGGATGAGATGTCACCGATCACGGTACCCAGCGTCCCGGC
>WNGO01004367.1_pt1 | contig 11167 bp, 12 predicted proteins | sample 5400511 | NCBI WGS metagenome assembly WNGO01 (sample SAMN13153380, study PRJNA577476) | soil metagenome | isolation source: 20 cm soil or saprolite under Garry oak tree replicate 2 | place: USA:California | collected 2016-06-15
GCGCGCCGTCGCCGCGATCAAGCACGGCCTGCAAAAGGAATTGTTTCTCGGCACTCTCGATGCAAAACGAGATTGGGGATATGCACCCGAGTATGTCGAAGGGATGTGGCGAATACTTCAACATGCAGACGGGGACGATTTTGTGCTGGCTACCGGCGAAACGCACACCGTGCGCGAATTTGTCCAAGAGGCCTTTTCACACGTCGATCTCGATTGGAAGGAATTTGTCAAACACGACCCACGTTATGAGCGCCCAGCGGAAGTAGATCTGCTGATCGGCGACCCCTCCAAAGCGAAAAAAATTCTTGGTTGGGAACCGAAAGTGCGGTTCCGTGAGCTCGTTCGCATCATGGTTGACGCGGATATGGAATTGCTGTCGCACAAAACGCTCCGGGAGCATCTCGGCCAGATGCCGTGACCTTTAGCCGCGCTCACTGACCGCGGTTTTCCTCGCGTGGCGCTGTGCGGGCAACTGGGCTGCAGCGCCTCTACTATCGAATCGCGATTCCAGCGCGATTTGTTTCCGCCAGTTGCGGCGCGGGAGAAAGCCCCGGAATAGCCGCTGCAAGCGGCGCGTCGACGATCGTCACCTGGGCGCAGCGGCCTACGATTTCGTATAAACCAATGATATCGCTCGAACGCATCCGGATACACCCGTAACTCGCGGGCAAGCCAATGTTCCGCTCCTCCGGCGTACCGTGAATGTAAATGGTCCGAGCAAATGCGTTTCCGTTTTGTCGTTCGCGGCCACGCAACCAAAGGATGCGCGTGACAATTGGATCACGACCAGGGGAATCTGGCTGGACGATCTCGCCAGTAGGGCGTCGATCTTTGAAAACTGTGCCGGCCGCGGCATGGTCGCCGATTTTCTCCGCGATCTCCAGTTCGCCCAGTGGAGTGCAACTGCTGCCGGGCCAATCGCCGAGACCAAACTTGGACGTGGATACCGGATAGATCACCATCAGGTTACCGCGATCAAGAACGGCTAGTTTTTGTTCCCGTGCGCTGATAATGACATGATGCTGGGTGTCGGGCGCGACGCACGATGCGACAAACACGGAAATTGCGAAAACGATTAACTGAAGGGCACGGATCGCTGAGCCGTCGGAGAGAAACCGCATCGGCGCGCTCGGCAGCGTTGATCGCGAAACCTCTCGGAGTCGCGCCATACAATTGTGAATTTTCATGAGCGGCTGAACCGAAAAAAGTTTTCCGCCGTTTCCGTGGTGGCCTCGGCGATTTCTTGCAATGGCACGCTGCGCGCGGCCGCGATCGTCTCTGCTACGATGCGCGTGTGCGCCGGCTCACACCGTTTCCCGCGAAACGGCACCGGTGCGAGATATGGACAATCCGTTTCGACCATGAATTTCCAGAACGGAACCTTGGCGGCAACCTCGCGCACGTTCGCACCGTTCTTAAACGGATCGAGTTGCTGTTCAAACAGACTCGCCTGTTTCGATTTATAGGCGCCGTCCAGAATGTTCGCCTCGATTTCCTCCTCGGTTTCACCTTGGAGTGCGCGGGCAAAGACTTGCACTTTCTTTCCTTTTGCCGCTTCTACGCTTGGTAAATGGTGATAATCCAAGCCTGTCTCGCCAATCGCGACCACGCGCCGGCTTTTGGCGAATTCGCGCAACGGCGTCATCACGTCCTCCTCGGCTTGTTCGGCATAGGTCGGATGAACGCCAATCACCGCGTAGATATTCGAATACTTCTCGGCAAGATCGACAGCGCGCTGGCTACTCTCGATTGAAGTGCCGATAGTGATGATGCGCGTCACACCGGCTTCATTCGCCCGACGGAGCACATCCTCAAAATCGTTAGCGAAATCCGGGTAATCGAGGTGAGCGTGTGTTTCGATTAACATTTTGTCATTGTAGGGCGTTTCTGTGAAACGCAACTCTTGGCGTCTGACACAGACGCCCTACAAAAATCTCAACCGCCGGGATTACCATTCGATCACCGTGCTCGCCCAAGTGAGCCCTCCACCGAACACGATCATGAGGACGTAATCGCCCGGTTTGATCCGCCCGCTGCGATTGGCTTCATCGAGCGCGATGGCCACTGCCGCGGCGGAGGTGTTCCCGTAACGATCGAGATTCACAAACATTTTGTCGCGTGAAATGCCGAGCCGATCCGCGATGGCTTCGATGATGCGCACATTTGCCTGATGCGGAATGACGCAGGCAATATCCTGGATAGTTAGGCCAGCTTGCTCGAGCGCTTTCTTAGCCGCGCTCAACATCGCGGTGACCGCCTGCTTGTAAACCTCCTTGCCGGTCATGTGGATCGTTTGCAAGTTAAGATCGACATTTTCGCGAGTGATCGGGCAACGTGAACCGCCGCCAGGCATGAACAAAATGTCAGTGTACTGACCGTCGCTCCCAATGTGGGTGCTAATCACACCGTGAGCGCTACCGCGATGACGCAAAACAGCAGCGCCAGCACCGTCCCCGAAAAGCACGCACGTATTGCGATCGGTCCAATTAGTAATCGACGTCAGCTTCTCGGCTCCGATGACAAGAACAATGTCGTGTGTATGCGAGGTAATGAATTGCTGCGCGATTTCCAGACCGAAGAGAAAACCGGCGCAGGCGGCGGAAATATCGAGACAAGCGGCGTTGGTTGCGCCGATCTTTTTTTGGACGAAACAGGCCGTGGCGGGAAATAGCATGTCGGGAGTTGCCGTCGCAACGAGAATGAGATCGATTTCTGCGGGTGAAATTTTTGCTTGTTCGATCGCCTTTAGCGCCGCTTTTGCGGCCATGTCGCTAGTATTTTCATCTTTCGCCGCAATTCGACGCTCCTTAATGCCCGTTCGGGTGGTGATCCACTCGTCGCTCGTCTTCACCATGCGCGATAGATCTGCATTGGTCAGAATTTTTTCCGGCACATAACTGCCGGTGCCGATGATTGAGACGGTGCGCCGCGACTTAGTGGAGCGCGGGCTGGAGCGGGGCTGTCGTTTCATTGTAGCGGCGAATCTCCTCGACAATATGCGGGTTCACTTGCTGTTCAATCGACTCTGCCGCCACCCGCAACGCATTCTTGATCGCAAGCGGCGTGCTCGCACCATGCGCAATAATGCAGATGCCGTTGACGCCGAGAAGCGGACTGCCGCCGTACTCTTCGTAATTTGTCTTGTCCTTAATAGTTCCAATGGCATTCTTCGCAAGAAATGCGCCGGCTTTTCGCATCGTCGTGCGCATGAGCTCATGCTTGAGCCATTGAAACATCGCCACCGCGATCGATTCGCACGTTTTCAAGATCACGTTACCGACGAATCCGTCGCACACCACAACCTCAACCGGGTCCTCAAAGAGATGACGGCCTTCTATGTTGCCAACGAAATTAAGGGAACTTGGTTTCAACATTTTAAACACTTCCTTGGTCAACTCCGTCCCCTTAACATCCTCGTCGCCGAGCGACACCAAACCAACCGTCGGATTCTCGTAGTGCAGGACGTGACGCGAGTAGACCGAGCCCATAAACGCGTATTGAAGAAGATGTTCGGGGCGCGCATCGATGTTCGCGCCTGCGTCGATCAAAACGAAGACATTCGTTTCGGTCGGAAGTACGGCCGCGATACCGGGTCGGTCGATTCCTGGCAAAGTGCGAAGCTTAATCGTGCCGGCGGCGACGGCCGCACCAGTGTGACCCGCGCTCACGATTGCATCTGCCTGGCCGCGCTTCACGAGATCGACCGCGCGGCTTACTGATGAATCCTTCTTTCGCCTGACCGCCGACCATGCCCGGTCGCTCATATCCACTACTTGCGTCGCGTGCGTGATCTCGATCCGGTTGTCGTTGCAGCCGTGCTTCTTGAGTTCTGCTTCGATCTGCGCCGAGTCGCCGACGAGAAAAAGTTTATTGATGTACCGGTATTCGCGCAGCGCCATTACAGCGCCAGCTACGAGATTAGGCGGCCCAAAATCGCCGCCCATCGCATCCAAGGCGATCTTCATTGGTGGGAAACTTTGCGAATTAAAGCCATTGATTGCAAAGCGAAAAATGTAGAGGCGCTCGCCACGGCGAGCGCCTGCGTTTTAGGTTGGCGCTGATACAGCCGTCGCGACGATCTACTTGGCGTCGACTGTCAAAACCTGGCGGCCCTTGTAGTAACCGCATGATGGGCAAGCAGTGTGCGAGGCAACGGTGCTGCCGCATTGCGGGCATTTGTTTAGATGCGGCGCATGCCAGCGGTTTGCTGCCTTGCGGGTGCGTAATCGCATCTTCGAGGTTTTGCGTTTTGGGACTCCCATGTGAGGCGGCTACGAAAGCACGGTTCCGTGAAAAAACAACCGGCGGGCCGGCCGCTGACGCATCAAAACGCCAAAGCGTTGAGTGTTAAAGTGTCAAGCTGTTAACTCCGCCTCCGCTCTTCGTCGCCTCAACGCTTTAACTTTAGCTTGTCCAGCGCGCTCCAATCTGACTTGCGCTGCGTATCTTGCTCCGCGGTTCCGATGTGTTTCGCTTTACAAACGCCGCTGCCGTCTCGATCGCAATGCGGGTGCGGCGGCAGATTGAGCAAAAGATCCTCCCTCATGAATGGCGTAAGATCGACACTCTCTGGCCCGTACAAGTCTGTGTGAACTGCAAATGCCGGGACCTGAATCTCGTGCACAAACTTTTCCAGGCACGATACGCAACGTAGCTCCACCGGTTGCGAGAGCGATCCCCTCGCCCAGAGAGCGCCGCCCGAGACGCCAAGATTGATGTCGTAATGCAGCAGACCGGCGCAACGAATTCCGTCCGTTGCCAGTTCCGGAATCGGGCACTCTTCTTCACCTTCGAGGTGGAGACCCTCGGTCGAGATTTGTTTCAAATGGACTTTCATCGACTGAATTTTCTGCTCAGCGCTTTGGCCACACAAGCCGGGACAAAACTGGAGACATTCCCGCCGAGGCTCGCGATTTCTTTCACGATGCGGGAGCTGAGGTAAGTGTATTCCTCCTTTGGCATGAGGAAAATCGTTTCCACAGCGGCATCAAGTTTTCGGTTCATCAGCGCCATTTGAAATTCAAATTCAAAATCTGAAACCGCGCGCAAACCACGAATGACCGCACCGGCTTTCTGCGTTCTGGCAAATTCGACCAGCAGTCCCTCGAACTGGGCGATTCGCACATTGTCGATCTTGCCGGCGGTTTCTCCCAGCAAGTCGAGCCGTTCTTCCAGTGAGAGAAGCGCCTGCTTCTCGTCATTATGTGCCACCGCCACGATCACTTCATCGAATAGCTTTCGCGCCCGTTCAATCACATCGAGATGACCATTTGTCACTGGATCAAAACTGCCCGGATAAATCGCGCGTCGCATGAGCAGAAATTCGCAGAGAAATTTGAGAAATGAAAGTGGCGGGTGCAGCGGCGGCTGTCCTGAGCCACGATCTGTCTGTAAGAAACACGCGCCTCTACCGAAATTAAATCTATCCAATTTGCCGAACGGCGGGGAAGCGGGAGATTGATTTTCCACTTCCATGAGCAATCCATCGCCTTATCGTACGATCGCAGTGGCCAGCACGTTCTCCCCGCGCTTCACGCAAGTGCTCGCTGAGGCAAAGCGAATCCGGGACAGATTTTCATCCGATCTTCGTCTGATTTATGTGGGCGAACGCAATGAGCAAACAGCGAAGAAGTTTAGCGATGTGCTTGCGCAATTGCAGCTTCCTGGGGATTCAATCATTCACTATGAGCAAGGCGATCCAGCCGGCGCAATTCTCCGCGTCCTCCCCCGGAACAATATCGATTTGATCGTCGCTGGTGCGCTCGAAAAAGAGGTCGTGCTGCATCCATTTCTTGGCAATGTTGCGCGTCGCCTTGTGCGAGAGGCGGTCTGCTCGGTCATGCTCTTTACCAGGCCGCAAGCGAAACCAAAACCTTTGCGCCGAATCGTTTTTGTTGCGGATTATTCCAAGCATGCATTGCAAGCTTTGAAGAGAACGCTGCTGCTCGCGTCAGCGGAATCGTGCGAGCGTCTTTATGTCATTCGCATTATTACGGCGTTTGATCAGGCGCGTGCCTCGATTCGGGCGGATGCCGGCACTGGCGAACAGCCGAAAAGCGATGCGGACGAAGAAGACGCGTTGGAAAAATTCGTTTTGTCAGCGGGTGCGACAGAAGTCCCGATCGAAGCGCGATGCATCCGTGGCAACACCGGATTGGCTGCTTCAGATTTCGTTCAATCAGTGGAAGCAGACTTGCTCGTTGTGCCCGTGGAGAAAAACGGCGATACCAGCGATCGACTGGCGAGTAACATCGCGTGGATCACCGATGTCATTCCCTGTAACCTCTGGGTGATTCGCTGAGTTGATTGTCGATCTTGCGCCGCGCGAGATGCTTATAGTGTAGAGGCGGTGTTTACTAAGCACAGAGATTGCGGCCTGAGGACAGCCGCCACTACAACTCACATTGCAATGAGTCCAGAGCTTCCCTTCCAGCCGTACGGCTGGCCGCATCTTACAGTGATTTTCCTCACCATCACATTGCCGTTTGCGCTGGCCGCATTCGGGCGACGCACAAAATCGCGACGAGTTGAACGGACGATTGTTGTTCTTCTCTCCGCAATGCTCATCCTGAACTATGTCGCCTATTTAATTTTTGTGCGCAGTCACGGCATCGTGAGCTGGCAGCAGATGCTGCCTTTGCAGCTGTGCGATTGGGGAATGGTTGTCGTAATCGTGGCGATGTGGACCGGAAGTCAGCGCTGGTTCGAGGTGGCCTATTTTTGGGGAATTGGTGGCACGCTGCAAGCCGTGCTCACTCCCAATTTGCGATTTGGATTTCCAGATTGGCGATTCATCAGCTTTTTTACTTCGCATTCCGGCATCATCGTCGGCGTGATTTTCTTGATGTTAACCCGCCGATACCGCCCATATCCCATGTCGATCGTCCGCACCTTTATCTGGTCCGAGCTTTATTTTGTTGTCACCATGATCGCCGATGCACTAACCGGTTTTAATTACGGGTTCCTTCTGCATAAACCGGAAGCATTTTCAATTTTAAGTTTTCTGTCCGATTCGCGGCCTCTTTACCTTCTAGAGATGCACGGAGTTGCGTTACTTTTTTTTCTCGGGTTATATGCGCCATTTGCCATTGTCGATCTTTTCCGAAGAAGACCAATGGCGAGCGCAGGAAAGCAGGAAGCAGAGAGATAATTTCGTTTTTCCTATTTCCTGATTCATTCTTTCCGTTGTGAAACCTAAGCCACTGAAAATCGGACCTGTCGCGATTGGTGGAAAACGTCCCGCGTTCATTCTGGGGCCGTGCGTGATTGAATCGGAGAAGTTCGCCTGGCGCATGGCAACAAAAATCGCGGCAATCTGTTCGGCCGAAAATATTGATTTTATTTTCAAGGCCTCCTACGACAAAGCCAACCGAACTTCGGTCCGCTCGTTTCGCGGAATTGGAGTGGGCGAGGGCTGCGAGATTCTTTCGGCCATCGGCCGCGAGTTGAAAATTCCGGTGACAACCGATGTTCATTCACCGGAGGAGGCCGAGGTAGCTGGGGAAAAGATCGACATGTTACAAATCCCAGCGTTTCTCTGCCGCCAAACCGATTTGCTGCGCGCTGCCGCGGAAACCGGTCGCGCGATCAACGTAAAAAAGGGTCAATTCCTCGCGCCATGGGATGTGCGAAACATTGCCGAAAAGCTGATCGCCTTTGGTAACGAAAAATTCTGTTTCACGGAGCGCGGCACGACGTTCGGCTACAACAATCTGGTTGCTGATATGCGATCGCTTCTTTGGATTCGCGAGGCTGGATATCGCGTGATCTTCGATGCGACGCATTCTGTGCAGCGGCCGGGCGGGGCAGGGGATTCGACCTCTGGTGATGGCATTCTCGCTCCGGCGCTGGCGCGGGCTGCGATGGCCGTCGGCTGCGACGGCATCTTTATGGAGGTGCACGAAAATCCGGCGCGCGCCTTGTCAGACGGACCGACTCAGGTTCCCCTAAAGAATTTGCCGAAGCATCTGCGCATGTTAAAGGCTATTCATGCTGCGATCTCGTAGCGGCCGCTCCGTAAACTGGAGCTGGTTTGCTTGGCTATTGTCGATATTCCTATTGTCGATTTTGATATCGGCGACTCAGGTGTTTGCCGAATCAAAAGGCCACAAAAAGAGGCAAAATCGCGCGGCTCGGGCAACGCCGAGCCCTTCTCCGGGGGAACAGAACCTGACAAATATCCCGCTGCCCATTGGCCATGAAGCGAAGGGCCTCGTCTTACCGGATTTCGATGGCGAGGGTCATCTGCGGGGAAAGTTTGAAGCAGGGACGGCGCGACGGATTGATCAGGGGCACGTCGGCTTTCAACAACTTAAAATTACGACCTATACCCCTGAAAATCGCCCTGATCTGCAGATCGACATGCACACTTCGGTACTCGATTTGCAGACTCGGATCTTAAGTTCGCAGGAGCGTACGACAGTTCAGCGCGCGGATTTCAACATCGTCGGTGATTCGGTTCAGTTCGATACGAATACGAGAACCGGACGACTAATCGGCAATGTGAAAATGGTGATCACAGAGCAATCACACCTCACGGGAAAACCGACTGAATGAAAAGAGTGGGGGCATTAATCCTGTTGATGGCTTGCGTGACGATGGCGCAATTGCATGGGCAGACTGCGGCATCAGCAACGGACTCGCGCACGCCTCCAAAGAAGCCGGAAAAGGCAGCGACAGAAAAAGAAGATAAATCATCCACGAACAAATTATTTGGCGGGAGCAACGCGTTACAGTCCAATGAACCGACCACGACGGAAATTTACGCGGATGAGGCTTTTTTTGATTCGAGCAAAAGTATGGGCATCTTTAGCGGTCGCGTGAAAGTGACCGATCCGCGCTTTAATCTTCAATCGGACAAATTGACAGTCTTCATTTCAAAAGGAGAAAACCAAGGCCTCGAAAGAGCAATCGCCGAAGGCAATGTTGGCCTGGTTCGTGATCGGCCTGATCCAAATGGGGGGCCACCGACGCGAGCGGTCGGTCGAGCCGACAAAGCGACCTATACGGCTGCCACAGGTGATGTTGAATTGAAGGGAACACCGCGTGTGCAGGAAGGGCCGAACATGCACGTCGCAACCAGTGCCGATACGGTCATGATCATTAACCAGAACAGCCAGCTGACTACGCACGGCCCGAGTCGCACCGAGATTCGGCAGCAGCCGAAGGAAGAAACCAAGGGCGAAACGAAGGACGAAACGAAAGCCGAAACTAAGCCCTCTCAACCCTCCCCTTCGCCGAAACCATGATCAGCCAAACTGCTCCTGCCGCCGGCCAAAAAGTCTCTTCGCCGCCAGCGGCAAAGACGGAAAATGTCCTCACCACTGATCAACTGGTGAAGATTTACGGAGGCCGTGCGGTCGTGGACGGCGTCAATCTGAACGTCCGAGCAGGCGAGATTGTGGGATTGCTCGGGCCGAACGGCGCGGGCAAAACGACCAGTTTTTACATGATCGTCGGACTCGTTAGGCCAAACAGCGGTCGCGTTATTTTTTCCGGCACGGACGTCACGAATTACCCGATGTACAAGCGTGCGCGGCTTGGCATGGGTTATCTGCCGCAGGAAGAATCTATTTTCCGGAAAATGACGGTGGAACAAAATATCATGGCGATTTTAGAAACGCTCCCTATGACCAAAGCGGAACGGCGCAATCGTTGCGATCAACTGCTCCATCAATTCGGCATTGAGCGGATCGCAAAAAATACGGCACTTACCCTGAGCGGCGGCGAGAAACGGCGCCTGACTATTGCGCGTTCGCTGGTGACCAAACCGAAGTTGTTGATGCTCGACGAGCCGTTCAGTGGCGTCGATCCCATCGCCGTTTACGATGTGCAACAAATTATCGTGAACCTGCGCAAATCGGGGCTCGCCATCATGATCACCGATCACAATGTGCGCGAGACCTTGTCGATCGTGGACCGCGCCTATTTGATTTTCGAAGGCCGCGTCGAGAGTGAAGGCACAAAAGATTTTCTCATCAGCGATCCCATTAGCCGTCAGCTTTACCTCGGCGAGCGCTTCAAGATGTAATTGTCATTCTGACCGGTGGAGGAATTGAGATGTCTTCCGTCGGCTGGCCGGACTCAACATGATGAGATCGGCTTTGGCGGCGTCCGCGCTCCGCGCGTTGTGCGCGGTGGCATCTAATCTCTTGGTTGATCCGAAATAAAGATGCCGGTAGAGTCCGGCCAAGGCAATGGAGTTTGCCGTCCTGAAAAGGAAAACCGCGTAGCTAATGACTCCTGCTAATGCCGAAAGGCAAAGGTTATGACGCAAAACGTTTGGTTTATTGCTGCGATTTGGATGGCGCTCGCGCTTTCAGCGAGCCTCATTTCAATTTGGGCAGGTATATCTGTCGCATTGGTCGAGATTCTCGTTGGTGTCGTCGCGGGAAATTTTCTTGGAATTCACGCGACGACCGATTGGATCAATTTTCTCGCGCTGCTCGGCAGCGGCGTGCTGACGTTTCTCGCGGGCGCAGAAATCGATCCCCGTTCGCTGAAAACGAATCTGCGCGCGAGCGCGTTGATCGGTATTCTTTCTTTCGGCGTGCCGTTCGCGATTGTCTGGCTATTTGCGCAGTTCGTCCTCGGTTGGCCCCTGCAGCAGGCGCAGATCGCTGGAGTCGCACTTTCGACCACATCGGTGGCGGTCGTCTACGCAGTAATGATCGAAGGCGGTTATAGCGACACGGCCATGGGTAAGACGATTCTGGCCGCGTGTTTTATTACGGACCTGGGCACAGTTCTCGCACTCGGGGTTTTGTTCGCAAACTTCAACATGTGGCTTGTCCTATTCGTGGCCGTGATGTGCGTGGTGCTTTGGTTTATGCCGGCGTGGACGCAGTTCATTATCGTGCGACTCGGCGCGACCCGAGTTAGTGAGCCTGAGGTTAAATTCATCTTTTTTATCCTGTTTTTCCTCGGCGGCCTGGCCACAACAGCGAAAAGCGAGGCCGTTTTATCGGCATATTTCGTCGGTCTTGTCGTGGCCGGCGTCTTTCTGCGCGACAAAACGCTCCTAAACCGAATGCGCAGCATCGCGTTCGCAATCTTTACGCCATTCTATTTCATCAAGGCAGGGCTTTACGTTTCATTGCCGGCGCTCTGGGCGGGGCTCGGCATAATTGGGGCTCTCTTGCTCTTGAAGATGATCACGAAGCTTGTT
>WNGO01006101.1_pt1 | contig 11166 bp, 12 predicted proteins | sample 5400511 | NCBI WGS metagenome assembly WNGO01 (sample SAMN13153380, study PRJNA577476) | soil metagenome | isolation source: 20 cm soil or saprolite under Garry oak tree replicate 2 | place: USA:California | collected 2016-06-15
GTCTTTCCGATTCAAACGCCTGCGGCAAGACGAACAGAAGGAAAGCGAGGACGACTCTCATATCAGTACTCTTTTTGATTCCATTCTAACGCAGCCGAGTTGTCTATTCTTTGCCCCGAAGTGAGCCAAGTCCTGATAAGTCGCAAAACCGGACAAGTGCAGTCCTAGGACTCCACATCTCCGGTAAGCGCGTCAATCAGGCACTAGCGTTTTGACTCACGGCGAACGAGTGAACTTTGTGTTAGATTTGTACACGGTTAGCGACCTAATTTAAGAGCAGTCTGCCGCCTTCACGGTCAAAGAAGTGAAACCAGCTATCAACGGAATTCTCACGATTGCAATCACTGCAGTGGTTTGGCATCGCTGTGTGTCGGCGCAGGTCGAGCACCATTCAACCAGCAAAGATGGGTCGATGAGTGCTAATGCCAGTTGTTATGACAAATCCACCGGGAGATTGGTCGGGTCGAATAAGTCGGTCACTTCCGTGCTCGTGTCGCCCGGCGGACTCTATCGAGCATACGCCGAGAGCGAGGCGGTGGCATCTCAATCGCCAAACACTGCCAACCAGGAATGTCAGAACACGTCGAAACTATTTGTCTCGGGCCCAAACGGCGACGATTTCCGCCCGGTGCTAGTTGTGAAACCCTCGCCAGAAGCGCTCGGGAACAACATTGACCTTATCGATTGGTCTCCCCATGGAAACCGCCTCTTGCTCGCTCAAGGTGTCTGGCAGTGGGGTTCGGATGCAGGCGGAATCATGGTGCGAATTTACGATGCTGAATCTCAGACTTTGTCGAGAGAGTTTCTTGTTGACGAGGCGTTTAGCAGATATGTCGGCAAGAACTGTGCTGGTGTTTTCTATCCCGTGGGATTCTCTTCGAGCGGACAGGTTGTTGTCACAGCCGGGCCCTATTTCGAGGTAGGAGAGGACAAGCCGGTGGAAGACTCCTGCGTTCAGAAAAAGGGATTCTGGCTTATCGACACTGTAATTCCCGCAGTCAGTCAACTTCCGGATGATTACAGAGTTGGCCACTACGCCAAAGTTGCGCCTTGAGCCTTGCGCCCACAGCGGGCGAGCCAAGTCCTGATAAGTCGCGTTACCGGACAAGTGAAATCGCTGATCGGCAGTTGTCCGGTTACCGCGCGTTATCAGGCAGACTGATGTGACTTCGAGCAACAATAGGTTCACGCTGTTGATCTTAAATCACCCGCAGACGTGCCAAAGAGAACAATCCATCAGTTCTGTTTAGGGCAAGCCTGGATTTGACACCCGCAGAGACAGAGTAAGGTTGAAAGAGGAGCAGGCGGCAAAGACCGCCCTCCGAGGTGCGTGTTCATGGTGCAGATTAAAGGATCCGCTATCAGGGAAACGATTAACCAGATCAAGTCCCGCGCCGGCGAGGAAGCCCTCCAGAAAATCCTCGGCCTTCTGGACGAAGAAACGCGAACGATTAGCCAGAATGAAGTCTTTTCCTCCACTTGGTACCCGTTGGATGTTTTCACCCGCTTCCTCGAAGTTGAGATCAGGGTGCTCGCGGACGGAAAGGAAGAAATGGTCACGCGCGGCTCCGAAGTGGTAATCGAAAGGCAGCTTCGTGGAATCTACAAGGCTTTTGTGAAACTTGGTTCCCCTGAATTCGTGATCAAACGAATCGCCGCGGTTCACGCAACCTACTTTCAGGGTGTTCCGATTGAGGTGCAGTTGCAGGGACATGGCAAGGCAGTGGTCAGATACACAGGATTTGAAAAGAAGCACCGTATTATGGGATTCGCGATTATGGGATTTTTCAAGAAAGCACTGGAGATTTCCGGAGCCAAGGACGTGGTCCTCTGCTTCACCGTACCGATCGAGGAGGGCAAGGCATTTTCCGAGCTCTCGATTTCCGGGAGCTAAACGAAGCGCGGAGAGGCTCCATGTTCGCAAGCTTTTTCGTTTCGCGGGTGGACTCTAGAACGGACTTCCCGGCGGAATCTGGCACGGCTACCCTAAGAAGTCGGCTTTCCTGCGTCAACTCATGGTAAGTCGGAAAACCGTACAAGTCGGCGCAATGGCGCCGGTTAGGTCTCCCTCATTAATGCTCTTTTTGGAGCCTGGCGAACACCGGCGTAATGCCGAGGCCGAAGAAGGTGTTCACAAGCGCAGGGAGTTGCTCTCCGGGAGCCGGATACGCACTGGCAGTGATACCGTTTCCTTCCAAATGAATTCGGTAAATGAACCCGTGATGCCCCGTCATCTCCGGGCCGAGGTCACGCCTTGAAACCAGTTCATGTTGGCGATCATGTGAAAACGTATTTTTTTGAACGCTTGGCGGTTGTTGTGCTGGCAAGAACCGAAGTCCCTCCAGAAAGAATCCCACCCCCAAAGGGTCCCTACTAATAATTAGAGTCTCTGAATGACGCAGGGACTAAACCTGCTCAATCGGTGGGCAATTCTTCGGACGTGCCCCAGTCCACCCCTATAAACAATGGTGTTGCGACCGCTCTTACCGGGACAACCACTACAAACACTACAAATTGCTGGCCCCAGGCTACACTCCTTATGAGCTAGGACCGTCCTTGAACACAGCGCCAGTTTACGACGTAGGCGGGCGATTGCGCCGTTGTTCGTTAAGAAGCTGTTGAACACCCGGAGACAGCCGTGAATTTGCCGCTAGCTGACGCATGATGTCCAGCCCCTGATCCGACACGTCGTCCATCATGAAGAGCACGCGGGTCGGAGTCACGCTAAATGACCCTTTCTGAGAAGCAGTCGGGATCGTATCGCCAAGCATGAGCGTGTACAGGATGCCCGAGACATAGAACTTGTACTTCACGCACTCGGTATCGTTCATCTGCACGGGTGGAAAGCAGCCGAGAAACTTCGGCGGCGTAGAAGCAATGGCAAGTCCGATCACGATATCGGGCGGCAGCGGAACGCCATCTTTCACAAACTTCCGTAGCGCTTCCGTGTGCTTCCCGAGATCAATATCATAGGGTGTCTCGTCGAAATCCCACTTGTGCGCCGCCGCTTTGAAAAAGATTCCTGCCCCGTAGTGAAGCAACGCTTCGGTGTCCAGGCCCGGAATTCTCGTTCCCTCAAACACTCTGTAACCTAGTTCCGCGAATCCGGGCGTCTGACCCGCAAAGAGACTCAGCAACGGAAACCCGGCCGTGGTAGCGATCTGAGAATGAATGAACGATTCGCCGCGCTGGTTGAATATCTGTTCGCAATCAAAGCAGAACGCATAATCGCGAACCTGAATCGACGACTGCCTTGCCTCGTTCGACGTAATGGTAACGGGGTTCGGATTGCGTAGAGAGGGTTCCCGGAGTCGCTTGTAGATGGCCTTTCCGACGAAATGGCTATCCTGGAGGTCTTTTTCTAGCAGGCAGAGCTTGCAGATTCCGCGTTTCACTTATCCACCTTCCGTTGACGAGGGCTTCTAGATGTCTTCTCCGGGGAGAAGCGTTAGTTTAATCCTCTTCCCCTTTGTAGTCGCTGTACGTCACTTCAACAGCGTCGGTCCTCACAAGTCGTGCTGACCTTATTGCCACTGCAGCAGTGTCAAAAAGGACGACATTGTGCCCGCCTTCAGCCATCGCGCTCCCGTACCGTATGCCGTCATAACCGTGGTCCTTGGCCCATTCGGCAAAAAACTGCGTGGGCAGGTATTCATGCGTATCATCTGTGTGGCGTAGAGGCTTTGCAAATTCTTTGTTGAGATGGTTGAACAACTCGCAAGATTCCACGAGAGAACGAAGGTATCCCTCGGAACACTCGAATGGGGACGCTAGTGCCATTCCGGCGCTCAAATCAATCAGTTTGAGGTCACGCAATGTTTCTCCCTCGCCTATGGTAGCCAGCGCGCCCCGATGAGGCCGCACTTCCGCCACTGCTGTGCCTTCGTCTTCAGCACCATAAAAGTAACTCACACCGACCGGATTCGCGCGTGCTGCCTTCGTCACAGACACAGGTGGTGGCGCACCCATCTCTAGCGCTGGTATGGGCACTGTCCGGTAATCCTGTTCTCGATAACCCAAACGGACTCGAAAAATCCCTGTGCCGGCTGGTATAGTGACGCTGGCGCGATCCACATCTTCCTCGAACCATACTAGCGGGTCCATGGCGGTTGCGAGGTCTTCCTCCGTCGGCTGTAAGTCTGGAGCAATCGGGCTGTGATGCTCCGGATCTTTTAAGTCGTCGGCCAGTTCGTACCAGCGGTCCAATAAAGTGGTGCGTAGCCAATCGCGGTCGGTCCACAAGTCATGGACGGCAGGAGCGTCTAAGATTTTCTCCCCCTTGCAATTAGCTTTAAAGATGTCATTGAGCAGGTCGTGATGCTTGTCGCGCTCAACAAGGCGCTCACTAAAGATTCCCCACTGCTCGTCGATGAGCGTCGCTAATGGCGCTCCCACTTCCAACACGTCCGCATCAGAAGGAACGTTGCCGCCAAGGTCTACAGGTGAGTAGAGCTCCGTGAATCGGCTGAAGAACGACCTCAACTCCGAAGCATCAATCACGTACCTTCCTCTCGCACGGCAGTATTGGCATGAGCCACGTCTGCCGTGTTGACGGATGTAATCCTTGAGGGAATCGTCCTCGAAACAGGCTTCACAGCACCGCATGGCACTTTTTGAAGTCCTCACAGCTCTCTTCCTGATACGGGAAGTTACAAAGAGAGCGGTCAATGCAATTCTAGCCAAGGAGCCGCACAGAACCCTCCAGCTACGCCACCTTCACATGCAGTTCATCTCATAGGCAGATCAGAACAAGTCTGTCAGTTTCTTGGCTTTCATCAGTTTGTCGAAGCTTGTATATCGTGGCCCTTGCATGCTCCCTTGGGGAGCGTCGGCAAACGGAATAGGACCTATCGGTTTTGCTGGCTCCGCGAAAATCAGCTTTAACTTGCCTTGTTCTCCATAGGGTTCAATGCGCGCCTCCGGGGCATAGTGCCTGAACGCTGATTCTGGCTGAGTCTCAATTCGGTCATAGAGCGTAAGGTCTCGGCGTTTCAGGCTGCCCTTGCCGCGCACTTCTATCTTGGCGTGGGAAAGCGGCAGGCTCGGATTTGCAATGATGATCTCGTTTATCCAGGATTGAACGTCCCCAGTAAAAGTCCACTCGTTAACGGTTTCAGTAACGGGCATCGCTACGCATTATACTGACAAACACTCATAGACCGAAGAACCGGCAGTATGCATTGAGACACAATCGTAAACTTGAGATCCACTTCCAGGCGTGATGCTCACTTTTGGCTTCCGTCCTAGGCGATAAGCAACCTGTACCGCTGTCCATTCGTCATCCTTCTCGTACTCTTGAACGCCCGCCGGGCGCTGGTAGGGTCGGACGTGTAAGGGAAAGGCCCATGCGGGGACCCATTTCGGTGGAAGGCCACCCCTTAGGTGAAGCCTCAACTCCAGAGAAAAGTTTGTGACGTAGTTTGTGACGTAACTGGGTCCATGCTATTCGTCGTGAGTGCTATCGCCTGCTTACAACGACTACAGCAGGACTGGCCGTTCCGGACGTATACTGTGCCCGATGTACTGCTGATAACTTTCAAGCATGGCGACAGGTCAAGCTACCAAACTGACGAGCGCAGTCGGCGAATTTCTAGTAGCGGCGGAATTGTGCCGTCGCGGCCTGCTCGCAACACCTTTTGCCGGAAACGTCCCGCATTACGCGTCTGGTCAGAGTGGCGGACATGTGGCGGTTCAGGTAAAGGCGATCAACGGCCACGCGTGGCAGTTTGACATTCGGAAGTTTCTGGACGTTCACATGGACGAGGACGGCAAGCGTCAGATTCTCGGGGCACCGCAACAGGAGCCCTTTCCGGAACTAATGTGTGTACTCGTTGTCCTCAAAAAGACGGGGCAGGACCGCTTTTTCATTCTCGAATGGAAAGAGCTACAAAATCTTCTGGTCCGAGGCTATACGGCATATCTTTCTAACCACAACTTCGTCCGTCCAAGGGTGCCGGGTTCCTTTCACATGGCACTTGCTATTTCGGATGTGGAGCCATTCGAGAACGAATGGCCTAAGATTCTGGACCGAGTGCCCAGGACCCTTTAGCGGTGGGAATTTGAATTAGTCGAATAGCGGCCACAAAGTGCGGCACCCCGAACTTTTCCACCGAAGAGTAGCCGTCCAGTTTTCAAGGATTAGCGGCCAATTTCTGCCCATTTTCGCGCCTCTACTGATGATTGACGTCTTGCGGAGTGACGTGGACACAGTGCACGAGGGCAGATTTTCAATGAGCTACGATTCCTTTTGTCGCACTTTCCGCAGGGCTTGAGCTTCCAAGATCTTAGCTGGAAGCGAACCTTCGACCTGCTAAAACAAAAATCCAACTGGAAAAGACTAACACCTTCCACCTACAGCTCTATTAGGAGAGTGATCCAAAAGATTGGCCGCTAATAAACGGCAATCCAGAAAATAGGTCATTTCTTGCCCTCGTTCGCTCCTTCGCGTACGTCGGCGAGGTCAATCTCCTTCGTAAGACCTTTTTGCTCCTCCACCGGAGCAATTTTAGCAGCAAACCACAAATGGGTCAGAACAGTGAGGACGTGTGTCTCCCCAAGTGGCGTGTGGTAGTATCTCCCCCGCGACACCGAATCGGAAAGGTAGAAGCATGAGCCGCCGATACGGTCAGTCAGGATGTTTAGTTAAGAAAGGCAATAATTGGCACGGACGCTTTTACGTTGACCTTCAGGACCGACGTAAACGGATGTCTGTGCCGCTCGGTCCGATAGGCGAATTGACGAAACCAGAAGCCAAACGGAAACTGCGCGAGTTGATAGGACAATTGGGCGTCAATACGGAAGCCCATTTGCTCAAAGCAACGAACGTTAGCCGAACCTTCGAGCAGGAGTCCGCATGGTGGAGGCAGAACAAGCTTTCGCTATTCAAACCGTCTTGTCAGGAAACAATGGGCAGCCATATCGATAAATATCTGCTACCCAGATTCAGCGAACTTTCGATTGATGCTGTGGATGAACGACGAGTGCAAGAGTTCACTGCCGACCTTAACCGCACGGAACTCGCTCCGAAGTCCATTCGCAACATTATCGGAGTGCTGAAGCTTATTCTCGGAAAGAGCCGCTGGAGGGATTGGAACTTGGTCCTTCCAGAGGTGCCGGAAAGGGAACAGCGCTACTTCACCGAGGATGAGATGCGGAAAATCATCAATTTCGTAACTGGGCAGTGGCGCGTTCTATTTGCAACGATGGCCGGAACAGGTCTTCGCTGTGGCGAAGTATTCGGGCTACACTTTGAAGACCTGGACTTGGCATCCTGCCGCATCTCTGTTCGTCGCAGCGTTTGGCATGGACAGGAAGTCACGGTCAAGACTAAAAGTGGAAACAGAACCGTGAATATCGAACCTGCTCTGGCTGAGATGCTGCGCGAGCATTTAGGTGGTAGAAAATCAGGACGCGTTTTTGAGACCAGGAACGGCACGCCATTTTCCAAGGACCATGTTCGGCAAAAATTGGTGTCCGTCCTACTCAAACTCGGTTTGAAGCGAGGGGGACTCCATGCCTTTCGTCACGGCAGGGTGTCCGTCCTTCAGGAAAATGGTGTACCTGGAGACTTGGTGAAAGAGTGGATTGGCCATTCCAGTTTGCGAACAACATCCCGCTATACGCACATCAGCCCCGAATTCCGTGAGCGAGTCGCAGCGGATGTGGGACTGTTTAAGCCGATGTTGGACCCAAATGGACCCAATTTGCAGCAAACCAAGGATGCGTAAGTGATTGAAAAAATTGGTCGGGGCGAATGGATTTGAACCATCGACCTCCTGGTCCCGAACCAGGCGCGCTAGCCAGGCTGCGCTACGCCCCGACTGTGTATCCTACCCATTATCATGCGCTTGCAGCAACTTTTTCAAGCGGAGAATTTTCGGCTTGCAGCAACTTTTTCAAGCGGAGAATTTTCGGTTTTCCGTCCATTCCGTCCAATAACGATGATTTTGGACGGCAGTTCGAAACCCAAACCGGCCTTCTCTGCCATTTCTTTGCGAAACGCCACGTTCGATTTGATCTTGTCGTAGAGGTCGGACATGCCCTCTCCGGAATGACCCATCCAGAACTGCAAGAGACCTGGAGGAGTCGCCGTGAAGTTCCGCAGGTACGTATTGCGAAAGCGACGGAACGCATGGACGCCGCACTTCGGTTGGCCGAGGGCGGCCAGGGCCGGGTGCAGCTTGCGCCGCAGGACGCTCGACTGGTGAAGCGGCTTGCCATTGCGTGAGGCAAACAACAGGTTGGTCTTGCTTGCCCACTTTTCGTGCGTCCGCTTTTCCATGTAGTCCCGCAGCAATTTGGCCATCGAAGAATGAAGGTCGATCTCCCGCTCGCCGCTTTCAGTTTTCAAGCGGTCTTGTACTTCCGAGCCCCAGGCCTTCTCGACGATCTTGATGTTGGAGCAATCCGAGGAAATGTTCTTGATGTCGATTCCCAAGGCTTCTCCAAATCTCAATCCCGATGAGGCCAGGAGCGCAAACAGCACGCGGTACTTCTCCTCTTCGGTTCGCTGGACAATGCCGGTCACAACTTCGCCAGTGAAGCTGGGTGTGCGCTGCTTCTTCTTGTTCACCTTGGGCATTCGAATGAGCTTGTTATTCCACTTGCGAGGATACAGCTCCTCTCCTTGCTCATCCGTTGCCGAGGCCACGACCATCTTCACAATCTGCGAGTAGTTCCCAACCGACTTTGGAGACAGGCCGCCTTTGACCATCTTGGCCACCAGGTCTTTCATAGCCACAACGTTGACGGACTCCAGAGGCATGTCGCCGATGTTTGGCTTTATCCACTTGTCCAGTGCGTAGCTCCACGTAGCGATGGTTGACCGAGCCAACGGGTCGCTGTCGCGGTTACGCATATCTTCGAGCCAGGTATCCGCCTGCTGACGGAACGTCACGCCAGGACCCGACTGTTTCACTACCCTGTCGAAATATTCCTGCGTGTCCACTCCGCTGGCCGCGATGATCTCCTTGGCTTTGCGTTCCCGTTCGGATGCTGAAAGTTTGCCAGGGCCGGAGATCGGACAGATTCTCTCGTAGACCCGCTGCCGTTTATCTTGTCCCGTGACATCCTTCCAGTAACGAACCACGTACCAATTACCTTCCTTCTGAATACTGCCTGACTGTCCAGATCGTCTTGACATGGACTTTCTTCCTATCCGTGCCAGATCATCTGGTGTCGCAGGACAAATGGTAACGTGACTCGTGCTATTGGGCAATGGAACGGCCGTAGTAATACCTGGTCCCGGGCAATCCGGAAAACAACACTCCGTCGGAGTTGCCTCGATTCGAGTTGTTGGGAAGAGGCCCATAGGTTGCATCGGCCTCGTGATATTTTCCTTGGCTCGCTTGCAAGTGCGCGAACGCTTGCAGGCGACAGCTGCATTTCGCGGCCACATAGCACTCCTCGATTTGATTTGTGTTTGTGGAAAAGCGGAATGGAAAGGGTGGCCAATCAGGAACGACAGCTGCATTTCGCGGCCACATAGCACTCCTCGATTTGATTTGTGTTTGTGGAAAAGCGGAATGGAAAGGGTGGCCAATCAGGAATGGATAAAGGAAATGCGTAAGGGGAATGGGTTAGGGGGCGGAAGGGCCAAGGGAATGGATTCCGCCCTGTTGTTATCGAAAAGGAAAAGGAACCGCCCGGACGCTGATGGCTCTCGTGTTTGTGGTTGCTCTGGTTCATTTTGTTTGTCGCAGGAACTCGCGGAATAGCGTGTGGTAGAGCCTGTATCGCCCTCGTCCTGTGCGGATCAGAAGGCCTGCTTCGGCGAGGCGCTTAAAATACTGATAGTGGAACTGCTGGACGAATGGCGCGGGATTGAATTCGTCTGGACCGTCTGCCGCGATTGCCTGTAGAAGCGCCAACTCTTTTTCCGAGAGCTGGGCCAAATCGGCGCTGAACTTGATTTGTTCGAGACGGCGGAAGACAGCGGGCCAGATCGGGGTCGCGTTTGTGAAGGGTCGCGCTCGATAATGACCCCAAAGCTCTCGGCAGACGAAGGCAAGAAAGTACGGATGGCCGAGCGTCTTGCCAAAGAGCCATTCCGCCAGCTTCCGTAAATCCAGGCGCGTGCCCGCAAATGCGGCTTGCGTATATTCAAGCGTTTCTTCGAGCGTGAATGGCTCCAAGGCGCATTTGTTGTAGAAACGGACGGCTGGCTCGGCGAAACTGCGGACGCCAGAAAAATAATCGCGTCTCGCAGAGAAGCAAACACTCAGATTGACGCCTTCGATTCCGAAGCTCTGAAACTGATCTCTGATGATGAGGGCGGTGTCTTGCACGATGGGCGTAGCCAAATTGTGCAGATCGTCGAGGAAGAAGATCGCGCCTGCGTAGGTTGGATGGATGAAATGATTCCACGCTTCAATGAGGGCGTGACGCAGCAGGGCGCTGCCAGAACTGAGGAAATATCGCCGAGGCTGCCGGTCAACGGTTAGAGCACCAACGCTCACTTTCGTAAGCTTCCAGTTATCGATCTCGGTCCGAAACCGCGTCGCGAGGGAGTCCGAAGCGAGCAGTGCGTGTGCGAGTCGGTCGCAAAGCGCTTCGGCAAATTTCATATAATCAGTAATATCCTTCGTCACTGAAAGAGTGACCGGCAGTATTCGCGAGTCGGAAGATGCAGCGGCGAGCTTGAGTAAGAGGCTGCTCTTTCCGATGCCCCAGTCTCCCAAGACAGCAAAAGACGCCATTCTGCCCGTCACTTTGCTAACTTCAAGCGCCTCTGCGAACGCGTCGAGATGAACCTGTCGGCCGATGAATTCGTTCGGCTTTACGGGGAAATTGGGCTCTGGCAGCACGGGATCGTCATCCTCACAAAACTCACAAACCTCAACGTTGAGGTTTGTGAGTTTTGTTAGTTTTGGGGTGGCTGAAACTCCGGTTCAGGAGCAGTGTGGCTGGGCTGCACGGTAGGCGGCATGAGCACATGCCGCCTACCGTGCAGAGGTGGAAGGAGTTATTTGGTGGGTCTTGCTGCTTGTGGGTGGGAGTCCGAGGGGGGTGTGGCTGGCGAATTGTTATTTTGCCCATATTTCCTTGGGATTTCCCTTCCTGCTACGCATTATAAGAGTGCGCCCCTTCTGAGGTAAGTTTTGAGCGTTGGCCTCAAGAAGAAAGGAGCACCTGATAATGGAAAGTACGAAATTTGTTGGCATGGAC
>WNGO01002777.1_pt1 | contig 11165 bp, 14 predicted proteins | sample 5400511 | NCBI WGS metagenome assembly WNGO01 (sample SAMN13153380, study PRJNA577476) | soil metagenome | isolation source: 20 cm soil or saprolite under Garry oak tree replicate 2 | place: USA:California | collected 2016-06-15
AAGCGCCGCCGCCATCATTTGATTGGGGACCTTTACCAGGGTTCAGTCAGCCTGCTTTGGCGTCCGTTGGGCCACCAGTCAATTTGGCACCAAAAATCCCACCAGGCTTCGTACCCCTTACACAATCCAAAAGATAATTGATTGTCATACAGTAGGTAGATAGGGTATTTGTAACATCTGCGCCGTTTTACCGCGTCTCCGTCGATTCCCGCTCCGAGATTACTCGTTGGGACTGAGTTTGTGTTTGTTCACTACTAGCTTCGTCTTGAATGTCATTTGCTTCGAATGGGTTGTAGATAATGGATTCTAGATGAGCCAGCGCAGCCTGTTGGACATAGCCAAGGGGAGAAGGTCTAGTATGGGGCAAATCTGCTATTATTGACAAAATCACTGCGCACCCTCCCGACTTCACTAAGCTCTTCCTCTTCATCGCCATCGAAGACGTCAAAGTTACCCTCAGAAGCGACAAATGCCTCGTCTTCATCATCGGGCTCCTCGGGATCCGGATGCAGTGAAGCGCATTGCGATAATGCCTCAAAAATAGCCTCCACTACGCCAAAAATGAATCGGTCGATGTGGATGATCACCAAATTGCGCGATACTTACATGCTTGAGGATTTTGCGGGATTATACTCAGTTCACGCATGGGAGTGTCGACTTCACCCCCTTGATCTTCTTCTTGCTCGTCCTCTTCGTTTTCCGTTCCATTCAGATCTGTGTGAGAAAGTTGTTGGATCGCTGCGTCCGTCGCTTCGTCCAGCTGACAATATATGGATGGCCGCCCGTCCTGGCGAGAAATCGCGTGTAGCGTTATGGAAGGATATTCGATTTGGAAGCCGCGACCAGTGTTAGACATGAATAAGAGGACACTGTTCAAAATTGATAAGATGCCATAAGAATTTAATCGAGACTTACCTTGAAATAACATAGAGCGTTCCATGCGCAGTGTCCTCTGCCGAAAAACCCTCGATAGGGGGATCTAGCGTGACAGAAACATTTTTCTCCAAATGAGAAAGAATGGGAGGAAGATCGGCGAACGAGGAAGGTGTAGAGGCGCTGAGGGAATCGTTCTCCTCTTTTGTCACGTAACTTGGGACAGCAGTGACCAACGATACAGTGGGCATCCTGTTATCGAGTTTTTGCCGCCAGAGTAGATATAAGCGAAAGTTCAAATCTACTAAATTTATCGCGTGTGGCTGTGTAAACTTCCAAAAAAAGATCCGCGGCACTCTCAATCTGCCTTCATGGCGTACTGTCGTCGGTATCAAAATACTACCGTTTTGCGGGTCTAAAAGCGAGTCGTGGGACTGGGAACCCCCGTCATAGAACTCGGGATATAACGGTAGGTCAGGTACAGGGTTGTACAATATCGAACGAAGGTCTTGGTAAGATGCTACCTTGTCTGCATGATCGAGATCTAAAGGAGTCCTAGTTACGAAATGATAAGGTGTTTGTCCGCGCCGGATAGCGTAGGTCTAAACTGCTGAAACCCCGGTTGACAGTCGCCGAGGATGAAGTAGACAGATTTGCAGTTCCCTTTTCCGCCGACATACAAATTGAGTATCAATGATTGTCTCTTTCAAAAGCAAAAGCTAACTGCGAATGAACGATTCAGAAGGCAAGGATATTAGTTAAGGCGTTCAAATAGTACACAGCGAATACGAGCGTGAGGATGTTAATCTTTGTTGTTCTACAGACTAAGGATGGGGTGTGGATATGGTCAACGTGATGTCGCAAGACCGGGAAACAGTGCCGCAGGAGTTCAGCGAGGAAATTGGCGTGTTTCGGACCAACAAGATTCAAAAGCACCAGGTAATGCTACCCGAACAAGAGGACGGGGAGTCCGAGTTATTGTCTCTGGCGGGACCTTCGATGGACATGAAATAAACTGGCAAGTGTGATTAAATCAGGCTCTCAGTATCCTACCATGGTTCCAAGGTACTGTTATTCGTATGCGATGATATCTCTATAAGACCTCCTTTAACAGGAAGCAGTGGAGTATGTCAAGGCCTTAGTGGAGCGGATATCTCTCTTCCCAATGCCAATGGTGAAGATGTTCATTACTGTACTCAGTTGGCTGGATATGTATAGATGAACTTGAAGGCAATAAGTTCACGGGAAGGCCTTCCCACTCGAATCGTACCACTTTCATAGTCAACTAGACAAATCAACGATATGTCAGGTGAGTTCCAGATTCGAATCACCAGGTACGCTAAGCTTAAGATCCATAGGGATGAAAGTTTTGTAGCACAAAACAGTGTTTATTCATTCTGATCGGTGCGCACTTGTCAAAGCATTCGGGTTGAATTTCCAGCTACACCCTCTGAATTCCCGGGGGTACTGTATTATGGATCACACCGCATATGCGAATCAAGATCAATTGGACCTGGTTCACTGAGGTAAACAATGCTACCTTGTTTTGCGGGTCTACCCATCGCGGGACTGGGAACTTGAGTCAGAACGTGGGACATACCTAACGGTCATTGGTAGATCGCTGTACAATGTCAAACGAAGGACCTGGTAAGATGCCTGGTCCTCGAGCGCACTGCAATCAAGAGCCAAATGGACTTCAGGTAACCCAAACCATTGGGGGTGGCGAGAGTGCGCTGGACAGAGCTTTGTTGCGCCCAAAGCGAAGCTACTGAAGTTACGGTTGGTATCTGTCGGCCGGATAGGTATGCCATGGTCCCATTTCCGCCAACGTACGAAGTAAGTGGCATCGTCATATTTTTCTGATTTTCTGAAAATAAATAAAATACATAATTCAGGGGGTCAAGACATCAGCTATCGAGGTGTTCAAGCAGTATATGGTTAATCCAGCCTCCGATGACATTCTACTCGGCTGTTCTGCGCGGAACGGGGAAGGAGAGTGTATATGGGTGGACATGGTACCGCAAGACTGGGAAACTGTACGGCAGGAATTTAACTTCGGGGAAGTCGGCGTGTTCTGGAAGAAGGCTTTTGATGAAATGTCAACTTGTCGATGAGAGGGTAAGCCCCAGCTGTTAGCTCAGATATAAAGGTAGCAAAGATACTAGACGCTAGCTATGGGCAGATAGGAGAGCTCCAGGCGAAAGAAGTTAAAGAACGAGCTTTGAATCGTCTCCCCATGCTGGTGATAGCTCCCCGACGATCAATTCACCCTTAGATAATCCTGGCCATAAGTTCCTTCTTACATCCAAGGTAGGAATTCTGATCCACCTTCAACCATGGATAACTTTGCCGTGCCATATACAATCGTCTCCGTCTGTCTCATTTATTTTATTCACAATGCTTGGAAGCTTGGGAAGAGGCAACCCAATATGCCTCCAGGGCCACCAACACTGTGCTGGACATGTCCCTGCAACGGCTCCGTAAGACATTCCACGAATGGGGTAAGCGTCTATTATATCTTATGTTATGCTAATTGCCCGAAAGCTAAGCAATATGGAGACATATTTTCTGTCAAAGTTTTAGGTCGAACTATGATTGTCATCAGCTCCCCGACTATCTCAAAAGAAGTCATTGACAAACACGCTAATGCTTCTGGAAATCGGCCCAACTCTGCTATCATTCAAATGATTGTTCCAGACGGTTTGAATTTGGGTCTCACGTGTCATGGTCAGTGAAATACATACTAGGTATCCACGCTAATTCTGATCTTTGTAGCTGATGACTTGTGGAAAGCGATGCATAGAGCCTACGGTAGGATTAGCTGTTAGGATAATTCAGATAAGTGGGGATATCAATACGTAAAATGGTACGAACCGAAACCGGGATGTAAGGACGGTAGAGTTGTCATCGTTGAAAACAGGCGTCAGTTGGACCATAGTTGGGATATGTCGTGTTCATTACCGTATGTAACATTTCCCTGTAGATATCTATATCAATGCGCTGAAAATGACAGAGAAGGGAAAGACTAACAAAATCCGTCGATGCATCTTTAATACCCTATAATCAATACCTCCATATTTGTTCAACGTAATATTCGCAACTTCGCCTCCTACTCGAATATTAGAAACGACACGGGCAACAGATAAGTTCGTGGAGTTGCACCTAAGGCTTTGTTCTGGCGAAGATCGCACATGACAACGTTCGCGGTGAGGTTCAATTTCAATTCACAGCCTGTCGCGAGAGCCGCAGCTCTATCAACTTTTCAATCGCTTAATCACGCTAATTGGAGTCTTACTCGAAACAAGGGATAACTCGCTTCACGGTTTGCAACATTTGCGCTCTCGTAGGCGCCCGTACATAATAACTAGAATGAAAGTGATTTCAAAAGCGAGCGGTGGGTAAATGGAGCTTACAACATCCTGGAATTGTCGGGGATAACTGCGTACATGGTGAGCTTTTGAGTCGCTTCGCGAGCTCAAGGTGCGTGCTTACTGTTGACTGCCCAGTCTTTCCCTTCAATGATACCATGCACACGATGTGTCGGATGAAGTTGTTGGCGAAGAGCAGAAATATTGTTATAGGCCAGCACGGCCGCGTCCAAACTGTTTTTGCCTTCCCAAGGAGATAAAGCGGCGTGCGCGCTATAAAGACACAAATAGAGATAAGCCAGGGGCCAATACGCATAGCAGGAATCATACGTGTGCCCGGAATATTCAACGTTCGATGCGCTGGAGAGCGAGGCTGCTGGAGAGGCTGACTGATCCTTTTGGTCCTGGAGCAGGGTGGCACCTAATGAGTTCACGATTAGTCAACGATATGGAAAAGAATAAGTACGAATGTAGATACATCAAACATATATCCATATCCGTATAAGCGCCCTTGTCGAGCAGTATTACCTTTCCAGCGCCACCCTCCTCGGCTAAGATTCCAATAGCGTTGATAAGGCTGTGGCACCGTAGAGTAGGAATGCACATACCTGGTGTTCCAAGAAGCGAAACCTTGCCTGATACGAGGGCAGCTTTAAGCGCCAAAGCAACAGCAACACCTGCCAATGCGCATTAGGATATGACTTTCGCGACAGCATGATGTGGAGGAGTTGTACCCGCTATGGCAATCAGGTTGTGACCGCAAGCATGCCCGACACCTTCCAAAGCGTCCATCTAATCAAAGTCAACACAGATGTCGGGATTCATAAGGTGTTCAGGTGAAAAACGCTAACCTCGGAGTTGAGGCCGATAGTCCTACCACCGCTTCCGTGAGAGAACGTCGCACGCCAGGCAGTCTCCAGATGAAGTTTCCTCTCGACCTTGAACCCATGCTTCTCCCTAAACGCTGTGAGCGCGTCATGTGCGTAACTATCGGATGTTAATCTTAACCGTTGTCCGAGCTAGCCGACTCACTATTCTTTAAACCTCAGTTCCGGGTGTGCTGCCAGCGTGCGTCAAATAAGTACAGGTTCTAATTGCCCACATACGTACCGTGTATACCAAGACTGAGCGCCCGAAGTTCCTGGCTGCATGATATCGGGTCTGAATAGTTCGGAGCTGCCAGGTTTAGCGGGAACCGGTTTCGACACGTCCTCTGGACGCCAGACAGGGACGACATAGTGTGCGATGATCGTGGAAGTCATCAGGTTGAACCGAGCACCCAGAGTCTATCATCATCATACCTGTTCTCCCTCCAATTCATCTCCCTCTTCCTCCTACTCAACCGCCCGTTCAATATCTGAAAGGTCTGACACATCCACTGCCTTCAACACAGGCCTGGATGTGAGAGACGAGAATCGTTGTGTTGTTTGCGGCGATCCCGAGGATGTAGAGTATTGTCATATAATCCCGAAATCGGAACCCGAGACAGTGCGTCCCTTCTGGTACTATCAATTCTGCTAATGGCTCATAAGTAAACCTAAGTGGCAGGATCTCGTGAGCAGGAATTATGTCCCTGCGACAGCGAAACCGTCTGTCAAGCATGAGCCGCGAAATGGTATTTTGTTGTGTGCTACCCACCACAAAAACTTCGACGCCTACCGCTTCTTCATACGATATATTCCCGAGGTAAGTCGAGTCTAACCATATCCACGACTGTCATAACGAGTAGCAAGCAGCAACAATTACAACCGAGCAAACCGCCGCGCAATTTTCCATGGGAAAGCTATAAATTTGGATGTAGATCATCGACTTTCACCCTTCCCCTCAATCTTTCTCATTCACGAAATGCGTGTACGGGGTCACAACCCCTTCGCCCTAGAACCTGACGATATATCTCCAATGGTCGAGGACCAAGACTGGATGAGAGAGGAGATTTCTGACACTGAGCATGATGCCGCCATGAATCTTGAAAGCAGTATGATGCTCCTGAACCCCGTCACTAGAACCACAGATAATGGTTCTGGAAACTCCTCGGGCGGTCCTCCTGCTGGCACGTTGTCACTTGCTTTAAACGCAGATGTCATCCAGAAAATCCTTTCCGCTACACGACAGATGGCGTCATGGAAGGCCTGCGTACAAGAAGGTACGAGCTGGGATGGAACGGCCAAGGAAAACATTGCAAAGTATAAGAGTATGATTGAATTGTAATTGATGTAACTTCACAGTCTAGTACGAAATGGCATTTAGTGCAATCCCTCAGCTGGCCCGTCGCGCCAGCCACTTCACCGTCCTTGGTACTGCATCCGGTCCTCGCCCATTGCACTTTCTCTGAACACGACGATCATGCATCATGGATGATTGCACCTGCTACTCCGCGCGCGGGGTATGCATACGCGCGTCGTTGCTTGCTTCGCATAGTTACACTCATACTGGGCTCTGAAACACTGAGCTCGAGTATCATCAGACTGATCTGTAGTGTGTGAGGTACAACATGACTTAAAGTTGGGGGTGAGGCAACTTGCACAGCAGTTGGAAGATGAAAGACGAGCGCGAGAAGACTTTGGGGTGAAGTTCAAACAGAGGCTGAAACGACTAGAAGGAAGAATTGAGAGGTTACTAGAACGCAGAATTGAATGATATAAAGGAACGCATCGAGCTGGTACGTATGAGTTGTTGACCTCCTATTAAGCTAATTTATGTTTAGCTCCGGCGGATGTCGATTCATCTCAGAGCTCTCTTAGATCATAGCCGTAAAGACAGTGACTACTTGGCAAGTAGTTCAGGGGCGTATGGGATAAGGAAAGCCTGCTGAGACTTTGACCATAGTGGCAAGTAGGTGTATATGGTGGGTAGAGACAGTCTTCTGATCATCTTTGTAGCTGATGACTTGTGGAAAGCGATGCATAGAGCCTCAAATCAATTCCTAAGCAAATGATCCCTTGCCACCGTGCAGAAGCCGCACGGCTCATGTGGGAGTTCGCGAACCAGCCCGATGTATGATATGTGGTTACTTTGCGATATTCGTTCTAACATGCTATATGTGCCAGGCATGGTTTAATTATATCAAGAGATTCATAATTTCGCTAGTGCTGGCTGTCGTGTTGGCATCCGGGGGCCAACCCTACAAAGTCCCCTCGACCTGTTCCCTAAACTCGCCCATATCCCGGAGCGTTTTGCTGAATGGAGTAAGCATCCCGAGCAGGTCAGACGCCTGCAGGAGCAGATATACGACAGTATTCTTGCGACGGTGGAAAAACGAGCAGCAAGTGGTCATGGGATCGGCAATGGAAGAGCTCGTTGAGAAAGGACCTTCGGTTGGCATTCCCACTCGCGATCACCTCATGTACGCTTTATGCCATACCGAAACTTTATGTGCTGACATCCATTGGGCATCTTGGTGGTGCAATTATGGAGGGCTCAGACACGGCCTCTGGTGCTCTCCAAGTTATCGTACTCGCGTTAACAAGATATCCCGAAGTACAGAGGAAGGCTCAAGAAGAGATGGACCGGGTCGTTGGACTAGACCGTACCCCATACGAGCATGATATCAAAGATTTGAAGTATATGCGTGCGGTCATTGAAGAGGTAATTGTCGATCACTCTCAGCGATGACATAGTTTATCTTCTGCGTAGTGCCTCCGTCTTCGTTCCATCGCACCTTAAGTTCCACGTGAGATGGCAGAAGACGCCGTCATTAATGGGTCATTCTACCCAAAAGGTGCTGGGCTTTTCACTCTTGTGGGTGGCGCTCATTTGAGACAATAGATTTCTGACAATGAATCACCTAGATGCTATGTTTCACGACGAACGTTACTTCGACAGACCGGATGAGTTTAATCCTGAGCGCTTCCTCGAACACCCTTTCGGTGGTGTAGAGGACGACCCAGCTCGTCGTCCAAACTCGGCGGTTGAAAAAGAGTTCGTCCTGGCATTGCCTTTACCAGGTCATCCTTGGTATGTCTTCAGAGTGGATGATAGCGCACGATGCTGCATTTATATTGCAGGAACTGAACACGGCCAACTTTATATGGGGATTTGATTTCTTGCCTGCAATTGACCCCAAGAAGTCTATCCTGACCTCGACGATCACCGTGATGTACTAAGTCGCAGTTCCATCCACCACTGCATTCAATTTTGTTAATGATGTTAGGGAAATAACATATCTCCCAAACCCTTCCCTCTGCGTATCCGACCGCGATCCGCTCACCACAGACAGCTGATCGATCGACAGTTCCAACCAGTGTCAGATACCTTGTCCCGATATGAGTTGATCAAGAGTTTAACGCAAAATATCGCGACATATAATGTAAACACAGGTTGCAACGTAACCAAATTATTTCTGTCCTGCTCGAGTTTGTCAGGCTGGAGTTCATAAAGGCCGTTCATTGTGATTGTCTACCTGGGAGATATTTGAACTGATGATGGACGTAACGTACGTCGCAGTAGTAACAAAGGCGCAGAATTGCACTGGCCAATGTAGCGCAGGTGGGAGGCTCGTCATCATTAAACGGTAGAGCGCAAGAGGCACCACAGGCAAAGATTCTGCTATTCCTCCTTATATTTCCTGAAATCGTTCATATAATACATTATATTGCATCCCCGCAACCTATGGTTGTGTTCACAATTCCTCCTTAGGGGTTGGGGCTATCTAGCGCGTGAGGCAGATTCACCGTAGCTGTAAAATAACCCGTAAAGACAATCGGTTCGACTGTCTTGGCCTCGCATTGGTGGGTGACATGACACTAGTTAATCTCACGTGATGCCTCCTTTTTTTCACGTGCTACTTGGGAACTCGCGTCTCCCATCTTGACTCTCTAATCTATGACAGATACAAAAACTCGACCAACGGACTGTCTAGGTATATGGGCTAATCCGAGCACGACTTCCGCATGCACGACTACGGAGTCAACCACCGTTGAAAATATGAAGTTGAAGATGGAGGGATTGGTCATCGACCGAGTCAACGATTACCACGGCCTTGACTCGAACAGAAAGCTCACACGCTCTGACGTCTCCACCACATCCAGGTGAGTGCTCTGGCACCTCATTTCTCACATATATTCACAACGGTCATGAAAGATGCGCTGATGGAAACTAATATACTCAAGTTCGACAAGTTCATCACTGTTGTCCAACCTGAAGCCACGGTGCAGGAACGGTTATCCACGGATGATGTGTGGAACGCAATAAGGCATCTACAGCAGGACTATGCGAAGGTACAGCGGGACTATGCGAAGGTACAGCAGGACAATGCGAAGGTACAGCAGGACTATGCGAAGGTACGGCATGACTTGGTTGAAGAAACGCGCGGCCGCTTGCTGGATAAAGAGGAACACGAAAACGCCGTGGCAAAACTTGAGAAGCGCTTAGAAGGAACACCGTCACAGCAAGACGAATTGAAGGCATTGCGTTTGGAGGTGAAGCGACTTGAACAGCGACTGGAAGATGAAAGACAAAAGCGAGAAGTCAAGGAAGAGAAGTCGGAGCAGAAGGAGAAAAAACAAGCAGGAGAAATTGAGAGGTTGAACGCAGGACTGAAAGCTACTCAGAAACGCATCGAATCGGTACGTACGAGTTGATGACCTTCTCGCCCTATTAAACTAATTTACCCTTAGCTCACGCAGCAGCTTAGGCCGATTCTTCTCAGAATACTCTTAGATTGCAGCCGTAAAGAGGTACTCAAGTATTTCGGGGCTCAGAAATGGGAAATTTTAGCAGACGACAAAGGGAAGCACCTAGTCGACAACATTATGGAGAAGTTGGAGGAGGATAAAGGGATCAATTATCGACCCACAAGAAAGGCCATTCAGTTTCTATGTTTACCGAACGAAGTGCGAAGGAAGGGTAACGAACAAGCACACAATGCCGAAAGTGAAGAAATAAAAATGGCAATCGAGATGCATGGGCCGCAGCGTAAGAATGTTTTAATAGAACTTTATCAGTTCACATCATACCACACTTCGTACAACTCGGATTAAATGACATGTGTTCATTTTGGCTTCCAATTCAGACATGGCGATACTATCATTGTCGGTAAGCTTGTGACGGGCCTCCCAGCATTGGTCTTCCCTCAGGGTAAATGCACAAATTTTACACTGTGATACTGGCAGGTTCTTTCGCAGTTCTTCATCAGTCACATACTCATGTAGTGTTCAATCAGTGGGTTCTGTAGTATATGATAGCTAAGTGCAATGGCCGCCACCGTGGTCCATCGGCACCGTTCTAGGACCTAGCTCTGCGCCCATCTTCGGCTGAACGCGTGCACCTGCATTCGTATTGGTCCACCGCTCGATTCGCTCGCCGTCCCACCCGCGGTTTTTCTACATCTTGCACGGCAGGTTCCATCGGATCCACCGTTTCACCCATAGTTTATCAACACTGCAAACCACATGTACGGTACGTTTTCCAGCACCAATGTTGTTTGTACCATCACTGACGGTTCCCGCTCACTAGCAACGGAGGGACGTTCTTCGACACTCGGGCCATCGGTTATCGTGGTTTCTCAACACTACTGCCCCCTTCACAGTACGTTCCTCGGCGCCATCACTCTGCCAAACCCCTCCCTCTGCGTACCCAACCGCGATCTGCTCATCACAGAGCCGATCGACATGCTTTCCGACCAGTGTCAGCATGATCTTTCCCCCGTTGATCAAGAGTTTAATGCCAAATATCGCGACATAATGTAAACGGTGAAACGGTTACAACAGGTTGCAACGTAACCAATTTATTTCTGTCCTACGCAAAATACATACATTTCGAGTTTGTCTGAAATTATATATTATACAAAGAGGCCGTTCATTGTGATTTTTTGATATCCTGTATATCGCCCCAAACAAGATCGTTAATTTTCTTTCTCTCTGACTCACTCCTGAAAAGCTTGTGAATGAGGGCATTCCACAGAGCTTTCGAAGGATCAAACATGGT
>WNGO01005022.1_pt1 | contig 11165 bp, 9 predicted proteins | sample 5400511 | NCBI WGS metagenome assembly WNGO01 (sample SAMN13153380, study PRJNA577476) | soil metagenome | isolation source: 20 cm soil or saprolite under Garry oak tree replicate 2 | place: USA:California | collected 2016-06-15
GCCGGCAGCTCCCAGTCCCAGTCCTGAGCGGCGTGGACCAGATACGCGACGTAGCCTCCGAACGCCGGTGCCGCGAGCGGCTGCTTCCGAGAAATCAGGCCGGCTGCAACCGGGAGCGCGAGCAGCGCCGCGAGCAACCCGAGCCCTACCGGCCCAAGCTCGGCCAGGGTCTCGAGATAGAGGCTGTGGGCGTCGAGAACCGGTAGGTCAGCCGGCCGCGAACGCAGCCACTCGCGCTGGAAGCTTCCTGCACCAGAGCCGAGCCATGGATGCTGCTGGTAATCCCGCCAGGCGACGTGCCAGTACTGAGCGCGGCTGCTCCCCGAGAGGCTGAAGAGGCGCCGGCTCCGGTCCGCCTTGACGGAGGGCGCCGCGTGGGAGAACTCCCGAATGGCGCCGCCCGGGCCGCCGACACGAACGAGCGCGATCCCGCCCGCGCAAATCACCACAATCGCGATCCCGAGCATGATTCGCCGCGACATTCGCGGCACGGTGAGTCCTAGGGCAGCGATCCCACCGGCGGCCAGCGCCAGCCAGGCGCCGCGGCTGTACGTGAAGTAGAGCGTCGGCGCGAGCACGAAGACGGGGGCCGCGGCGAAGGGTCGCCGCAGCCGCACGGCGAGACCGAGCGCAAGCACGATGCCGATTGCCGCCAACAGCCCGAGCGCGTTCGAGTATCCGAGCGGGGCGGCCAGCCGCCTGGTCGCATCGGCGGAGACAGACGCGACGTCATACGACCCTGGGCCGCCGAACGCCCGTAGGGAGAGGGCCCAGACCCCCACCAGGGAGACGGCCGCGAGCAGACCGAAGAGGAAGCGTGTCACCTGGCTCCGGTCGAGCAGGAGGAAGGCCGCGACAGCGGAGAGGTAAAGAAGGAGGCGCTCGGCATCGAGCACAGAGGCGCTGACATCGTTCGACCAGGCGGCCGAAAGCCAAGTCCACGCGGCAAAAGCACCAAGCAGGCCGAGAAAAGCGCGCGCCAAGCCGTTCGGAGCTCTGGCCTGGCCTACTACGAGGGCGGTTCCGACGATGACGAGCGGCAAGAGGGTGCTCCAACCCCACGAAGTCGCGTCGAAGCCTCCGTTGTCGAGCGCCATGCCGCCGACGAGCGCCAGCGGCAGGATGACCGGGCCGAGCGCGCGAGCGCGTCCATAGACTTGCCCCGTGGACTTCGAGCTGACCGACGAGCAACGACTCATCCAGGACACGGTAAGAACGTTCGTCAACGAGCGCGTCCTTCCCCACGCAATCGAGAACGACATTGCGCACCGTCTGGACATGTCGGCGATCGAGGGGATGGCCGAGCTCGGCCTGCTCGGCATCGTGATCCCGGAGGAGTACGGTGGCGCCGGCCTGGACTTCGTCGCCGAAGCGCTCTCCTGCGAGGAGATCGAACGCGGCGAGGCTGCCTTTCGAACGCTGATCTCCGTCCATGTCGGCCTCAACTCACTCGCGCTGCTGCGCTACGGAACCCAGGAACAGAAGCAGCGCTGGCTCGTGCCGCAGGCGCGGGGCGAGAAGATCGCCTGCTTCGGCCTGACCGAACCGGCGGCGGGCTCCGATGTCGCGGCGATGAAGACGACCGCGCGACGCAACGGCGACGTCTACGTCCTCAACGGCTCGAAGAACTGGATCTCGTACGCCTCTGTCGCCGACCATGCCCTGGTTTTCGCGAAGACCGATCCCGCCGCCAAGCACAAGGGCATCTCGGCGTTCGTGCTCGAGCAGGGCATGCCGGGCTTCACCGCCGCCGACACGGAGCACAAGCTCGGGGTGTGGGCCGGCTCGACGGGCGAGCTCTTCTTCGAGAATGTCGAGGTGCCGGCAGAGAACCTGATCGGCGAGGAGGGCCAGGGCTTCGAGATCGCGATGTACGGGCTCGATCAGGGCCGGTTCACGGTCGCGGCAGGGGCCTGTGGTGTCATCCGGGCCTGTCTGGAGCGGTCGGTCGAATATGCGCGCGAACGAGAGACCTTCGGGCAGCCGATCGGCAAGTATCAGTTCGTCCAGGACATGATCGCCGAGATGGTGGTCGGGTACGAGACGTCGAAGCTGCTCGTGATGCAGGCGGCCTGGATGAAGAACGAGGGCAAGCGAAACACGCGCGAGACGTCGCTCGCGAAGTGGCACGCGACCGAATCGGCGTTCCGCGCCGCCCATCTCGCCATCCAGGTGCACGGCGCCTACGGCTACTCAGCCGAGTACGGGATCGAGCGCTACTTCCGCAACGCCCGCGCGCCGATCATCTACGAGGGCACGACCCAGATTCACAAGCTGCTGCAGGCCGAGCACGCGCTCGGCTACCGGCGACTGAACGGCAGCGACGGCGAGGTCTCACCGCTCTGCTCGTGGGCGCCCGCGCTGGCGCCGGTTCAGCGTGAGCGCCCGGTCGCCACCGGCGCCTGATCAGACGGGCGCGCCCACCGGGGGTCCGGCGACGTCGGCCTCTGACTCGGCTTGCATCAGCCTGACCAGCAAGGGGATCGCTCCCAGGATCGGCAGCGCGCAAACCGGCCAGAGGATCTGGTAGCCGTTCGTTGCGTCGAGGTAAGGGCGGGCGAGGTCGATCGCGAGGCCCGCGACCGGGGCGCCGATCAGCAGCCCGATCCCCTTCGTCGTCGTCGCGAGTCCCGAGACTGCGCCGCGGTGCTCCGCCGGAACGATCTTGTAGAGCAGGCCCCACGCGAGCGTCATCACGGTGCCGCCCGCAACGGCCACAGGGATGATCAGACCGAAGTACCAGACGTGCCACTGCTCGGCGAGCCCGCCGACGAGGAAACCCGTCCCGTAGACGAACGAGGCGAAGAAGATCACGCGGGCGATCCCGAAGCGATCCCCGAGCCGGCCCGCGAAGACAGCCGCGATCACGTAGCCGAACGCGACGGCGCCCAGGATCTCCCCCGAGACCGTCTTCGACTCGTGCAGCCCGTCGATCACGTAGAGGATCACGAAGCTGCGCGCCGCAGCGAACGTGCCCTCCCACGCGGAGTTCGCGATCAGGAACCGCCTCACGTCCCCTTCCTGCCAGAAGATGTTCCAGCTCCGCCTGATGTAGGCCAGGAACCCTTCGAAGACCCGGCCGTGCCCGCCGTCCTCTCGCACCAGCAGGATCGTCACCCCGCAGGCCGCGGTGGTGACGAAGGCGGCGGTCAGGAACGGTGCCGGCGACCAGACCTTGAGCAGGAAGTTGCCGCCGACGAGGGCGATCCCGAGCGCGATCCCGCGCAGCACGTGCTGGACGCCCTGCGCGCGCCCGTAGGCCGAGGGCGGAAGCACGTCCGGGTACAGCCCCCGGTACGGCGGCTCGTACAGGTAGTAGGCGAAGTAGAACGCGAGCACGAGCAGCGTCGTCGTCCAGAGGTTGGGCATGAAGGGGATCAGCAGCAGGCAGAACGCCATCGGGCCGAGCGCGACGAGCATGAAGGGCCGGCGGCGGCCGAGCGGCGTGTGGAAGGAGTCACTCCACGGGCCGACGATCGGCGAAAGCGTCAGCGCGAAGAACCCCTCGGCCCCGATCACGAGGCCGATCATCGAGCCGGAATTCGTGAACGCATGCAGCAACGGCGGCAGCGCCACCGAGATCGTTGTGATGGAGAAGGCGAGCCCGAAGGCGCCGAGGCCCAGCGTCCAGAGCAGCCGCCGCTGAACCGGCTGCAGCGTTGCCAGCTCGTGCGAAGCCGTCTGCGTCGACATCAGGCGGGAGCCGCCGCCCGGTCCTGAGCCAGGCCACCCGCGACGATCTCGACGACCGCGTACTCCGCGCGGGTCACGTCGTCTTCGCGGTCGGGTAGCTGCCCGAAGGCCCAGCCGGTAAGGATCTCCTCGAGCGCGCCGTACCAGATCGTCGCCGTCAGGCGAGCGTCGAGATCGCTGCGGAACTCACCCGTCTGCTGGCCCTGCTCGACGATTCGCTGCAGCGCCTGGTAGGCAAGGTCGATCTCCTGCGTCTCATCCTGCACCTGCGAGCTGCGCGTCACCTCTCGGACGAGCACGCGCACGAGCTCGGGGTCGCGCTTCCAGGTGCGGAGGACGATCTCGGTCACCTTCCGCACCTGCTCCCGCGCCGGCTCATCGAGCTGCTCGACCGAGCGAATCGTCGCCAGCATCGCGCCCCAGGTCTCCTTGAAGATCGCCTCGAGCAGGGTCTCCTTCGAGCGGTAGTAGTGGTAGACGAGTCCATATGCGACACCCGCCTCCTTGGCGATATCGCTGACGCGGCAGGCGTGATAGCCCTTGCGCGCGAACGCCCTCACGGCCGCCTGCAGGATCTGTCGCCGCCGCTCCTCCTGGACCTTCGAGCCCTCCGTCACCGCCGTTGAGTGTAGGAGAGCGGCCGGTTACCGGCCAAATTCGTCACTTTTCGTCGGGAGCCGAGCCTCCTCCGAGCGCGTCTCCGAGCCGGCCGAGCGCGTGCGCGAACTCGCTCGGGATGATCCAGACCTTGTTCGCCTGCCCGTTCGCGATCTCCGGCAGCGCCTGAACGTACTGATACGCGAGGAGCTCCGAGTCCGGCTTGCCGTCGTGGATCGCCCTGAAGACGGTGTCGATTGCCTTGGCCTCGCCTTCGGCTTCGAGAATCTGGGCCTGCCGTCGACCTTCGGCGCGGAGGATCGCGCTCTGCTTCTCGCCTTCCGCCTCGAGGATCTGGGACTGCTTGACGCCCTCGGCGTTGAGGATCGCCGCGCGCTTGTCGCGATCAGCCCGCATCTGCTTCTCCATCGACTCCTGCACCGACGACGGTGGGTCGATCGCCTTCAGCTCGACGCGGTTGACGCGGATCCCCCACTTGCCGGTCGCCTCGTCGAGAACGCCGCGAAGCTGCGCGTTGATCTGGTCACGCGACGTCAGCGTCTGCTCGAGATCGAGGCCGCCGATCACGTTGCGGAGCGTCGTCACCGTCAGCTGCTCGATCGCCTGGATGTAGTTGGCGACCTCGTACGTCGCCGCCTTCGGGTCGGTGACCTGGAAATAGATGACCGTGTCGATGCTGACGACGAGGTTGTCCTCGGTGATCACCGGCTGCGGCTGGAAGGAGACGACCTGCTCGCGCAGGTCGATGATCTCCCGGATCCGGTCGACGAAAGGAACGACGATCGCCAGGCCCGCATTCAGGGTGCGCGAGTAGCGGCCGAGCCGCTCGACGACGCCGGCGCGCGCCTGCGGGACGATCCTGATCGTCCGCGCCAAGGTGATCAAAACGAAGGCCGCGACAACCAACACGACGATCAGAGCCACCATCGAAAACCCCCTATTCGAATACGAGCGCGGTCGCGCCCTCGATCTTCGCAACTTCGACACGTGCGCCGGGGTCGAGCGTCTGCCCCTCGAAGTACGCGCGAGCCGACCATTCCTCGCCGCCGATCCGTACTCGCCCGCCGTTTGCGTCCACGCGCTGGAGCACGACCGCCTTGGTGCCGACGAGGGCGGCGGTCCCGGTCCGTGTCAGCGCCGGCATGTGGATGTGGCGCCTGGCGATCGGCCGCAGGAATGCGAGCGAGGCGACCGAGACCGCGATGAAGACGATCAGCTGCAAAAGGATGCCGCCGCCGATGCCGGCGGTCACCGCTGCGCCGACGGCCGCAAGTGCCACCGGCCCGAGGAAGAAGAGACCGGGCGTCAGGAGCTCGCCGATGGCGAGGAGAACCGCCGCGATCAGCCAGAGGGCGAGACCAGTCACGGCGCAGAGTGTGTCACGTTGACTTCAGTGCAAGCCGAGTGCGGCCGGCAAGGCGCGGAGATCGGTCAGCTTCTCGGCGACGTCCGGGTAACGGTTCTCGCGGTCGAGCAGGAGGCCGCGCATGCCGACCGCGTTGGCGCCTTCGACGTCGTCCTCGATCGAGTCGCCGACCATCACTGCGGCGGCCGGCTCGACCTCGAGGCGCTCGAGCGTAGCCTGGAAGATGGTCGGGTGCGGCTTCGTCTTGCCGTGGGTGCCTGAGCTGACGGCGGCATCGACGTCGAGACCGTGGTGCATGACGAACTCGTCGAGATTGCGCCCGGTGTTCGAGACCAAACCGAGCTTGAGCCGATGCGCGCGGAGCTCCTCGAGCGCCGGCAGGACGTCTTCGAAGAGCTGGAAGTTGTGCGCGTGCTCCCAGGCCCGGGTCATCTCGACCGCGCACTCGTAGGCGCGGTCGGAATCGCCGCCCATGCCGCGGATGATCTGCTCCGTGAAGAGGACCCAGACCTGCTCGTCGTGGTCGAGCTCCGGGTGCCGTTCGAGGGTCGAGACGGCGTGCGCACGCGCCTCGCCATAGCGTTCGGGCTCGAGCTCGAGGCCGAAACGCTGCCCGAGCCGCTGGTAGCCCTCCGGCCCGAGATCGGGCCCAGGCTTGGCGATCGTGAAGTCGACGTCGAAGAGAACGGCGCGGAGAGGCATCACTCTGCTTGTAGCAGGGAAGCGAGTGGTCTGGCCGGTGACGCTGCCCGCTTCCTGGGTCGCGAGCACCAAGCCAGAGGCCGCGATCGTCCGCAGGCAAGGCTTGCAGCCTTGACAAGGGCGAGCGTGGACTCTGGCGCCGCGTGCTCGCGGGCCAGGGAGCTCCGCCGCGTTGCCGGCCAGACCACTAACTTTGGGGCGTGGAAGGGATTTCGCAGGACCTAAGGCGCCGCCTGGGGTGCCGACATGGAGGCCGTACGGGCTTTGCCCGTGCGGCCGTATAAAACCCGGGTCTTGGCGAGCGACGGGTCAACTAATGCTGCATTGGAGGTAAGCCGCGCGCGGGCGTTCCAGGCGCTGCGACATCGCGATTTTCGGCTGTTGTTCACGGGCCAGGCAGTCTCGCTGGTCGGCGACGCGGCCTTCCTGACCGCGCTCGGCTGGAAGACGTTCACGATTGCCGGCGCGGGCAAGATCGGGCTCGTTCTCTCGGTCCAGGGAGCCGGTCTACTGACGACGCTCCTGATCGGCGGGGCGCTCGCCGATCGTTACGAACGCCGCCGGATGATGATCCTCTCGGACGTCTGGCGTTTCGTCGCCGTCGGGACGCTCGCCGGCTTGGACGCGACCGGCCATCTCGGCCTGCCCTCACTCGTGATCCTCGCGGGAATCGCCGGGCTCGGCGATGGCCTGTTCTATCCCGCCGTAGGAGGGATCATCCCGCTCGTCGTCGACCGCGCACATCTTCCCTCGGCGAACTCACTGATGGGAGTCGCGCGCTGGGGCGGCTTCGTGGTCGGACCCGCGTTGGCGGGTTTCCTCTACCACGGGGCGGGCTCGGCCTGGGTGTTCGCAATCGACGCGCTCTCGTTCCTCGTCTCCGGGGCGCTGATGCTGCTCGCGCGGCCGCGAGCGGTCGACGTGGAGCCGAGCGTGGGCACTCTGACCGAGATTCGCGAGGGCGCGACCTACGTCGCCCGGATCCCGTGGCTCTGGGTAACGATCACCCTCTTCGCAGTCATCCTGATGCTCCAGCTCGCGCCACAGCAGGTGCTGCTGCCCAAGCTCGTCAAGGACCACTTCGACCGCGGCGTCGGGGCGTACGCGGCGCTCTCAGCGATGGTCGGTGTCGGCACCGTCTGCGGGACGCTCCTCTTCGGACACCTGCAGCCGCGACGCCGACGCGGCGTCATCTCGTACTGGCTCTGGCTGATCAACAGCCTCGCGATCGCGGGCCTGGCGCTGGCGCCTTGGTATCTGCTGGCCGGCGGGCTCGCGCTGGTGCGCGGCGTCTGCATCGGCTTCGGGGTGGCCGTGTGGGAGACGATGCTCCAGGAGCTCGTACCGGCGCGGCTGCTCGGCCGGGTGATCAGCCTCGATTTCTTCGGCAGCTTCGGGCTGATGCCGATCGGACTGGCGATCTGGGGCGCGATCGCAGGAATCGCCCCGCCGGGGCCGATGATCGCCGTTGGAGCGCTCGTCTCGGCGGCCATGATCACGGTCGTGCTGACGCGTCCCTGGCTCCGAGCGGTCGAATGAGGCGGCCCGTCTACTGGAAACCGCGGTACGCGACGCGAGGCCAGCGTCATCGCGCCTGGGTCAGACAACAGGCCCGCCGCGAAGCCGCGCTGCGCAAGGAATCGCAACCTTCTTTGTTTTCGCGTCTTGCCGCCCGGCTACGACGGAACTCTTAAGCCACATCTTTGGGCGGCACCCGGATGCCGCCGAAGCCGGGCTTGCCCCGGCGAGAGGCGCAGCCCCGTCCCGCGTTGTAGCGACAAGAAGGAGGGGGCTCACGGGGGAAACCCGGTTTCCCCCGTGCTAATCGGGGTGCCCAGATTTGAACTGGGGACCTCTCCGACCCGAACGGAGCGCGCTACCAGGCTGCGCCACACCCCGGGACAGCCAAGATTACCCAACGGTTCCGCCGGTCGTGCTCAGCGGATCCGCCTTTTCGCGCGGGTTCAAACGGCCGCGGCGGCAAAGCCGCCACGGCCTCTAGGTCGGCGTCGCAAGCGACGCCTCAGCGAGGAAGTTTTCGATCGCCTCCGCGCAAACGCCGGGCCGTTCGCCGATCAGCAGATGCCCGCAGTCGGCGATCACGCGCAGCGGGGCGTCGAGGCGGCGCGCGAACTCGAAGCCGTCGACGAGCGGCAGCTGGTTGTCGCGCGCGCCCCAGAGGATGAGCGTCGGGCAGCGAAGCTCGCCGAGTTCGAAGACCGCGTAGCGCAGGAAGGGGCTGCCGGCAACCGAGTCCGCCCAGGGCGCGACGAGGCGGCGTGGGCCGATGATCCCGAGAATCCGCAGCCCATACCGGGCGCGGCGCGAGGTCGACGAGATCCCGGCGGCGGCCGCGAGCACCAGCGCGCTCACGTCGCCCGGGCGCCTCAGCGCCAGGCGCAGAGCAACGACGGCACCGAGCGAGTGCCCGACGAACGCTGCGGGCAGCGCCTGCTCCCGCTCCGCGACGAGTGCGATCCGGTCGGCAAAGACCCCGAGGTTCGGCACCGCGGGCAGCGGCGTCGAGAGCCCGTGCCCGGGAAGCTCCGGGACGAGCACGCGCCTGCTCTCGGCGAGTAACGGCGCCATGTCGACCCAGTTCGCGGCGCAGCCGCCGAGGCCGTGGACGAGCACCACGGGGTCGCCGTCGGCCTGGCCGCCGACGAAATAACGCAGGCGGCAGGCCTTCGTCTCGGCGAAGCGTTCCTCGAAGCCGGGAATCGCCTTTGCGTCCGTCACGCTGGCAAACTATTCTTCGACGTGATGGATTACTCGGGAGGGCGGGAACTTTGATTCCTGCCGACAACAAGATGGGAGCCGCTCGATGAGCTCGTTTGGCCGATGTGCCGACGAGCTTTTTTTGTGCTCCCGAGCGAAGCGCCGGGACAAACCAGCGCCGCGGAAAATGCGCGCGCTACTTGCGCGCGGCGACTTTGCGACGCGAGCCGCCCGACGAGGCGGCTTTCGTCTTCTTGGCGGCTGCCTTGGCCGGTTTCTTGCCTTGGGCCTCGGCCACGCTCGCCTTGAGCGCCTCCATCAGGTCGATCACCGGCGCCTTCTCCTCGACCGGCTCCGGCGCCTTGATCTCCTCGCCGGCGAGCTTGGCCTCGAGTAGGGCCTTCAGATCGCGCCGGTAGTCGCTGACGAGCTCTTGCGGATCGAAGTCGGCCGCCAGGCTTCCGATCACCTGGCGCGCCAGCTCCAGCTCGGCGTCCTTGACGTCGATCTCCTCGACCGCCTCTTCGATCTCCGCCTGCGAGCGAACGTCCTCGGCGAGGAAGAGCGTCTCGAGCGCGAGCGCGTTCCCTTTCGGCCGGATCAGGCAGAAGTGCTCGGCACCCTGGCGGACGAACTTGCCGACGGCGGCCGTGTTCGTCTCCTTCATCGCCTCCAGCAGCAGCACGTAGGGCCGCCGCTGCGCGACCGCGTCGGCCGGCGCGAGGAAGTAGGTGCGGTCGAAGTAGATCGGGTCGACCTGCTCGAGTTCGACGAAACGCGTGATCGCGATCGTTCGCGAGTCATCTGCGGTCTCGAGCGCCTCGAGGTCGGAATCCTCGACGAAGACGAACTGCCCTTTCGCCACCTCCCAGCCCTTGACGATCTCGTCGTTCGAGACCTCACGGTCGTGCTGAGGGCACCACCGCTTGTTCTTGATCGGCGTCCCGCACTCCCGGTGGAGCATGCGGAACGACACGTCCGATTGCCGGGCAGCCGGCTTGGTAGCCAGGGCCATCCCGACGGGGATGTTGACCAGGCCGAAGCTGATGGATCCGTTCCAGATCGTTCTCATAGGGCCGACCGTCCAATTGTAGATGGATGCAGGAAGTTCGCCGAACACGGCTCGATCCCTGCCGTAAAGTCAGATCAATGGCACCAGCCGATAACAGAACGATCGTCAAGCTCTGGCGCGACGCCGTTTCGGCGAACCGGACGGGCACCGCCTACCTGGCAGAGACCGAGCCGGGCCACTGGCGGGAGGTCTCCTGGAACGAAGCCGCCCGCACGGTCGACGAGCTCGCACACGGGCTCCTCTCGCGCGGCATCGGCCAGAGGGACGCGTTTGGAATCGTCAGCCGGACGCGGCTCGAGTGGACGCTGTTCGACTTCGCGCTCGCACTAGTCGGCGGGATCACGGCCCCCGTCTACCCCGACAGCTCCCCCAGCGAGGCCGCCCACGTTCTTCGGCACTCCGAGGCAGTCGGCGCGCTCGTCGAGGACGATGACCAAGTCGCCAAGATCGAGCCGCTCGGATTGCCGCACCTCATGACGCTGCAGGATTTGGACGACCTGAGGGCAGACGGAGTCGCTTTCGCGCAAGCGCACCCAGGCGCGCTCGACCAAGCCGCTGCCGCCATCGGCGAGGACGATCTCTACACGTACATCTACACCTCCGGCACGACCGGCCCTCCGAAGGGCTGCATGATCCGTCACCGCAACTACTACTCGATGACCTCGTCGATCGAAGGGATAGAGGACCTGTGGGTCGGCGAGGACGTGATGCTGCTCTATCTGCCGCTCGCGCACAACTTCGGGCGTCTGATGACACTCTGGGGCGCTTACTCCGGTTTCACGATCGCGTTCTGCTCCGACCCGTATGCCGTCGCCGATGCCCTGCCGCAGGTCCGCCCCACGCTGCTGCCCAGTGTGCCCCGCATGTACGAGAAGGCCCATACGACGATCACGTCCAAGCTAGAGGCGGCTTCGGGACCCCGGCGTTGGCTCGGCGACTGGGCGCTTGGCGTCGGGCGCCGCGTCAGCGCCCTGCGCCAGCAGGGGGAGCCCCTGC
>WNGO01002778.1_pt1 | contig 11163 bp, 7 predicted proteins | sample 5400511 | NCBI WGS metagenome assembly WNGO01 (sample SAMN13153380, study PRJNA577476) | soil metagenome | isolation source: 20 cm soil or saprolite under Garry oak tree replicate 2 | place: USA:California | collected 2016-06-15
CACGTCCTTTACCTCGACCGCCGTGACTTTGACGCCCCACGGTTCGGTTTGCCGGTCGATGATCTCCTGCAACTTCAGGTTGATGCTCTCGGGCTGCGAAAGCAGGTCATCGAGCGGGGCCTGGCCGAGGACGCTTCGCAGCGTGGTCTGCGACATCAGCGAGGTGGCTTTGAGAAAGTTCTCCACTTTCACGACTGCCGCTTGCGGATCGACCACGCGGAAATAAACCACTGCATCGACCGTCACCGGCACGTTGTCGCGCGTCATCACTTCCTGCTTCTCGACGCTGATAGTCACGACGCGCAAATCCATGCGCACCATTCGATCCACGATCGGGATGAGAAAAATCAATCCCGGCCCTTTCGCGCCAAGCAATTTTCCCAGGCGAAAAATCACTCCGCGCTCGTATTCGCGCAGAATGCGGATCGCCTGCGGCAGAATGATGATGGCCAGGACGACGAGCGGAATGACCCAGCCGACTAACCTCACGAGGCCTTCAAGTAATGGCATACCCAATTTCTAATCGAAGTTCGCCAAAATCCGAAGCTCGAACTTTGAGATCCAAAACAAGCTCGAATGGGAGTGCATCTCATGCTCCTTTCGCCGGCTGAACTCTTAAAGTTAATCCTTGCACAGCCGCGATCTCTGCTACGTCACCTTTTCCAATCGGCGTATCGCTGACCGCGTTCCAATACTCACCTTCGACGAAAACCCTGCCGCCGCGCGAGTCGATTGGCATTAACGCGGTTGCCGTTTTTCCGACCATCATTTCTGTTCCCGCTTTCACCGGCAAAAGCTGCGCGCGCAAACCTTTGCCGACGACGAAAACAAAAAACAGTGCTGTGATCAACGTAGCCGGAATAATGTAGCCGAGCGATAAACGAAAAAGCGGATCGGCACGGTTGAAGAGCATGAGCGAACCGATCAAAAACGAAATGATTCCGCCGATTGTGAGCACTCCGTGGGTCGGCGCATAGATATCGAAAACAAAAAGCATGAGCGCAAGAGCGATCAATGCCAGTCCGGTTGCATTTACCGGCAGGATCGCCGCCAGATAAAGGGCAAGGATCAGCGCAATCGCGCCTACCACCCCCGGAAGAATTGCGCCGGGCGTCGTTAGCTCACCAATGATGCCATACATGGCGATGAGCATGAGAATGAACATGACTTCAGGTCGCCAGATCTTCTGAAAAACGCGTTCGGAAGGCGACATTTTGATCTCGGAAACCTCAGCGCCCGCGGTCTTGAGCGTCCTGCCATCGACCACGCGCCCGTTTAGTTGCTTTAGCAAGTCCGGTAGATCGTTCGCGATAAGATCGACAACCTTCAACTCGAGCGCTTTTTCCGCGCTGATCGAAGCGCTCTCGCGCACGGCTGATTTCGCCCACTCGACGTTGCGGTGCCGCCTGGCCGCGATTGCTTCGATGTAGCTCACGGAAAAATTCTCGAGCTTCTGTTTCATCGTATCATCGAGCTTTTCTTCGCCGCCGGTCGGATTCCCGCCAATTGTCACCGGATGCGCCGCACCGATCGTCGTGGCTGGTGCCATGGCCGCAACGCTTGCGGCGACGGTGATGAAGCAACCAGCGCTGGTCGCGGTCGAGCCAGTTGGCGCCACGTAGACCACCACCGGCTCCGTCGAACCAAGAAAGCTTTTCACGATCGTCTGCGTCGAATCGAGCAAACCTCCCGGGGTGTTAAGTTGAATGATGAGACATTGCGTGTTCTCCGCCCGTGCTTCATCGATGCTTCGCGAAATGTAACTCGCTGTCGCCGGACCAATCGCGCCATCGATTTTGATAAGCGAAACCCTCTCGGCCGCCGGCACCGCCGCCACGCACACCAGCCAAAACGCCAGGCCTGTTAGAGCTGCGCGCAATCTTACACTCCTTTCATTGGGTGAATCTTGATCGCCAAATCTTTTACCTGCGACTTCACAATTTTTTCGTAATCGCGATAGCTAACTTTTATCGCCTCGGTATGAGTGCCTGCTTCGAAGACAATGTAATCTTCCTCAGCCAAACTCTTGTCCACATACGTGGGCACACCGTAAAGATTGCCAAACGGCGGCATCGCTCCGGCCGCGCAGTCCGGGAAGAGGGACTCGAATTCCCGTTCGCTCTCCAAGGAGACGTCTTGGCCGACAATCTTCGCTAACTTCTCGAGATCGATCAGATGTTCTGCCGGAAGGACAATCATCAGGTGCTCTGCTCCCGATTTTACCATTACGACTTTGGCATGACGCCGCCCTTTCACATGCTCGGCTTGAGCGATTCTTTGCGCGGTAACTGCTTCCGGATGGCGCAGAATTTCATAACTGGCCTTGTTCTCGTCCAAACAATCAATCAGCCGTTTCGGCATTTTCATGCGTCACCTCCAACGCAAAATATCACTTTCTCGTTCGAACTCTACATTCAGGGGCGACAGCCCGTTTCTTCGCGGAACGCCGGCGGAACACAGCTTTTTAGCCTGTGCGCCCAGAGGGTTTGTAACCCGCTGAACCAAAAACAGCGGAGACATCTCCGCTGGGCGCACAGACAGGAATGCCTGTGTTCCGGCCAACGCGAGGAATATCGCTTTATTCTTTGGACTCTCCAACTTCCTCGAGCGGCACGCACGAGCAGAACAAATTGCGATCGCCGTAAACGTTGTCGATTCGAGCGACGCTCGGCCAGAATTTGTGATGGCGCAGCCATGGCGCGGGGAAGGCCGCTTGCTCGCGTGAATAGGGCCGGTCCCATTTATCGGCGGCGATCTGCCCGGTCGTGTGCGGAGCATTTTTCAAAACATTATTTTGTTTATCAGCGGTGCCGTTCGCGATTGCGCTCATTTCCGCGTGAATCGAAATCATGGCATCGCAAAAACGATCCAGCTCGTCTTTCGGTTCGCTCTCTGTCGGCTCGACCATCATCGTTCCTGCGACTGGCCAGGAGATCGTTGGCGCATGGAATCCGTAATCCATCAATCGCTTGGCCACATCTTCCACTTCCATGCCGGCGTGTTTCCAATCGCGCAGATCGAGAATGCATTCGTGGGCAACGAGACCCCGTTTGCCTTTGAACAGGACCGGAAAATAACGATCGAGTCGTTTTGCGATGTAATTCGCGTTCAGGATCGCGACTTCCGTGGCGCGTTTCAGTCCCTCGGGACCCATCATGCGAATGTACATCCACGAGATGGTGAGAATGCTGGCGCTGCCGTAGGGAGCAGCAGCGACGGGACCAACGGAAGAATTGCTGATTTTTGATTGCTGATTGCTGATTGCAGAAGGCAAAGGCAGGAACGGTGCAAGGTGTTGCGCGACACCGATTGGGCCGACGCCTGGGCCGCCGCCGCCATGTGGAATGCAGAAAGTTTTGTGCAAGTTCAAATGGCAGACGTCGGCACCGATGTCGCCTGGCCGGCAAACACCGACTTGCGCGTTCATGTTCGCGCCGTCCATGTAAACCTGACCACCGTGACCGTGCACGATGTCGCAGATTTCGCGAATCGTAGTCTCGAAAACGCCGTGGGTGCTCGGATAGGTGACCATCAGCGCTGCCAGATCGCGTGCATGCGCGTCGGCCTTTGCCCGCAAATCGGCCAGATCGATGTCACCATCTTTTAACGTTGCGATGGCCACGACCTTGAAGCCGGCCATGACCGCGCTGGCGGGGTTTGTTCCGTGAGCTGATTGCGGAATGAGACAGACATTCCGATGCGCTTCCCCGCGCGAGGCGTGGTATTCGCGAATCGCGAGCAGGCCAACAAATTCGCCTTGGGAACCGGCATTAGGTTGTAAGGAGACGGCGGCGAAGCCGGTGATTTCCGCGAGCCAGCGCTCGAGTTGGTCGCACATTTTGAGGTAGCCGGCCGTTTGCGAATTCGGCGCGAATGGATGCAGTCTGGCAAATTCCGACCACGAAATCGGAAACATTTCCGCGGTGGCGTTTAATTTCATGGTGCAGGAACCGAGCGGGATCATGGAGTGGCAGAGCGAGAGATCGCGTGATTCCAGTCGCCGCAGATAACGTAACATTTCAGTTTCGCTGTGATAGGTGTTGAAAACTGGATGAGTGAGAAAATCGGAGTGGCGGATTGCGAACTGCGGAATCCAGAACGAAGAAGACTCAATATCCGCGTCGGCAAAATCGCGTACCTGCGTGCCGCGAAAGATCGACATCAGCGTTTCGATATCGAAATCGGTGGTGGTTTCGTCGAGTGAAATGCTGATCGCGTGATCGCCTGCTGCACGCAGGTTGCACCCGGCGCGCCCGGCACGTTCGATCAAATTGTTGCTAGAGGCCTGACCGAGTTCAACCCGGATAGTGTCGAAGAAATTTTCGTATGCGATTTTGAAACCAAGCTGGCGCAGACCTTCCACGAGTTTAGCCGTGAAATTGTGAACGCGTTGCGCAATAGCGCGCAATCCTTCTGGTCCGTGATAAACCGCATACATCGCGGCGATCACAGCTAACAAGACCTGGGCCGTGCAGATGTTACTGGTAGCCTTGTCGCGTCGGATGTGCTGCTCGCGCGTTTGCAGTGCCAGCCGGTAGGCCGGACGTCCTTCAGCGTCATGAGAGACGCCGACAAGGCGGCCGGGAAGGTGACGTTTAAATTGGTCGCGCGTCGCGATGTAAGCCGCGTGCGGGCCGCCAAAGCCAAGCGGAACTCCGAAACGCTGGGTGGAACCGACCGCAACATCGGCCCCGAATTCTCCAGGCGGTTTCAACAACGTGAGCGCCAGAATATCGGCAGCGACAACGAACAAAGCCCCGGCATCGTGCGCGGCCTTGGCGAATTTTTCGTAGTCATAAATCGCGCCGTCCGTCGCCGGATACTGCACCAGTGCGCCAAAAATCGTATCATCCAATTTGAAATTGGAGAAATTGCCGGTGACGATTTCGATTCCAAGCGGTTTCGCGCGGGTCCGCACAACGGCGATGGTTTGTGGATGACAATTATCCGCGACGAAGAATTTATTCCTGACGCTGGGTCCGGTGACCGCGTGATAGCATAGTGCCATTGCTTCGGCAGCTGCGGTTGCTTCATCGAGTAACGAGGCGTTGGCAATGTCGAGCGCGGTGAGATCGGTCACCATGGTTTGGAAATTTACGAGCGCTTCCAGCCGGCCCTGGGCAACCTCAGCCTGATAGGGTGTGTAAGCGGTATACCAGCCGGGGTTTTCGAGAATGTTCCGCTGAATCACCGGCGGCGTGATGGTGTCGGAATAACCCGCGCCGATGAAATTTCGCGCAACCTTATTTTTCGACGCCAGGGCGCGCAATTCCGCCAGCGCTTCATTCTCACTTTTCGCCTTTGGCAATTCGAGTGGCCGATCCAGCCGAATGTTTTTCGGAACGGTGGCATCGACCAGGGCGTCCAGATTTTCGAAGCCCAGCTCGCGCAACATTTGCACCGTCTCTTCTGTGCTTGGGCCGATATGACGATCGGCGAAAGTAGCGACGGTGTTTGGCGTCGCGACGAAGTTACCCGGTGCCGATTTTTTCTGCGTTTTTGCTACCGGTTTTTCAATCGTCTCCGTCTCGCCCGAATGCATTGTGAAAGATTACGGAGCGCGATGGGTGCTTCAAGTGAGGCGAAGTCCGCTGGCCCCACGAAACGGTCATCCCGAGCGAAGTCGAGGGATCCCGCCGCGAAACCTTAAAGCTATCTTCATCGGGATCTTTCGACTGACGCTCGGGATGACCGTTAGCGCGAGTCGTACGTCTCCACGCCGTGTTCGCGCAATTTTTTGCGCAGCAGGGCCAAATGCTCGCGGTTTCGTGTTTCCACCGTGCACAGGACATGCACCGCTGAAACGTCCGAGCCGGCAAAGGCGCGATCGTGCACCACTTGTTTGATGCTTGCGCCGCTCGCGGCAATTTGCGTGGTCAAATCGGCCAATCCGCCGGGCCGATCGCTGATGACCGCGACGAAACGCGACAGCCTTCCATCGGCAACAAGGCCGCGTTCGATGACCCGGCTCAAGACGTTGGGATCAATATTTCCGCCACAAAGGAGAAGGACGACGCGTTTGCGGGCAAGATTCCGAAGCTCGCCGGACAGGCATGCGGCCAGAGGAGTGGCAGCCGCCCCTTCAACCATGCCTTTTTGCAGCTCCACTATCCGCAAAATAGAAAGCGCGATTTGTTCCTCGGTAACGATGACAGCCCGATCAACGCGCGACTTCGCGATCTCGAATGCATTTTTGCCTACTTGCGGAATGGCCAAACCATCTGCCAGCGTCGGTTGCATTTCGACCCGCGTCGGTTTGCCCGCTTTCAACGCGGCTGAGAAACTTGCGACATTTTCCGCTTCGACCGCGATGATTTTCACTTTCGGTCGCTTGGTTTTTACTGCCAGCGAAACGCCCGCGATTAACCCGGCTCCGCCAACCGGCACAATCACCGCATCGACGTTTGGGACTTGCTCGAGAATTTCCAAGCCCATTGTGCCCTGACCGGCAATGATCGCCGGATCATCGTAGCCATCGATGTAGGCCAGCTTGTCCTTCGCCGCGATTTCGTGTGCGCGCGTTTTCGCTTCCGCAAAATCTTTGCCGTGCAGGACAACTCGAGCGCCGAGTTTCTGGCAATTGCTCACTTTGATCAGCGGCGCATGCTTTGGCATAACGACGGTCGCGGGCACTCCGAGCAATTTGCCCTGGTAAGCGAGGGCTTGGCCGTGATTTCCAGCGGAGGCTGCGATGACGCCGCGCTTTTTCTGGTCAGCAGGCAATTGTGAGAGAACGTTGCGCGCGCCGCGTTCCTTGAAACTTCCCGTGCGCTGCAAGTTGTCGAGCTTGCAGAAAATTTCCATGCCGGTGAGCTCGCTCAATGGAATCGAAGGCAGGCAGGGTGAATAATAAACCGCACCTTTGCTCCGTTCGCGTGCTGCTTCGATGTCAGCGAAACTGACCACGCGGTTGCATACACCGCGACGAAAGTTGCGGCAACGGTTTCGCTACGAGCTATTGAAGGAACACAGACTTCCAAGTCTATGCGCCCAGCGGAGTTCTATTCCGCTGACACTTGGTTGAACGAACAGCAGGGAGAATCCCCACAGGGCGCACAGGCCACAGGCCCGTGTTCCGTTCGCTCAGGTCAAAACAACCGCATCAAGCGACGCCCGTACTGTTTCAGCCAACTGTTGTGGATCGAAGGGCTTCGACAGAAAAGGCAGGTCGCTAGATGGAGTGCCGATTGTCGTCATTTCGGGCAAATAACCGGAGGTCAGCAGAATTTGCGTCGAAGGGCTGTTAATCCGCATCCAATCAGCAAAGTCGCACCCGCTCATATCCGGCAGCACGATGTCACTGACGACGAGATTGATGGCGGTATTCTCAATCAGACGCTTGGCTTCGTCGGCGCGGAACGCCTCGAGAACATTGTAGCCCAGCATGCGCAATGTCCTCACCGCGACGTGCCGCACGCTAATGTCGTCTTCCACTACCAGGATGGTTTCGTTGCCGTTTGGCAATTTCGGCCGCTTTCGGTAGGCGGCCGCCGGAGGCGCGGCAACCTCAGGGAGGTAGATGTGCACGGCGGTGCCTTTGGCGAGCTCACTCTCAACGGTGATGTGACCGCCACTCTGACCAACAATTCCATAGCAAGTAGCGAGGCCGAGCCCGCTGCCGTGACGATCATCTTTCGTGGTAAAGAACGGTTCGAAAAGACGCTCCTTCACTTCCTCGCTCATCCCCATGCCGTTATCAATCACGCTAATACGGACGTATTTACCCGACGGCAGTTCCGGCACTGATTTCCCATTTGTCGAAATCGTCTCCGTTTTCAGTACCAGTGTGCCTCCAGCCGGCATCGCATCGCGTGCGTTAACTGCGAGGTTGATGATAATCTGGGTGAATTGATCCGGATCGACTTTGATGTGTTTTTTTTCCCGCATCAGCTCGCAAAGAACGGAGATGTTTTCGCCAAGCAGTCGCAGGATTGAACGCTCGAGATTATGAATCAGCGTGTTTACTTCCAGAACGCGGGGTTCCAGCGGTTGGCGACGGCTGAAAGTGAGAAGCTGCTTGGTCAGTGAGGCGGCTCGCCCGGCGGCACTGCGAATTTCGCTGAGGTATTTTGCGCCGGTGCCGCGGCCCTGAATTTCCGCCACCAGCAGGTCGCTATAGCCGAGAATTGCGGTCAGGAAATTGTTGAAATCGTGGGCGACGCCGCCGGCCAGTTGACCGAAGGCTTCCATTTTCTGGGAATGTGAGAGCTGGTCTCGCAGTTGTTTGCCCGCGGTCACATCCATGAGCGCGCCAACGAACCGCACGGCGCGGCCATTTTTGTCGCGCACAAGCAGGGCGCGCTCCAACAACTGAAGGTAATGACCTTGAGCGTGTCGAAAACGATATTCGCCCGACCAATGCTCCGCCTTGGATTTGATAGCCTCGCGAATAGAGGCTGCGATTCTGGATCGATCGTCGCGATGAATCTGCTGTTCCCAGAAAGCGATTGTCTGACCTGATCCGCTCGGAGAATAACCGAGGAGGGAATCAAGGCCTTGTGGCCAGGTGAGCTCGTCGCTGTTTAAATTCCAATCCCGAATTGCATCCTTTGTAGCCCGGGCAACCAGCTGATAATGATCCGCACTTTTCGTCGCAGCGGTTTTCCGCGAAGTCTGTCGTTGGTTCTCATTGCTTTTACGCCGAGGCGAATTTTTTCTGCCCGCCTCCCGTTGCCGTCGCGTTTGGGTGTGAGTTGCCGTGGTTGCTCGCATTCGCCGCGCCGGTGACGCCCGTGCCCAGAAAAAGCTAATTCCGTGCCGCTAATTCAGATGGGTGAGATTTGGGAACGGCGCATTTGATTTAGGATAGAAAATGCGGACATACGCGAAACTTATGGAAAACATGACGGCCGACCGCGGTTCCTGTCTCAAATCAGAATGCCCTTTTCACCAAAGCGAAATTTTCGACGAGTAGCAACCCCTAGAACTTGGCACCGCTCGCATTTGTCCCTCGCGATCGGAAGAACTAAATCGCGCGATTGTAACTTTCTGATCAACGGCTAACTGTGCGGATGCCTTGCCATCCGAGAGCGGCGATGTTGTTTTCGTGCTCAACATGAAATGTGAGTCGAACATATTTTGCTTCGACCCCGAGCACTGAGACACTGAAGAGACGTTTGCGTTTAAATGAAGTTGCGCCGTCCACCGGCGTCCATTTGTCGCTGTCGGCCGAAAGTTTCTCGTTCGAGACCGCAATTCTGAGTTCGCCCCGAGCCGTGGTATTTTCGTTGATAAAGGTGAAGCGATCGAGCGGGGAACTCCGCACGAGCGAGATAATAAAGGTGGTGTCGCCTTCAGGGAGTGAGCAGCTAATGGTGTCGTTGTCCAGGGTCAGAATGTTCTTCTCCGTTTGGCTCATCTGAGCGGCGTTTCGAGTGTCATTGGACGTCGCGCTGACTGTCGGCGCCCCCCACATCGCGGAACTTGTGGTGGCCAGAATCAGAACGATTGCACGCCAGGGCTTCGACATACGTCACTATTTGAAAGCTTAGACTGCGCCACACTTTTTCTTTTTTGGTAGCTTTTCCGCCAAAAACTCCCCGGCGAAGCCCCTGTTTTTCCTTGAATTACATCGTATCTCTGAGTAACCGTCGGTAGGACCGCACCGCCACGTTGAAGCTGGAATGTCAGTGGCGGCGGATTCGAAACCTTAACCAAGTGCCAGATTTGCATCGATTTGAGGGCGAGCGGGCCAGGGCGGTCGCGCCGCCTTTTGCTGGTCGATCTTTTAGACTTGGGCACGTGGTCTTAATGAGCCCGAGAGTCCTCCTTTCTGTCTGCCCTCGTGGCAAACGATTAGGTTTCGTTTTGCTTGTCTGCACATTATTCGGAGCGTGGTCGGCCTTGGCGCAAGATGCCGTTCGGCCCTCTCTTGCCGGCGAAGAAGCGGCCGAGGCCCGCCGTCAGGACATCGAGCACATTCCCTACAATTTGATGACCGGCGCCATTAAGTATCGCATCAGTGCGACCCTTGGCTTCGAGTATAACGACAACATCAATCTTTCTGAAAACAGGCCCGAGAGCGACTTCATCATTCACCCACAAGTAACGATCAATGCTCTCTGGCCAGTCACCCAGCTCAATACCTTGCGATTGGATATCGGCCTCGGCTATGCCTTCTATCTTGATCACTCCAGCCAGGACACAAACGGCGTTCTGCTCACCCCGGGCTCGCAACTCGCCCTCGACGTTTTCGTCGGCGATTTCCGGATTAACTTTCACGATCGCTTTTCCCTGCAACAGGATCCGATCAGCGAGTTGCAGCTCAGTAACGTGATTGACTATGGCCGTTTCGAAAATAGCGCCGGGGTTTCCGTCCTGTGGGACTTGAACAAGGCAGTGGCGACTCTCGGCTACGATCACTACCTTTACGTTTCAACTAACTCCGACCTCGATTACCTCAATCGTAACGCGGAAGTTCTGGTCGGGTCGCTCGCCTTTACTTTAACCAATACTACCGGGGTTGGTCTGGAATCGAGTTTTGTCCATACCTATTATGATCAGAACGTGCTGAATGACTCGAATGCCGTCACCGCCGGTGCATTTCTCGAAACCCAGTTGACCAACTACATGAGGGTGCGTGTCGCAGGTGGTTATCAGATGATCAACTTCGATAACACCGGCTCGGTCTTTGATTCGAACGATGTGCACGATTATTATGCCAATATCCTCATTTCTCACCGGCTCAACGCCTATATCACGCAAACCCTCTCTGCCGGTCATGAAAGTCAGCTTGGGGTGAACTCCAACTTTATTACCCTGAATTATGTCCGGCATACCGTGACCTGGAATATCATTCGTAATACCTTGCTTTCGACCGAAGTGTTCTATGAGGACGCCGATGACTCCGGCGGCTTTATCGACGAACACCTGCATCGTTACGGCGGCGCCATTACCATTGGCTATCAATTGACGCCGCACGTTACCCTCGGGTTGCGCTATCAATTTACGGAAAAGGATTCAGATGTTCCGTTCCGCGATTACACCCAGAACCGCATCGCGTTCGACGGCACTTACAGCTTTTAAGAATAGAAGTAGAGGATGAAGGTCATTGTGTTCATAATCATCATCCTCGCGCTATCCAATTTCTCGTTAGTAGCGCAGGAAACCAGTCCGTCTCCGACGGCGGCTAAGTCGCTTCCGCCCGATCTGCCGGTTACCAGC
>WNGO01002779.1_pt1 | contig 11162 bp, 13 predicted proteins | sample 5400511 | NCBI WGS metagenome assembly WNGO01 (sample SAMN13153380, study PRJNA577476) | soil metagenome | isolation source: 20 cm soil or saprolite under Garry oak tree replicate 2 | place: USA:California | collected 2016-06-15
GCTCATGATTCACCTCTCTTACCCCTGCCTTTGTCCCTGCCGCCCTTCATCTTCGTTCCATGGTCTTGTAATGCCGTCTTGTGCCGCCTTGGCGTTTCTCAGGCGCAGGCGCTCTCTGTATGGAATACGAGTCGCTGGAATTGGCGGTTACAATCGGCTGGGACAACCATCCCATTGTTGAACAGGCCACCCTGCCCTGGGCTCACGCCGTCGGCTTGGCCTCGGGCGGCTCGAATCCGCAGCGTCCCCAGCGTTGACGGACTTTTTCTCGCTCTTCCGGCGTCATTTGCTCCCACCGCTCGGCCATGCGTCGCCGCATCCTGAAACGCATATTCGAACGATGAGAACCACGAACACCAAGGCCGCCGAACAGAATCCGGCAGAGAAGCAGCAGTCCCAGCGCCTGCCAGAACGTGATTTGCCGCCATCCGAACAACGCCGGCAGCAGCCAATTCCACAAATGCATCACAATTTCGCCGCCGATGACGATGAACACCGCCATCGCCAAAATCGCCAGCGGAGCGATCCAAATCCATCTCTTTCTCATCTTCAGTCCCTCCCTCTCATAAATTCGTCGTAGATGCTTCGCAGCCGCTCGCGCAGATGCAGCACGGCATAGCGTTTGCGCGAAAGCAGCGTATTCAGGCTCACGCCGGTCTCCACGGCCATCTCCTGGAAGCTGCGTCCCTCCAACTCGTGCGCAAGAAATACCTCACGCTGCTCCTCCGGCAACTCGTCGATAGCCAGTTCAAGCTCATCGAGAAGCAGGCTGCGAACGTATAGCGCTTCGGGCCCGGCATCGGGCGATGGCAACAGATCTTCGATCCGCAGCAGTTCGCCATCCTCGTCCTCCACCGCAGCGTCGCTGAATGAATCCGGCTTTTTCTTGCGGAAAAGGTCGGTGATGCGATTGCGCGCCACGCGAAACAGCCAGCCGGTAACATGCTCGATCGGCATCAGCAGGCGGTTCGCTTCCACCAGCTCGTAGAAGACATCCTGCAGAATATCCTCAGCATCACGCGGATCAGGCACGCGCCTGCGAATGAAGCTGCGCAGCCGGGACTGCTCCCGTCTGACCACCTCGGAGATCTGTTGATCTTGCTCTGCCATCGGCCAAGGTTTTTTCAGCGCCTCGTCCATCTACTAGCTGTAGACGAATGACAAGCGCAAATATTGTAGAGAATTCAATTCTCGGAACCGCGGTTTCAGTCGGCGCTTTGCGCCTGAGGGCGGACTTCCTTTGTCCGGTAAGTATTCGCGAAGCGAACTCGGATCATCCAGAAAATCAGCAAAACCAGCGGAAGGATGGTGAGAACCAAATACAGGGTTGTGTTGAATAAAGCCGGGGATAGATATTTTCCGAGCCCCACTGTCGAAAGCAATCTCAGTGGGCGGTTTGACCCACCGAAGAAAAAAGACCCTGCTGCAATAAACAGCCCAAAGCACATGCGCCAGAGATGCCGCGCGATACGCTTTGCTCCAAAAACGCCGCCGCGCACCAGCATGCGAACGTCCCCCGCCGCTGCAAGCAGACACACCGAACCCAGGAAAAGGATCATTCCAACAGGAACTCCGTTTTGGGAGCTTGCTCCGCTGCGCACGACTTTAAGACCAGTCATCCAGCTGAGGATGCCATTCGCCAGGGGAATCAGGAGCAGAACCCAGTCCAAACGGCTCGTTTCCCCGTCTCTGCGCCCGGCGGTCAGCCAGGCCGTTCCGATCAGATAAACGGTGAGAATCCCGCCGCCAATGTTGTTGGGTTGATTCCTCACGATCGCCAGGTACGCCGCGAAGGCGCCCATGGTGAGCATGGATGCGACAAAGACCTTTCCCGCCAGCACATGGCGGGGGGAACCTTTGCGGAACAACATTGCGGCGCTTCCAGACAGCAACCCTAAAGTCCCAGCGCAAATATGAACCACCAATACCGGCGAAAATCGCATTCTCCCACACTCCTTTAGTTAGTCCACGAACCCGCGGCGGTTGCTTGCTCCTTCCATCGTTGTTCGTTCACGCCGGCCACGAGGAGCCAAAAGGTCAGGGCTCCTTCCCCGACGATGCCGGGGGCAAAATTGTAGGGGGACAGATACTCTGCGAGCTGCGGTGACACAAAGGTCAGCCAACCCAAACCCCCAATCGCCATCAGCACACCCAGAATTCGAGGCAGGAAGGTCGACCTGAAAATAAGGCAGCCGATCAGGAGGCAGTAGACTCCGAAAAATACCAAGCTGTTGATGTGGAACGGGGCGAGATGAAAGGGGGTAAGAGCTCCAATGGCGCAACCCACGAGGCTGAAGAGCCCCGCTTGTAAAGAGAGTCGACTGTTTACCGGCTTAAACAGGTCATAGAAGAGCAGCGTCACAGCGATATAGCAGGCGGTCGCGATGGAGTTGGCTATAAGCCTGTCGCTAACGAAGACCAGAGAGAATATTCCGGTCACAAAGGTGAGCAAATAAAAGACGCCGGCAATTCTGGCCCGTAGACGTGGCGACGCTTCGGCAATCCGCTCGATCATTTCACAGCCTCCAGGAGGAGCCACCACATGAACGCGACGCGCTGGCGCATGCAGTCAACCTCTCGATCATTCCTCCCGGCAATGAAGTTCCGTGCTGCACTGGTCCATCGGCGTTGTAAAGCGGTGCGAGATAGATTCCATGCCGTGCAGCGATTGTTTCCATCTCCTCGACGCGCTCCGGAGTGATGGCTCCTCTTCCCTGAGAGAAAGGTTCAAACCGGCCCTCCAGAGCAAGACCCATGCCTTCGAGGAGACATCCATGGACCACATTTGGGAACGGATGCCGATTTAGAATTCCACGAAAATCCGGCGCGAACCTTAAGCCGCCGGTGATCTGTCCCAGACCTCCGAAGAATACTTTGGCGCCAGGCATCTCCGCGCTTGGAGACAAGTTCTTCGGGTAGCCCGCATCGCAAACGATTGCGTCGGGTGCGATGCGGCCCAACAGAAGGGAAGGGGAAGCCAGGCTCGCGGCGCAGATAACGATGTCGGCCTCTGCGGAGAATCCCTGGAGATCCGTCGCGATCTCCACTTGAACTCCATGGGCTTGCAATTGTGTTGCGAGCCTGCGGAGTCGCTCTACGTTGCGTGCGCTAAGCAGCACACGATTCACTATTGGTGCCAAACAACGGGCGCAGCCGGAGCCCACATCCCCTGTTGCTCCAACGATCAGCAGCGTTGATTCCGAGAGGTTCCGACCCTCCAACACACACATCTTCTTGATGCCCTGAACGATGAAAGCAACCGTCAAGGTATTGCCTGTCGTGAAAACCGTATGGTGTCTTTCCGGAAGTTGATCGAAGTTGCCCTCGATCAGAATGGAGCTGAATCCGCCGAGACTCACGATCTTCGCTCCTGCCTTGATCGCGCAGGCCGCCGCCCCTCGAACGCGGGCGATGTTCTCGTGCACGTAGGCGGCTTCCAGACGATCGGGAGGAATGAAGGAGTCGATGTAGAGGCCACGCGCTTGCGCCCCCACGATCGATTCGACGTCGACATGGCAGACTGCTCTGGGGGGAATCCATGGAAGGATGTCTTTGAGCTCGTCGTCAGGCAACCGCGTACGCTCCGGCCCTCGCAGGACGGCGAGTACGTCCGCAGCCGCTCTCCAACTCTCCTGATGCCCGATCAGAGCAAAATCGGCCTCCATAGTCCGCCCCCGCCCCGCTACACTGGCAACTGAGCTACCCATGCGAGTGTTACCTCCCCAGGTATTCCCAACTTGTCCAGCGTCTTCAGATACTGTTGCAGCGAGGCTCCGCGAAGCTCGGCTGCAGACAAGCTGACTTCGAACAGTGATGGCTTCACGCAGGTGGCATGGCACACTTCGCAATGCCCGTCCTTGCATTCCTTTGCCAGCATCTGCGCGAGAGTGGTCATGACATCCAAATGTAGCCGGTGGACCTCGTCGTCGAAGCGCTGCGCGTCCAGGGCTCGCTCCGCCCTGAGAATCGACATGGCGTGATCAACGTGCTCTTCTTCCTCTGCTGCGATGCGGGCAAAGGTCTTGCCTAGACTTGCCGGTGCCACTTTCCCGACGCGGGAATAGCTTGCGACGGCGAAGGATTCCAGCATGATCTCCTGGACGATCAGACAGCCAATGAAGTCACGCTCTGTGATGCAGCGCAAAAATGCGTCGCGAAGCCGCTTCCAATGCTTGGCGTCGACGTTATTGGTGACGTCCACTCCAATCTTGCGGCCTTCGGCAGCGAACGCAGCAGCGTGTCCCCGTTCACCCTCCGCATGTTCCAATGCATCCGCCACTTCCGCGGGATCGTCGCAGATCTCCGATAAGGAGATGTAGTTCATCGCGGCGAGTAGTTCGCCGGTCATCGCCTGCGCCAGAATGTCCTGCCAAATCGGAGCACTGGCTGAAAGAGAAGTACATTCCATCGGTGAATCGTTAACGCTGATAAGTGGTTCCATACGTCCTCCTGAACATCGAATCTCTGCTTAGAGAAATCCAGCTTCTGCGACTCAGATCGGGTCGCGATACCGGCGGAGTCGCACCGCTGCCGCCAGGAATGCGGCCGTCACGGCTAGTCCGATCCAGAGACCCGGCGTACCTAGAAACCTGAACGGCGTGAGATGGGTGTCCGGATCCATCGGCATCGTACCCGGCGCATAGCTCCCTTCCGTGCCGCCGGTGAAGAATTGCCCGATGAACGCGGCGAAATGGGCGGTATTGAACAAAAGCTTTTCGAGGACACCGATCGCCAGTGGCGGCAACACCGCCCAGAGAAACGCCGTGCGCCGCGCCCAGGCGGACACCAGCAATAGCCACCCGTAAATGGGCGCGCTCCCCAGCACATGTACGGTCATCACGTGGTAGAGCAGCAGCAGAGAGGCATGAAATAACGACACCTGCGCCCAGTAAGTTGAGACACTCAGTCCGTTCGCTGCCAGCACCATGCTGCTCACCAGCAGCATGACGAACTGCGTGACAAAGGCGATGGCGCAACTGAGCAGCGGGAGCACTACGAACGGGACGCTCGCCTTGGCGGCCACCGTGGTGAGATCCGAAACCGGCAGTGACTTCCAGAACAGGATGCTGCGATCACGGCGTTCTCTTTGCAGCGTTTCGACGCTGTAGAACATCGCCACCAGCAGGAAAGTCCCCATCAGCAGGGCCGCCGCCGCGTCGTAGGGTTGAATAATCGTGTCACGTAGTTTGGCCGCGTTGAGCCCGGAGGCGGCGCGCATTCTGCTTGGCAAATGAATCAAAGTCAGCGAGAAACCGAAGAGCGCGACCCCGGCGGCTGCGAGCGGCGCGATGTAGATCGAACTGCTCTCCCATAATTCGCGGCGCACCGCCCAGTACAGGCGCTGGCTGGCTGAAATGGCTGCCGGTGCTGTCTCCTGGGGCTCGAGATAAGGCTCTGACGTGGCGTTCGCTTGTGTGTTCATTGCGCCGCTCCTTGCGCCTGCCCGGCATGATTGCTCATCACCGCAACGAACAAGTCCGCAATGCTCGGTGTGCGCACCTCGCCCAGCGCAGCCAGTTGCTGACGATCCACGCCATCGAACAACAGGATGCTGCGGCCAAATCCCTGTCTTTCCTGGATTGGCTTCAGCGCCCGTGCCGCGACGAGCTTGTCCGGATTCACCAGCACTTCCCGATAGCGCGCTTCCACTTCCTCCATGCTGCGAGCAAATACGATGCGGCCCCGATCGATGAACATCACGTCAGTGAGCACGTGCTGGATCTCGTCGATCTGGTGGGTCGCCACCACGATGGTGCGGTTGCAATCGAAGTAGTCGTTCAGCAGGGAATCGTAGAACTGCTTGCGATACAGGATGTCCAGCCCCAGCGTCGGCTCGTCCAGCACCAGTAATCGCGCATCGATGGCCATCACCAGAGCCAGGTGCAGCTGCGTCACCATGCCCTTAGACAACTCTCTGACCTTGCTCGTGCGCCGGATGGTTGTCTTTGCCAGGAAACCTTCCGCTTTGGCGCGATCGAATCGCGGATGCACCCCGGCGACGTAATCGAGCGCCTGCGAAACTCTGATCCAACGTGGCAGCACGGCGACATCGGCGATGAAGCAGACATCGCGCATCAGCTGCTCGCGCTCCGTCCAGGGATCGCGTCCCATAACCCGCAATCCCCCTTGGTGGGACGTCAGGCCCAGGATCGCGTTCAGTGCCGTTGTCTTGCCGGCGCCGTTGGGACCGATAAGTCCCAGGATGCGGCCCTCTTCAATACGCAAATTGACGCCGTCCAGCGCAATGGTTGTGCCGAAGGCTTTGCGCAGCCCGCGGGCTTCTATGCATGCCATGGCTTTAGCGCTCCTCCTTGGAGGGATTCGACTTGGCGGTTTTCGATGGTGCCGCATCCGAAGATGGCCCGTGGCCCCCGCCGTTCAGGAGCTCTTCCGCTTTCAGGCCGAGCCGCTCGATGGTTGCGCGGACCCGTGGCCATTCTTCGCCGAGAAACTTCTGCCGCTCGCCTTCCAGCAACAGATTGCGCGCGCCGGCATTGATGAACATGCCGCGGCCGCGTCGGCTTTCCACCAAGCCCTCGTCGACCAACTGCTGATAGCCCTTCAGGACCGTGAGCGGATTCACCCGGTATTCAGCCGCGACATTCCGCACGGAAGGCAGTGGGTCACCTTCCTTGAGAACACCGTCGAGGATCATCGCGACTACTCGGTCGCGAAGCTGGCGGTAGATCGGCTGATTGTCGTTCCACTCACGGTCCATCAGGTTCTCCAGATAATTTTACTTGCCAGAGGCAGCGCCCTCGCCTTTTGTCCGCTGCAGGTCGAAGTGCGCGTGAACTGGTTTGTCCCCCGGCATCATGTAGGTCCAGTCCTCGGTGTGATGGTTGGCGTCGATAATGGTGAACACTGCGTGGTACATGTGCCCGTACTTATTGCTGCCGGAAAGGTCGGCAAATTCAAATTCCAGCGTCTTTCCGTCCGGCGATGGTTTTGCGGTCATCCGCGGCCGGTTCCCGGCGTCACAATAGTGGACTAGCGTGAGCCGGTCCGCGTCGACGTACAGCATCGTAACAGGATGGTCGTACTTCGCCGGGTCCAACGGCGTTCCGGCTTCTTGGAACTCGTGCACGAGGACGTTTCCCCGAGAGGTCACCCGCATCGAGACGTGCAGAGGCGCAATCTCCACCTTCGCCTCTACCGGCATGTCGGTCTTCACGGGGCCTTCCCAATCCCCCGCAAGGGTTTTCAAGGTGTCAAAGGAAGTCTGCGCCTCAGACTTCGGCGCGGTGGTCTTGGGCGCATCCATCTTGTGCGTTTCGGACTGTGCGACAGACTGCACGGTCGACTGTACGACGGATCGCAGGACCGACCGTGCCACGGAACCGGCGACGGAGTGCGCGATGGACGGTGCGTCCCATTGTGCGACCGACTGGGCCAAAGCCACGGTGGAGAGCGACAATAGAGCAGCGGGTAGCAGAAAACGAACAGATTTCATTTTTGATTCTCCTTATGCCCTTAACTTGGATCCAGGTGCTCGCCCGCTTACCCGGGTGCGGGCGATTCACTTTGGATCAAATTCTAGTGTAGTAGTACACTACAACACTAGAGCGCATGTGTCAAGCATTTTCTTTACTTTCTTTCTGCCTCCCGTCGCTCCTTTCTCGCAATCTTGCTGTTTCTCCTTGACGGGTATCGTCTCTTTCTGGTGATCTTACATTTGATAGTGAGCAACGCAAAGCGCCGGGCCACACGCCTTCCGGACGGTCCACGAGCGTAAGTCTTTTAGAATGTGCAGTTCCTGGATTTCGCCCCGTAACCCCTTTAGAATACGCAGTTCCAAGAATGCCTACCCGTAAGTTCTTTAGAATGCGCAGTTGCGAAAAACTGAGGGGAGGGGCTGCTTGGGGTTCTCAACCCTCAACCTGCCAACTTCCGGGACGTTCAGAAGCCTTTCTTCGAGCCTTCCCCTTCTACAGGACCACCTTTGGCATCCAGCTTTGCCTGTATTTTTGCGGAATTAGTGCATACCGAATCGCGTCCCGCAGAGGAATACGGCAAACGTTTTGGGAGTCTCTACCACCAACGGTAAGTCACTTCAAAAACGAGGAGACGGTAATGGCCATCTACCAGACCGGGGGATATCGAGTGAAGCCGTCAGCGGTGGAAAAGGTTAAAGAGGCGATTAAAGTATTCGTCCGCCATGTTCAGGAAAACGAGCCGGGGACAAAGATGTATCTGGCTTGGCAGCAAAAAAGCGATCCAACGCGCTTTCTGCACTTGTTCATTTTTGAGGATGCCAAGGCGCAAGCTCGCCATGGTCTATCGGAAGCCGTTAAGCGTTTTGAATCCGTGTATTCGCCCGAGTTGGTGGGCGGAGACGTGGTATTCACCGATTACGATATGATTGCCGGCAAGCCAACAGCGGAACAGTGGACAAGTTTGCCGAAGCGCACGTAAAGCGCAAGGCGATATCAAAACGAGAGGGTGGCTGTGCTACTGGTTCTTAGTTTCGTTACGCCGGTCGGCCATGGGGAAGAGAGTGGGCTCGGCGGGGGGCTGATCGGCAATTTCGTCGAGTTGCGGATAATGCTGTCGAAGGGGCTCGGGTACTTTGGTTTTCTTGTTTTTGAGGATGCTAATGAGTTGCAGCGCGTTGACGACGGCCTTGCCTCGAAAATGGTTGTTGGTGACAACGAAAGTGTTGTGCGTGTGCTGGCTCACTTTGCGGACACGCGCGATCCAGGGCTCGAGCTCTTCGTTCGAATAGAGATAGTTGTAGCGCTCGTGGGAGGGAACGTTTTCATCGTCGGAGAACCAAGTATCGTAGCGGCGGCCATGCAGGCGGACGTAACCAACCGGGGAAGTGGCTTCGGCCGAGGGCGCCAGCGAACGCCCTATGATGGGCTGGTCAATGTTGCAAATCCCGGCGCCGTGTTCGTGGAGCAGTGCCAGCGTTTCCGTAGAGTTCCAGGTATCGTGGCGCACTTCCACGACGAGGGGATAATCGCGAAAGCGCAGCAGCACGGCCGAGAGATATGCCAAGGTCTCTTTGGTGCGATGAAAGGAAAAAGGGAACTGCAGCAGCACGGCGCCGAGTTTACCGGCGGAGCGCAGCATGTCGAAGCCGGCGCGGACCGCACGTTCATCGCCGGCGGTGGCGCCGGAAGTGGAGGAAGCGATGTCGTGCGTGAACCGTTGCCAGAGTTTTGCGGTGAAGACGAAGTTGCGATTGCCGGAGACCAAATCGAGCCACTGTTTCGCGGATTCCGGCTTGATCGGCTGGTAAAAGGAGGTGTTGATTTCGATGGTATCGAAGAATTCGGAGAGATAGGCAGCCTCGTGAAAGTTCCTGGGGCGACGGGAAGGATAAACGTAGCCAGCCCAATCCGGATACGACCATCCGGCAGGGCCGATGCGGAGATTGTGGCCGGATGAGGCTGTGGGTGATTCGCGGGTGCCGCCGCGATGAGGAGGATCATCGGAAGCGTCGTGAACGCCCGTCGTCCTTTGCGGGCCAGGGGTGTCCGCTGGCGCCGGGGCTTTTCGTTTACGCGGTGGCATGATTCGCTTTGCTGGACCTTACTATAAGAATAGTGATTTGCGCCGCGAGCAGAGTAGTGGGAAGGGCAGAGCAGTGTCAATCCAGCGTGGTAGCGTAGGAAAGTGGTGGAAATCATTTGCTCAGCATTGAAAAAAGAAATGGTCAGGCCGTTGCTCCTGCTGGGACAGGCTGCTATGCTGTGCTGGATGCGGTTGTACTTGCCTAACCCTGTTCGCCTGCCCCTTCCTACAAAATGCTACAGGTGCAAACATGAAACTTTCCATCAATTACAAGCATGTGGAATCGCACAAGCCGGTGGAAGTTGAAGTCGCGCGTCAGGTCGCCAAACTGCAAAAGCTGCTAAAGAGCTACTCGCCGGACCTGGTGCAGCTGCACGGCGGCTTTTCGGTGAATCCGCGCACGGAGGAAATCTCCTGCGCGCTGACACTCTCGCTGCCGTCCGGGGCTCTGCGCGCCACCGCGGAGGGCGTCGCGGTGCGCACCAGTTGCAAGAAGGCATTCCGCGAGCTGGAAGCCCAGGTGAAGAAGCACCAGTCCAAGCTGCGCAAGGATTACGAGTGGAAACGCAAGGGCCGCCCCGGCGCTCGCGAAGTAGCGCTGATCTGAATCCGGCTTGTGGAATGGCGGACGCGCGTAGCCGCTAAGGAATGGCGGGAAGAGGAGCTCCACCGTGCGGAAAACGGCCGCGCCCCTTGTGGAAAAAGATGAATGAAGTTTTGCGGTCCGGCGACGGGGCGGCGCATATCCAGTCGTGACTTGTTGCTAAGTGCAATGCAGCGTTGCTTTCAGCGAGTGCGCAGAGCTTCACTTCTCTCGTGAGGCACTAATTTCAGGCATTTCCTCAATTTATCCATCGTCAGGAATTCACCTGAACGAATATGCAAGTATTTCCCTGATTTACATCTGAGCAACTTCTTTCAAACCACGGGAGCGGGCCAAGCTTTGCGTTTTCCGCTTGCCCGCGAGTATTCAAGATTTCTGTTTCTACACCTTTAATCCTCTGTTTCAGTATTGACGTAATGCGCGAGCAGGTGTATCACTGCTTTGCTTCCGGGAGGTTTGTTCAGACTCCCGCGAAGGCTGACGGTACGCTCGGGTGGTGGTTGGCTGCCCTTTGACCCATTAAGCCGAGTGCTAATCTCCCGAGTGAAAACTGCATGCGATGGAAGTTTGCGCATTGACCGGAGTCCGTTTGGAGGAGGGGTGATGATTCGAAACAAACACATTTCGCTTGTTGCGCTCATGGTGATGAGTCTGTCGGCGTTTTTCGCGATCTTACTGGCACCGAGGAGTTTGCGAGCGCAGTCGGACCTGGGAAAGATTTCAGGATTTGTGAAAGACCCCTCAGGCGCCACGGTTCCAAACGCAAAAGTGACGGTTCGAAACAATACGGGCGTGGAGCGGCAGGTGACCACGAACGAATCGGGCTACTTCGTGATTACGAACGTTCCCGCGGGTCTGTATACGATGACGGTCGAGGCGGCGGGATTCCAAAAATATCAAACGACCAATAACAAGCTTGACCCGGCTGCCGATCTGGTGATTGATGCGTCGCTGACGGTGGGTTCGGCGAGCCAAACCGTGGAGGTGACGGGCTCGGCAGTGCAATTGCAGACGGAATCGGCATCAGTACAGAAACTGG
>WNGO01004071.1_pt1 | contig 11160 bp, 8 predicted proteins | sample 5400511 | NCBI WGS metagenome assembly WNGO01 (sample SAMN13153380, study PRJNA577476) | soil metagenome | isolation source: 20 cm soil or saprolite under Garry oak tree replicate 2 | place: USA:California | collected 2016-06-15
TCTTCCAGCGCAATCGGGGTTCTGAGTATGCTGTTGAATTTCTCGTTTTTGGGTGTCCGCTCACCGCTCATCGCAAGCAAAGTTGATGGCCCAACCGTTGCGACACGCTTTCCAGCAATGCAATACAGCCGCGTGCAGTTCCGCAAGGACCGCGACGGAACCGTCATCGCGTTCGAAAAATGCGGATGCGAAGCCGCAGCGAATGCATTCAGACCTTGTCGGATACATCACGGAGACGCGCCCCAAGGGGCGAGACTTATAGCCGAGGCTCGATATCACAGCATTCAGAAATGCTGTCAGCAGCTTCGGGGCTCGAAGTTAGCAAGTGCGGGAGACATTTCGCACTAGACATCCCAGCTCTTCGCCGCTCCGCCCTGCTTTGCCGGAGAACGTCCAGCAAAGCAGGGGCAAAGCGAACGGGAGACGCGCCTAGAACGGCTCGTACTTTGCGTTCACGGTGCCGGTCTTCTGTGCTCCGAGTTCGAGAACCCAGAACAACTCCACCGAACCGTCAACCGACGCTTGATATCCGGCGTAATTTGCACCGGGGTTGCAGGGATCTGGGGCAGCGCTCGTATTCTGGGCGATGCCTTCGAAGCCATAGGGCACATTGGGTTGCCCAATCTCCTCGAGCATCAAGCCGAGGGAAAAATCCCCGACCGAATTGTTCAGTGCTCCGTAACCCCAGGCGGCGTACTGGCTGGAGTCGAAGGATTCAAGGAAACTGGAGTCAGTAAAGGAACTGTTCGCAGGATCAACATCGGCATAGCGCACCAGATAAGCGTCCTTGGTGATTGCAGTGTTGTTCTTGAGCGCCATCGTGATCTTGGCAAACGGTTGCACTCCGGATTGTTTCGTGATGGTCTGGGTCAGGGTCCACAAACCATCGGTGGTGGTTCGGGCGATTTTTACCGCGGTGGCGGTGCTCGAAAGCAGAACCGGCGCGCCCCAGGTTCCGCTATCCGTATACGCCCAGTCGTAGTATGACTTGCCAGTGGAAGCGTCGCAAACGCCATAGCCTTCGCCAGCACCGCCTTGGGCAATGGAATCAAAACCGCTCGGGCTTTGGAGCGACACGATATTCCCGTTTACCGTTACGCAGTAACTCAGGAAACTATTGAGCTTTCCGGGAACGGTGAAGAAGTAGGAGCAAGTGGATGTGGCGAGGGCGAGGGCGTCGCTTTTCACGTTGATTGACGCTGTGGCAGCGGACGGATGGGCCGTCCGGGGCGGCATCAGAGAGGGCGTGTACTGCGCCTGAGCAGCTGCTGTGAAGATCGTTGCTGCAACTACAAACATCAAAATCGCTTTGTACTTCATGTCGAATCTCCTCTTAGAGTCAAATTTGTGTGATGGGCCCAGCTTCGAGCGCCGGCGTTGGTACGCACGGGCCCTGTGAGGGGAAACGAGGAAGTTATTTCTGACTTATGTAAGGGGGGAAAATCGTGGGGAACTACGTGGCCGAACTGGGGTGAGCTTCACACAACTCCGATTGCATGTCAAGCGGAAAAGGTGAAAGTTGCGAGCGAGCAGCGGGAAGACTCTGTCCGGGCGTCGAACTGCCCCACTCAAGCCAAAGTCAGGCTTGAATGGGCCACCGGTCACCCGCCGCGCTTTTCCCCACGTTTTTTCTGGCATGGAATGAAATGTTGGCCGGGCGGGCGCAAGAGGTGTTTCAACCTGCGATTCCTACAGAATCCTCTATGAGTCGGAGCGGTACGCGAGCAAGGACGGTGGTCCCACGACCCGATGCCGATTGAATGGATAATTCTCCGTCTACCAAATGGAGCCGTTCGCGCATGCTGATCAGGCCTATCCCCCGACGATTCATCGCGTCCTGCCAATCGAACCCGATTCCTGAGTCACTCACAGTCAAAGTGATTTCATCTTTCGTGCCGCGCAGTTCGACAGTGAAGTTCTGCCCAGCGCTATGTTTTACAGCATTCTGCAATGCTTCCTGAAGAACGCGAAATAAGCAAAGCGAGAGCGCCTGAATGTCTTGCCCAAGATCAGAGATGCTCCGGCGCGCATGCTGAAGGTATTCAGGCATATCGCCCGCCAGGTCAGAACGCGGATGATCGAAGCGTTCTAATTCGACGCCCAGCAATGCGACCCGCTGCGCGATGTCATCATGCAGTTCTCTCGCAATCCATGTACGTTCTTCCTCATGAGCTTCGATCAACCTGCGCCCCACGCTGGAAAGAGCGTCCTCGGCCAGCTTGCGATCGGTGATGTCCAGGCAAGATCCGATATAGCCAGCAAAACTGCCGCCTGAATTGAATCTTGGCACACCGATGTCAAGGATCCAACGGTACTCTCCATCATTACGCCGGACGCGATACTCCATCTCAAAAGATTGCCGCTGATCAAAGGCCAGCGAGTAGGTTTCCAGGCAGCGCTTCAGATCTTCATTGTGTATTCCTTCTGCCCAGCCGTTTCCCAGTTCTGTCTCAAGCGGCCGCCCGGTGAACTCCAGCCAAGGCTGATTGACATAGGTGCAAAGCCGGTCGGTTCCGGCCGTCCAGATCATGACCGGGGCTGTGTTGGCAACCAATCGAAAGCGTTCTTCGCTCTCCCGGACTACCTGTGCACTTTCTTCATGCTCGTCGGCGACGGCGGCGAGAACCATGAAAGTGATCGAAGCGAAAACCAGGAACATCTGTAGGGGCAACGGGTCGGTGAGGGGTACCAGGTTGGAAAACGGACCTCGGCCATGGACTGCGCCCCAAATCGAGAGAGAGGTCACTGCAATGAGTGAAGTGCTGGCTCCCAACCATCCGAATCGCAATGCGGACCAAAGCAGAAATGGCACCAGCATATAGAACAGCGCAGGCGATCTGCTGTCTTCAGGGAGCGTGAACACGACGGAGCTCACAAGAATCAGCCCCGCGATGAGTATCAGTCCTTCAACGTGAAAGGCACGCGATCTTCGCATCAATACACGCCCTTCACTTACCCAACTCAGCAGGGCGGGAGTCACCGTGACGAAGGCGAGCATTTCGGACAGAAAAACAATCTTCCAACCTGTCCAATAGTCGCGACTGATCCCATGCGCGCTCAGAAATGCTCCCGCGAACGGCCCCAGGAGGACGGCAAAGAATGAATACTTGGCCAAAGCCTTTACGCTGTTCAGCCGAGGCACACCTTCGAAGCAAAGTCTAAGACCAATTGCCGAAATAAGCACTTCGACGGTATTGCCCGGAATGAACCAGGCAATCGAACTCAGCGGTACGCCTGCTTGCAGGTCAGCGAGTGTGAATCCAACAAAGGATGCGGGGATAAGGAGCGGCCAGAGACTGACGCGGACCAACAACAACCCTGTCACCAGGATCGCGCAACCTGGCCAAAGCGGCCACACTGTCTTGGGATTCGAAGCCAGCATCCCTACCAGCATTGGGACGAGATACGACAAGGCAGTGGTCACGCACACCACAAGCCATGTCGAACGCGCATCTAAATGCGGCGGGCTGTAAGAGAAGCGACTTTTGGCAATTGTCATGACGATGCCTCGGGCCATCGCGAAAGTCGGTCGGGACCGTCACCTTCCGACGCTAGGCGGGACTGCGAAGGCCCTCAAACGCAGAAACCACGTGAGAATGTTGAGCGCAAATTTCGGCGTAAGGGACATTTATTAGCCCGTCTCGAAATGCACTGGCTGGATACGCACAACAACGATAGAAGGAACTTGTCAGCGCAAGTTCATTCCACAGCTCCTCCAGCCGAATAGCAGCATCGTACTTCTTCTGCGCCCATAAGACGGCAACCATTTCACCGAAAACAACAACCCCACTGCCTTTCGCCACAGACGCAGCTTTTAGCGTGCGGAGTATATTTCCGAATTGCGAAAGAAAGCGCTCGCGGCTCGGCCCAGCGGGCTCCATGAACTCGTTTAGCGCCTGAGCGGCGTCAAGAATGCAAAGCCGTCCATTCTGTGTTGCTTCACTCACGTCAACGCCTTGCGCGAGTAACCGCGCCTCCAGACCGCTTCTGTGTGAACTCGTCATTATCGCGGCGACCGAACGTCCTTCGCCGAGGGAGCCTCGAAACAATGCGGCAAACTCGTCCAACAGAACAGCATCATCGGTGTAAAACTGCACTACATGTCCCTGGTCACGAACCAGGCCAGAATCTGAAGTTTCAGGGAAAGCGTGACCCGCCAACGCACGACTTACAAAGCGCTTGCCCGCAATCACCGAGGTCAGAGCCGACAACAAATCACTTCCCGCGTCAGATTTGACGAGATAGCCTGCAGCACCAGCCCGCAAGGCTTCTTCTGCAACATCGGGAGAAAGATTTTCGCTGCAAAACAAAATCCTTGCATTCGGCAACTGCTGTCGGATTTGCCTTGCTGCTTCGATCCCATTCATTGTGGGTAGACCGATGTCTAGAACGATGAGATCTGGTTGTAGATGTCGTGACTTCTGAACTGCTTCCTGTCCGTCAGACGCTTCCCCCACAACCTGTAATTCTGGCCACTGCTGAAGAGTCGAACGCATGAAATGGCGCCAAGGTTCGTAGTCATCCACGATAAGAACGCCAAGTATTGATTTTTGCAAAGCGCCTCCACACGTCACTTGCTCAGATCGGTTCACAGGCTGGCTTGCCGAGACCTGACCTCAGAGTATTGCAGATGAGGCGTTCGTTCGTTGCCCAGGAGCAGGTATGGGTCTCCTGTTACGGGTTGGCAAACAGTATCTCACCTGTGGCCAAAGCGGTAAACAGCAGGGTTGTGCGTTGATCACGTACGGTGTCAGTTGACGAAGAATCCCGGAGTCAACGCGATCGACTCCAACTCCATGCGACCTGGCGTCGGCTTTAAGTCGTTGAAGGAAGGAGTCGCGGCGTTTGATCTGAAACGGCGACCATTTCTGGCAAAAGCGCTACTACGATTTCAACGTTCGCAATCAAGCGCAGTTTGTAGAGAAGCTTCATTACATTCATTGGAACCCGGTGAAGCAGGGATTGTGGAAGCGCGCCGAAGACTGGGCGCGGAGCAGCTTTCTCCATCACGCCAACTGGCGGCGAGTGAGGAGTTGAAATCTAGTCCGAATGGACTACGCGCAAGCGCGAGCGGGTAGGGTCTGTCCAGGCGTGGAAATGCCCCACTCAAGCCAAAAATCGGGCTTGAATGGGGCACCCGTCCAGCGCTTACGCGCTGGGCTGCATTGTGCCGCCGCTTTGCGGCTGTGGTCGGGTGGGTGCGGGTTGCGTGGCCTGAAGAGTGTACGTGAGAACCCGTGTCGTCCCTACGGGACTCGCGCATTTGTTCCACTTCACCCGGCACTTCCGTGCCGGGCTTTCATATCCCGCCGCTACGCGGCTGGAGTTTTGGTGGTGCTTGCTGAACTTGCGTTCAATGGTGCTTCTCACGCACACACTGAAGCCGGATTGCGTCAGTTCACCTCGAGGCGCAAGCGGAGTTCGCGGGCAAGGGTATCGATGGTACGGATCTTTTCTGCGGCCGGACTTGGAACGTTCGGGATCGCCATCGCAAGCTCGCATGAAAGGAGCATCACGGTGAGAGTCTCGCGCATCTCGCTCTGCATCTGCTCGGCTACGGCACGGCGTGCAGTGGCCTCTTCCCGTTTGCGGCGATGCAAGGCCGAGCGCACTTCGCGCAACAGGCGATCCATTCCCGTCAGAGCGAAGTTGACGTACACGGGAAACGCGGTTCCCAGGTGCTCCAGCACCTGATCGCTTTCCTCCGGCTCCGTTTCAAGAAGGAATTGATCGATGATTGCGGCCGAATATGTTTGCTCGCGCAGGCGTGTGGCGGCCTCCTGCAGGTTTTGCGCCCAGTGGGTTTCCTGGCTGGTGGCGGCGAGCAGAGCGGCCGCGAATTCCGGGCCTTTCGATTGTGGCGTAATCAGTAGAATCATGACCTGTCCATTGCACGTGTTGCGCCAGATGCCTCCGGTTGAAAAGAAAGCGATTATCCAGGCCGGCGGTGCGTGGGTTTCCCGTAGTGGCACAGCATGTCCCGGTGCGAGTTCACAAACGGGCTTTCAGCACTCTTGTGCCGCGTAGTCCTTCAGCTTGCGATAGAGCGTAGTCTTGCCGATCCCCAACAGTCGGGCGGCCTGCAATTTGTCTCCATTGAGTTCCATGATGGCGCGCAGGATGGTTTGTCGCTCCAGTTCCGCAATCGGAACGATCTTTGAGTGCCCGTTGCCGTTACCGTTGGACGATTGTGGCACAGGCAGATTCGCGATCTCCCGTGGGAGGTCCATGGTATGAATGGTCGGGCCGCTGGTGAAGGCGTACGTGCGTTCGAGGCAATTCTCGAGTTCGCGCACATTGCCGGGCCAGTCGTAGGCCAGCATGGCCTTCAGTGCGTCGTCGCTGAGAATCTTCTCCTGGCCCGAGGAACGGGTCATGCGCTCCATGAAGTGCCCGATCAGTAGCGGGATGTCTTGTCTCCGCTCGCGCAACGCAGGTATGCGCAGGCTCAGGACATTCAGCCGGAAGTAGAGATCACGGCGGAAGCTGCCCTGCATGACTCCTTGCTCCAGGTCGCGATTTGTCGCAGCCAGGATCCGCACATTGATCGGCACCCGGCGAGTGCTGCCTACCGGACGTATTTCCTTTTCCTGTATGGCGCGGAGCATCTTTGCCTGCAGGTCCACGGGAAGCTCACCTACTTCGTCGAGGAAGATGGTTCCGCCTTCGGCCATTGCCATCAGGCCGTCCTTGGACTGATTAGCTCCGGTGAAAGCACCTTTCACGTAGCCAAATAGCTCACTTTCAATCAGCGTCGGCACCAGCGAACCGCAATCCACGGGGATGAACGGTTTGTCGCGGAACGGCCCGGAATAATGAATGGATCGCGCCACCATCTCTTTCCCGGTGCCGCTCTCGCCGAGGATCAACACGGGATGCACACTGTTCGCCGCCTTGGCGATAATGCGATAGAGCTTTTCCATCTCGGGGGCGCGGCCCACGATCCCGCCGAATCCCTGTTTCGACTTCACTTTCTCGCGCAGCAGGCGGTTTTCCGACTTCAGCTTCAGATGGCTGGAGACGCGCTCGAGCAGCAGCTTGAGTTCATCTACACTGAAAGGCTTGGTTACGTAGTCGTAAGCTCCATTTTTCATGGCTTGCACCGCGGACTGGACGGTGCCGTAGCCCGTCACGACAATCACGACCGCCTCGGGGCGCCGCTCCTTGATGCGCCGCAGTGCGTCGAGCCCGCCGGCGCCCGGCAGACGCAAGTCGAGCAGAACGGCATCAAACGCCTGCAAATCGAGCATGCGGTGTGCCTGCTCAGCTGAATCTGCGACGTGAGCACAAAAACCTAGCGAATGCGCGACTTCGCGACAGGCTTCACGCACCGATCGTTCATCGTCGACAATCAGGAGATTCAGAAAGTTGGCTGGTTCCATCTGTGGTGTGGCAGTTATCGGGCTTACAGCTGCTGACGTCATGACGTTGTTTCCTCTGGTTGGAATGAAAGTATTTCCCCGTTAGGCGCGGGATGAAAACCTGGGCTTTCGGAAAACTCGGGAGCCGGCTCGAGAACGATGGGCAGCAGAATGTTGATCCGCGTGCCGCGGTTCACCTCGCTCTGCACATGGATCAAGCCACCGTTCGAGCTCACGATGTCGTGCACGGTGGCCAGTCCAATGCCTGTTCCCTTGCCCGCTTTGGTGGTGAAGAATGGCTCGAACAGATGTGCGCGAACCGACTCATCCATACCGAGGCCGTTATCTTCGACCGCGAAAAGCGCACAAGGCACACAGGTGGCCCCGGAGTTGTTCTCGTCTGTGCCGGGGAGAATCTGCATCTTGCAGTGGCCGGTCTCGACGGAGATATGTCCGCCGCACGGCAACGCGTCCCGGGCATTGAGCACGAGATTCAGCAGGACCTGCTGAGCCTGTACCGGATCCATCTTCACCAGTCCCAGACCGGAATCGAGCTTCAGCTTCAACTCGATGTTTTCTCCGATCAGCCGGACGAGGAGGTTGCGCATACCTTCGGCAACCTCATTCAACGAAACCGGTCGAGGCGACGATTTGTTGGAGCGAACCACCGTTAGCAGTTGCCGAACCAGGCCCGTCGCCTGCAATCCAGCCTTGCGGATCTCTTCCGCATATTTCCGGGCCCGGTCGGAAGGGCCAAGCACAGACATCAGCAGATCGCAGTACAACAAAACTCCGGTCAACACATTGTTGAAATCATGCGCGACTCCGCCCGCCAAACGGCCAACCGTCTCCAGGCGCTCGGCCTGCTGCAATCGCTGCCTGGCCAATGCGACGCCGGAGAGATCCTCTAACATCACGACCGCACTGTCCGGCCGACAGTCCGCTACATGAACTGCCCAAACCGTCCAACGCAGTGACTTGCTTTCAGTTCCCCAGGCCGCGCATTCGATTTGGAAACTTTCCCGCTTTCCCTGAAATAGCTCGGAGATGAGTTGCCGGCTTCCGGCTCCGTCTTGAATCAACTCGGGGAGGGCGCACGAAATCTGACTCGACGGCATTCCCAGCAACTCATCGAAAACCGAATTCCTGGAGGTTACGTTTCCTGGTCGGTGGCACAGGGCGAGCCCGACGGGAGCGCGCTGCAGGAGCGACGAAAACTGCATCTCGTCCGACGACTGCAAGATTTCTGCTACGGCACTCATAATCACCACTCTGCGCGGGAACTGTTCCGAAAGGAACCGCCATTGCGATGGCCGGATACCTACGTTTTCCCAGAACGGGAATCGAACGCCTCAGATGTTCCTCCCGTTCCGGCTCACTATAAGGAGATCGACCCATGTGTGCGAAAGGGCAGATGTCACTAAAACGGGAAAATCTTCTGTGGAAAACTTTTCGGTGCAGGAAATAAAGGACTTATTGGCTGGTTTTTGATGAGGTGAGATGCAAAAAAACTGGGTCCTTCAGGCGAAAGGTCATACGGCGCCCCTTCTCGAGCCGAATCGTGTCCGAAACGGTGTCCGCAGTGGGTAGCGGCCGAGCAAAAAGGCTGGCCGTTTGGATCGGCACATCGAACCCATCCACTCGCACAGAATCGAGGGTGAGGCGAACAAAGCCGCGGTCGGGCGTGACTGTCGATGTATGGGCGGTTTCGATACGGCCAGAGACGATTGCGTCGCGGGGAATCAGCGTGCTCCCTTCAACCACTACTGGCTCATCTAGAAGCGCTTCGAATGATTCCCTGGATCCGATTCCGGCTACCAGTGGAACCTTCAGACGGACGGTGACGAGGGCTCCAGCTGGAAGAAGCGGCGAGTTTTCGAACGGGGGGCCGGTTCCGGGAACATCGTCGGAGGAATAACCCTGCAAAGCGGTATCAGCGCTGCTGGTTTTTTGACTCTGAAATGGAGTGGTGCTGGTCGGCGCTGCTGCTTCCCCAGGTAAGTTCGGGGTCCGACGAGAGCACCCGACCGGCAGCAATGTCAGCAGGATCGTCGGTACCAATGCGCGAGATGGCCTGCCCATCTGAGACATATTCAGACGCGTTTCTATCCAGACGAAGTGGCAACCCGAATACCAGATACCGTGCCATCAAATCAGAGACTTGGCGATGGCACTTTCGTGGCGTTGTGTACATTTTTCGCAAACCTCGTCTTTTCGCCCGAGGCACCGCCTACCCGGCAATCAGTGATTGTTGCGGAACCCAGCATCGAACGGGCGTGTTGGGACAAGGCGAAAACAGTGTCGTAGGCGGGGGTCCCACTTCTGGCAACTTCGGCCAGAGGTGGGTCACCCGGAAGGCGGCAGCAGATAAAAAAGCGGGAGGAAATGATCCTCCCGCTCACAATCCTTTCAGTTTCCGGAGTCTTCGATTACGGCTTCTTCACCGGCTTCTTCGGCGCACGCTTGGTGGTCGCCGGCTTTTTGGCTTGACCTTCACGCCCGCCAATCAGCGTCAGGGCATCGGCGGCGTTGAACGGGAACTGACGCACCGAGGTCTCGGTCGTGCCGCCCGCATTCAGCGTCACGTCCACACGGCGATTACTCGCCATGCGGATGACCTCAATTCTTGTCAGCGCTCGCCTCTTCTCTTCCGTCGTCAGTTCTGTGTTCTGAACGACGGACTCTTTCACCTGGTCGGTAGTGAGATTGCGTTCGGAGCCAAACGCCTTGGTGTCAATCGCAGACTCAGGAACACCCTGCTCGACCAGGAAGTTCTTTACGCGGGCAACACGGCGCTCCGTGAGAACCTGGTTGAAGGCAGCGCTTCCGCGATGGTCGGCGTGACCTTCCAACGTCAGATGCGCGTCGGGCTTGACTTCACGGTACTTCTTGAAGTCCGTCGCAAGACCGTTCAGCGTTTGCTGCTGGCTCGGCAACAACCCGCCCGCCGGATCTTTCGCGGTAGGCTGAGCCGTCGGGAAGTAAACGCTGTGCAGCGCCAGCCGGGCTTCGAGTGCTTTGTCGACCGGCGGCGGCGGATTCTGAATCGTAACCTGCGTCGAAGCCTGCGAGTTCAATCCACGCGAGTCCGTGCAGTTGGCCGTAATCGTGACCGAACCTGGTGGGACTCCAGAGGTATTGAGGGTTGCAGAATTCCCACTGCCCGAAAGCGTCCCGAGAGTGGAAGTCCAGTTGGCAACTGTTACCGGTACACCGTCGGGACTGGTGCAATTGGCGGAAACGTTCACCGCTCCGCCAGGCGTCAATTCCGTCGGATTCGCGGAGAGGCTCATTGTCGGCGGATTCTTCGGGGGAAGCGGTTTGATGGTGTAGTTTGCCGAACAACTAGCCTCGGTCCCCTTCTTAGCCCTGGGATCGGTTACGTGCGCCGTGACCGTATAAGCGCCGGGCGGGACATCGTTGGTGTCGATACTGGCCGTCGTATCCTTTCCGGTTACCTTGCCGCCATTGCCGCTCCAGCTATAAGTCACGGTGTGCTTGGGATTGAAATTGCTCGCCGTCGCGGTGGCCGTAATCGGTTCGCCAACCATGACCTCGGTCGGTTGGACCGAGCACGCAGCGATGGGGGCGGGAGCCTCAGCTCCGCCCAAAGTGAAAACGACACCTGTCCGCAGTCGCACACCCTCCATCGCCGGACGTCTTAAGTTCGGAAAATCTGGCCCTGCTAACTCGGGAAAGTGATGGTGCGCCCACATGTAGTCTGCCTGGAAGAGACGAATCGCGAACACCTTGGTAAATGCAATATCCATACCGCCGCCGAGAAGGACACCCACGCCGT
>WNGO01011989.1_pt1 | contig 11159 bp, 9 predicted proteins | sample 5400511 | NCBI WGS metagenome assembly WNGO01 (sample SAMN13153380, study PRJNA577476) | soil metagenome | isolation source: 20 cm soil or saprolite under Garry oak tree replicate 2 | place: USA:California | collected 2016-06-15
AAAGCGAAACAAACTCGATCCCGAGTGAACGGAAATTCTCCAAGGCCCTCAAGAGATGTGAAACCGAGCGCGCAAACCGGTCAAAACGCCAAACAACAACCACGTCGAAATACCGGCGATGCGCGTCAGCTAAGAGCTTGTCCAGCTGGGGCCGCTTTTCTTTCGTACCAGAGATTCCGACATCCACGTATTCCTGGATGATTTCCCACCCGCGCCGCTGGCAGTATTCCCGCAGCTCGCGTAGTTGCATTTCAGGATCTTGGCCGTTGTTAGTGCTTACCCTTGCATAAATGGCTGTTCTCATCTGAACCTTCCTAAAGCCCTTTTGCCCATTCCGAACTGGCTACCGGGGCCTTTTAATGCCCCCGCAGTGGCCCTACGGGGCTGCAGGGGTGGCTTTGGGGCCTGGCAAGCTACCTTTTACCCACTAGCCCGTGCGGGGCACTCAAAACAAGACCTCTATAAGTTATTATACCTAGACTTTACTATATGTAAAGTATATTTTATATATGCTAGGTTATTGACACAATCAGTCTTTTGGTTTATGGTGCCAACATGATCGTCTGCACACTAAAGAGAGTTCTCAGACATAAGGGATGGTCGCGCTACGAACTTCAAAAGAGGTCGGGCATCACCTACCCAACTCTTCACGCGCTCTTTCACCGACGCAGCAAAGGCTACAGCGCCGAAGTTTTGAATAAGCTTTGTTATGCACTGAATTGCACGCCAGGAGATTTGCTGAAGTGGCGGCCCGACCGATTTCCGAGGACCAAGCGGAAGTCGAAATGAGGATTCATTAAATGTCGAGAATGGAGCAATCCACCATAGTTCGACTTAAGGCCGAAAGTAAAAGACACTCGTACTGAATCATTTCTAGGAAAAAAACATGCGCAGATAATGGCTTTCCAAGTTAAAGCGGTGGGGCCCTCATTTTCACAAGAAAACCGGCTGAACGATTCTAGTCAGTCTGTAAACTATCCGGCTTTCTTGAAATAACCGCAGCTTATCTACACGCCTGAAACCTGCTTGGGATGACTTCGCCGGGTTGTAAATCGTCGTAGAGTGAAGCCAAATACCGAGATTTTTCTTTTCAGTGGGACAGAAATCAATGCGCAGGCCCATATCAGGCAGTCTCTCTTTGTTATCCGAGTTCTCTCGCTAACCTTCGACTCCTAAAACTCACTCTAGCTGATCTCCATTAGTAAATAAAAATGAGGGTACAGAGGGCGAGGTTGTGTGGTGACCCTCAACCCGTCAGGTCCTGCACAGGGACTCCTTTGGCGGCCATCCAACCTCGTCCCTCCTCAAGACGCCAAAGGAGAAAGTATGAAGAACAAAAAAAAGGTTCTACGCTTCGCACGGATTTACACACGCAGGGGATGGCGAGTTATTCCAATTCCAAGGCGTGAAAAGGCACCCCATCTAACAAATTGGCAGGACTTGCGTCTTAAAGAGTCCGATTTGCCAGAGTACTTCCGGAAGGACAATAACATTGGAATCCTCCTGGGTAAGGCAAGCAATGGACTAGTTGATGTGGATCTAGATTGCGATGAGGCAATTTTGCTTGCACCGAGCTTCTTGCCGCGCACAAATCGGATTCATGGAAGGAGGTCAAAACCATCCTCGCATTACTGGTATTACGTAACTTCATCGCTCAAACCTGAAAAATTTCCTGACATAGACGGCAAGTGTCTACTCGAACTGCGGTCTACGGGACAGCAAACGGTAGCCCCACCTTCGTTGCATCCGGGGGGTGAGCGCATACGCTGGGCATCTCGAGGGAAGGTCACGCGAGTGGAGGCAGAAGAATTGCTGTCCGCGACGCACAGATTGGCAGCAGCTTGCTTATTGGCAAGGCATTGGCCCGAAACCGGAAGCAGGAACACTGCAAGCCTGGCGTTAGCTGGCTGTTTATTGCGCGCAGATCGGGAAAGAGTTGAGGCGGAAGAATTTGTCTCTCTGGTTGCAAGGGCAGCAAATGATGAAGAATGGAAAAAACGCAGAACCGTTATACGTTCAACTTTGAAAAAACTTAGGAAGGATGGCCACGCGACGGGGAAGCCCAGCCTGAACAAGTTAATGGATGAAAGAGTTGTCCAACGTGCTCTGGAATGGTTGGGGGTTGGGACTAATCCTGTCATAAACCACCCGCACCGTGCTAGAAACGGCTGGCCGAAGAAGCTTGCTGAAACCGCCTTCTATGGGTTGGCGGGAGACTTCGTGCGATTAATCGAGCCAGAAACAGAAGCGGACCCAGCCGCGTTGCTAGTGCAATTCTTGGTTGCATTCGGAAATGCTATAGGTCCACAACCATGTTTCGACATTGAGGGAGTCTGGCAAAAAACGAATCTCTTCTGCTTGGTCGTAGGACGCTCTGCGAAGGCAAGGAAAGGAACCGCATGGGCACACGTCAAAAGAATATTGGAGGACGTCGATCGCAAGTGGACACAGAAGTGCCACGCCTCGAATCTGAGTTCAGGAGAGGGCGTCATCTGGGCCGTTCGTAGCCCTAATTCCAAGAAAGATAGAGGTGAGGAACGTGAAAGAGGAAATGTCGAAAAAGTCGTGATTGATAAGCGATTGATGGTCATCCAGTCCGAGTTCGCCAGTGCGCTCCGAATCCAACGCCGGGAAGGAAATGTTCTTTCTGCAATCCTTCGGCAGGCTTGGGATTCGGGGAAGTTGCGCGTACTCACCAAGAATTCCCCTGTCGAAACAACAGGAGCACATGTCTCGGTTATCGGTCACATCACGTTGCACGAATTACGTCGGGAGCTGAGCGAAACCGACGAAGCAAATGGATATGCAAATAGATTCCTACTTGTCTGTGCCGAACGAACAAAGCTCTTACCTCTCGGTGGACGGATAGACAAACAGGTGCTCCGACCGCTGGTCAGACGATTGATAGAGGTGAAATTTCATTCACGCAAGGTGGGGCGATTGGAGTTCAGTCCAAAGGCTCGAAAATTGTGGTGCCAACGTTATCCCAGGCTCACAGCAGAAGTGCCGGGCATGTTGGGCGCAATCACTGCGCGAGCAGAAGCGCAGGTCCTTCGGCTAGCGATAATCTATGCTCTGCTGGGCCGGTCAGATACCATCAAGACGCAGCACTTGCGTGCGGCTCTCGCTGTCTGGCGATATTGCGCACACTCCGCGCGGTACATCTTCGGGGGTGCGATGGGGGACAGAATTGCCGATAGGATTCTGCAAGCCTTACGAGCGAGGAAAGAAGGCATGTCTCGGACAGACATCCGTAATCTCTTTAAGCGCAACCTCGACGCGGAGAGGATAAGTCGCGCATTGGACTTCCTCGCTCAATACTCCCTTGCTGCATGTTTGATCGAAGAAACGGAGGGAAGGCCCATTGAAAGATGGTCAGCCCTCTGAGTAACAAACGCTATAAACGCCTTAAGGGTTACGTTCTGCCTCCTTAAGGCGTTTATGGCGTGCTCTCGACCTGCGTGGCCCTAGTAGACGCTTAACAGCCTCTGGGATGCCCCCGAGAACCCTGCCGCGAATCAAACATCCCTTCACAACACAAAGTACTCTGCCCTGCAGTTTTCGAACAAAAAGCGTTCCATTTAAGTAGGAGCGCATTTTGCCACGAAATTTGCATAACCCCGGCGTGCAGCACGGGACAGTAGAACAGATTTCAAGTTCTGCTTCTCCGGCGCAGGCCGAGAGTGTGTTTGCGGAGCGCCACTACACCGTCGCAGAGATTGCTGGGATGTGGAACCTGAGCAAAGACGCCGTGCGCAGGATGTTTCAGAACGAGCCTGGAGTTCTCGTTCTGGGGAGCCGTTCGAGAGGCCGCAAACGACGCTATGCGACGCTTCGTGTCCCCCTCTCAGTGCTCGAACGGGTACACCGGCAATATTCACTTTACCGTCAATAGATAATGAAATAGTATACATCATTATGCTCCACCTTTACCGCAGGCACAAAAAGCATTGCCCCCACCGGCCCAAGGGTCGGGAGCATCTCCGTTGTCCGTGCCCCCTGTGGGTTGATGGCCGCATGAATGCGGAAAGAATCCATAAGGCCCTGGGGACCACAGATTGGCAGAAGGCCCAACAAATTGTTCGCGAGATGGAAACGGGCGCTATGGAGTTGAACGGCGGCGTTCTTCCTTCACGCGAGACGGTAAAAGGACCGATCACGATCGAGAAGGCGAAAGAATTATTTTTCGTGAATCTGGACGTTCGGAATCTCGCGAGCGAGACGAAGCGAAAACACGAAACACTATGGAGTCAATGCCAAGCATTCGCGAAGGAAGCGCGTCTCGATTTCGTGCGCGACCTGGACGCGACGGCGATCGACGAGTTTGTGGAGACGTGGGAGGACGAAGCGTTGTCTCGCGGGAAAAAGTTGGAGCGGTTCAGGCAGTTTTTCAAGTTCGCGGTATCCCGGAAGTGGATCGAGGAAGACCCGACGGCGGGGATGAGAGGTCCGAAAGTGAAAGAAAAACAGACGCCTCCGTTCACGCCTAACGAAATGGCGAAAATCCTGGCGGAAGTGGAACGGCGAATCCACGCGGCGCGGTACCTAGGTCAGAAAGCGAACGCGATTCGCGCGAAGGCGTTGATCCTCTTTCTCCGTTTCTCCGGGTTGCGGATCGGCGACGCGGTCGGGTACCAGATTGAATGGGTAAAAGACGGACGCGTCCGTCTCTTCACGCGGAAAAATAATCGGCACGTTGACGTGGAACTTCCTGGACAGGTGATAGCGGCGTTAGCGGCGGTCCCGGCGGAAAGTCATCTGTATTGGTTCTGGACGGGAAAGTCGAAGATCGAGTCGGCGACGACGAAATGGCAGAATCAACTCCTGCTTATTTTCAAGGCGGCAGGGATTCAGGGCGGGCATCCTCACAGGTTCCGGGATACGTTCGCGGTCGGGATGCTCGAGAATGGGAAGACACTCCAGGAAGTCGCGGACGCGTTGGGGAATACGCTCGAAGTGACGGAGCGTCACTACAACCCTTGGAGCAAGACGCGGCAAAAGAAACTGGACGAAGCGGTCCGGGCGTCGTGGAAGAATGATCCGCTGCTAAAAATACTGGACGATCGGGAAAAACTGTCGAAGGCCAAGGCCCCCGCGCGGGTGATGTGATGGCGCTGGGGATCCCTATTGAACGAGTCTCGATCCTTCTCGGACACCAGAGCGTCAGGGTTACAGAGAGGCACTACAACCCTTGGGTGCGGTCACGACAGGAGCAGTTGGAGGGAGATTTAGAGCGTGCTTGGGGCCGCAGCCAACTCGCTTCTTACAACCTGTACTTTAACAGTACTAGAAGTCGGCTTTCAAACCACCAGCCTGCGCGACCGCTACAGCGGCCTTAGCTTCGTCAAGCGACCAGTGTTCAACTGTGTCTTGATCAAACTCGCCGACCAGTTTGTCACCGTTGTAAGCCAGCAGCCTTCCTCGTTCCTTCTTAACCTCAGTAGCCGGAATCTTTCGTAGCTCGTCTTCGTACTTCACTTTCAGGTTTAGGTAGGTGGCCATCGCCAGATCCTCCTGGGCACCCATCTTTTGCCGCCTTGAGAAATCGCTAAGTTGTCACTTAGGGCCTGCGGCCCGCGAAGGTGTCGTCAGGACCCAAATCTTATCGGCGGCGAAATGACTCAATTGTGGTCGAACCGGTCAATGGCTTAATCAGAGCCTCCATATCATTTTGCGCGGGAGCAGGTCCAACGGATGTGTAATGGTTTACAGCTGGCGGAAATTGAGACCGGTGCTGGGCTAAAGCGGAATAGTAGGTTTCGGGAACTCTATACGCTGGCCCCGCCTGTGGATATTCGAGTGGCCACATAGCACCGCCGACAGAATCGGCAGCGATCAGCGCAGCAGTCCGATGGTCTCGATAATGGTAGCGAAAGTAGGTAGCACCTGGGTCTAATGCGAAAACCACATCAGGACGGCGCGCCCGTATGAGTTTGATCAGCTGAATTTGAATCTCGCGGCGCGGAGCAAAATCCAGTTCGGCATCGGGGTAGCCCATCCAAATTATTTCAGCATCTGGCAAGCCGAGTGTCCTGTACGCGGCCCCTGTTTCTTCCATTCGGATCTTCTTAACCTTCTCAGCCGTCGTGCTCGGATCAAAGCTGCCGTTCTCTCCCGCGGTAAGAAATACAGCGATTACCCGATTGTGATGGCCGCTGAGGATTGCCAGCGCTCCTCCGCATCCGATGATGTCGTCGTCTGGATGAGGGGCGATGATGAGTATTGTCTTGCCACTCATCTCGGCGAAAGGGTTCTCTGGACTTTGGCTTCTAGCCACATTCTGTGCCTCAGTAACAGATGAGAGAAGCAGCATCACGAGGAGCACTGCGAATTTACGGGCGGTTTCGGTCACGTATCAGCTCCTTGCTTCCCCTGATTATGCCCCAAAGTTCACATTTCGGCTCGCGGGAGACTCCAGACCGCTCAAGCACCAAGCCTCGCCCTTCAACTCAGTCGTGGACGCCCTGTCAGATTAGAGTTCCTGGCGTGCAGAAAAGTTTGCCTTTCGGCAGGACGTTTCAAAATGCCGACCGCGCCGCTAGTGCCCCGAATGGCCGCGTGTGTCCTAACAAGTAGATGGTTCCTTGCTCAGACACGACCAGGCCAAAAGTACTACGGTGCGCCAAACAAGCCTCTTGTCCTGCTCTCGAAGAATTGGTGACGATCGGGATCAGGAGGCAACACCCGATGAAAGCTACAGAGAAGAAACCCGCTTACGGCGACTACACGCCATCAGCACAGAAGCAAGCCCACATTGACGAACTGATTCGCAAGGCCATCGGCAAGGGAGCCGCGGTTGAAGTAACCGAAAAACATTACAATCCTTGGGTGCGGTCTCGTCAGAAACAATTAGAGGAGGATCTTGAGAGAGCTTGGAGCCGAGATCCTCTCGTGCTTGTCGAAGCAAAAGTTACGCGGCGGCTACGTGGCGAACGAGAGCGCGTCAACTGACTCAAAACAAAGGAGAAAAAATGGTGCCCGGGGTGGGAGTCGAACCCACATGAGGAAAAATCCCCGGAGGATTTTAAGTCCTCAGCGTCTGCCATTCCGCCACCCGGGCAGGGCAGATAAGAAAACGTAACATGCGTGGGGACTGGGCTCAATTCAAATCGCAGATCGGCGTCTGGAGCTGGTTGTTAGTTTTGGGTTTTTCGTAAGCGATAGAAGCTCTTGCCTGTTTTGTATTTCCCCCATTGTATTTCAGACTTACTGTTTACGCTTGCCGGTGTGGTGTCCCGGAAATAATCGCAAATAGTTCGAGTGCTCTTTGGGGCGGCGGAGAAATGCTGAACACAGAGTTCACAGAGAGCACAGAGGACACGGAGTGTAAAGAAACGGCGGAAACCATTTCAGGGTATTTACGGGCCGGGAAACTAGACGGACGGTGCGTGGCTCCGAAACAGTTTCCAGGGTCGTGTTCAGGCGAGCGGGTTTTTTCGTTTTGGCGTAAAATCTCTTGACCCGATCCGTAACGAGGTGCATCTAAAATTTGACGTTGAGCTGCGGGTGTCCTCCTGCCCGCGACAGGAGCTAATGTGAGTCAGCCGAAGAGCCAGCTGGACCTTGACCTGCTAAGCATCAATACCATCCGAACCCTGGCGATCGACGCGGTCCAGCAAGCGAATTCAGGGCACCCTGGCGCCCCGATGGGTCTTGCGCCGGTGGTCTACTCTCTGTGGCAGCGCTTCCTCCGCTACGACCCTAGGGATCCCACATGGCCAAATCGTGACCGTTTTGTTCTGTCCGCGGGTCACGCCTCGATGCTTCTTTATGCCACGCTCCACTTGACCGGGGTGCGCGCGGTCAATACGCAAGGAAAAGTTACAAACGATGCTGCTGTGTCAATGGAGGAGATCAAACGCTTCCGGCAAATCGACAGCAAGACCCCTGGACATCCTGAGTCGCACATAACTTCCGGAGTGGAAACGACAACCGGGCCGTTGGGGCAGGGGGCGGGAAATAGCGTGGGGATGGCCATTGCCGGTAAATGGCTGGCGGAAAATTTCAATCGCCCCAGTTTTGAAATTTTCAACTTCAACACCTACGCGATCTGCGGAGATGGCGACCTCATGGAAGGAGTAGCGTCGGAGGCCGCTTCCCTCGCGGGACATCTGAGGCTGTCAAATCTCTGCTGGATCTACGACAACAACCACGTAACGCTGGACGGCCCCGCCGAGTGGTCCTTCAGCGAGGACGTGATGACGCGTTTTGCGGGCTATGGCTGGAACGTCACGCACGTCACGGACGCGAACGATTTGGACATGCTGGCGCGCGGCTACGAAAATTTTCTCCAGGCGAAAGACCGGCCGACGCTCATCGTGGTGGACAGCCACATTGGGTACGGATCGCCGCACAAGCAGGATTCCTACGAAGCGCATGGCGAGCCGCTGGGCGAGGCGGAAGTCAAACTCGTGAAGGAAAACTACGGGTGGCCAGAAGATGCGAAGTTTCTGGTCCCCGACGGAGTCTACGACCGGTTCAAGAACGGCGTGGGGAAGCGCGGAGCCGAGGCCCGCGCGGCGTGGAAGGCGAAATTCGAGGAGTACAAGAAACAGTTTCCGCAGCTCGCAGATCAGTTGAACAGAATGCAGAGCGGCCAATTGCCTGACGGATGGGACAAAGACTTGCCGAGCTTTCCCGCCGATCCGAAGGGCATGGCAACGCGCGAGTCCTCAGGAACAACTCTGAACGCCCTGGCGAAGAATATCCCGTGGCTGATTGGCGGATCGGCAGACCTGGCCAAATCCAACAAGACGAACCTGACCTTCGATGGAGCGGGAGATTTCTACCCGAATCAATATCGCGGGCGCAACATCCACTTCGGCGTGCGGGAACATGCCATGGGTGCGATCGTGAACGGCATGACTTTGACGAAACTCCGGGCGTTCAGCGCAACGTTCTTTAATTTCAGCGACTACATGCGCCCGAGCATGCGCCTCGGCGCGCTGATGGAAATCCCCGCGATTTACATTTTTACGCACGACTCGATCGGCGTGGGAGAAGACGGGCCGACGCACCAGCCCATCGAGCAACTGGCGTCCTTGCGCGCGATGCCGAACATGCTGGTTCTGCGGCCGGGCGATGCCAATGAAGTGGTGGAAGCCTACAAAATCATCCTGCAACGTACCCATGGGCCCTCGACCCTCGTGCTGACGCGCCAGGCCCTGCCCACGTTCGATCGTACGAAATATGCGCCCGCCGCAGGCGTTGCGAAGGGCGCTTACGTTTTTGCAGATGCTCCGGGCGGGAAACCCGATGTGATCCTCATGGGCAGCGGCAGCGAAGTATCTCTTTGCGTGGAAGCCGGCGAAAAATTGAATGCGGCTGGCATCAAGGCGCGAGTCGTCAGCATGCCGTCATGGGAACTCTTCGAACGCCAGGACGCCGCCTATAAGGAGAGTGTTCTCCCGGCGAGTGTGAGCGCGCGGGTTTCCGTGGAGATGGCTTCCACGTTTGGATGGGAGCGCTACGTTGGCTTCAAGGGCAAAATCATCGGGATGCGCAGTTTCGGCGCATCGGCGCCGCTGAAGGACCTGTTGAAGAAATTCGGGATGGAAGCGGACAAGGTCGTGGCGGCGGCGAGGGAAGTCCTCGGAAAGTGAAACGGCAATGAAGATCGTGATTGGCTCGGACCACGCCGGGTTTCAAATGAAGGCAGCCATGGGCGATTTACTGCGCTCGCTGGGACACGATGTGCTGGATGTCGGTGCGTTCAATGAAAACCCTTCGGACTATCCGGACTTTGCCGAAGCCGTTGGCCGGGCGGTGCTGGACCGCAAGGCCGACCGAGGTGTGCTCATCTGCGGCAGCGGCGTTGGAGCGAGCGTGGCAGCAAATAAGTTGCCGGGGATCCGGGCGGCGGTGTGCCACGATTCCTATTCCGCGCATCAGGGCGTAGAGCACGACGATATGAACGTGCTTGTGCTCGGTTCGCGCATCATCGGCTCGAAGCTCGCAGAGGACTTGGTGAAGGCGTTCCTGGCCGCAAAATTTACGAACGAAGAACGGCACGTGCGGCGAGTTGGAAAAGTGAAAGCACTGGAAGCAAAGTCTGCGGCAGGCTTGAAACAGTAAGAAAACGAGTGGTATTCGAAGCGAGAAGCGCGCCCAGGGCGCTGAGGCGTACAATAGGGTTTCGAAGCTTATTCAATGTGAAGGAGAACGAGTATGACGACTACGACGACGATCCCAAGCATAGGCACCGGCCAGGGAGCGAACCCACTGAAGGGGCTGCTCGCCTACGGACAATCCCCCTGGATGGATTACATTCGCAGAGACCTGCTCACCAGCGGACAGTTGAAAAAGTATATTGAAAACGACGGCCTGCGGGGCATGACCTCGAATCCGGCGATCTTTGAAAAAGCCATCACGGGAAGCAATCTCTATACCGACATCCTGACCTCACCCGACGCAAAGAAGCTCGATGCCAATGGCCTGTTCGAGAAAGTCGCGATTCGCGACGTGCAGGACGCTTGCGACATATTCAAGCCGGTGTATGCGGAAACGAAGCGGCGCGACGGTTACGTGAGCCTGGAAGTCTCACCGTTTCTTGGCTTCGACACGAAAGCCTCGCTCGCGGAAGCCCGCCGCCTGTGGAAGGCCGTGGATCGCCCCAACGTGATGATCAAGATTCCCGGCACGCCCGAAGGCCTCCCCGCCATACGCCAGGCGCTCGAAGAAGGTATCAACATCAATATCACACTCCTGTTCGCACAGTCCGCCTACGAGAAAGTCGCCGAAGCGTTCCTATCCGCCCTCGAAGCACGCGCCGCAAAGGGCCTAGACATCAGCCAGATCGCCAGCGTCGCCAGCTTTTTCGTCAGCCGCATCGATACCCTAATTGATAGCAAGATCGATGAGAAACTCAAGACTGCGACGGACGCCGGCCAGAAAGCTCTGTTCGAAAGCCTCCCCGGCAAGGTGGCGATTGCCAATGCCCGGCTCACTTATAAGAAGTATCAGGAACTTTTCGGTGGCCAGCGTTGGAAGGCGCTCGCGGCCAAAGGTGCGCAGACTCAGCGCCTCCTCTGGGCCAGCACCAGCACCAAGAATCCAAAGTATCGCGATGTGATGTACGTCGAAGAATTGATCGGCGCAGACACTGTGGACACGATTCCTCCGGCGACCTTTGATGCCTTCCGCGATCACGGCAAGCTGCG
>WNGO01002782.1_pt1 | contig 11158 bp, 8 predicted proteins | sample 5400511 | NCBI WGS metagenome assembly WNGO01 (sample SAMN13153380, study PRJNA577476) | soil metagenome | isolation source: 20 cm soil or saprolite under Garry oak tree replicate 2 | place: USA:California | collected 2016-06-15
CGGTGAGCGAACGCGGCACGCGGCCAGCCACGTGGTACCGGTGGCAGGACCTCCCGCGGGAGGAATTGCACGACCGGTTGTCACGCCGTCTCATCACCGGCGACCGCGTCATGCTGGCGCACGTGTACCTGAAGAAGGGGTGTGTCGTCCCGAAGCACTCGCACGAGAACGAGCAGTTCACCTACATCCTGGAGGGGGCGCTGCGGTTCCTGGTGGGCGAGGACGGCGCCGAGGAGATCGTGGTGCGCGCGGGGAGGTGCTGCACCTGCCCGCGAACCTGCCGCACGAGGCGCACGCGCTGGAGGATACGCTCGACGTGGACATCTTCCATCCGCCGCGCGAGGATTGGCTCAACAAGACCGACGCGTATTTGCGAAAGTAGTCCTCACCCCCTGTCCCCCTCTCCCTTCGGGAGAGGGGGTACGAAACTTCGCCTCCGAGTTCCCCCTCTCCGCATGGCGGAGAGGGGGTCAAGGGGGTGAGGACCGCGCGTGCCCGAGTGCCCGGAGGAACTCCCGGTCCCACGCCGCCGCAATGCCCTCGCGTGGCGAGTAGGGGCCAGGCAGGTAAGCCCGCGAGGCGATCCCCGCGTGGCTCTGCTCGCAGATGTGCCAATCCTGCCGGTTGGTCTCGTCCCAGAAGCGCACGGCGTCCTCGGGATCGAAGCCCGGCTGCCCGAAGGCGTCGCGGGGGAACAGCCACTCGCAGGTGATGCTGGTGCGGTCGGGCGCCTGGGGCCAGAGCGTGTGGAACATCACGTAGTCCGGGTGCAGCGACAAGAGCAGGTTCGGAAAAATCGTGTAGAAGTAGACCCGATTCTGGTCTTCCGCCGGCAGGTTTCCCACCATGGGGCCGCACGCGCGGCCGCTCATGGTCAGGCTGCCGCCCGGCGCGGTGATCACCATGTAGCCGCCCAGATAGGGTCCGTCGAACAGATCGTTCTCCCCGCTCGTGTACGGCGTCAGCTTGGCGAGTCCCGGGTGGATGATGGGGCAGTGCAGGCATTCGGAATAGTTCTGAAACACGAGCTTCCAGTTGGCGTGCACATCGTAGTCGATGCGACCGCCCGAGCGCAGGCTGGGGATGTTGAAGCGGCTGAACCGGCCCGCGAGCGGGGCGAAGGCGCGCGCGAACGGCTCCGGCGCTTCGGCCAGGTTGACGAAGAGGAACCCTTCCCACTCGGCGAGCGCGACCTGGTGGAGCGGGTAATCACGCTTATCGAACCCCGCGACCTCGTTCATGTGCGGCGCGCCGATGAGCGTGCCATCGAGTGTGTAGGTCCACGCGTGGTAGGGGCACTGGATCGTTTCGGAGAGGCGTCCGCGCTCCGTCTCGCACAGCCGGGTGCCCCGGTGGCGGCACACATTATAGAAGGCGCGCACCGCGCCGTCATGTCCGCGCACGACGATCACGCTCTCGCCGCCGACGACGCGGACCGCGTAGTCCCCGGGCTGAGCGAGATCCGCTGCCCGGCCCACGCAAATCCAGCGCCGGGAGAAGATCAGCTCGCGCTCTTCGGCCCAGATCTCGGGCGCGTTGTAGTAGCGCCCGGGCAGCGTCCGCTGACCCTGTTGATACGCCTGGGTGGCTTTGACGAACGTGGTCATCGTGTCTAAGGGTACGGAGCGCCGCGCCCGAACGCCACTCCCCGGCGCTCCGGGCCCGCCCGCGCCACGACCGCACCCACGATGAAGACCGTCGCCGCCGAGAGCGCCATGGCCTGCGCGTAGCTCGTGTGCGCCGCGAACAGCGCCTGGACGTGCGGGATCTTGCTCGCGATCGCCACGCCACACTGGTACGCGAAGCCGGGGAGGAAGCCGCGCACCGCGTCGGGTGACAGCTCGTTGATGTGCGCCGGGATGACACCCCAGGCGCCTTGGACGAAGAACTGCATCACGAACGCGCCCACCACGAGCAGCGGCACAGCCGGCGCGAACGCCCAGATGGGGATGGCGAGCACCGCGCCCGCCAACGCGAGCCCGATGGTGCGCCGCCGGCCCAGCCGGTCGGAGTAGAGGCCGCAGATCACCCCGCCGGCGAGCGCCCCCACCTGGGAGAACGCGGTGAGCGCCGCGCGCGCGGTGGGCCCGAAGCCCCAGTCCCGCTCCAGAAACGTGGGGTACATGTCCTGGGTGCCGTGGGACACCATGTTCATCATCGCCATCAGGCCGGTGAGGTAGAGGAACAGCTTCCAGTTGGATGCGATCGCCCGGCCCAGCCCGCTCCAGCTCTCGTGGCGCGTCTCGCGCCACACGTCCGACTCCTTCACGCGCGCCCGCACGAACAGCGCGAGCAGCGCCGGCAGTCCGCCGATGAAGAACAGCGGCCGCCACCCCCAATGGGGGAACACGAACAGGTAGCACAGCGCGGCGAGCAGGTATCCCAGCGCGTACCCCTGCTGCAGCAGTCCCGAGGTGATTCCGCGCAAGCGCGGCGGGACCTTCTCGAGCACGAGCGACGCGCCCACCCCCCACTCGGCTCCCATCCCGATCCCGAACAGGGCCCGTAGCACGAGGAAGGTGGTGTAGTTCGGCGCGAAGCCGGTGAGCACCTCGATCATCGAGTAGAACACCAGGTCGATCATCAGGGGCAGCTTGCGGCCGTAGCGGTCCGCGAGCAGGCCGAAGATGAACGCACCCACCGGCCGGAACGCGAGCGTGACGGTGAGCGAGAGGGCGATCGCGGCGTCCGGCTTTCCGAATTCCTTGGAGATCGCCGTCAGCGTCATGACGACCAGGAAAAAGTCGAACGCATCGAGCGTCCAGCCGAGGAAGCCGGCGACGACGGTGGCGCGTTGATCGCTTGCCGCTGGGCCGGTCGAGGTCATTGGTGTCCCGGTCGGGGTAGCTCTAGATTACACCCGTTCTCGAGATCCCACGACCCGGAGGATTCGCGTGCGCGCAGCTGGCGTTGCTCTCGTCTCGATGCTGGTGGCGGTCGCCGCGCCGCGTCTCGCGGCCCAGGGCGGCGCGGCGCGCCCCGCGATCGTGGTGGTCAACCTGCGGTTCGACGGCGAGCACGCCAACGTGCTCGGGCCGGGCGACACGGCGGTCGTGGCCGCGGCGACGAGCAAGCTGCTCGCGACGCTGCGTGCGTCCGACCTGGTCACGCTGGTCGATTCGACCGCCGTCGCGGCCGCCGTGGCGGGCGCTGAGGCCGGCGGCAACCCCTGCGGCAACGACTGCGCCGTGGCCGTCGCGCGGCAGCTCGGCGCCCGCTGGGTCGCGAAGGGGACCATCTCGAACCTGTCGAACCTCGTGTGGCTGCTCACGGCCGAGTTGTTCGACGCCACGACCGGGAAGCCGGTGCTCGCCGACAGCTATGAGATCAAGGGAGACGCGAGTCGCATGGCGCCGGCCGGGGCGCACGTGTTCGCGCAGCGCGTGGAGAAGACGATCGGCGGTGCGCGATGATCCGGCGCGCGTGCGTGATCCTGGTCGCGGGTCTCCTCGCCGGACGCGACCTCGCCGCCCAGGCGGACTCGGGGGCCGCGCGCCCCAGCGTGCTGGTGCGCGCCGGGCGGCTCATCGCCGTACGCGCGGGCTCGGTCCTCCAGAACCAGGCGATCCTGATCGAGGGCGACCGCATCAAGGAGGTCGGCCCCGCCGACGCCGTCGCCGGCCATGCTCCGCGCGATGCGCGCGTGATCGACCTGCGCAACGCCACCGTGCTGCCGGGGTTGATCGACTGCCATACCCACATCACGTCCGATCCCGGCGATTACTACAAGCAGCTGTTTCGCATGAGCCCGATCGATGAGGCCGTCCGCGCGCACCTGTACGCGAAGCGGACGCTCGACGCGGGGTTCACGACCGTCCGCAACGTCGGGGCCGGTGAGTTCATCGACGTGGCGCTGCGCAACGCGATCAACGAAGGCGCGATCCCGGGGCCGCGCATGTTGGTGTCGACCATGCCGCTCTCCGCCACCGGCGGGCACGGCGACGTGAACGGCATGTCCCCCTACCTCCGGTTCGATGGCTTCTCCGGGATCGCCAACGGCGTGGACCAGATTCGCGAGAAGATCCGGTTCGAGGTGAAGTACGGCGCCGATCTCATCAAGGTGCTCGCCAGCGCCGGTGTCCTGTCCGAGGAGGAATCGGTCGGCGCTCCGCAGTACACGCAGGAGGAGCTCAACGCGGTGGTCGAGGAGGCGGCGATGTGGGGGCGGAAGGTGGCCGCGCACGCGCACGGCGCGGAGGCGATCAAGCGCGCGGTGCGCGCCGGCGTCGCGTCCGTCGAGCACGGCAGCCTCATCGACGACGAGGGCATCCGGCTCATGAAGGAGCGCGGCACCTACCTCGTCGCCGACATCTACAATGATGACTATATCATCGCCGAGTATACGCGACTCGGGTTCCCCCAGAAGATCATCGAGAAGGAGCGCCTGGTGGGGCGCCAGCAGCGCGAGAACTTCAAGAAGGCGGTGCAGGCGGGCGTGAAGATCGCGTTCGGCACGGATGCGGGCGTGTATCCCCACGGTTGGAATGCCAAGCAGTTCGCGCACATGGTGCGCTGGGGGACGACACCGCTCCAAGCGATCCAGGCGGCTACCGTCAACGCCGCCGACCTGCTCGGTTGGGCGGACCGCGTGGGCGCGCTCGAACCGGGGAAGTTCGCCGACGTGATCGCCGTCATGGGCGACCCGCTGCAGGACGTGACGGTGCTCGAGCATGTGGGATTCGTGATGAAGGGCGGGCAGGTAGTGAAGGACAGTTTGACGGGGGGAGCAAGAGCGGCACGCTGAAGTCGTCCGAACCAGGGGGATTCCATGCACAAAGTTCTTGGCTGTTCGTTCGTGGTGCTCGCGGCCACGGTGGTCGCCTGGCCTGCGCGCGCTCAGGAAACCGCCTCCGACACCCTGCTCACGGTAAACCACTACCTCGACTGGGAGCAGGTCGCCGATCCGCAGCTCTCCCCCGACGGGTCGCAGATCGTGTACACGCGCCGCTGGGTGAACAAAATCGACGACAAGTGGGAGTCGGCGCTGTGGATCATGAACGCCGACGGCACGCACCACCGCTTCCTCGTGAAGGGGAGCGACGCGCGCTGGTCGTCCGACGGCACGCGCATCCTCTACCTGGCCGAGGGTGAGCCCAAGGGAACGCAGCTGTTCGTGCGCTGGATGGACGCCGAAGGCGCGTCCTCCCAGATCACGCGCGTCACCGAAAAGCCCAGCGATCCGAAATGGGCTCCCGACGGCAAGGCGATCGCGTTCGTGATGCTGGTGCCCGATTCGACGGCGTGGAGTATCTCTTTGCCCAAGCCGCCCGAGGGAGCGAAGTGGACGCCCGCCCCGCGTGTGGTGGACGACCTGCATTACCGCCAGGACCGGGTCGGCTATATGACGCAGGGCTACACCCACCTCTTCCTGGTGCCGGCCGACGGAGGGACCGCACGGGCGCTCACCAATGGGCACTGGAACGTGGGGGCGCGCTTCGACGGTCTGGTGTTGGGCGCGGGCTACGACTGGACGCCGGACGGGCGCACCATCGTGTTCGACGGCCTGCGCGACACGACCTGGGACCGTCAGTATCAGGTGTCGCGCATCTACGGGCTCGACGTGGCGAGCGGGACGATCCGGGCGCTCGTATCGCGGCCCGGCTTCTGGGCGAACCCGGCGGTGTCGCCCGACGGCAAGAGTGTCGCGTTCACGGGCTACGACTCGACGGGGCAGACCCACCGCACGGCCGACCTGTACGTCGTGGGGATCGACGGCGCGGGGACGCGCGACTTGTCCAAGAGCCTCGACCGCGATCCGGACAACGTGCGCTGGGGGCCGGACGGCAAAGGCGTCTACTTCACGGCCCCGGACCGCGGGTCGATCAACGTCCGGTACGCCGACCTCTCGGGCGGCGTGCGGGACGTCACACAGGGGGCGCAGGTAGTCTCGCTCACGTCGCTGGCGCGCACACTGGTCGGAGTGGGCGTGCGCAGCGACCCCGAGCATGGCCCTGACGTCGTGCGAATCGATCTGCGGCGCGGACAGGCCCCCACGCGCGTGACCGCCGTGAACGAGGACGTGCTTGCGAACAAGCGATTGGCGCACGTCGAGGAGGTGTGGTACCCGTCGAGCGGCGGAACGCGGGTGCAGGGCTGGATCGTCAAGCCGCCGGCGTTCGATCCGGCGAGAAGGTATCCGCTGATCCTCGAGATTCACGGCGGCCCGTTCGCGATGTACAACGTAGGGTTCAGCTACATGTTCCAGAACTTCGCGGCGAACGGCTACGTGGTGCTGTACGTGAACCCACGCGGCTCGACCGGCTACGGCGACGCGTTTTCGAACGCCATCGACCACAACTATCCCGGGCCGGACTACGACGATCTCATGACAGGCGTGGACGCGGTGATCGGGAAGGGCTACGTGGACACGACGCGCATGTACGTGTCGGGGTGCTCGGGGGGCGGCGTGCTCTCGAGCTGGGTGATCGGGCACACCACTCGCTTCGCGGCGGCCGCGGTGCGTTGTCCGGTGATCGACTGGATCAGCATGGCGGGGCAGACCGACATTCCGCTGTTCACGTACAGCTTCTTCCATCAGCCGTTCTGGGACAAGCCGGACGAGTGGCTCGCGCACTCGTCGCTGATGCAGGTCGGGCACATTACGACCCCGACCCTGTTGATGACAGGTGAGCTGGACCGACGCACGCCGATCCCGCAGACCGAGGAGTTCTACGCGGCCCTGAAGGTGCGCGGCGTACCGACCGTGATGCTGCGCTTCAACGACGAGTACCACGGCACGGGATCGAAGCCGTCCAACTTCATGCGCACGCAGCTCTACATGATGAGCTGGTTCGAGAAGCATCGGCGGAGCGCCACCGAGCCGGCGACCGGGGCGGGCAACCGCTAGCGCGACGCGCGGTCGCGCACCTTGCGGAATTGCGCCGAGAGCCAGCCCGGCTCGCGGCGCCCTTCGTCGCGGGCGAACTGCACCCACGCCGCCAAGATCCCGTCGCGCGCCACGTACCCGACGATCTGCTCTGGCTCGCTCCGGTCGACCACCGGCAAGAGGTCGACTTCGTGCTCGAGCATTTTGGTCAGGGCGTGATCGAGCAGCTCGTCCGGATAGCTGACCGCCGGCGGCCGATCGGCGACCGGCAGCACCGGGGGCTCCATGACATCCTGCACCCGCAAGAGGTGCAGCGGGTTCGCGATGTACTCGCGGGTCACGTGATACCCGCGGCGCGCGACCTTCTCGGTGAGGATCGAGCGCTTCATGAGCAGCACGGTCACGGCATCGGCGGCGACGCACGCGACGAGCAGCCCCGGCAGCACGTTGACGTCGTGCGTCAACTCCACCATGAACGCGACGGCGGTGAACGGGGAGCGCATCGTGCCGCCCATCATCGCGCCCATGCTGAGCGCGGCCCAAAGCCCGGGGTCGCCCGAGGGGATCCAGTGCGCCTCGAGGGCCCCGAGCGCGCCCCCCATGATGAGGAGCGGCGCGAGCACGCCGCCCGACGTCCCCGAGCCGAGGGCCACGGCCCAGATCACCGCCTTGGTCACCATTAAGCCGAGCAGCGCGATGCCGACCAGCTGCCCGGTCAGGAGGTCGTGGATGGTGTCGTAGCCGACGCCGAGCGCGCGCGGGTACAGCAGACCACCCAGCCCGATCACCGCGCCGCCCAGGAGCGGCCACCACATCCAGTGAATCGGGACCTTGCGAAACAGGTCCTCGCACGCATACACGAGCCACGTCAGCAGCCCCGATCCGAAGCCGGCGGCAATCCCGAGCGCGAGCGCGATGACGAGCTCGCGCGTGGCCAACGCGGCGTGTGGCGGCACCGGAAAGAGCGGACCCGTGCCGAGCAGGGGCACCCGCAGCGCGCCCGCCACCGCCGCGGCGCAGGCCACGGGGATGAAGCTCCGCGGCTTCCACTCGAACAGCAGCAGCTCCACGGCGAGCAGCGCCGCGGCCAGCGGCGTGCCGAACACCGCGGCCATCCCGCCCGCGGCGCCGGCGACGAGCAAGGTCTTCCGTTCCCCCGGCGACAGATGGAACGCCTGGCCGAACAGCGAGCCGAACGCCCCGCCCGTCATGATGATCGGCCCCTCGGCGCCGAACGGCCCGCCGGTGCCGATGGAAATGGCGGAGGACAGCGGCTTGAGCACGGCGACCCGGGCGGACATCCGGCTCTGCCCGATCAGGATCGCCTCGAGCGCCTCAGGGATGCCGTGGCCGCGGATTCGCTCGGAGCCGTACCGCGCCATGAGCCCGACGATGAGGCCCCCGACGATGGGGACCAGCAGCGCCCAGAGACCCAGGCGGTTGTCGGCCGGCGAGACGAGGCGACTGTCGATCGCGTGGTAATAGAACAGGTGGGTGAAGAACCCGATGAGCCGCAGCAGCGCCAGGGCGACGAACGCGCTCATCACGCCGATAAGGGCGGCCATCGCCGTCAACGTCAGGATGCGGCCGTCGGCCGTGAAGTCGCCGAGGCGATCGTCGGGCTGGAGATTGCGCGTCATGTAAAGGCAATGTAACTGGCTCATTCCGCGCCACGCGTCTCATCTCGCAACCCCTGCCCGGTTACGGAGGCGACGTTCCCCGAGTCTTCACGTAAACAGCGCGAATCCGAGTCATTGGCCATGAAGGAGGTGCCCCATGTCGCTGGGCGTTCGATCCCGCTCCCCGGTGCACATCGCGAGCTTCACCGCAGTCCTGGTCATTCTGGTCGCCACCGCGTGCGACCCCGCGTCCACCGATCCCGGCTCCAGCTCGATCCAGTTCTCCCGCAGCATCTCGCTCCCCGACGCGCAAGGCCTGCTCCAGGCCGGTCCCGCGCGCGTGGTGGTGGGGGTGATTCCCGGTACGCTGGTCGCACGGCGCGTTGAGATCGAGACGACCGACGAGCTGGCGCGGCCGGAGGAGATTCGCAGCCGGATCAGCGCAATCAGCGCCACAGCCGATCAGGGGACGGTGACGCTCGAGCTGGGCGGGCTGCAGGTCGGTTTCAACGCGTCGACGCAGTTCCGGCCGGACGAGGGCGACAGCGATGAGCACGCCGCGCTCATGTCGGACGGCGACGGCGGCGGGACGACGCTGGCAGATTTTGTGGCGCGCGTGCAGGCCGACCTCGCGGCCGGGCGGCATCCGGCGCTGAAGGCGCGCCGCACTCCGCCCGCCACGCCGCAGGCCCCGGGCAACGCGAGCTTTCTCGCTAGCGAGCTCAGGCTCGACCAGGACAACGACCATCCCCGGATCGGCCTCAACGTGACGGGCGCCAACCTCGTCACCAGTCCGACGCCGCCGCCCGACGCGATGCTCAAGCTGCTCGGCTTGAGCATCGAGCTCCGCCTGAGCGACGGCACCACGGCGCTTCGAGCGGAGAACGCCGAGGTCGACGACGAGCAAGAGTTCGAGGGGATGGTGCAATCGGTGGATCAGACGGCCAATAAGGTCACGCTCGTCGGCGGCACGATCATCCACATCGTGAGTGGCACCGAATTCGAGGCCAAGGAAGGCGACGACGACGACCATCTGGCCTCACTCGCCGATGTGCAGGCGGCGCTCGCGGCGGGCCGGGCGGTGAAGGCGGAAGGGGAGGGGTTGGTCACCGGGACCAATCCGCGCACGCTCGACGCCGTGAAGATCGAGTTCGAGGCCGACGGCGCCTAGTTCCCCGTGGCCGCCCGCTCCCGTTCCAACAGTGCGCGCTTGCGCGTGACTCCCCAGCGGTAGCCACCGAGCCCGCCATCAGCCCGCACGACGCGGTGGCAGGGGATCACGAGCGCCGCGGGGTTCGTCGCACAGGCGCGCGCCACGGCACGTGTGGCTGACGGCTGGCCGATGGCGCGCGCAATCTCGACGTAGGAGCGAGTGGCGCCGTAGGGGATGCGACGCAGCGCCTCCCATACGCGCCGCTGGAACGCCGTGGCGCGCACGTCCAGCGGCAGGTCGAGCGGCTCGACGTGCCCCTCGAGGTAGCGCAGCAGGGCCCCGACCGAGGTGGCGAGCGCGCCGCGAGCGCGGCGCAACTCGGCGCGGGGGAACTCGGCGGAGAGCGCCGCTTCGAGCTCTTGCGACCCGCTTCCCAGGCTGACGCGGCAGATGCCGCGGGCCGTGGTCGCCACGAGCAGCCGGCCGAGCGCGCAGGGGACGACCGTGAAGTCGATGCGCGTGCCCGGCGCGCCGCGGCTGTACGTGGCGGGCGTCATCCCGAGCTGCGCGTGCGCCCGCTCGTACACGCGGCTGGTCGAGCCGTATCCCGCTTCGTACAACGCCGGGCTCACGCGGCCCCGCGAGCGCAACTCCGTCTTGAACCGGTCGAGGCGGCGCGCGTCGCGATACTGACGTGGGCTGATGCCGAGCACCCGCCGGAACGTGCGCAGCAGCCGATGGGACGTCACGCCGGCTTGGGCGCTCAGGGCGGTGAGACTCGCCGGCCGGTCCGGGTGCGCATCGATCAGCCGGCAGACGGTACGCACGAGCGGAACCCCGGGGTCCGGCGCCGCGGCCTCGCCCGGCCGGCAGCGGCGGCAGGGGCGGAAGCCCGCCACTTCCGCCGCCTCTGGTCCCGGGAAGAACACGACCTGCCCCCGCCGCGGGCGCCGGCTGGGACACGAGGGGCGGCAGTAAATCCCCGTCGACCGCACGGCATAGACGAAGGCGCCGTCGTGGCGGCGATCGCGCGCCAGCACGATGCGCCAGCGGCGCTCGGGTGTCAGGTCGGAAACAACAGCGGCACGGCTCACGCTGGAGAACTTAGCGCTTAGCCGTGCCGTGTTCTATCCGGTTTTCCCAATCGAATTGCTCCCCTGTGCGCCTACGCGTCTGTGCGTCTAGTCTACTACATCCAAGGCTCGTCCGCCGACGGCCCGTAGATCGACGGGACCTTGCCGTCGGCCATACGGAGATAGACGGAGAATTGGCCGCGATGATGCACCTGGTCCATCAGCATGAGCCAGAGCACCTCCATCTTGCGCATATCCCCCATCTGCTTCGGCGCGACGAAGAACTTGACCGTCTTGTTGAACTCGGCGTCGGGCGTTCGCTTGATCCGTTCGACGAACCCCTTGGCGGTTTGCTCGTACGCGGCGATCACTTCGGGCAAGGTTGACGGCGCCTTCGGCATCTTGCCGAATTCGATCCCGCCGTCCAGCGCTTGCTCGCACGCCTTCTGCTCCGTCACGAACATCCAGGCGAGGTCTTTCGCGGCCT
>WNGO01002784.1_pt1 | contig 11155 bp, 16 predicted proteins | sample 5400511 | NCBI WGS metagenome assembly WNGO01 (sample SAMN13153380, study PRJNA577476) | soil metagenome | isolation source: 20 cm soil or saprolite under Garry oak tree replicate 2 | place: USA:California | collected 2016-06-15
CCAAGATGCATAATTGCAATCTTTATCTTATCTAATTTCACATGATTTAAACTTACTATGTGAAATAATTGATTTGATCGATTCCCAAGTAGATCCCCACTCATTCTGAGGTTTAGGCATGGTGGATAAGTGCACTGATGCCATTGACCAGATTACTAGACCATGTAGTGGTCGGGAGGGCAAAGTTCAACCACGTCTGGTGGCAGTGATTTTGGAACCTGCCTAATTTGGATAGTATCTTTCACACGACTCAGACAAGTCGCATGCACGTTGGAAAAGGAGTTCCCACAGTACCGCCTAGGACGTGCAAAAGCTCATTGTCAGAATCTCGTGAATAAATGTCTCTTGAACCTGCCTGTGTACTCCAGATACCACCACAACTTGAAACTGGCCCCACCAACATGAAATCCGCTGGCAAAAATTTTCGAAATTGAACATCCTGTGCGTCGTATGCGCAATACCACACAATATTATACCCACACCACTCCTCACAGCCTCCTTAATGATGCCCAACCACCAAGGATGAGCCTGAACATGACAAGGGCAAGTGGCGACATCAACAAGTTCACAGCAAATGAGTCTCGAAATTGCACATTGACAATTCAACTTATGCAAGTCAGGTGCAGGTTAAGTTTGCATGACCTGTGTCCCCTATCTAAGACTTGTAGATGTGAGCCACCAAGTGGCAGATCCAAGGCCCTTTTTCTCTCATATTAGTAGATTATTAGATACGATTTGCAGTATGTACTAGTATGTATAGTATGAAGTATGAAGGTCCATATCAGACAAAATTCAGTTGTATGTTGAAAATAGAGAGTGATGATGTGAAGGTGTGCGTCGACAGCCGAAGGCTATTGAGTTATCTTCTTGCAATTTTGGTACTTGGGAACTGAACCGTCGGACATATCGCCAAACTGCTTGAAGGAGATGTTTCTGTATGTAATTGAGCTCGATTAGGCGAAGGACGAAGCCGGGTGATGGACGGATCGGCTGGAAATATGAAAATACTAAAAAAGCGCCGAAAAAGCGTCGAAATTGTCGCCATTGTCGTAGGGGTATTGCCATCATCTCATAGCCATTGGGAGTGTGTCAGGGACATGTCGAGAACCTATCTGAGACTTTGGGAGTATGCTGGTTGCCATTGTCGAGTGCTAGTGCTAATCAAAAGAGAGAGCCAAAGAGACAAGAAAGAGAGGACCAAACAGAGGTCACGTCACTTGTCACATAGATGACGCGAGTGCTCAGTGCGCTAAAATAGCCTTTTCTCTGCTCAACATGATGCTGGTCTCATCAGTGATCATGGCAGCTCATGGTGAACTGCCATGTGGTAGAGGAGGCCACTGGCGTGGAAAGGCAGGGGCCCTGGTGTACATATGTGGCTGTGTGCATATGGTAACCCTCTTGGCTGGCCCTTGAGATATGCAGATTATATAATCCGGGATTTACCGCAGTTTAACGGGCACAAAAATGGAGAGAGGCCTCGGAATAACCTCAATACGCGTGATTGATTATACGAGGGCGCTGGGCGAGCGAGTGTCTGAGATGAGTCAGTACATTATTATTAATATTACTAAGCAACTCTCTTTATGTCTCTTTATGTCTCTTTATATGAGCTCGGTTAATGCTGTTGCTCACCGCTACTTCCAACACCGGGGTCTGGGTGTGAAGTGGTGAATCGAGAGCGAGATGGGGCAAGAGAGGCGACGAGTCACTGAGCAATGCTCGCAGAGCCGAAGTGGCCCAGGAGCTGTGCAATGCAATCTCAGATGATGCAGCACGACGCGGCATTACCTGCTTATGTAATACGGCAATCAAGCCGCAGGTTAAAAGAACGTTACAGGCCGCCATGTCATAAAACCGAGACCTCCGTTTATACTACGGCCTCGGAACTTTGAGTCGTCGAAAACTTAAAATCAGTATCATGTTCGATTGAACAAGACTTGCCATTGCCTCGACAATTCTGAATTTCAAGGACAATCGACAGACACCATTAGGATATGCAGTTATAGAAAAAATGTAAAGTACTTTAGAAAAAAGGGGGTAGATGAATAGTAGTAAACGACAAAAACTATTGGCATCACAAACACGACGTTCCAAGCATTCAGACAGTGGCTATGAGATTGACGGATGGCTTGAGCTCATACCCTACTTGCCTATCAATCTGATGTAGTGCCAATGACTCTGAACGACTCACCTCTTTGCACGCCGCTTAGCCTGTTGACGCTGACTAACAGCAGGACGCTTGCCAGCAACGGTAGCCTCGTCGGCAAAATCGGGCTCGTAATCCTCATCGAGATCATTGTCGGCATGGCTGCCACCAACTTTGGCATCATCCGAATTGCAGGTCCTCGCCTTCTTTCGCTTATTAGAATGTGGGCGTCCATCATGATCAGAATCGAAATCATCATCGTCAGCACAGCCTTTCCTCTTCTTCCCCTTGTCGGAGCGTTGGCGTCATGGTGCAGGCGCATTGATCTCGCCACTTTCAATTTGAGCATCGCGCTCGTCTTCAAGCTGTTCAAATTCTTCCTGCGTTAGTTTCTTCCAATAAGTGGTACCCTGTTTCCATCTGCGCAGCAACCTCTCGAGTGTATCAATAGAGCTGGATGCATCACTCAGGTTAACAAATTCTATCTCGGAAGGCCAGCCCTTGATGATTACGAGGTATCTCTTCACCACATTACGGAAATAGAGCTTCCATTCCATCTTTGCCTCGGGAACTCCAGTGATTTGTCCTACTTAAATAGTTAGTAAGGAAATGGGATGAAACAAAGGACTGACGGAGGCGCGTGTTGATGATGTCGCGGACTTGCATGCGCAAGGCGGAGCGGCGCCCATTATGATTTGCTGCCACGCCTACCATATTAGGAATACATTAGTTATAACCGGCGTAACCATGTATATAGAAGCCATACCTTTTACTCCTTGAAGCGCATAACCCTCCATCTTTCCCAGATATTCAGTTTGATCAATATGCATCGTTTTTTCCATAAATTCCTGTACTCCTGGCGTGGAGATTGAAATACTCTTGAGTGGTACGTCAACTGAATTACGTGTCGCAAAGACTTGACTTTCCATTCCCGAGCGCGAGTGAAGGCCTGCGAGCTAGACGGATTGAGTCTACTGTAGTACAAGATGAATTTAACTCACCATGTTTTCGACGACACTCATAGTGGCAACGACATCTTTTACCTTACTCCTTGAAGAAATATGAGTGCCCTTGGCCACCTGCGCCTTGTGCTGCTCGAATTCCTTAGTTATTGCAGCCTTCTCCGCAGGAGATAATTTAGAATATTCTTCTGCATTCTTGAGGAGATCTTGCAGTACTTGCTTTCCAGTAGCACCTGAAACAAAGATGATTAGGAGACGATACACTTAAAATAGCATTGTTACCATTGGCCGTCTGATTTTCCTTCTCTAACTTGCGCTTTTTCCAGAGGAACGCTGTAACGAGCCGATTCCGGCTACGTTGGAACCGATCTCCGAAGCGGACCGAATCTGAGCCTCGGCACCATCCGACGCATCACGGACACTTCCGAAGTCAAACCTTCGCGCATAGCACTCTCGGACACACTGCAGTAGGGTCAACCCCGCGACTTGGATGTTATTCGGACACGACTGGGCACTCATACGCGCACGGACCATCGGACTCGGGGCAGGACTCGACGCAGGTAAGCCTCATGTTCGTAGAGTACATATACCCGGTTGTCAGTAGTAGTTTTCATCGAATATACACCCCGTTTGTTCACCGCACTCTTTTCCCTTCGTCCAATTGTCTTTGGCACCTCGCTCGGTGACTCGGTCACCGTTCCATTCTCTTTCCCTTTACCCTCGGCATCCCTCCGCACTTAGCATTCGGACAGACCTCCGAAGCCCCTTTGGCCGAACACCGTTCCACGTCGGCCTTCTTATTGTTGTTTCAACTGGAGCCCACCGCGAGGGGCTCTTAGGTCTGTACCCCAGTCATTCATCCTAAACGTTCTGCAGCACAGAAGGCATCGGAAAAATTCAAATATCAGCTTGGACCGCGCCGAAATAGGCCCGCCGAACCTCAGCCAGGTCCATCTACTAGCCGACCACACGTTCCTTGGTCTACACGAAAGCCCACTGCCCCTCCGCCTCCACCGCCTCCTGCTCCCGAGCAGCCTCAGCCGGAAGCCTCAACAGAGCCCGTTCTATCCGATCTTTCTGCCAGCTCTACCGACGAGGATTCCCTGCCACTACTCCCCGGAACATTTCCCTTGCCAATCAAAGAACCTGTTCCCAACGAGCTCTCTTCGTATCTAGAAGGCTTATCCTCGTTCCTTAGGCCGTCCCCTTTTCCATCCGGCACTTCGACTCCTAAATCGCTTCAACCAACTCACGAACAGCACGTGTTTTCCCCTCCCGACTTTTTCCCACCGGACTTTCCGCCGCTTTCGCCCCTAACTCTGAGCCCCGATATGCCAGATCCTGAGCCATCCCACCCTAACTCGCCTCGTCCTGACACACCAGAATGTCACACTGCCCCACATATTCCAGTTGGATACCAGAAATTCCAGGTGGAGCACACTGGAATCCACTGGAATCCAGCAGGAATTTGGTGGATTTCTATAAAAAGTATTTTTTCACTACTTTCCAGGTATGTGACAGGTCAGCATGACATGTGACATCAAATATGATATGGGCATCATCTGAAAGCATTTTTTCAGCACTTTCCAGCTGTGCAACTAGTAAGTGTGACATGTGACATCAAATATGATATGGGCATTGTTTGAAAGCATTTTTTCAGCACTTTCCAGTTGTGTGACTGGGTAAGTGTGGCAGATATCATCATACCTGACATGGACATCATTTGGAAACCTTTTTCAGCACCAATGACAAGGTCCCTGTGATAGCTCATACATTGCCTACACAAACTTTGTGACATTGTATTTACATTGTAGTGTCCAATCTTACATGGCAGCTTTTTACAGAGAATATACACGCATATAGAAACTGACTCCTATATCCTATTCAGAATCTGCATTATAACTATCCTCAGCAGCATTCTCAGGATTTGCTTTGGCAGCTTTGGCAGCTTTGATCTTTTGCAAAGCAATGACATGTGTAGTATGAATAAATAGCATCACATGTAAAAACCAATCAAAGTTTCCAGGTGTCATTCTATTCAATATTGGTTCATATCCACCAAGCCAAGCATTCAACTGTTCACAAGCCTGAGTATTAAATGCCCTTTTGAAATAAGGTCTGCCATCTTTATCCTTTGCTTCAACCACTAGATTTGGGGCAGAGCCATCACTTGGAGCTGGGTTACAGTATGTGCGACACAATTCATCACTTGTCCTATGATTCATATAGTGGTATGAATCAACAATGAATCTTGTTGTATGTTTCCATATCCTATCCCAAGATTGATTTCTAATGGCAGTCCTCAACACCAAGCATGCTTTGTCTATGCAGACATAATCTGGTCTTGATTCTGCTGTAGGAAACACCTTTTCTAAGAATTCCAATATATTTGTGGGTGATTCAGATTTTGCAAATTTTGTCCAAGCTATCACAACACCACATGGATTGCATATAGTTTCCACACAGTAGAACCTCCCAGCATTGAAATAATTTTTCACAGTTGTTTCAGGTGCATCTTCATCATGTGCCTGCTGCTGTCTGTCCCCATTTGCAACCCAGGGCAATTGTTCATTTCTCCTTTGTGTAATACTTCGATACCCAGGAGCAGATCTACGCTTACATCTTCCTTCATGCCTTTTCCACTGTTCAGAATGTGCCTGGCATGCTTGTGTTCCTCTAATCTTGTCATTGGGGCAATCCTTTACATGACACTTGAAACCATATTGATTCTTATGAAACTCACAAAAGACATCCTTCAAGTTATTCTTTAGTTCAGATGTGCAATTGTCATAGGCACAATGCTTAGGTCCAGTCACAATGCCATCCACAACAACCATTCTAACTGGTAAATTTTCATCAGAAGCAGAGACAGTTGATGTGGAGGTGACAGCTGGTCTATACTCCTGACTACACTCTGAGCATTCATGGCCACCAGCAGACCTTATAATCCCATTTTCACCCAAAACACTGAATGCTATCTTTGGTATTTCTTCAATTGACAGATCATTCCTAAGTTCCAGATCTAATTCTGAAGCTGCAGCTATAGTTCGAACTGATTCCTGGACAAATGATTGCCAGATATGCCTCCTAGTTACAGGTGATAATTGAGTACCTTGTGTCATCCCATAAGTGTTATTCCAGTACTCTGTATATGCATTGGTTGAAGCATGAAAATGGTACATGCTATTCAATGCTGCATTGGCAAATATGCGGTCAACCCAAACATTTGAACCAACTTTGAGATATCTTGCTGAATTTAAGTAAACTTTGGAGGATTGTTCCCCCTGTTCAGAAAGTGAAAAACTTTCATGATCTGCATGGTATCTAGTATGACATTCAGGACACTCCCCTACAAGAACTGGAACTTGTTCTACAAGGATGTTGTCTTTGATTAAAGTGACTAAAGAAATGTCCCTGTTTCTGCTGATTTGATGCAAGGATCGTGATTTACAGCTCCTTGTCTGGCATTCATATGAGGGTGTGCAGAGCACATAAGCTGCTTCAATTGTTTTGAATGAGACTGATTTCACTGGTATTAATTTCCCTTTTCTGTTGAATTGTATCAAACCCAATGACTTTGCCAAGTGATCCAATCTTGCCCCAAGATTGGCATATAGCTGATTGGCAGTTATTCCAGCATGAACATCATTTGCATGAAACAGCTCTGAGTTGTCAATCTGTAGTTTGGAATATATTGCTTGGGACAATTGTCTGATCCATGAAGAACTCATTATGCACTTCTCCCCTTTATGCAATGAATACTGTTGCCTTGCATGCAAATTAAGAAGCTCTGTATTTTCCGTGACACTGAACAGAAGAACAAGAACAGTTGCCAGTGAAATATTAGGAGAGAATTCTTTGAGAATCATCTTGCTGAATGTTGCAAACTGTATGTCAGGAAATGCACTTTGATCTGGTATGGCAACAGATACTGGCAAGAGGTCAAAAAATAAGAAGACAGATGCAAGGAATGGCATCTTCAGAAGAACAAGAAAGACAGTCCAGAGAAACAGGATGATGCTAGTTGTTCATGATCACATAATTTCATTGGATACTGTACAAGATCATATAATTGTAACTGCTTACTTAGAACCATGTCCTTTCTTTTTCCCTTTGGGGTGTTCTTTGGATTTACCCTTCCCACCATGATCCTTATCTCCTTGCTTCTCTTTTGTTTTAGACCTTGTTTTGATGACAACTTCCTCACTGCTAGATTCCTCATATTCAATTCCTTTGCCACTATTTGCTAACCAACTCTTCAAATCTGCAAAGGTATAGTTTGATTTCTTGACACCCCACAAATCAATAGCAGGTTGTTTGTCCTCCTGATTCTCCAACCAAGCAACCATTTCAGGATATTCATCAAGTCTAGGAAAAGTTTTGTGATATGTTTCATGCCACTGAGTCTTTCCTTTGAACAGATTTTTGAGGTCAGTCTGGACTGGCTTCCTATCAAAAAGATTCCTCAGTTGGCCAGCATCCCATAACTCATCCAGCTTTTTGGTAGCATCAAGATATGCCTTGTACTTCTTCCAAGCATCCTGTAACCCCTTATCTGTGTGATTGGCCAGCTGTGGAGGGATTTCAAGTGCCATCACTAGTTTGTCTTTGAAGGACAAACTGGCCCCAACTGAAGATGGTCCACTCATGAGACCAGAAACACCAGAAAGTCCAGCAGCAGATGATACTTCTGACCCAATGGCAGGAGAATCATGCTTCCCTTGCCTGATACTAGCCATAGTTAACCCAGAAAATCCCATTGTACCAACATCATGCTCATAGCACAGATGAAGCACAGATGCTCCATCCACCCTAGCCCAGGTAACATCCTCATCAAACTCAAGGGCTGTATTGTATGGACCCTTGGTGATCCATTCTTGACCTTCTAAAACTGATATATATGGATTTTCTTCTGCATAAGATATAAGTAAATTATGTTTAGAATAAGCCAAGCAAAGATGTGTACTTTCTACTGGAGGCCATTTCTTGGCAAGGGACTGTAAAATTGGTTTTAGGGAGAAGTTGATGGGGATGGTGAAATTTCTAGAGCTGTCACCCCTAGAGTGAGCACCAATATCAGTATACAGATGTACTTTGCCCATTTGGGTTGCATAGTCATGGGCACCCTCTTGTCCATCAGCAAGATTGAAAACATTTCCATGAGCTCGTCCACGCATATGACCACCTACAGTGCGTGATGCTCCTTGGAGATCATCCAATGAAAGATCCTGATGACTTTCATGTGATGGATTTTGCACTGGTATAGCAAATATTTAGGAAATACATCAACTGAGGACCCCAAAACAAAGAAATGACAACCACCTTCATGTTTCTCATTGTCTTCTTTTTTCTTCTTACCCCCTTTGCTTGCCCCATCAGCATCTTTAATGTCATATATCAACCAAAGCCCAAAAGTCAACAAAAAAAACAATAACAACCACCTTCATGTTTCTCATTCTCCTCTCTTTTCTTATCAACCCCTTTACCTTTCTCAGCATCTTGCATGTGATGTCAATTAAGAAAATAAATACAGGAATGACAACAATCACCTTTATGCTTCTCACCATCTTTATCTTTTTTCTTACTCCCTCTGCTTTCCTCATCAGCATCTGTAAATGTCATATATCAACTGAAATCCATAAATAAATAAATGGCAACAACCTTCACTTTCCCCTTCTTTCTTATCATCCACTTTGCCTTCATCACCAGCATCTTTCATGTGACATATCAACCAAAAAAACAAAATGGAAAAGGAATGACACACTTCCATGTCTTTCATCATTTTCATCAGTTTCCTTACCATCCCCACTAACTTCATCTTCACTAGCTTCATCTCCACTAACTTCATCTCCAACTCCATTATCACCAGCTGCATCATCATCCTCATCACCCTCACCACTGTCTTTCTCAACATACTCCTCTTCATCTGTTTCACTAACTTTCTTACGTATTCGTTTACTCCTTTGAGAAGGAGGAGGTGGGAGGTGGCTGCTTCCTGTAGAAGTTGGTTTTTTGCGTTGGGGAGGTGCTACAGAAGTTTTACTCTCTTCGAGAATGGTCTCTGATGACCTGTATTACACAGAAGTGCCATTTAATGAAGCAAAAAATGGTGAAGTACTCACTGTCCACCCTTCTTTGCCTTCTTAGTTGTTTTCTCTCCATCTGTGGATGACATGGCCCGCTTACGGCGGCGTGATTTGGGAGGGGATTTGGGAGGGGATCTTTGAGTAGAGCGTGTGCTAGGCATGGTGATTCTGGCTGTAAGCAGTTGCAATGTAATAGGATATCATCAAGAGTGGGCCAGTGGCATGTGAGTAGTTGTGTATGCAGAGTTCAGTAATAAATTTGAATAAAAGGAAGTGGTGTATAAGTGGTGGTGGAAGCAGAGGCAAGTCAAATGTGTTAAGGCAATTGGTTAACAGAAATTAGTACAAAAGTTACACAAGTGATTGAAGTGATTACATGTGTGGTTACAAGTGATTACATGTGTGATTATGAGTGTTAGTAGGCAGTAGGTAATAGGCAGGTGGTGATAGATGGTGACAGATGGTGACAGGAGTGGCAGAGAGGAGGTGGCAGGTTGCAGGAGGTTGTGTGAGTTCGTGGCAGATTGCGGGAGTATTCATTAGCTTCAAAATCAAAATGGGGTCAGTGGGCTTACCTGAGTGAGCAACGATGGGTGGCGGTGATGGGCGGTGATGGGCGTGCGACGTTGTGAGTGGGTGGCGACGGTGCTGGGCAGCAGTGGGTGGTGATGGCGATGGGTGGCAATGGGTAGTGATGGGCGGCGATGGGCGTGATGGGCTCGCGACGGTGGTGGGCAGCAGTGGGTGGTGACGGCGATGGACGGCGATGGGTGGTGATGGGTGGCGATGGGTGGCGATGGGCGGCGATGGGCGTGATGGGCTCGCGACGGTGGTGGGCTCACGACAGTGGTGGGCTCACGACGGTGGTGGGTGGTGACGGTGCTGGAGTGGGCGGTAATGGGCGGTAATGGGTGGTAATGGACGGCAATGGGCGACGATGGGCAACGATGGGCGGTGATGGATGCGGGATGTTGTAGATGGGTGGCGACGGTGCACTGGGGCTGCGGGACACTGTAAGAAGCAGAAAATAAAGTTTTTAGACTAAAAAATTGAAACGGTGAGGGCGGGCTTACCTGATAGGCGGGATGGTGTCAATTGGGGGGCATTGAGATGTTAACGGTCGCGGTTGATGGCTGGTACGTCGTGGGATGCAGTGTAGATGGTGCAGGTAAGGGGAATGGTCAGTGAGGGCGAGGTGATGGGTTGCCCGACTTACGTGGTTACGTGGACAGGTGATGCAAGCGATAGGAACGGCGGGGGTGAAAGGGTTGATGGTCGTGGTTCAGATGGTTGGTGTGATAGTTGGTGAGTTAGCAGGGAGTGGGCAATGGGCAGCGCAGCTTACCGATGCTGGGGTGCGGTCGAACTGCGGATGTGGGAATGAGAACGCACTCGGGCTGGGGTGCGGTCAAGGTACGGATGTGGAAACAGTCACGTTGATGAGCGGGGTGGTTGATGGTCGCGTTGATGAGTTGACGATGGGTGTGGTTAATGTGGTGTGCGATGGTGAGCTGGTAGGAAAGGAGCGGGTTGTGAGAGAATGTGGGAGGTCGCCGAAACTGATGCCTCGGTGGAAGCTGTGTGAAATTCACCTATATATTTATTATAGCTTCTCTCAGCTAATAGCCTTTGTGGTGTAATGGAATTGCGTGGCGATGTTGCTCGTGTCTCGTGAGGCTCTGGTTCGAATCACTGTACCGACGCTTATTTTTCTTAGCTTATGTAAGCTTCAGAAAACTCCGGCTTGATCCACCGACTTTCAAGTGATTCCTGCGGAATTCGGTCCGATCGGATACCGGTGAATTGGTCACATTCGGACCGGAATTTGCATTAGCCGGAATGAAGGTTTCAGTTAACCACTGAGCCAAAAAATTGACACCGGATTCCATTGGATTCCATTGGATTCCGCTGAATCCGGCCGGATTCGACCGGATTATGTGGGGGAGTGTAACATCCTC
>WNGO01002785.1_pt1 | contig 11154 bp, 11 predicted proteins | sample 5400511 | NCBI WGS metagenome assembly WNGO01 (sample SAMN13153380, study PRJNA577476) | soil metagenome | isolation source: 20 cm soil or saprolite under Garry oak tree replicate 2 | place: USA:California | collected 2016-06-15
GAAATCCTCGGATCAAAGCCTGCTTGCGGCTCCCCGAGGCTTATCGCAGCTTGCCACGTCCTTCTTCGCCTTCTGGCGCCAAGGCATCCACCGTACGCCCTTAGTAGCTTAATCATAAAACTTACTCAAGCCGTCGTTGCTCGTTTTATAGATCAGGCTGTTAACCCTGACCTTTTTTCGATCTTCGACGTTTTGACTTTCGTAGCTCCATACATCCTCGCAACCGAACTTCTCGCAACCCGGGCATGGGTAGCTAAGAAGGCTGCGTGACTCTTTTGAAGCCACCCAGGTATCGACTGCAGGCTTTCGTTTCTACGATCCTCAAACGAGTGAATAAGCCGCCTTTTCTTCCACAGTTTTGCTCGACTTGAGCAAACTTGTATGTAATCCACACCATGGCACCCCGCCCGACCGTAATCGGGTCTAGGGTTATCGGCGTGGACTTGCCAGCCTTTCTGTTGTCAAAGAACTTTTATTCCGAGTCCATCGGAATGTCCCACACCGCCACATCGTGGCCGCGGCAAATCATTGCATCGGGACTTAGTCTGGTGGGACTTACCTGGCCACATTCGCTCGTTCAGGGTTTGTAAGTACAACCCCCGAAACCCGGCGTGGCCTTGCCTTCCAGCTCTGCTTACCCCAGCTTCCGCTGAGTTTTTGCTTCGTGTTTAAGAGCTTTGCGACTTGTTTCGGAAATCCCTTGCGGAACTTCTAGCCACTCGTCACTTGCTACTAACCACTGCCGCAAAATAAAAAACCCGGCGTCGAGCGCCGGGTACAGCCACCCACACCTGGGTGACTCCACGCGATGCTCGACTTCTTTCTAGCCAGTGTTCGTAAAGAACCTCACTTAGGATCGAAACGGACTTTCAAATCCGACTGTGATGCCCCTAATCACACCCAGCGGTTCGTAGAACCTCCGGGCCATTTGCAACTATACCAGCTTTTCCGATTCCGTCAAGCCCCCGTAACAATTATTTTTGCCCCCTCCCTGTGCCTTTCTGTGCAAAAGCGGCAGCCCATTCCGGTAGCTTGGACTTCGGACCACAGGGCCTACGCCTAGAGACCCTGGCGTATCTCGGCATCAACGGGCTGTCTCCCGTGTTTAGGAGGGAAGATGAAAGCAAATCTATTCATGGCATTTGCCGCCGGCGGATTGCTTCTTGCCGGAACCGCGTCCTCCCAGGAAAAGAAAATCAAGCGCTCCGACCTTCCGCCCGCTGAAAAATCTTGAAGGTCGAGTGTCTCGCCGAGAAAGACAAACTGGTCGCCTACGAGGCTCAGGTCCGTCACTCTGGAAATGCTTTCGCGTCAATTCCCGGCACCAGCTTTAGTGCATTTTTGTAGTACACCTTTTTCAGGACTTCGTCGGGAACCTGGAAGCCGTAAATCCGCCAGAAAGCGTGGCGCTTGCGGTAATACTCGAAATATTCGTCCCGCGTTTCGAGCGCGCGGAAATACCATTTGTATTCGTTCACGTCGTAAATGTCTTTCCCCATCAGTACGCGGTCCTGATACTTGAAGAGAAAATCGTGCGCCGCATAGGGTTGTCGGCCCAGTTCTGCAAGCACCGCAGCGATGTCCACATAGACGTTCGGATTGGCATCGAAGAGTTTCCCAAGCCGCTCGAGATCGTTTCCGTGAAAACCCAGATGGGCCGCGATGAAATTCGTCCCGGGATGCTTGGCAAATAGATGATTGCGCTCGGCCATCAGCGTTTCAAACGGCGGATATTTTGCCGGTGGCCGCGCGCGCCCGGGAAACTCTTTCAACTCCTCCCAGCGCTCGTTGTGGTAGTCCCACGGATCAAAAAACGGGGAAGGCTCCGCCACGTGAATCAGCACGGGGAGCTTCAGCTCCGCGCATTTCTCAAATATGGCGTCAAATTCCGGATCGTCCACGTGCACGCGCTCACCGTTGGCATATTTCAGATCCATTCCGAAATTCTTGAAGATTTTCAATCCTTGGGCGCCGTTCTTGACGTCTTGTTCCAGCCGCGCTGTTACGCGCTTGCCGAATCCCGGCGTGTTCAAGTCGTCGTAACTCATGTTCGCGAAAACGACGAATCGATCAGGATAGCGTCCCTTCATTGCCGCCACAGTATTCTTCAGCTGTTCTCCCGTTCCTCCACTGAGATTCACCATCACGCGCAGATTGATCGTGTCCATCTCTTTGACGAGCCGGTCCACTTCTCCAGGTGTGGGATTCCAATGATGGCTGTGAATATCGATGAATGGAAACTTAGCCCTCGCGATTTTGTGTTCCTTGGTGACGAGCGTGGACTTCGGCTGGTACTCGTCGATCGTCGGGGGCTGCTGCTTCTGTGGAGATTGGTCCTGCTGGGTCATCGCAGCACGCGGCCAAACGATGAACACAGCCAAAGTGGCAACGAGAACGACGGTAACGAGGATGATGGTTCGCCGGGAATTCATAGTGCCCCTTGCATAGTTGAACTTCCGGATTATCTTCGCATAGGAAAGCAGACCAGGGCCGCGGAATCCTCTGCTAGAATCAGCGGCAATGACACAGCACAGGCCGTTCCGCTACGTCTTGTTCGCCATGCTTGGGTTGATTGCCGGGTTTCTCGCGCTGGCCATCGCCGTGCCCCTTGAGCCACAAGTGATCGCGCCGGTGATCGCTCTTTTTTCTCCTGGGCTGAAACTGGCGGAATTCGTTACTCCGGAGTCCGGCAAATCTTTCGCCTGGACGTTTGGCTGGTTCCTGCGCATCGCCATCCTTGCGAACGGTGCTTTCTATTTCGCGATTTTCTCGCTGCTCGCTTACTTTGTGGGCCGGCGGCGGTCTGAATAGGTCCAGACAGCCGGCGGTTTGGTGAGGTTGGTCCGTGGAACCTGGGCGCCCTCGGCAGGCAAGGGGTTGACGTTCGATGCAGGGGTCGCTGACAGGCGGGGAGCACAACTCTCCCAAGAGTGCCCCCACCTGTCAACCACCAGCGAATGGGAACAATCAGCCGCGCGGCACAATGTCATTGAGTGCGGCCGTCTGTTCCGATTGGGCTTGACTGTGTAAGTAGTGTGGGGAACCGGCCAAACGTATCATGCCAGGGATATAAGTCGAGCCTTTGGGTGCTTTCCGTCAACGCGTGGCTGAGAGCGTGCCCCGCCTGACCTTCGATTCGACTTCCGCGCGGCAGAAGCGAAGGACTTCAGCCGTATTGTGCATCGACTTCCCGTCCTCGTTCTCGAAGTCTACCGGCAGCAGGTTTAGCACATGGCCGAACTCGTGCAGCAAAACGAGAGTTTGCGCGGCTGCGGTGTCGCCCGCGTATGGCCCGACGTTAATCAGTCGGGGTCCGCCTAATGCGCCTAAACCGCCTTCCTTGGAGATCACCAGAGTCGTGGCTTGGACACGGAAAAAGGCGCCGCCGGCATTTAACGTGATCGTTGCGAATGCTCCCGTGTCCTGGCCGACCTTGGCGACGTATGGATCTCGATACGTGTACTGAGGTCCGATATCTCTCAAAACGTGGATGACCTCCTCTCCCTGGTGATCCACGGCGTAGTCGAGCGTTCGAAAAGTGCTGGCGGGATTCGGGTCCTTTTCGCGGAACCATTCCGAACAGCCATTCTTGCTTTGCAGAATCTCCAAAACTCTTTGGCGCGCGCGCGTGATTTTCTGGCCTGGCTTTCCCATGGCCGTCAGACTTTCTTGCACCACATCCCTGGCCGGCACGCAGCCGAGTGGCGCCAGGCTTGCCGGATTGCACGGATTCACCGATGGCACAATCACGGACGGCGTGTCGCAGGGCGAGTCCGCTTCACCGTCTGCTGCGACAGCTGTGTATTGGGAGTGGACTTCTCTAGCAGAGTGGCTCGTACAAGGGCCCCGGCCAGGATCCCCCTTGGCAAGCGGCAGTGGATCAGCGGCGTGGCGAATGAATTTGACGGCTTGTGGGAAAGCAACCGGGCCGGAAAAGCTCGAAATAAAACCAAGCGTGACGGCCAGTATCCTCCGAGGGGCGGAGTACATCACTTTCTCCCGCCCGGACCGGTAACTCACCACAGGCCGTCCTCGGCGGCAGGCTTCCTGATGGCCGTCAACCGGAAGCTGCCCTGAGAACGGTGAAACCGCGATCCGGGACTAAAGGGAAAGACGAAGTTCGGAGGGCAAAGCCACCTCAAACTTTTCTGGAATGATTCTTAGCGGTGCATGAAATTCTGGATTCTGAATTGGGGAGTTCTGGCCCAAGCAAATATCACGAAGTAACATCTTTAAATTTAGGAGATTTATGGCGGAGAATGCAGCGTCCGTTTATCGATGCTTTTTCTCCAAAATTTAGTCTGGGAAACACAGCCTCAAAGACCGGGCATGCTTGACAGTGGTGAGGACTCGGCCTAGGCTCCACCACTTGTAAAGGAACCGCGAAGTAACCCACGAAGGAGGCATTCGAATGCAAGAGATTCGGCAAGAGAGCTTGCGGCTTGTGGGACGAACCGTCCTGTTTATTGCTGTTTTCGTGCTAACGATGGGGCTGATGGCACCAGCCGTGACGGCGGCGGAAACTCACGAAGTCACGGTCGAGCGCAACGTGGCGGCGAAGATGCGCGACGGCGTAACGCTTCGCGCGGACATTTACCGGCCGAAAGCGGATGGAAAGTTTCCCGTGTTGCTGGTGCGCACGCCGTATGACAAAACGAGCGAAACGAATTTTGGATTAAGGGCTGCGGCGCGCGGATACGTGGTGATTGCTCAGGATGTGCGTGGGCGATTTGCTTCGGAAGGCGAGTGGTACACGTTCAAGAACGAATCGCGGGATGGCTATGACACCGTGGAGTGGGCCGCGGCGCTTCCCTATTCAAATGGGAAGGTGGGGATGTTTGGCGGATCGTACGTGGGGGCGACGCAATTCCTGGCGGCGATCGCGAAGCCACCGCACCTGGCAGGGATTTGCCCGGATGTGACGGCTTCCAACTATCACGACGGCTGGACCTATCAAGGCGGGGCGTTCGAGCAGTGGTTCAGCGAATCGTGGACGACCGGTCTGGCGATGAACACGATCCGGCGGCGCGTGGAATCCAGCGGTAACGCCCTGGGATGGACAAAGATTTTGCCCTTGCGCGCATACCCCCTGCTGGAAGCTCCGGAAACGGAGGGTTTGGCGCCTTATTTCACGGATTGGCTGGCGCATCCGAATTTCGATGATTATTGGAAGCAGATTTCCATTGAGGACCACTACTCACAGATCCAGGTGCCGGTATACAACATGGGCGCGTGGTACGACATTTTTCTGGGTGGCACGCTGAAAAACTATGCGCGACTGAAGACGGAGGCAGGCGTGGAAGAAGCACGGCGCGGGCAGCGGCTGCTGGTATACGTGGGGGGGCATGCGGGAGGCTGGAACAGCAGAAAAGTCGGCGCAGTGGACTTTGGAGACAAACTGCCAATCGATGGTGATGAGCTGACGCTGCGTTGGTACGACTGGCTGTTGAAGGGTGAAGCCAACGGCGTCGAAAAAGAAAAGCCAGTGAAGGTTTTTGTGATGGGAAAAAACGAGTGGCGCGAGGAAGACGATTGGCCGCTGGCGCGAGCGAAAAACACGAAGTATTACCTGCATTCGACCGGCGCGGCGAACGGAGTTGCTGGCAACGGCGCCTTGGGTACGGCACCTCCCGCGGAGGAAAAGCCGGACCAGTATGTTTACGACCCTACCGACGCTGTCCCAACCATAGGCGGGCCGCTGTGCTGCGGCGCGCTGCCGACGGGAATTGGGCCGGAAGATCAGAGGCCAGCAGAGGCTCGCAGCGACGTGCTGGTGTACACCACGCCCGCGTTTGCGAAGGACACTGAGGTGACCGGGCCGGTCTCGCTGGACTTATTCGTGAGCAGCTCAGCCGTAGATACGGACTTCACGGGAATGCTCGTAGACGTTTGGCCGAATGGCTTTGCGCAAAACCTGACGAGCGGAATCCTACGGCTGCGTTACCGGAATTCGCAGGAGAAGCCGGAGCTAGCGAATCCGGGCGAGACCTATCACATTACGGTCGATTTGTGGGCGACGAGCAATGTGTTTCTCGCCGGGCACAAGCTGCGACTGGACGTTTCCAGCAGCAATTTCCCGCGTTTCGACCGCAACCTGAACACCGGAGAAGAGCAGGCGCGCTCGACGCGCATGGTCAAAGCGACGAACGTGATTTATCACGACAAGGCGCATCCCTCGGCGCTGGTATTGCCAATTGTTCCTTAAGAGCCTGGCGGCTGGGTCATCGAGAAAAGTTCAAGAACGCAAGGGCCATTTTCTACTATTTAGCGGCGGTCCAGCAGGAAAACAACTGTCGCCCCAACTCCTCGATGAAGTGCGCTTCCTGGCGTCGCAGGAAATCTAATATGAGCGGTGGACGCTGGGTGAACTTGATAATTTCGTTCAAAAAATTGCTTAAGCGGACGCCCTAGAGCAAAACACTTGAACGCAAATGCAATGATTCCCTTGAATCGGAGCCGCGAGAATTGTTGAAAGCACGCTTGAGCTGATGCTTTTTCGACACGCTTCACCCCACAGCGCTTGACACTGCCCGCAACTCGGCCTACACTACGGAGTTTTTAGAGGGCCCCGAAAAGCTCGTAGAGCACGGGTCGCTGTGCGATGGGCATGAAACGGGGCATGCACTCATAGGCATGCTGAAAAACATGAATAAAAGCACAGACAAGGTCAAAGCAGGCATGGACAAGAAAAGACTGGAATACTACAAGAAGAAATTGTTGGCGCGGCGGGAAGAGTTGACGAAAACCATCGCGCGGACACAGGAAGAGGGCCGCACTGCGGACGAAGATCCAACCGTGGACCTGGCGGACAAGGCCGCGAACTCCTATACAAAGGAGTTTCTGTTTGGTATGACCAACACGGACCGAGCGATCCTGAACATGATTGACGCGGCGCTGAAGCGCATACAGGGCGACGAATACGGCGTGTGCGCGAATTGCCAGGAAGAGCTACAGCAGAAGCGGCTGGAGGCCGTGCCGTGGGCAAAGCATTGTATCGCTTGCCAGGAAAAGATGGAGCAAGGACTGCTGCAATGAGGGGCAAGGAAAGTTTGCAATCGCGGCTCTGAATACTCGCTCCTCCCGGAACCGCTTCAAAGCGTTCGATTACCCCAGGGTACTTTTCCTCTTTAATTAAAGAATAAAGAAGAGCAGATTCTGGCTGGCGTGGAGCGCACGGGCTCATCCAGCGAAATGGCGGCAGCCAAGCGGCGAAGTGTGCGCGCGTGGTTCGCGGAAGCTAGCGACGCGCTTGTCAGCGTATTTTTCCTTCTGGGTGCCGCATCTGCGAGAGGCTACTGACGAGCGCCAACCGCGTTCCATTTTGCGAGGGGTGCTTTTCCTCGTTTGAACGCGTGCCGGGCAACGTATGCGAGATCTGCGGGTAGCCGCTACCGGGATGGAAGCGGGAGCCGGAGCAGGCGTTGCTCTGCCCCGCTTGCCAGGACAAAACGTACGCCTTTGACAGAGCCCGCAGCTTTGCGGTGTATGAACATGCTATCGTGCGAGCAATTCTGCTGCTGAAGTTCGAGCAGATCGAGCCGCTCGTAGCATGGTTTGCCGAGCGCCTTGTAGAAGTGGTGAACAGCGAAGCAGAGTGGCTAGCAGCGGACGTGGTGGTCCCAGTACCCCTGCATCGCGAGCGGGAGAGGGGATACGACCAGTCAGCGTTCCTCTCCAAACCGCTGGCAAAAAGGCTGCGATTGCCGCATAAAGCCGTGCTGCTAGTGCGTACCCGGGCGCGGCCGGACAAGCAAGTGCTGAGTTTAGAGGAGCGATGGGACTCTGTCCGTGGCGCTTTTGCCACACGTCCAGCCAGCCAGGTTGACAACCTACGCGTATTACTGGTAGATGATGTATTGACAACTGAGCGACACTGGATGCCTGTGCACGAGCGCTGCGAGAGGCGGTAGCCAAGTCGGTAAATGGGCTTACCGTTGCTCGGGCCCCCAGAAACCCCTGCCGGACACCAGAGAATGGTAAGATAACCCGAGGAAGGCGCAATGGGCGCAAACCGGCACATGTCGGTCGATTCCCGGGGGCGCTATACCCCCGAAGTGGCGGGCGAGGTTATGCCCGGCTCCGAGGGTCCCGCAGGCAGTAGATCCCACAACCTGATTTCGACGCGCCGTGCATCCCTGATGCAGGAGCCGGTGTTAGTACTGAATGCCACATACGAACCGATCAACGTGACGGCCGTGCGGCGCGCGATGGTATTGATGCTGAAGGGCGTGGCGCAGGCGGAAGAGATGCACAACGCGGAGGTGCATTCCGCGGCACACGCGCACAAAGTGCCATCTGTGATACGCCTGCTGGCGTACCGCCATATTCCCCAACAGAGCCGTGCGCTTTCGCGGAAGAATATCTTGCTGCGGGACCGCAACACCTGCCAGTTCTGCGTGCGGGTATTTCCGAGTTCGGAGTTGACTCTCGACCACGTTGTGCCACGCTCGCGCGGCGGCCGATCCACCTGGGAAAACCTGGTGGCCTGCTGCTACCGCTGCAATAACAGCAAGGGCGATCGAACTCCTGAAGAGGCGGGGCTGAAACTGGCGCGAAAGCCCCGTCCGTTTACGTTGCATACCTCCAGGCAGCTCATGAGGCTGATCGGACACCGTGACGAACGGTGGCGTAAGTATTTGTTTTACTGAGATTTACGCTGGTAAATCGATTTTTTTAGAAATTTTCTTGGCGAAGGAAACCTTTTTCGCTGGCAGCCATCTAACATATCAATACCACTTCGAGGACACACCCCGGGAGGCGGTTAGGGCTATGGCCCTAACCGCTTCTCTCCTTTTAGGCCAATAGTTTCGGGTTTGTGAATTTACACCGTTTCATGGAGGCCGGATTCGGGAAAACTCTGTAAAGCCGCCTCTTCACTTGGGAATTCCGGGAAAACTTGATAGAGCTGCGTAATTTTGAGAATCTCTTCTACTTTCGGCGACAACCCAACCACCTTTAGCTGGCCGTTCACTTTGACCACCGAGACATAGACTTTCGCCAGCTCGCCGATCCCGGAACTGTCCAAGTATTCGAGCCCGCATAAATTCAGGACGATGTTTTTCCGGCCCTGCTTCAGCAAACGGGAAATCGCGTCGCGCAAGGCGCTGACCTCGAAGGAAGTCAGGCGCCCGGATACATCAACCAGAGATATCGGGCCTGCCTGCCGTATGGCGACTGAAAAATTTGTGGCCTGCACAGTTCTTATCCGTTCGATTAAGCAGAGTATTTTACCTATGGAATGGTGGAGGTGTGCAGAAAAATTTCCTAGGAGAAATCGTATGTGGATAACACCGTTATATAGCTGTGGGCTAATCGTGCTCGTAGAGTTCCACGGCGAGTTTTGAATCGAGTGCCGCGAGACGGTGCGCAACAGTGCCGCGGGCATTCTTCGGAAGAATGATGCGCAAGCTGGTGACAGCGCCATGGCAACTCGATTCGCGCGCGCCGCACCCACAGCAGGGCAAACGTGAGGCTATTGTCTGCCACTTCCGAAGACTCCCTGCCGGGTACCGCCAGCACCGCGACGCACGCGAAACCGCGGCGGAGAATTCCCCTGGCATAATTGCCGGAGAGTGGTCGAGATCGGGGGAGGCCACGAGGGATTCCACCGTTTCATCGGAAAACTGCTCCGCAAGAAGGTGGACAAGGCGGTTGCGGAATCCCTCGCGCGAAACTTCGCGTGCGCCGCGTTCAAATTTCCGGCGAATAAATGCGAGCCGCTCGGGTTTGCTGCGCCGAACCGTTCGACGGCTAGCACCAGGCGCTGCTCGGAATGATCGGTTATCGCAAGGACACGTCGCGTGAGGTTGAACTGCTCCGACCAGAGATGAAGCAGCGGCTTCGCGCCGTCACCGCGCACTTCCCAGGACATTCGCGAACTTCCACGATTCCAGAGGCGCTAAACTCCTGGAGGCTGGCTTGCAGCTCGGCGGCGAATTCCACGTGACTGTTATAAATGGCATATATAGCTGTTGAACTGTCATTTCAGAAATTTGTTAAATACGCAGTAACTTCTGGACTTCAACGGCCCACAAGGAGCCGCTGAACCAGCGGCTCCGGAAGTTGCGCGGCACGCATGCGCTGTTGCACGAGGGAAATATCGTAGGGCACGCGCCAAAACTCGATGACTTGGTGCTCCAGGTCGGCGATCGCAAAAGCGGCGCGCGGGTCTCCGTCGCGCGGCTGCCCGATCGAACCGGGATTCAGAAGATAACGGCGCTGCAGCTCGATGCGCAGCGCCGCAAAGGATTCGCTGGGACGAGGGTGAATCTGGAGGACCTCAAGCTGCGCATCCTGGTAGGAAAAGCCGCCTTGGTGATGGGTGTGGCCGAAGAAAGTGACAGGCGCGGTGGAGTCTAGAAGACCGTCAAGAGCCTGCGCGGGAGTGAAGACGTACTCGTCCTCATCTTGAAACGCGCCATGGACGAGCACCACGCCGTCTGTCGCAAGCGGTCCATGGGGCAACGCCGATAGCCACGCGAGGTGCTCGGGCTTGAGTTGCGCGCGCGTCCAATCCACTGCGGATTTTGCGACGGGGTTAAAATCGTCGGTGGCCATTAATCCGGCGACCGCTTTGTCGTGATTGCCGCGAATGGTTTGAGTGCCAAGCTCGCGCAGGCGGGCTGTGACCTCGTTGGGATCGGGCCCGTAGCCAACGACGTCGCCGAGGCACACGGAAATGTCCCAGCGGTCCTTCGCGGCATCGAGGACGACGTCAAGCGCAGTGGCGTTCGAGTGCAAATCGCTGAGAACGAGAATCCGCATCTTTCAAATATCCAAAAAGCGAAAAAGAGTATAAATGAACAAGCTTGTTGATGCACGGTGCGCGCAATGGCCGGCCACAGCAAGTGACGCGTGAAAAGAAGAAAAATTGGACCACGAGTGTATTGCTTTATGAAAATTTAAGACAGGAGAGAGATTGAATACATGAACAAAGACAGGCGGGAGCGCCGTCGACCCTTGCTGCTTTGATGACGGACAAGATTTTACAGCGAGATGACGAAACATTCGCCCCCAGTGATTCGTCTATATGGGTGCAGCCGGCTTCGCGGCTGTTCTTGGCGAGAATCAGAAAAACCCCGCGGTGGCAGCCGCGGGGTCATGACACGCAGTCTTTCCGGCCGTTAGTCCAGGAAGAGTTGGTGTCCTCACGGG
>WNGO01002786.1_pt1 | contig 11154 bp, 9 predicted proteins | sample 5400511 | NCBI WGS metagenome assembly WNGO01 (sample SAMN13153380, study PRJNA577476) | soil metagenome | isolation source: 20 cm soil or saprolite under Garry oak tree replicate 2 | place: USA:California | collected 2016-06-15
CGCGCGGGTGAACCAGGATGGTCGAGATCTGCTGCGTGCCCTCCAAACCGATGTGGCGCCAGGTGCGTCCCGCATCGGATGACTTGTACATCCCGTCTCCTCTTCCATCGAAGTAGGAACTGAGGTCGCCGGTTCCGACGTAGATGAGATTGGGGTCCGATGGTGCCACCTCGATGGCGCCGATGGACGAAACGGTCCGAATAGAATCAAAGATGGGAAACCACGTTTCTCCTGCGCTCGTCGTCTTCCAAACGCCACCGTTCGGGGTGCCGATATAGAACACGCCAGGCTGCCCGATGACGCCCGAGACCGCGGAGACTCGTCCCGCGCGGAAGGGCCCGACGTTGCGCCATTCCAGCCCGGAAAGGAGACGGGGATCGAGGGACTGCGCTCGGAGCGATGTCGCCCCGAGCGTAACGGCGCAGAGCACCAGCAGGGATGGTGCGCGCATTGGTGAATCCGATGAGGGAGACGATTTCAATGTATCCCTATCAGACTACGGCGTCGAACACCTCACCGGATCACTGTCGGCCCCTCCCGGAATCCGGACGCGATACGTCCGGCCGCTCGCCCCCGACCAGCGCAGCTCCCACCACGCCAGACCGCCGCGCCGCGACCTGAGCCGCAGCTCCAGCGCTGGATCGTCGTCCCAGCTCACGACGGTGCGGGTCTCGTCATCGATGACGATTTCGACGCGCGGTCCGGCGGCGACGTCACCCGTGGCGACCGGCCAATCCGCCGCGCCGCCGAGCTGCAGCCAGGCATACAGCGTGTCCCCCGTGCACCACACCCGCTCGACTCGCGGCGCTGGCACTCGAGCGGATGAATTGTGTGGGAGGACGCTGCGTTGGTGACCGACGACCAGATTGAGCGGCGGCGCCGCGGCAGCGGGGAGACTGTCTCCCGCGGATACCGACGCCGCGAGCCTGGCAAGCGTGCGGCCGAACATCGCCGCTTCGCCCGGGCCGTAGATCGTCGAGCCCCCTTCGTAGTACTGCGCCGTGTATTCCTCGGCCGTCGTGATGTACTCCAGGTAGCCGTTGGCGTGACCGAGGATCAGCGCCTCATTGACCGGCAGCCCTGCCTTCCGCGCGCTCACCAACATCTGCTCGCGCATCCGCCGTCCCGCCGTCGTCGTCACCTCTCCCGGCACCGCGCCGATCACGCGATTCCCCAGGCGCAGTACCGTGACTTGTGCGTACGAGGGAAGGTTGCCGCTGATGAACAAGTGGTTGGGCAGGCCGCCGAACGCTGCGTCAAACAGTTGGCGCTTGTCCGCCTGGCATCCCGGTACGTCCGGGTTGGGCGAGCCCTGCTTGAGGCCGACATCGAACAAGCCGAACAGCAGCCACCCCTGAATCCGCGTGTGGGCGTCGTCCGCGCCCACCAACGTACTGAGGCCGAGCGCCGGCTCGGCGCAGATGCCGAGCGCACGCGCGCTATCGCGCAGCGACAGCGTCGCAAATGCACGGCCCAGCTCCAACCGGTCGGTCAACGCCGCGCCGAGCGAATCGAATAGCGCCACCGCACCGTCCCCGACATTCTTCCCAATGACGCTGATCGCCTCGCGCGCCGCGTGCCGGCAGGAGGCGAGGTGTGTGGCGGTGGGAGAGCGCCACTCCCACAGGGTCCGCGTGAACGGGCCGTCGAGCGCGGGCAGCGGCGCGAGGGTAGGAGTGTTGCAGCGGCTCTGGGGCGGCCATGCCGGCGACACGTCGCCCTCCGCCCCGTTGGCAAACAAATACACGGCGCGGGGCACGAAGCCCGCGTCTCGGTCGATGTGGCGCTCCAACCGCCGCTCGACGAGGCCCTGAATGTCGGGGTCGAGCAAGTCGTTCGATGGTGCGTTGCCCGTGCCATGCATGGCGAAAATGCTGAAGGCGCCGGCGGGCCGGAACGCGCCGCTCGCGGAGTCGCGCTGATCGACCCGCAGCATCGCCAGCTCGGGATCCACCAGCTGGTACTCGGGCGCAAGGCCGGGGGGGGGGGCGTCGAGTGCGGTGGGCATGGGAATGTTGCGCAGCATGGCCGGAAGACTGCGAATGCGGGTCTGACCCCAGACGGCGCGACTTCCCCACGCGACACGCGCCGGCCGCAGGTCGGCCACCGCGGCGTGTACGGCACGCGCGATGCGCGCCGTGAGCGAATCGACCATCACGGGGTCGAAGCCCGCGACCGAGCTCCCCTGATCGTTGTAGCCGGCCGCTTCGAAAAAATGACCGGGACCGGCATGGGTGTGGGTCACCGCGATCACAAGGCGGTCCGCCCCGATGCCGTCCGTACGCGCGCTGAGCGCCGCGACGCGGCGGTGCAGCAGCGCCGAGCTGAGCGGCAGATCGGCGACGACGAGCGCCAGGCGGTTGCCGCCGCCGTCGGCCAGCACCAGCACGCGCGCATACAACCGCAGCCGATAGCCTCGTGCCTCGGCGCCCTCGGGTCCGTTGCCCGCCAGCCCCACGCCCGGTGGCGGCGTGATGTCGACGCGGGCAAACCCGGCCCGCAACCCGGCCGTGCCAGCACGCGGCGCCGGGCTGAGCGCTCCCGGCACGCGCAGTCGTGTGGGGCCGCACGCCACCAGCAGGACCGCCGCGGCGTGGAGCAGCATCGCTCGGCGGCTCACTGCCTGTTCCGCCCGTTGTCGCCGAGCACGATCGTCACGCCCGTCCACAGCCACACGACGAAGTCCCGAGTCCGGCCAGGGCCGTCTGCCTTCGTGGCATCATCGGTATTGAGCTGCGACCGAGCCCCGAAGGCGAGCGTGGTTGAGCGTCCCGCTCGCACCTCCGTCCCAAAACCGAGGCCGACATGCGTGATGCCTCGGCTAGCGAAGTTGGCAAGCTCTCCGGGCCGAGCGGGGTTGGGCCCTTGCCCCACGTTCAGTCCCATTTCCGTCTGGACGAACACGAATGCATACGGCGGAAACGGCCAGCCGAGCACCGGGACATCGAGCGACGCGCGGAGAAACGCGCCACGCACGCGCTCCACATCCCACCATGCTTCGAAGGTGGGGTTGAGGTAGCGGCTGGTCGTCGACAGCGACGCGAATACTTCCGTCGTGTTGCGAGCCGGGCCCACGCCGCCGCCGCCTGAGTCGCCGCGGAAGACGTATCGCACCAGCCCCGCGCGCAGGCGAGTCGGTCCGAGGACCAGTGAAGCCTGCCCCCAGAGGTCTTGCTCTCCGAGGTGTCGACCACCAATGGCGCCTGTCTCGGACAACTCTCCTGACGAGACGCGATCCAGCTCATAGTGCAGCGCGGCGCCGCTCTGCAGCGCAACGCGGTGAACGCGGAGTTCCACGGCGAGTGATGGCTGCGCGACGAGTCCCGCCGCTCGGGAGACGCCGTGCCACACGTAGCGCCCACCGGCGGACAGGTCCGTACGGGCAGAGAGTTGTGCCGCGGCAGGCGACGCAGCCACCATCAACCCCGCGAGACACGACCAGGCATGTCGCACGGGGTCTGATCAGTTGTACGCCACGGTCATCTGCACCACCGCGCTGTAGTTGCCGGGCGCCTGGTTCGGCGACGGCGAGATTCTGGCACCGACGAACACCGCCGCTTGCCCGTTCGTGCCCATGTGCACCGTCGACCCGCTGGACGACGGCGTGAAGAACTCAATCCCCGGCCCCAGCGCCGACGACGCCCCCGTCCAGTTATCGATCGGGATCACGAAGCTCCCGTCGGACAGCTCGGTCGGCAGCGTGAACGTGAGGCTGATGCTCGCGTTGGCGAGCGCGCTGATGACGAACTCCCCCGCGTCCGGATCAGATGCGGTGATGACCCTGGGGCCACTGCCTTGGGCCAGGGTCCCGAAGTCGAGATTCCTCGTCCCCGAGACCGACAACGACGGAGCGATGACCGTCATTGCGGTGATGCTCGCGGCGTTGTTCTGAGCGAGGAGCGGCGCCGGCGCGAGGGCGAGGGCGGCGAACAGCGCGCCGAGTCGAGACGGCAAAGCAGGATGTGTGCGCATAGGTCCCTCCGGATTGGTAGGTCTGCAGCTCCCCCCGCCAGAGCGGCGGGGAGCGGCCGAAGGTAACCCCCTACAAGGTCTTGAGGAACGCCAGCAGCGCTGCCTGGTCTGGAGCCGGGAGGGCCTTGAACAGATCGCGCGCCCGCGTTGCCTCGCCGGCGTGCATCTCGATCGCCTGCTCCGGTGTCTTGGCGCGGCCGTCGTGCAGGAAGTGCGTCGCGAGTCGCATCCCCATCAGGGGCTCGGTGCGGAACTCACTCGGCGTCGCGAGCCCGAGGCAGATGTCGGCCAGGTCGGGGCCCATGTCGTGCAACAACAGGTCGGTGTACGCCGCCACCGCCTTGTGCCGCAAGGCCGGGATGGGATTGTCGCCGGTCCGCAAAGTGGGCACGTGACACCCGGCACAGCCCACGCGCGCGAAGACGTCGCGGCCGCGACGCGCCTCGGCCGACTGCTTGAGCGGCGCGGGCGGAGCGAGCAGTCGCACAAACGCGTCGGCCAACTCGAGGCCGCGGGCGCCGATTTCAGGCTCCGGTGCCGGATCGGTTCCGTCGGGCAGTGGATTGCCGGTGACGTTGCCCTCGACCGGGACGGACGGATTCGTGATGCCGATCTCGACCTGAAATGCGCCGTCGCTGAACTCGCGCAGCGTCGGCACGAGCGCCTTGCGCCCGAAGCGTCCCAGCCGGCCGTCGAAGAAGCGATTGGGCCGGCCGGAAATGCCGTCGTGATTGCGGTCGTCGGGGTCGGCGTATGAGAGAATCACGGAATCAGGCACGGCGTCGAGCAGCCCGAAGCCGAACACGTCAGGTGTGGTGCGCGCGGCGACGGTTGTTACAGTCGGCGGCAGCGGCTCGTGGTCGATGCCGAGCGCGGCACGCAGGGCCGGCGTCACGCTGTCCTGGAACACCGGCCCGCCCTTATCGGCGAGCTCGTCGCACATGGCGCCCGCGCGCTCGGGGTGAAACACGGCGGCATGGCGCTCGACTTCGTCGCCGTTCGCGCCAACCACGGGGTCCTCATGACACTCCCCACAACCGCTGGCGTTGAACAGCGGGCCGAGACCAACCGCCGGAGTGAAGGTGCTGTCGAATACGGCGCGACCGCTGTCGAATTGCGCCCGCTCGGCCGCGGACAGCCCGCGCAGGGGGTCGCCAGGTTGCGGTCGGTGACATGCCGCCGCGCTGCACAGGACCGCAACGCCGATCCAGCGGCGCGTCATGGCGCATGCTCCACGCCCACGTCCATCCGGCCGACGCGCTCGATGGTGTAGGCGACAAACCCCGTCGGCCGGCCGCCGAACGCCACGCGGATCACGTCGCCGGGTTTCAGCTCCGCCAGCTTGAGCGGCGCGCCTTGCCCACTCTTCCGGTCGGTGATCGGGACGGTGACGGGAACCTGGAGCCGCACGACGCGGAGGGCGAAGCCGACACCGGTCGTGACCTCGAGGGTGTGCGCGCGCACGTCCACGGTGCGAATCGCGCCTCGCACGCTGTCGTGCGGCGTGGTGGGGGGGGACTGCTGTGCAGCCAGCGCGAACGGAGCGACCAGTGCAGCGAACGACAGCAGCGTGATGCGGCGCATCGACCCCTCCTGGAAAGGTCTGGAGGAGTACCCCTATTCGCTCGTCGGGTGCCGAATCACTCCCATGAACCCGGCGATTGTCCCTGGAGTCACCTGGTGTATGTTGCTGGTCGGCTGCCACTCGATCTCTGGAGGAATTTGTATGCGTGCCATACTCGCCGCCGCCGTGCTGCTCGCGCTGCCGAGCGCCGACTGGGACCTGCTCGGCTCGCGCCGCGTGAACTTCGCGCTCGATCACGACGCCATTTTGGTCGGCGCCCGGGAGGGCGGATTCACCGCGCTCAAGCTCGAAGTCGTCGGCGGCACTCTCGAGATGTACAACATCAAGGTCACGTTCGGAAACGGCCAAAGCTTTTCACCCGAAACGCGCGTCCAGTTCCATCAAGGCTCCTGGAGCCGCACGATCGATCTCCCGGGGCCCATCCGCATCGTCCGCCGGGTCGATTTCTGGTACCGCAGCCGGCTGCGTCGCGGCGCGGCCACCGTGCGCTTGTTCGGCCGGACGTGACGGCAGCAGTCTTCCTGTACGCCATTCTCAGTCGCATCGCGTACGTGCTGTTCGTGGGGTACGTGCTGCGCCGCGAAGCGCGCGAGGGCTTCTACGCGCAGCGCTTCGGACCGGTCCTGGGTTTTCGCCGCTTCCGGCGCCGCGCAGCAATCGTCATGTACCATGACGCGCTCGCATTCATTCTGCTGTGTCTGGTCACCCGCAACACGTGGGATCTGCCGCTGTCACAGGCCGTCTCGTTCGCCGCGGGCGCCCTGCTCGTGATCGTGGGACTCGGCACGAAATTCTGGGCCGCGCGAACCCTCGGGATCGAGGCCTATTACTGGCACAACTTTTTCGATCCCGCTGAGGCGGTAGGCCCGGTCTCGAGCGGGCCGTACCGCTTTCTCTCGAGCCCCATGTACACGATCGGGTACCTGCAGACCTACGGACTGGCCCTGATGCTGCGCTCGCTGCCGGGTCTGATCGCGGCCGTCTTCTCCCAGGCGGGAATTCTCGTGTTCTACTTCGTCATCGAGAAACCGCATTTCCAGCGCCTGCACCGCTCTGGCTGATGCGACGCGTAGCCTTTCTACTATATGTCCTTGCTGTCGGCTGCCGCGGCAACGCGGGAGCCGCGGACGAACAGGACATGGCCGCGCCCGAGCAGCATCCCGACGAGCACGCCACCGCGGCCGCCGAGCATGAGATGGCCGGGATGGTCTCGAACGAGGATCTCCACATGCGGCTCACGCCGCTGCGGCCCGTGGCGCCGGGCGACTCCGCGCGCGCGGCCGAGGTCCTCGCCGTCATGCGACGGGAGCTTGCGCGGTATCGGGACGTCCGCGTCGCGCAGGGCGATGGCTTCCGGCAATTCATTCCCGCGGGCGACGCGCCGGTACAACACTTCACCAAGCTGCGCTGGGCCTTGCAGGCGCGGAACGGGCTCGATCCCGCGCGCCCGACATCGCTGCTGTACGAGCGCGCACCCGACGGCACGCTCGCACTCGTCGGCGCGATGTTCACGGCGCCGCCGCAAACCACCGACGCTGAGCTCAATGCGCGGCTGCCGCTCAGCGTCGCGCGGTGGCATCAGCATGTGAACTGGTGCCTGCCGCCGCTCGCGGACGCCCGGCGGCGCTGGCGTGAGACCAGGGACGGGCAGCCGGTGTTCGGTCCCAAGTCGCCGATCGCGACCGCCGAGGCGTGCGAGGCGGTCGGCGGGCGCTTCCGGCCGCGCCTGTTCGGCTGGATGGTGCACGTGATGGCGTTTGCCGCGGACGATCCCTGGAATGCGCATCATCACTAGCGTCGCTTGACGGTCGGAGCGGCGGGCGGTAGCACTAGGGCGACGCTTACTCCCCAGAGGGGCATGAATATGCGACGTGTTGAGAATTTACTCGCAGCGCTGTCGGTGCTGCCGGCGTTCCTGCTGGCGCAGGGCGGATCGATCCGCGGCCGCGTGGCGGATGCCGCCGGCGCGGCGCTGCCCCGCGCGTCGGTTTCGGCCGAAGGCTCGGGGTTACGTGCCACCACCGACGATCAAGGCCGCTATGAAATCCGCGGCGTCTCGGCCGGCACCTACACGGTCCGCGTTCGACTGCTCGGTTACGTCCAGCAGTCGGCTCGCGTGACCGTCGGGCAGGGGCCCGTCACGCAGGACTTCGTGCTCGCCGAGCAGGCGATCAGCCTCTCACCGGTCGACGTCGTCGTCGGGTCGCGCGCGCGTCATACCGCGGCCGAAGAGCTGGCGGTCCCCGTCGACGTGTTCACGTCGGAAGAGATCGCGGTGCAGGGGACCAACGAGACGAGCCAGATTCTCCAGAACCTGGCGCCGTCGGTCAATTTCCCGCGCCAGAGCGTCACCGACGCCAACGACATCGTGCGGCCGTTCACGCTGCGCGGTCTCAGTCCCGACCACACGCTCGTGCTGCTCAACGGCTGGCGCCGGCATCAGATGGCGGTGCTCAACACCTTCGCCTACGGCATGGGCGCCGGGTCGAGCGGTGTCGATCTCAACGCGATTCCCGGCGGCGCGGTCGACCGCATCGAGGTGCTGCGCGACGGCGCGTCGGCGCAGTACGGCTCAGATGCGATCGCGGGCGTCGTCAACGTGGTCCTGAAGGAGGGCGGGTTCACGCCGTTCCTCAACGTGGATGGGGGCCAGTACCGGACGAAGGGCTACCCCAACGACGGCACCACCGCCGATCTCAACGGCGGATTCGGCGTGGGTCTGGGACGCGGCTCGTTGGCGGTCTTTGGGGAATATCTGCATCGGGACCCGACCAACCGCGCCTGGCCCGACATCTTCCTGGCGGACCAGAACGGCGTGAAGGATGTGATCGACACGTTGACCGGCCGAATTCTGAAGAAAGACAATTCGCTGACGCAGCCGAACTACCACTGGGGCGACGGGCTCGAGAAGGACCTGATGTCGTTCGCCAACTTCCGGATGCCGCTGAATCCGGGCGGCACCAGCGAGCTGTACGCGTTCGGCGGCTATAGCCATCGCCGCGGGACCGGCAACGGGTTCTTCCGCTACTTTGATTCGAACAAGAACTGGCAGGAGATCTATCCTCAAGGATTCCTGCCGCAGTTCCACCCTGACGTGGCTGACTACTCCGGTGTCGGCGGATTCCGGTCCATCGTCAGCGGCTGGTCGCTGGATCTCGGCGGCTCGTTCGGCGAGAACCGGTTCGACTACGATCTCGAGCACACGCTCAATCCATCGCTCGGCCCGTGTCTCGACACGCCGTGCGCGCCGGGACCGGACAGCCTGCTGGGCACGCCGGACGATCCCGGGATTCCGAACCAGACGTCGTTTTTCGCAGGCCGGCTGATCCGCTCCGAGGCGATCGCCGCGCTGAACGTCGCGAAACGGGTGAACCTGGGCCTGCCCGCGCCGGTGAACGTCGCGGTCGGTGCTGCGTTCCGGCGCGAAGAATTCAAAATCGAGGCGGGGGACTCCGCGTCCTGGATCAACGGCGGCCACCTCGCGCAGGACAGCGCGAGTGGCGGCGGCCTGGCACCGGCCGGCTCGTCCGTCTTTCCCGGGTTCGCGCCGACTGACGCCAGCGATCACCATCGCACCAATGTGGGTGCCTATCTCGATCTGGAGAGCCAGCTCAGTCCGCAATTCCTTGCAAACGTCGCGGGACGGTTCGAGAGCTACAGCGATTTCGGTCAGCGACTGACCGGCAAGCTCGCGCTGCGCTATCAGCCGACGCAGCGCTTCGTGCTGCGCGGCGCGGCGAGCACGGGATTTCGCGCGCCAGGCCTTGCGCAAAGCTTCTTCAGCCACACGACGACTAACGTGATCGGCGGGCAGTTCATCCAGGTCGGCAACTTCCCGGTGGACAACCGCGCGTCGCGCATCTTCGGCGCGAAGCCGCTGAAGGAAGAGACGTCGGTCAACCTGAGCGGCGGCTTCGCGTTCACGCCGCGCGACAACGTGACGTTCACGGTCGATTTCTTCCATATCACGATCGACAACCGCATCCTGCTGGGTGCCACGTTCGGCGATTCGGTGTCGCAGGCGATTCTCGCCGACTCCAGCTTCTCCACCATCGGCGCGGTGCAGTTCTTCACCAACGGCCTCGACACGAAGACGAATGGTGTGGACGTCACCGGCAGCCTGCAGCAGCAGCTGGGCACGGGTGTGCTCGATCTCAGCCTCGGTGTGAACTACTCGAAGAACCGGATCACGCGCGTCGATTCGCTGCCGCCGATTCTGAGGGGGACGCCCACGACGCTGACCAGCATCCTGGATCTCGTGACCAAGGTCGGCATCGAGGAAGAGCGGCCCGACTGGCGTGGCACGCTGACCGCGATGTACAACCTGCGGCGCCTGCACGGCCTGGCGCGGATCTCCTATTACGGCGGCTTCGCCTCGGCGCAGCCCAGCTTCACGGACCGGGAGACGTACGGCGCCAAGACGCTCGTCGATGCGGAGATCGGCTACCAGTTCAGCGCTGTCAACCTGTCGATCGGGGCGCGCAATCTATTCGACGTCTATCCCGACCGGGCACATGCCGAGTTCAACAACAACGACAACACGTTCCCCTGGGCCGCAGCGTCGCCCTTTGGCTATAACGGCCGCTACTTGTACGCACGAGCAGAGATGCGTCTGCTCCAATAGGGAGGGAGTTCTATGGTTAGCGCTGCAAGATTGCTGAGCATTGCCGCGGTCACCGTTCTGTTCGCGGCTGTCCCGGGGGGGGCGCACGCCCAGAACGGCCGGATCCGGGGCGTAGTGCGCGACGCCGGTGGCGACCCGCTGACGGGGGTAACGATCAGGGCCCAGGGGGCTACAACGACAAAGCGTGCGACGACGGGCACGGACGGCAGTTACAGCATCGCGAACCTGTCGCCCGGCAGCTATACGGTTTCGGCTTCGCTGCCCGGCTTGCGTACGCAGTCGCAGCAAAACGTCCAGGTCAAAGCGGATGCGGAGACGGTCGCCGACTTCGTGATGCAGGCGCTCCAACTGGAAGCGGTGACGGTCACCGCCATGCTGCGCGAGCAGCGGCTGGCCGACGTACCGTTCTCGATTGCGGCGCCCACCGAGCAGGCGCTGCGCATTCGCGGCGCAGACAATATCGAGCAGGTTGCGGCCAACGTCGCGGGATTCAGCGTGCAGAACCTCGGTCCAGGCCAGAGCCAGGCGGCGATCCGCGGAGCCTCCTCGGGTCAAATCGCGCGCGACCAGCCCGGAGTGAAGGAAGAGGTGGGCGCCTACCTCGATGACGCCGTCATCTCCCTCTCCCTGTTCACGCCGGACCTCGATCTGTTCGACGTGGGTCGCGTGGAGGTGCTGCGCGGACCGCAGGGCACGCTGTTTGGCGCCGGCTCCGTCTCGGGCACGGTGCGATACATCAGCAATCAGCCCGAAATCGGCGTGAGCAGCACATTCGGCGAAGTCGGAATGAATTTGATCGATGGCGGGGATCCCGGCAGTGTCGCGAAGCTCGGGTTCAACGCGCCGCTGGGCGACAAGGCCGCGTTCCGCATCGTGGGCTACAGCACGCGCACGGGCGGCTTCATGGATGCCGTACAACCGACGCTGAGCGTCAGTAACGCCGTCAACGGCAACGGCCGCGCCGGCTTCCGGG
>WNGO01002788.1_pt1 | contig 11152 bp, 9 predicted proteins | sample 5400511 | NCBI WGS metagenome assembly WNGO01 (sample SAMN13153380, study PRJNA577476) | soil metagenome | isolation source: 20 cm soil or saprolite under Garry oak tree replicate 2 | place: USA:California | collected 2016-06-15
CGTCCGGCTCAACCGCATCCCGATGGGCCGCTTCGGCCATGCCGACGACATCGTCTCGCTCGCGATCTACCTGGCGTCCGACGAATCGACCTGGACCAACGGGGCCGCCCTCGTCGTCGACGGCGGCATCACGTCCAACTACTTCTGATGGTGACGGTGGACCGCCCCGGCCGCTTGCTGATCGGCGGCGCCTGGCGCAGCGGGCAGGACGAGAAGACGTTCGAGATCATCGAGCCTGCCACCTCGCAGGTGATGGCGACGGCCGCGGTCGCCTCGCCGGCCGACGTCGACGCCGCGGTCACGGCGGCACGGGCGGCGTTCGAGAGCGGGGCGTGGAGCGAGGCGCCCGCCAGCGTCCGTGCGAAGGTGCTTTACAGGATCGCGGAGCTGATCCGGTCGGAGGTTGACCAACTGGCCACGCTGGAGGCGCGCAACGCCGGCAAACCGATCCGCGATGCCCGCGACGAGGTGCTGGGCGCCGCGCAATGCTTCGAGTACTACGCCGGCGCCGCCACGCGGATCTTCGGCGAGACCATTCCGGTCACCGCGCCCGGACTCGACTTCACGCTGCGCGAGCCGGTCGGCGTGGTCGCGCTGATCGTCCCGTGGAATTTCCCGCTGACGATCGCCTCCTGGAAGGTGGCGCCCGCCCTGGCGGCGGGCAACGCCGCCATCCTGAAGCCGGCGAGCTACACGCCGCTCACCGCGCTGGAACTGGGGCGCATCGCGCTCGAGGCGGGACTGCCGGAAGGCGTGCTCAACGTCATCACCGGTCCGGGGAGCAGCACCGGCAGCGCGCTGGCCGGCCACCCGGGTGTCGACAAGATCGCCTTTACCGGCGAGACCTTGACGGGCGTCAGCATCCTCCAGCTCGCGGCGCCCAACATCACGCGCGTGTCGCTCGAGCTCGGAGGGAAGTCGCCCAACATCATCTTTGCCGACGCGGACCTCGAGAAGGCGGCGCCGGCCGCCGTCAACAGTGTCTTCGGCAATGCGGGCCAAGACTGCTGCGCCCGGAGCCGCGCCTTTGTCCATCGCTCGATCGCGGAGGAGTTCGACCAGCGGGTCGCAGCCGGCGCCCGCAAGCTGAACATCGGCGATCCGCTCGACGCTCGGACGGACGTCGGTCCCCTGATCTCCATGAAGCAGCGTGCCCGGGTGCAGAACTACATCCAGCTCGGCAGGCAGGAAGGCGCACGCTTGCTGGCGGGTGGGTCGGCGCCGGGTGGTCACCTGGCGGCCGGCAGCTTCCTCGAGCCGACCGTCTTCGACCGGGCCGAGAATCGCATGCGGATCGCGCAGGAGGAGATTTTCGGTCCCGTACTCACCATCATTCCCTTTGCCGATGAGGACGAGGTCCTCCAATTGGTTAACGACACCCCCTACGGCCTTTCCGGATCGATCTGGACGCGTGACATCGGCCGCGCGCTACGGGTCGCCCGGGGCGTCAAGACCGGGGTGCTCAGCATCAACAGCAGCCGGAGCGTGCACCAGGAAGCACCCTTCGGCGGCTACAAGCGCAGCGGCATCGGCCGCGAACTGGGTATGCATGCGCTCCAGCTCTACACCGAAGTCAAGAACGTCTTCGTCAGTCTCGAGTAAACAGGAGGGATTCGACATGGCGCGCACAGGCACCTCGACGCGCGAACGATCGACCAGCAGCCGCGCCGACCGGACCAACGGACAGTCGCGACGCCAGGAGAAGACCGCCAAGCTCACGCTCGAGGAACTGGTCCGCCAGACCAAGGCAGGCGAGGTCGACACCGTCATCATCGCCATCGCCGACCTCCAGGGACGGCTGATGGGGAAACGGTTGACCGGCCCCTATTTCCTCGACCACGTCGACGAGGGGCTCCACGCCTGCGACTATCTCCTGGCGATGGATGTCGACAACGAACCGCTGCCCGGCTTCAAGTTCAGCAACTGGGGCACTGGCTACGGCGACATGCACGGCCATCCCGACCTGTCGACGATCCGGCGCATTCCCTGGCTGGAGAAAACGGCCCTGATCCTCTGCGACGTCGAGACGATGGCCGGCAAGCCGGTGGACGTGGCGCCCCGGCAGATCCTTCGCCGGCAGGTCGAGCGCGCGCGCAAGCTGGGCTTCAATCCCAAGACCGGTTCGGAGCTCGAGTTCTACCTCTTCAAGGACAGCTACGAGCAGGCGGCGGAAAAGGACTACCGCAACCTGCAGACTTACGGCCGCTACATCGAGGACTATCACATCCTGCAAGGCACCAAGGCCGAGTGGTTCAACCGGCTCGTTCGCAATGGGATGGAAGGCGCCGCCGTGCCGGTCGAGAACAGCAAGGGCGAGTGGGGGTTCGGGCAACAGGAAATCAACCTGCGCTTTGCCGAATCCTTGGAGATGGCGGACCGGCACGTCGTCTACAAGAACGGCGTCAAGGAAATCGCCGCCCTCAACCAGGTAGCGGCGACCTTCATGGCGAAATGGACGATGGCGCAGGCGGGCAGCTCGTTCCATCTGCATTCGTCGCTGTGGGACGTCAAGAGCGACAAGGCGCTGTTCCATTCGGCCAACGGTGGCCCGCACGGCATGTCGACACTGTTCCAGCACTACCTCGCCGGACTGATCGCGCTGGCCCGGGACTTCTCGCTCTTCTACGCGCCCTTCGTCAACTCCTACAAGCGCTACCAGGCGAGCTCGTTCGCCCCGACCTCGATCGTCTGGAGCTACGACAACCGCACCTGCGGCTTCCGCATCATCGGCCACGGACCGAGTCTGCGCGTGGAATGCCGTATTCCCGGCGCCGATGCCAATCCCTACCTCGCCTTCGCGGCGACGATCGCCGCCGGGCTGCACGGCATCGAGAACAAGCTCGCCTTGCCACCGGAGTTCCGTGGCGACGCCTACACGGCGAAGGATTTGCCACGCGTGCCGGGCAACCTGACCGAGGCGATCGATGCGCTGGACAAGAGCCAGGTGGCCCGCCAAGCCTTCGGCGATGACGTGATCGAGCATTACCTGCACTCGGCCCGGCTCGAGCGGCAGAGTTTCGACAGCGCCGTGACCGACTGGGAGCTGCGAAGAAACTTCGAGCGAATCTAAGGCGCGAGAGTTGCCATCGCGACTCACGTTCATGCCGTGCCGTTACCTTGCATCCATCCGCTAGGCTTGGCGTGATGGCGAAGCAAGCGGCGGTCGAGTCGCCACCGGTGAACGTGTACGAGACCAACGACCAGCTCACGGTCGCGGTCCCGGTGCCCGGCGCGCACCACGACACGACCGAGGTCAGGCTCGACGGTCAGACGCTGACCATCCGGGCGGAGGCGCGTTATCCGCAGGAGCAACAGCACTACCTGCAGCACGAGTGGTCGGTCGGAAGCTCCCATCGTGAAATCGAGCTGTCAAGGCCGGTCCGTGCCAGCGGCGCCAAGGCGATGCTGACCCATGGCATCTTGACGATCTCGCTGCCGATCGGCAGGGAGGCGATGCGGTCGCCGACGCGAATCCCGGTCATTGAGCCGCCCAGCCACCAGGGCCAGCCTCACTAACCGTGCGCGCCGCGGCGGCGCGGTGGCGAGTCGTCGAGCTGCTCCACCCGATCCCTTCGCTGCTGACGACCTTGGCCGCGCTGGCCTTTGCCTGGATCTTCGGCATCGGCCCCGGCGATCGCCGATTCTGGTGGATCGCCACCATCATGCTGCTGGTCCAGTTCTCGATCAGCGCGCTCAACGAGTGGGCCGATGCTGACCTCGACCGCCGGGCGCGACGGCAGCGGCCGATCCCGCTCGGCCTGGTCTCACGCGGAGCGGCCCTGGCGATCGCGGTCGTTGCGGCCGTGGGCGCCTTTTTACTCTGTGTGCTCGCCGATCTGGGGCCGGTCGCGCTCCTTCTTGTCGGGATCGGGACCGCCTGTGGATGGGCCTACGATCTCCGGCTCAAGGCCACGCCCCTGAGCGTCGTTCCGTTCGCCATCGCGTTTCCCTTGATGCCGTTCTGGATCGGCGCGCTCGCCGCTCGCCCGTTGAGCTCACTGGTGATCCTCTTCCTGGGCGGCATCCCGCTTGCCGCCGCCATCCACCTGGCCGACGCGATTCCCGATCGCGACGCCGATCGGGCGGCGGGGCTCCGGACGCTGGCGGTCGCGCTCGGAACGCCGAGAGCGGAACTGGCTGCCGCGGGACTCCTGCTACTCGGCTCGCTGGTCGCGACCGTTCTGGTCATCCGTCGCGGCCAGTCATCAACGGTCGCGCTGTCCCTGATCGCCGTAGTGGCGAGCGCCTTGGTCGTCGGTCTCAGTTCTCGCGTCCCTCGACTTTCGTCGGTATTCGGCAAATGGATGGTGATCGCAGCGGCCGCCCTGGCCGCGGTGCCGCTGGTGGCTGAGGCAAGTGGGCGGTAACACCGGTCGCATCGACGAGACCGAGGTGGGTAGCCGCTACGGCGAATGGTTTACCCGCGGCCTGCGAGGCATCGGCATGCGCTACGTCTTTTCCAGACGCGGCCTCTGGGTGATCAATACGCCGTACCGGCGCATTCTGCGCGCGGCCGCCGTCACGCGCGAGGATCGTGTGCTCGACCTCGGCTGCGGGATCGGGAACATCCTGATCGCCCTCGCCGAACAGATCGACTTCATCCATCCGGCGGCCGGCGTCGACGTCTCGCCCGACCTGATTCGGATCGGCCAGCGAGAGGTCGCACGGGCTGGCCTGCAGGAGCGCATCGGCCTGCAGGTTGGTCCTGCCACGCGGCTGCCTTCCGAGGACGGCGCGATTGATGTCGTGCTCGCGTCGCATGTCCTCAAGCATCTGGACGATGAGGCGCTACTCGCGTGTTTTCGCGAGGTTGCCCGCGTGCTGCGGCCCGGCGGACGATTCCTCCTCTGGGAGTTCGACAAGAGTCCACGATCCGCGCTCCTTTTCTGGAGTGCACGACTCAGTGGCTTGCCGCCGCCCTTCCAGCTGCGCACGAGCGCGGAGTTTTCGGGGGCGCTCCGATTGACAGGATTCCGCCGGGTCGTGCGGTTCGACGCCGGATTCTTTCTCCTTCCGCCGGTGCCGCGCATTGCATTGCTGGCGACTCGCTAAGCGGGCTTCCTACTATTGAGTCGATGGCAAAGACGGTGACCGCCACCATGCGCGCCGTGGCGGTGACACCCATGCGGCCCGGCAGCGCGCGGCAGGTCGAGCTCCCGGTTCCGACGGCGGCCCGGGATACGGCGTTGATGCGTGTCCTCGAGGTCGGCATCGACGGCACCGACACGGAGATCAACAGCGGCCTCTACGGCGAGGCGCCGCCGGGTTCCGATTTCCTGGTCATCGGTCACGAGGCGCTCAGCGTGGTCGAGGCGGTGGGGGAGGGGGTGTCGGGATTCACGCGAGGCGATCTCGTGGTGTCGACGGTCCGCCGTCCCGACAACTGCCCGAATTGCCAGGCCGGCGAGTGCGACATGTGCCTCTTCGGCCGATACACGGAGCGCGGGATCAGAGGGGCGCACGGCTATATGGGCGAGTACTACGCCGAGACCCCGACATTCATGGTCAAGATCCCGCCTGCCCTGCGGCCCTTCGCCGTCTTGCTCGAGCCCTTGAGCATCGTGGAGAAGGCCACCTGCCAGGCCTGGAAGATCCAGGAGCGGATGCTGTGGGAGCCGAAGCGAGCCGTTGTCCTGGGTGCCGGACCGATCGGCATCCTCGCTACGATCCTGCTGCGGTTACGCGGTCTCGACGTCCACGTCTATGCCAGGTCGGCATCCGACACCCTGCAGGGCCGCATACTCACGAGCCTCGGCGCCCGCTACGAAAGCGCCGCGGACCACCCCGTGGCCGGCATCAAGGATGAACTCGGTCAGATCGACTTCATCCTCGAAGGGACGGGCGACAGCGAGGTTGCGTTTGCGGCGATGGCGCAGCTCGGAACCAACGGCGTCCTCTGCCTCATCGGGTTGTCGGCGGGCAATCGCCAGATCGAGATCCCGTCGGACGTTATCAATTTGCAGATGGTCCTCGGCAACCGCCTGGCGTTTGGTTGCGTCAATGCGAACCGCCGCTACTTCGAGATGGGGGTCCAGCATTTCCAGCAAGCCGAGCGGCAATGGCCCGGCATCTTCCAGCGGCTGATCACGCGTCGAGTCCCGTTCGAGGATTTCACCGCCGCGCTCGATCGCCGGCCCGAAGACATCAAGACCCTCCTGACGATCGCGCCCGCGTAGTTACCGTGGCGCTTCACCTCGATCCGCAGATCTGTCGAAACATCGAGGCTGCCACGGGCCGCGAGTGGCTGGTGACGAACGGCCTCGGCGGTTACGCATCGGGAACGGTGGCCGGGGTGAACACGCGACGCTACCACGGCTTGCTCGTTGCCTCCCTGAATCCGCCCGTCCAACGGATGGTGCTGCTGGCGGCCCTCGAGGAGTGGCTGCTCGTGCCCGACGGCGAGCGACAACCACTTTCGGCTCAGGAGTATTGGGACGGGACCGTCTACCCGGATGGGTTCCGCCTGCTGGAGGGCATCGCTCTCGACGGCATGCTGCCCACCTTTCGCTGGGCGGTCGACGGCCGCATCATCGAAAAACGGATATGGATGGAGCACGGCGTCTCGCGGACGGTGCTGGCCTACCGCCTGCTCGCCGGTCCACCGCTTTGGTTGCAGCTCCGGCCACTCTTTGCTCATCGCGACTATCACGAGCAGCGACACGGGCAAGGCGGTTTCGACATGGCGGAGAGCAGTGGCGGTTGGATCATCGACGCCGGGGGAGTTCGCACTCACTTCGACGTTCGCCCGTCGCCGGTTGTTCGCAGCCGCCCCGATTGGTACTGGCGTGTCTTGCATCGAGCCGAGCGCGACCGTGGTCTCGACGACGAAGAAGACCTCTTCACGCCCGGCACGGTCGAGGTGGCGCTCGATGGACAGACCGAGGTGGTGGTCCTCGCCGGTACGGATCCGGCCCCCCACGGATGGGACGTGGCGGCGTCGTGGCACGCCGCCCAGCAACGGCAGAATGCCCTGGCGGATCCCTCGAGCGAGCATCCGCTGGCGGCACAGCTGGTGGTTGCCGGTGAACAGTTCCGGGTCGCCCGCCGGATGGCGCTTTCTCCTCCCTCGCTCGCGGGGGAGGGTCAGGGTGGCCCTCGGACCCTGATCGCCGGCTATCACTGGTTTGCCGATTGGGGCCGCGACACCATGATCAGCCTCCCGGCGCTCGCGATGCACCCCGGCTCACTGTGGGAGGCACGCGCGGTGCTCGACACCTCCATCAAATATCTGGATCACGGTCTCATCCCGAACCGATTTCCGGATGGTGGCGAGCAGCCTGAGTACAACACGATCGATGCGACCCTCTGGCTCTTCCAGGCGTTGGCCGCCTACCTGCGAACGAGCGGCGACTGGCGATTCATCGCGGACCGGCTGGAGGCGCTGGAAGGGATCATTGACTGGCACGTCGGTGGAACCCGGCACAACATCGGCGTTGACCATCGGGATGGATTGCTCGCCGGCGGCGAGGTGGGCCACGCGCTCACCTGGATGGATGCGCGCGTGGGGGATTGGGTGGTTACGCCCCGACGCGGCAAGCCCATCGAGATCAACGCCCTCTGGTACAACGCGCTGCGGCTGACGGGTGACTGGTGCGAGCGGGCCATGCGACCGGCGGGACGCTACCGGCAGATGGCGGCGCAAGCGCACGAATCGGCGCAGGCCCGCTTCTGGTATGGGGAGGGCGGCTACTGCTATGACGTGGTGGATTCGGTCGATGGCGACGATCCCAGCTTGCGTCCCAACCAGGTGATCGCGCTCGCTCTCGTCTATCCCTTGATCGAGGGCGATCGCGCGCGCTCGGCGCTGGCCCGGGTTACTTCCAAGCTCTTGACGCCATTCGGGCTGCGGACGCTGAGTCCGGACGACCCCCGCTATCAACCCTCCTACCACGGCGATCAGCGCGTGCGCGATGCCGCCTACCACATGGGGATGGCGTGGCCCTGGCTGATGGGACCGTATCTCGATGCGCAGCTTCGCATCAACGGCGATCGAGAGGTGGTCCGCCGGTTGCTCGAACCGTTTGTCGCACATCTCCAGGATGCCGGGCTGGGTACGATCAGCGAGATCTTCGAGCCGGAGCCGCCCTACCGGCCGGTGGGCTGCATTTCCCAGGCGTGGAGCGTCGCCGAAATCCTCCGCCACGCGCGCACCTTATCCTGAGACCCCGTGAAGCTCATCGATGTCACGATCCCGATCCGCGACGCGATGATGGTCTATCGCGGCAATCCGGCGGTGCGGATCCGCACCGTGATGACGCTCGAGCAAGATGGCGTCCAGGTAAGCGAACTCCGTCTCGGATCGCATACGGGGACACACGTCGACGCGCCCAGTCACTTCATCCAGCGCGGAAAGGCCATCGACCGAGTGGATCCCGAGCGCTTCATCGGCCCGGCCTGGGTCGCGGATCTACGTCGCGTGAAGGGCGGCATCGGCGCCGCCGACCTGGCGCAGGCGCGTATCCCGCGCGCGACCCGGCGGGTCCTGCTGCGCACGAGCAACTCGCGCTGGTGGCACCCCGCGCGCGCATTCCGGACAGATTTTGTCTACCTCGCGCCAGATGGCGCGGACTGGCTGGTCGAACGCGGCGTCCACCTGGTCGGGATCGATTACCTGTCGATCGAGGGCTACGGCGTCCCGAACGCACCCACGCACAAGCGACTGCTCGGTGCGGGAATCCCCATCCTCGAGGGCCTCGACCTGTTCAATGTGCGTCCGGGTCGCTGGCAGATGGCGGCCTTCCCGCTGCGGATCAAGGATGGCGACGCCGGCCTCACCCGCGCGGTCCTGTGGAGCAATTCGTCCGGAAGAGCCTGAGGCTGGCAAGAGCCGGATCGCACAAGCGTTATTCGTTCACGCGATTCCGCCATGAGCACAGCAGCACGCCCCGCCACTCCAGAGCAGGTCCGTCTCCTGATCGGCCTCTCTTCTCTCATGGTGCTGCCACTGCTCGCCGTCATCATGATCTACGTCACGCTTCACCAAGCAACAGCGGACCACGGGCCGGCCTGGCGGGCATTCGTTTTCGCGCTGGTGATCGGCGCCATCATGGGCGGGGCTTTGGTCAGCTTCGTGCCAATCTTCGGTGGCACCGTGCCCGCCCTGGCACCCTTGCGGGCTGCTCTCGCGTTTCTCCCCTTTGTGGCGTTCGCCGTGGTCCTTTTGGTTGGATGGCTGGTTCATCAGGCGGTACCCGTGACGACTGGGTTTCTCGCGGGTGCTGATGCCGTGCTCGCTGCCCTCTTGCTACTCCGGTCGCTCCGGAGTCGGTGAGGGCGGCCGGTAGGCCGCCCTCATGGCAACGAACGTCCGTCTTTGTGCCGTTTAGAAGAAGCAGGCGCTGGCATGATTCGAATCCTGCTTGGCTGACGTTCTAAACGTGCCGCAGGTCAGACTGATTTACCCGCTACGGCAACGTTGAAAGGCGTGAAGTGGTAACGGGAAAGCCGCTCGACACGTCGAATCCAGCGCATGACAGAATGCCGCCGTGAGCTCCGGGTGGCGTTCCATCGCGGCCTTGTTGAAAGAGTCTCAGCGCCTCCGACTGGTGGCGCTCAGTTTCTTGATGCTCTTCCTCGAGCTGGCCTTGATCCGATGGATCGGCTCGAACGTCCTTTACCTGTCCTATTTCTCGAACTTCGTCTTGCTCGCCAGCTTCCTCGGCATCGGTCTCGGATTCCTCAGAGCCAATGCCGCTCGTGATCTCTTCGGGTTCGCTCCGATCGCAATTACGGCGCTGGTTGCCTTCGTTCGCGTGTTTCCCGTCGAAATCGATCGATCCGGTACCGAGCTGATTTTCTTCGGTGCGCTGGGAACACGGAGCGGGCTGCCGCCCTTCGTGACCCTGCCATTGCTGTTTCTGGGGGTCGCCGCTGTCATGGCCCTGGTGGGGGAGGGGGTGGCGCGGACCTTTCGCCGCTTCTCGCCGCTGGAAGCCTACCGGCTGGACATCCTTGGCAGCCTGGCCGGCATCATCACCTTTTCGGCGCTCGCCTTCCTGGAGGCGCCCCCATTTGTCTGGGGGGCGGTCGTCGCGGCGACGTTGTTCCTCCTGATCGACCGCCGGCGCGCGCTCTGGCAGGCGCCGGCGCTCGCCGCCATGCTCGCTCTCCTTGGCCTTGAGTCGGTGGTTCCGACCGACAGCTGGTCGCCGTACTACAAAATCCGCTTGAATCCTCACCCGTCGGGTGCCGTCACGCTCCTCGTGAACGGCATCCCGCACCAAACGATCGACCTGGCACAGCGACGGCTCGATCAGGTTCCCATCTACGGTCTTCCGTACCAACACCGGAGTGCAATTCCGGCCAGCGTGCTCATCGTCGGCGCCGGCACCGGCGACGACGTGGCGATCGCGCTCCGGCTGGGCGCGCAACACGTCGATGCGGTGGAAATCGATCCGCGGATCCATGACATTGGTGTCCAGCGCAATCCGGACCACGCGTTCCAGGACCCACGCGTGACCTCGTATGTCAACGACGGGCGCGCCTTCCTCGAGCAGACGATGCGCCGATACGATCTGATTCTGTTCGCCTTACCCGACTCGCTGACGCTGGTCGCCGGTCAATCGTCGCTGCGTCTGGAGAGCTATCTCTTTACGGCAGAAGCTATGCAGGCGGCGCGCGAGCATCTCACGCCGAGTGGGGCCTTCGGCGAATACAACTATTACCGCGAGCAGTGGCTCGTCGATCGGCTCGCCGGCACGCTGCAACAGGTTTACGGCCATCCTCCCTGTCTCGACTCCACTGGACAGGTTGGCCGGCTCGCGCTTCTGATGGCGAGCTCCAATCAGGCGGCGCTCCAGTGCCCGACGCTGTGGCGGGCGGCAGGACCGACTCCGGCGCCGGCCACCGACGACTATCCGTTTCTCTACTTAGAGCAGCGGACGATTCCCGGTTTCTACCTGCTGACGCTCGCCCTCATCCTCGGGGCGGCACTGCTGCTGATACGGATCGGTGCGGGAGCGCTGCGCCCGATGGGCCGCTACCTCGATCTCTTCCTTATGGGCGCCGCCTTTCTGCTACTGGAGACCAAGAATGTTGTCCAGTTCGCCCTGCTCTTCGGCACGACCTGGTTTGTCAACTCACTCGTCTTCGTCGGCATCCTGCTCGCCGTCTACCTCGCGATCGAGGTCGCACGGCGGATCGAGCTGGGGCC
>WNGO01005580.1_pt1 | contig 11152 bp, 14 predicted proteins | sample 5400511 | NCBI WGS metagenome assembly WNGO01 (sample SAMN13153380, study PRJNA577476) | soil metagenome | isolation source: 20 cm soil or saprolite under Garry oak tree replicate 2 | place: USA:California | collected 2016-06-15
CGGCCGGATCTCCTTCTCGGCGAATTCGTGGGCGAGGGCCTTGATGTCTTCCTGCTCGCGCGTCAACGTGAAGTCAAGCGGCATCAGTACTACTCCTTTTGGGGCGGGAACTCGGCCTCCGCCACACCTTTGTTAAAGACTTTCTCTCCGCGTTGATTCGTCACGACCAGGTTGATCAGGATGCGTCGCGTCGCATCGTCTTTCGATGCGACGGTTCCCGAACACGTCACGTCGTCTCCGGGGACGACCATCCCCGCAAAGCGACCCTGCAGCCGCTGGAGCAAGGAACGGTCACCCAGCCAGTCGGTCACCATCTGGTTGGCGAAGGCCATGGTGAGCATCCCGTGGGCGATCACCCCTGGCAGGCCGGCGGAGCGCGCGAAGGTCTCGTCCAGGTGGATCGGGTTGCGGTCGCCGGATGCCTCCGCGTACCTCCGGATCTGTTCCACCGTCACGTGCTTGGTCAGTGACGGCAGGGCTTGCCCAGGGCTGAGCTGCTCGAAATCCAATGCGCTCATCGTTTTCATGGCTTGCGGATGATGAACAGCGCCGTGCCATCGGAGACCGGAAGGTCCTGCTCGTCGACGGCTTTGAGCTCGAACGTGACCAGCTCCATGTCGCCGCGCGTGTTGATGGCGGTCAGCCGCCCCGTCGTGCGGATGCGATCGCCGGGACGGACCGGCCTCTGGAAACGGAATCGTTGTTCGCCGTGCACCAGGTGCGCGACGTCCAGCGCCACCTCCTGGTCGGTCCACAACTGCCAGAAGGCATCGAAGCCGTAGACCATGGCATAGGTCGGTGGCGCGATCAGGTCGCCACCGTCGTGTTCATCGCCGACGGCCGCCATGTAGTCGCGGATCGATTTCTCCGTGACCTGGTAGGGCGCCGTTTCGTAGCTCCGGCCGACCCAACGCGCGTCGGTCACTACTGCAACAGCCCCTGGAGTTTCATCGCCAGCCCCATGTCGCCCTTCACCTTGAGCTTCTGCTGCATGAAAGCCGTCACGGGGTTCAGCTTGCCGGTCGCGATGTTCATCCAGTCATCCGTCGTCGCGATCAGGGTCGTGTTCGGGCTCTGCGCCGGTCCCTGGATGAGTTCGGGGGCGCCGTTGGCGATCTTCAAGGTCCACGATTCGCCGCTCAGGTCGAACTGGTAGGTCGCATTCAGGCCCGCGGACTTCTCGGGATGCGACTTGATGCGATTCTCGATTTCGGCGAAAACTTCCTTGGCTTCAGGCATGGATGCCTCCTTCTTGTGGTAGCGGGGTTGAGATCGATGCGGCGCCGTCGACGAGCAGGCAGGCGCAGGCCCGGGCCAGCGCCACGGCGCTCATGGGTGGTTCGTCCCGGCGCTGAAAGTGCTGCCAGTACGCGACCTGGGCCGCCATCCCCAGCAACGCGAAGGCGGCCACCGCGGTTGCCCGCACCCCGAGCTCGCGAAGCGTCGGCTCAAAGGCGGTGGCAAGGGTCTGGTGGAGTTGGGTTTGGCTCGCTTCGAAGCTCTCGTCAATGCCCAGCCCCTCGATCGTCAGGCGGCGGTTCCACGCCGGGTACTCCTCGTAGTACTCGAAGTAGGCGCGGAGCCCGGCCTCGAGCCGCCGACGGGCATCCACCTCGTCCCGGGTGACCCAGTAGATGCGCCGACGCAGCAGGGTCGCCATCTCGTCCTGCAGGGCCGCGAAGACCCCCTTCTTGTCGGCGAAGTAGAGATAGAACGCCCCCTGGGAAAGGCCGGCGGCCTGCACGACCGCACTAACGGTGGTGCCGTGATAGCCGTCACGCTCGAAGACCCGGCGGGCGGCCTCCAGCAGCTCCCCACGGCGCACCCACTGCCGCTCGGTCAGGGGTGACTCGCTCGTGGTCCGGCTACTGACTGACACGTCAGTCATCATTTTAACAGGTAGCCTGTCCCGCCGCCCAGCGGGCAAATCGAATTGAAACCGTGGTTAGCGGACGATCACGAAGAAGCGTTCGGTCGCCCTGTCGGCCTGGCTCGCCGCGGTCAGGATCACGGCCTTGACCGGGCCCACAGTGGCCGACAGGGTGCTCCCGGAGCCGAGTCCGGCCTGGGATCCCAACGGCGACTTGCGAATCGCGTCCACCAGCTTGGCAATGTCCAGGTAGATGATGCCCGAGGGGCTGGCGAGCGACGCCGTGCTTGCGGACTTGTAGGTCGTATCGGAGGCGATGCTCGCCGCATCCTTGTGGGTATCGATGATGGCTTTGACTTCGGCCGGCGTGGACGCCAGGATGCCCATGCCGTCGAGCACGGCATACGAGGGGCTCAGGGCGCCAGCGCCCAACCCGCCCAAGGCCGGGGAGGTCCAGGAGGTGATCACGACACCCCGGTAGTTGGTCGTCGTGGTATGGCTGGCCGGCGCAACTGGCGGGCTCGGCGAACCGAAGCTGGAACCCGCGCCTAACAGGCTGGAGCCGATAGCTCCGTCCGCGAGCACGAGGAGCTTGGCGAAGAACGCATTCATACTCTTGGCGTCATTGGTTCCCAGAACGATGGCGCCCGCGGGTATTCCGTTGCTGGCGAACCCAACCTCTAGACCGGCGTCGCCCGTCAGGTGCGGGAGAACCCCGCCCGGCCCGGTCAGGCCGATCGCGTCGGTGCCGGCCTTCACGGACGCTTCGTTCCCGGACTGGTCGAGTAGTGACTGGATCGTCTTGTTCAGGCTGGTAATGGCGAGGAAGGCATCGCTGCTCTTGGGTACCCAGCTGACGATGGTGTCGGCCCGTCCGGGATGGGCAAGCGCCTCGCGGGTTGCGGGCGAGAGCTTCGATTGGTCGAGCTTGACGAGGAGGTCGGCGAGCATCCCGTCGCCATTCGCCGAAAGAGTTGCCCCGATCCCCTGCAAGGCGTTGACATCGTTGATGTTCTTGAGCGCGAGAGCCATCGCCGGCGTCGTGGCCATCTCTTTCTTGACGTTGGCCACGAGCGACCTCCCATTGACGTACAGGTAACCGAGTCTGTCCGAGGGCAAGTCGGCGAGGGTGGCTTTGAAGTCACTCGAGTCGACCAAGCGGGACGCGCGGCCCTGGTCGGTGTCGATGATCTCGTGAATCTGCGCGCCGGTCGTGGCATTCGTGCCGTACTTGCCGGCGCGCAGCTTGGCCAGCATAGCCTTGGCCTTCGTATCGTCGCGGGACGCGATGTAGACGGCAGCGGGGATGTCTTTCGTGCTGGTCAGGTTCAGCTTGGCGCTGACGGCGACCTGAGGACCAAGCCATGGCTTGATGTCGCCGGTAAATGTAAAGCCGGAATCCTTGAATGCCTGGTCGAGCTTGGCGTCGATTGCCGCGTCCGTCTTAGTGTCAGGGAAGCTGTGCACCGCGCGCAGGAGATTGACTTTCTGGCTGACAGAGGGGTCCACGTTCGCGACGACGATCACGTCCTGGGTCGCGGGGACCATCTTCTCGACCGTGCTGTTCGGCTTGACGAGCAGCAGTACAGCCGCAGCGCTGACCGAGCCGAGGGCGAGGACTGCGCCGGCAGGAATCAGCAGGCGCCGGTGGCGCAGCAACCAGGACTGCGGCGCCGCCGCAGCGGCGGGAGCGGCCGGCGGTACAGGCTGCCCGGAATCGGGCTGCGGTGCCGGCGTCAGATCGCCTTCGATACTCATCTGGGGGATGCCTCACAGCATCAACTCCCCCACTGCGGGCAACTTGTTAGCCGCGCGTGGTCGTTGCCAGGGCGTTGCCGAAATGCAACGCGGCGAGGGCCTGCATCTCGTCCGGAGAGAACCCCGTGCTGCGGCCGGCCTGGTACTGCCGCTCGACCTCCTGGTGGATGGCCGCCACCCGGGCGTCGTCTTTGCGCACCTGGGCGGCGCCCTTCAGCCCCAGCGTCGTGTTGACCCAGTAGGCGATGCCGGCCAGCCCGGACCGGTCGTTGACGGTGATGCCGAGCGGCCGGTCGAGAATACGCGCCGTGTCGAAGATGTTGTAAATCTCCTCGTTCTTGAGCAGGCCGTCGGCGTGAATGCCGGCGCTGGTCACGTTGAAGCCGGGGCCGGCGAAGGGGTAGTTCGCGGGCAGCGGCGTCCCCAGCCGGTCGCGGAAATAGGCCGCCGCGCGAGTGATCGCGGTGGTGTCGACGCCGGGCGTCTCGCCGCGCAAACCGGCGTGATCGATGATCAGCGCTTCGAGTGGCGGGTTACCGGTCCGCTCGCCGAAACCGAAGAACGAACCATTGGCGGCGGCGCAGCCATAGAGCCAGGCGGCGACGGTGTTGACTTCGCCGCGATGGAAATCATTGTGCCCGTGCCACTCGAGATGCTCGGGCGCGACAGCGAGGCTCTCGGTGAAGAATCGCACCAGCCGCGGCACGCCGCGGGGCAGAGCGGCTTCTGGCCATGGAAGGCCGAAACCCATCGTGTCGCAGAGCCGGAACTTGACGGCGACGCCCGCCTTTCGGCCAAGCTCCTGCAACGAGGTCACCAGTGGCGCGACGAAGCCGTCCAGATCGGCGCGCGTCAGATCCTCGAGGTGGACGCGCGGACGGATGCCGGCGTCGATCACGGCGCTGACGACCCGCGCATAGTCGGCGGCTGCTTGACGGCGCGTTCGGTTCATCTTGAGGTAGATGTGGTAGTCGGAGGCGGAAACCAGGATGCCGGTTTCCTTGACGCCGGTCGCTTGCACGGCCCGCAGATCCTCCAGCGACGCGCGCATCCAGGTCGTCACCTCCGGGCCCGGCCGTGGCTGGCAGGCAGCGATCGCCTCGCGGTCGACGGCGGTGTAGGCGAAGAACTCGGTCTGCCGGATCACGGGGCCTCCCAGCTGGTTCAGGAGGTCGTAGAGATCGACGATCTGCTCGCCGGTGTAGGGCGCTCGTGCCTGCTGGCCATCGCGAAAGGTCGTGTCGGTGATCCAGATATCGGGGGGCATGGCCAGCGGCACGGCATCCGCCTCGAAGCGGATCGGCGGGATGCGACTGTAGGGGAAGTCGTCCCGCAGCAGATTTGGCTCGGCGCGATCCAGCACGCCCCATTGTATGCATATGTTGATTTGTATTGCAATCTATTGACTGCTACCATCGGCTCCCGTAGGCTTGAGCCAACATGGTCGAGATTCAGGGGGAGCCCTACCTGAGCGCCGCTGAGGCCTGCGAGCTACTTGGCGTCAAGCCGGCGACGCTCTACGCCTACGTCAGCCGCGGCGTCCTGCAGAGCTACCGCCAGGGCATCAAGCGAGCGCGGCTCTACCGCAGCGCCGACCTGCAGCGGGTGCTGCACCTGCATCCGAGCCGAGGCGGGCGATCCCTCCCCCACTCGGCCGACTGGATGGGCGATCCCTAGCTTCGACTGGCCGCCGTCCGCCCAGAGCAATGCGGCTAGCGACGCGAGACTCAGCGGAACGTGCTGTAGTCGATCTCCTTCTTACGCTCGAAGGCTTCCTCGCGCGTTTCGAACGTTTGGAAGTAGCCCCGCCCGTGGAGCACGTAGATCCCGTCGACATCGTCGCGCGTCACCCTCAATTCCGGGAGATCGATGTTGTAGACCTGGCCCGAATCAGTCGCGCGCAAACGGGGGGCTGCCATGGGCGGATTGTATCGCCGCCGCCGGCGGGTTAGGCGACCGTGACCTCGTCCATCAAGTAGACGTCCTGCACAGCATTGAGCAGCTGGATGCCCTCGCTCATGGGCCGCATGAAGGCCTTGCGCCCGGTGATCAGACCGGTGCCGCCGGCCCGCTTGTTGATCACGGCCGTCTTGACGGCTTCTTTGAGATCACTCTCTCCTGACGAGGCGCCACCCGAGTTGATGAGGCCACTGCGGCCCATGTAGCAGTTCGCCACCTGGTAGCGAGTGAGATCGATGGGATGATCCGTCGTCAGCTTCTCGTAGACGGCCTTGGACGTCTTGCCAAACTTCAAGACATCGAAACCCCGATTGGTCTCGGGCAGCTTCTGCTTGATGATGTCGGCCTCGATGGTGACCCCCATGTGATTGGCCTGCCCGGTGAGGTCGGCCGCGACCTCGTAATTGACGCCGTCTTTCGTAAACGCCGGATTTCGGACGTAACACCAGAGCACCGTTGCCATCCCCAGCTCGTGCGCCTCGTGGAAGGCGGCCGAGATCTCCTGGATCTGCCGGTCCGATTCCGCCGAGCCGAAGTAAATCGTGGCGCCCAGCGCTACCGCGCCGAGCTCCCAGGCCTCTTTGACGGTCCCGAAGCGAATCTGGTCGTATTTGTTCGGATAGGTGAGCAGCTCGTTGTGATTGATCTTGCAGATGAAGGGGATCTTGTGCGCGTACTTGCGGGCGACCGAGCCAAGGACACCGAACGTCGACGCGACGGCGTTGCAGCCGCCCTCGATCGCGAGTTCGACGATTTTCTCGCCGTCGAAATAGGCCGGGTTCGCCGAAAACGATGCGCCGGCGGAGTGCTCGATGCCCTGGTCGACCGGGAGGATCGAGAGGTAACCGGTACCGGCGAGGCGGCCGTGGTCGAACAGCGACTCGAGACTGCGCAGCACGCGGGTGGGGCGGTCGCTGGTCGCAAAGATTCGGGTGATGAAGTCAGGGCCGGGAAGATGCAGCTGCGACTTCGGGATCGTTTTGCACTCGTGTTCGAGCAGGTCCTGGGCATCATTGCCAAGGATGGACTCGAGCTTGCTGAGCGACGTCGCGGTGGCGGTGGCCATCTGCTCCTCCTTGATCGGATCTGTCCTCCAGTTTAGGCCTTGGCTCGCCCCTAAACTGGTCTCGATGGTGGCGTGGTAAACAGTCGCGTCGCTCGCCTCCTCGCCATCGGCGTCGTCACCGGACTGGCCGGCGGCTTACTGGGCGTCGGCGGTGGCTTCGTCATGGTGCCCGCCATGGTTTACCTGCTGAAAACGCCGCAGCGCGAAGCCAACGGGACGTCGCTGGCCGTCATCGTTCCGGTTGCGATCGTCGGGGCTACCATCCTCGGACAGGGCCACCAGGTCGACCTCCAGGTCGGAGTCATCCTTGCGATCGGGGCGGTTGTCGGTGCGGTCCTGGGTGCGCGGCTGACCCGTCGCGTTTCCGACATGGGCCTTCGCCGGGCGTTCGGCATCGTGGCCGTCCTCGCCGGGGTTGTGATGATCGGCGACTCCGTAGTGCGCGCCGTCGTCGGCGACGTCCACATCGCCGGCGGCCTGCACCCCAGCGGAATCTCACTCTGGCTGTTGGCCCTGGTGGTCGGCGCCATCGCCGGTATCTTGAGCGGCCTGCTAGGCATCGGAGGCGGCGCCATCATGGTGCCGGCCATGACGTTGCTGATGGGGATGAGTCAGCACCTTGCGCAGGGAACGTCGTTGCTGGTGATCATTCCGACCGCGATCTCCGGCTCGATCACCCACTTTCGCATGGGCAACATCCGGCTGGAGACGGCGGCCTGGCTCTCCGGCGGCGGTGTCGTCGGCGCGGTTGCCGGCGCCTTCCTCGCGCTGGCGAGCCCGGACGCGATCCTTCGCCTGCTCTTTGGCTGTTACCTTGCTTTCACGGGCGCACGCATGCTGCAAGCGCCGAGGACGAACGTCACGCAGCCTACAATGGCGAGTCAATGAGCCTGGTCGGATGGTCGGTCATCATCATGGGCGGTTGGACGCTCGCCATCATCGCCGGCGGTCTGGTCATGGCGCTGCGGCCCGGCTTGGGCGCGCTCGAATACGACACGCCGGTGACGGAACCCCTCCTGCTGCGCCAGGCCGCCGGGGTGATGCCGCGCCGAGCCTGGGGCTTTCGCCCGGCGGTGCATCACTCGCGGTATGACCCCGCGCCCTGGCAGGTTCAGCCGCCGCGGGCGGACGAGCATAGCCTCGATATCGTCGAGCGCGCCACCGACATCAAGCGCGAGCTTGGCAGTGAGCACCCGCCGTGGGAGCGCCTCGACCGCCAGGGACTATAGGACCTATTCGCCGAGTTCGCGGCTGACCCGGTCGAGCACGTCGAGCATCCGCCGCGACGTCGCGTGCAGGCTCTCCTGGAGCAGGGTCAGCGCGTGGTGCGCATCGGCGAGGACGTCGGCCTCCCCAGTCAGGTCTTCGGGCGTTTGTGCAAAGCGTGGCAACACGTCCTCGAACAGCAACTGGAAGCGCTGTTCTGCGAGCGCCAGGCAGGTCGCGAGCGTGACGATCTGGTCTTCAAGCTGGGGATCGAGACTGCGCAGCGCCTGCCAGGCTGGTTCGGGAACAGCGCTGCTGCCGGGTGACGAGGCCCCTGCCATCTCGAGCATCATGCTAATGCGCGAATGATCGCCACCGCCGCGGATGGCACGCGCCTGCACTACATCGCGGAGGGAACCGGTCCGCCGCTGGTCCTCATCGGAGGCAGGACCTCGACGATCGAGGGGGCTTGGTGGCGCTACGTCCCCACGCTCCGCGCCCGATTTAGAGTGATCGCCCTCGACAATCGCGGCACCGGCGGTTCCGATAAGCCCGAGACGCCGTACAGCACGTCGTTGATGGCCGAGGACGCCCTCACCGTCCTGCGCGACGCCGGCGAGACGTCGGCGCACTGGTTCGGCCTCTCGATGGGTGGCATGATTTTGCAGCAGCTCGCGCTTACGCATCCTGACGCCGTTCGCAGCTTGATCCTGGGCGCGACCCACTGCGGCGGCGAGCGCCCGGCGACGGCGAATGCCCCGGCCGCCGAAGGGCCGCTACGCCGCTACGCGAATCTCTACGATGCGCGCTTCATCACCGACCATTCCGCCTGGGTGCAGGAAGACGCGACCCATTTCGGCAAGATGCCGCTCCACGCCATCGTTCGACAGGACCAGGCGGTCAAGCAGCACAATCTCTGCGCGAGGTTGGCCGACATCCGCCAACCGGTGCTGATCATCCACGGGCGGCAGGACCGGATGGTGCCGGTCGCCCGCGCCGAGGAACTTCAGCGCGCCCTGCCCAACGCGCGCCTGCACATCCTGGATCCGGCCGGGCACCAGGTCCATTCGGAGCAGCTTGCCACCGTGCTACGCATCGTGGAGGACTTCATCGAGGAGGTCGAGCGCCAGCGACCCTAGGCGGCCGTCCAGGTCACCAGCTCGCGGCTGACCTGCTTGTGCAGACGGCCCTCGACGGCCAGTGATTGACAATGCGCCAGCGTCTCCTGCAGCGCCAGTCGCTGCTGGAACACGTTGCGCTGCATGATGCCCTGGAACAGCTCGGCAGCCAGCTGCCAGCCGGACTTCGGAGCACCAGCGGCGAGGCGAACCAGCGCGGCCTTGCGCGCCTCGTGGTGCTCGATGATTTCCTTGATCCGACTGCGATGGTCGAAGAACGGATCGCCGTGAGCGGGCAGCACGGTTTCGATCTCGAGCCGGCGAATGCGGTCCAGCGAAGCGATGTAGTCGTCCAGCGGATCCGCGCCGGATTGTGGGTGCAAGCCGATGTTCGGACTGATCTTCGGCAACAAGTGGTCGCCCGACAAGAGAACGCCGCGCGCCGGCCAGTAGAAACAGCAGTGGCCCGGCGAATGGCCCGGCGTCCAGATGACCTCGATCTCGGTGTCGTCGACCGGCAGTCGCTCGGCGCCCTCCAGCAAGGTGTCCGGCTCGACGACCGACACGTATTCTCGAGCCCCCATCGATGCGCTCTTGACGAACTCGGCCTCCTCCTCCGGCACCCCGTTCATGCTCAACCACTTGCCGACGTCATGCACCAGGTCCTCGGCGCGGGCATAGCGCGGCTCCATCAGCGCGACCTCCAGCCGATGGATGATGAGCTCGGCTCCGGACCGCTCGCGAAGCTCGCCGGCGAGGCCAAAGTGATCCGGGTGGATGTGCGTGATCAAGATACGGTTGATTCGCTTGATCGGGACCTTCAACCCGACCAGCTGCTGATTGAGGACCTGCCGCGATTCCTCCGTCTGCAGCCCGGTGTCGACCAGCGTGTAGGCGTCCCCGTCGCGCAATAAGTAGACGTTGACGTGCCGCAGCTCGAAGGGCATGGGGAGCTCGAGCCGGAAGATGCCGGGTGCGACTTCCACTGACCGGTAACGGTACCCGACTCAGGCGGCGGTTTGGACGGGTTCGTCCGGGCGGTTGGGCACGACCTTCTGGCCCTGGTCCTTGGTCGGAAGCGGCAGGTGCACGGTATCGGTCGCGATCAGGTCCAGGAAGGCGTCGACAACCCGCGGATCGAAGTGACTACCCCGGCCGGTCTGGATCTCTTCCAGCGCCTTGTTCAGGCCGAGGGACGGGCGGTAGATCCGGTCGGCGACCATAGCCTCGAAGGCGTCGGCCACGGAAATGATGCGCGAGCCCAGCGGGATGTCCTCGCCCTTGAGGCCCTTGGGATATCCGGTGCCGTCAAATTTTTCGTGGTGGTGCCGGATCAGCGGGGCAACATGGTGCAGCCCCTCGACCGGACCGATGATGTCGGCGCCGATCTGCGGGTGCCGCCGCATCCAGGCCATTTCATCTTCCGTGAGCGCCATCGATTGCCGGAGGATGCGATCCGGAATCCCGATCTTGCCCACATCGTGAAGGATGGCGCCGAGGCGCACGGCGGCTGCCTCGTCGCGGGAGAGGCCCATCCGCTCGGCACACGCGCCCGCCAGTTTCGCCAGCCGCTCGGAGTGCCCCCGGGTGTAGCTGTCTTTGGCCTCGATCGCATTGGCGAGCGCCATGTTGACCTCGGTCATCAGCTTGGCCTCGACGTCGCGCCGCGTCACCAGCTCCTGGTGGGCCGATACCGCGCGCGCCATGACGGAGCCGACCACAGCGACCACCACGAAGAGAAAGAGGCGCTGCAGGATGATCGAGCGCTCGTCTGTCACGGTGGCGAGGTAGGTGCCGGCCTGCAGCGGGGCGACGGCGCCAGCCGTCAGGTAGAGGACGGCGACCAGCAGGGCGCAGAGCACCGAACCGCCGGCGCCGAAGCGCAGTGCGGAGACGGTGATGACGAGGAAGAACAGCACCGCGAAGGGGCTCTCATAGCCGCCCGACGCATAGGTGACCATCGTCGCTACCAGCATGTCGACCGCGGTCGTCGTGTAGCTGAACGCTCTCCCCGGACGTTGATGCAGGAAGAGCAGGAACAGGGTCGTCAAGCAGACGACGCCCCAGGCCGCCAGGATGGCGTTGATCCGGCCCTGGTCGTAGCCGGCCGCTGGATTGAGGTTGTTGAGGATGACGGCGAAGATCAGCAGCGTCCAGCGAAACAGGCCGGTGAGC
>WNGO01005986.1_pt1 | contig 11152 bp, 11 predicted proteins | sample 5400511 | NCBI WGS metagenome assembly WNGO01 (sample SAMN13153380, study PRJNA577476) | soil metagenome | isolation source: 20 cm soil or saprolite under Garry oak tree replicate 2 | place: USA:California | collected 2016-06-15
AATCAAAAAGTATGAACCCCAATCTTTTTGGTGTCGCGGCGCCGGCTTCTGCCGCTGCCGGTCGAGCTTAGGCGAGGGCTGAACCGACCGATGGAAACCGCCGTCAACATCCAAGATTTCTTCAAGACAATGGTCGATAGCGAGGCATCGGATCTCTACCTTACGGTGGCGAAACCGCCGATGTACCGTATCGAGGGCAAAATCCAGGACAGAGGAGAGCACCGTTTTTCTCCCGAGGATCTTCGGGAAATCGCCCTGTCGATCATGAACGACAAGCAGCGTCGCGAGTTCGCCGAAACAATGGAAATGAACATGGCGATGTCTCTTCCCGGAGTTTCCCGTTTCCGCGTCAATGTGTTTCAGCAGCGCGGGTCGGTGGGCATGGTCATTCGGCGCATCAAGGCCGATGTCAGCTCGCTGGATGAATTGGATTTGCCGTCTATTCTCAAAGACATCGTCATGACCAAGCGCGGCTTGGTCTTGGTGGTTGGCGCTACGGGCTCCGGCAAATCGACGACGCTGGCCGCGATGATCGATTATCGAAATTCTAATGAGGCGGGCCACATCATTACCATCGAAGATCCCATCGAATTCGTGCACCGCCACAAACAATCGATCATCACCCAGCGTGAAGTCGGTTTCGACACTCATTCTTTTCAATCGGCGCTGAAAAATACGCTGCGGCAAGCTCCGGACGTCATCCTGATCGGCGAGATTCGAGATACTGAAACGATGGAGGCCGCTATTACATTCGCAGAGACAGGTCACCTCTGTCTTGGTACGCTGCACTCGAATAACGCCAATCAAGCCATTGAACGGATCATGAATTTTTTTCCGGTCGAACGACAAGCGCAGATTTATTTGCAGCTTTCCTTGAATTTACGTTCGATCGTTTCCCAACGGTTGATTTTATCCCTAGATGGTAAGCGCGTGCCGGCGCTGGAAATCTTAATGGATACGCCGCGGATCAAGGATCTAATCAAAAAAGGCGAGGTTGATATATTGAAAGAAGCGATGGAGCAGGGAATCCAGGAAGGTTGCCAAACGTTTGACCAGGCGCTCTTCGCTCTGTACAAGGATGGAAAGGTTAGTTTAGATCAAGCATTGATCAACGCCGACAGCGCTAACAATTTACGTTTAAAAATCAAACTCGCCGGTCTTTATGTCGATGAAGAACCGACGCCGGCGCAAACTCCTGGCTCAGAGAACGGGCGAAGCGAGTCACCGCAGGCCGCCGGGTTCCGGCTACGTAAGAGTTAGTGGGGGTGACAGCGGTCGAATGCGTTATGCCGAAGAAATGATCTAAAGCTCCACGGGGGCGCTTGGCCTGTGCAAGGAGCCCCGAGAGTGCCAACAAGGGTCAAGAATTCCTGCTGCCTGGCCGCCGCATAAGATACTAAATTTTCTTGACAAATTTCTAACTTAGACGTAAAAAACGGTTATAGAATGATTCTCACCGGAGACATTTATGGGGGCATTGATGTCACATTCTCAAGGCCAGGTTAACGAGGTGGAAGGGGGGCTGATGACGGCGATGAGTGGCTATGCGCAACCGTTGCGAGCTATTGGTCAAGCGTTGGAAACTCTGAATCTTCAGAGCTTCGAGCTTGAACCTATCGGGGAAGATTTTTATGTCCGGGGCACTTTGACTAGGTCGGATGCGAAACTCTCTTCCGATGTGGTTACCCCGGATAAGTTAAGCGCGATCTGGGGGAAAATTCCTGGTTTTGATCACCCGGATAGGGAGCGGCAGAGTAGAAACGGCACAGCGGTGGTTGAGCCGATCGAATTGCATTACACGATCAGAGATATCGATCGACTTGAGCAAGAAGGGCAGGCGCGACGAGTCGATCCGCATCGGATGCCCGATACCGCGAGCTTGTCGCAGGTGCTGCGCTGTGTCGGTGCTTATCTAAATCAGAAGCGTGCTCGACTGCTGCGGCTGTGGCGTGACACCGAGTCAGTATCGATTGAATACGAGACGTCGTTGGGTAGTAAGCTAAAGGAAACGCTTGCGGTTGCTGAGCTGTATGACCTTTGGGTGCGGATGTACGTCCAACGGGCGGAGCGGGAAGGTCACTAGCAACACAGTCCATTTCATGCCCGAGTAGAGATTTTTCGAGGGGATCGTCGATGATCGAAGACTTCAATTATGCCGCGCTACTGAGACCCATCGGCCAGATGCTCGAGGCGCTGCGAATTGAATCCTTTGCGGTCAAGCCTGACAACGATGGGTTTGTCATCCGAGATAAAACTCGCAATCGCGCCCAACTGACACCGAGAGAGAAAACTTTTCTGGCCCAGCTGCACTTGGGTCACACCGCCGCATTGGATAAGGAAGACGCGCTCCGATTAGGTGTCGGTGTTTTTGAATGGCACCTGACCGAAATCGACGTAGAGCGTTTTGAGGTGCAAGGTCGGGTACGCCGGCACGTCGATGCGGGGACTCCCGATTCGCACTCCGTATCACAAATCCTGCGCGTCATCGGCGGCATACTTGATCAGAAGCGCGGTCAAATGTCTTCTGTGTCGAAAGAAGAGCAGATCGTCACGGTCGCGTACGCGCTGCCCGACGGGAGAATTGCGACCGAAGAATACAGTGTGCCGATGCTTTACGATCAATGGGTGCGTATGTATAAACGCCGCAGCGGCCAGCACCCCGAAGCTCATCCCGCGGTCTAGACTCGGTTTCCTGATCGCGTGGCCGACAAACCCTTTATATGTCGCCGAATTTCAACTTTGCCCAACTGCTGAGGCCGGTCGGCCAAATGCTGGAGCCGCTTCACGTCCAGTCATTTTCGTTGAAGGTCGAAGGAGGGGGTGTTTCGGTGCACGCGCAAAAGCGCGAGGAAGCGCTCGCGCCCGCGCCGGATATCTCCTTGCGGGTAACCTGGCAACTCTTCCGCCGTAAAAAATCCGAGGCCTCGAACAAGCCACAACCCTCCTCCGGGGCGTTGGAGCTTCACTATACCCACGACGATATCGAGCGCATAGACACCGAGGCTCAGGCCCGAAGAAAGCCCACTGGCGGCAGCCCGGAGGCGCACGACCTATCACAAATTCTTCGTGCCGTGGGTGCCTTCGTCGATCAGAAACAAGGCCGGCTTATCCGCGTGACGATGGAAGGGCAGGACATCACGATTGAATACGATTCTGCGCTGAAACGATCGTTAACCGAGAAATTCACCGTCGCTACGCTGTACGACTACTGGGTCAAAATGTACTTGAGGCGTCGGCAGCGCAATTAGTTTCCGCCACCGTTATTTTTTGCCGAAAACAGCCCGAGCAGTTTCGCGAGCGGATCGTAATAGCGATCGACAACCCGTTCCTTGAGCGGAATGATCGCGTTGTCGGTAATGTGAATGTGCTCCGGGCAGACTTCGGTGCAACACTTGGTAATGTTGCAATAGCCGAGTCCCGCCTTCTGCTTTATCAGCTCCATGCGATCGTTGGCGTCGAGCGGATGCATCTCGAGCGCTGCGAGGCGAACGAATAATCGCGGCCCGGCAAAGGCCGGCTTATTGTCGTCGTGGTCGCGGATCACGTGGCAAACATTTTGGCAGAGAAAGCACTCGATGCATTTGTGAAATTCCTGCACGCGATCGATATCCTCTTGAAACATCCGGCGCGTGCCATCCGCTTCCTTCGGCTTCGATTTGAAAGCTGGAATTTCCCGCGCCTTTTTGAAATTGAACGAAACATCGGTTACTAGATCCCGGATGATTGGAAAAGTTCGCATGGGAGCGATGGTAATGGTCTCGCCAGGTTGAAAGAGATTCATCCGAGTCATGCACATCAGACGAGGTTTACCATTGACCTCGGCGCTACACGAGCCGCATTTGCCGGCCTTGCAGTTCCAGCGCACGGCTAAATCGTTTGCCTGTTGTGCCTGGATTGCATGGATCACGTCCAACACCACCATGCCCTCGCCGACAGCGATCCGATACTCTTTGAACTCGCCGCCTTGGGCGTCACCGCGCCACACGCGCATATGGACTTGTTGATCGGCCATTATTTCTTCTCCTCAAGCAATGCTTTTAGTTCATCCGGCATTTCTGGAAGCGGCTCTTGTGAGAGGCTAAGATTACCGTTCTTCAACCGCACGATCACGTTGACTTTGGCAAACTTCGGGTCGGTGTTGGGATAGTCATCGCGGGTATGCCCGCCGCGGCTTTCCTTTCTCTCGATGGCAGCAAGGGTCGCGGCTTCGGCAAAGGTCAGTAACGAGTGGAGATCCAAAGCGAGATGCCATCCGGTATTGTATTGCCGATTGCCTTCGACTTTTACATGTTTGGTGCGATCCTTCAGTTTTTGAATGATCTCGACCGCCTGATTTAACTCGGACTCGGCTCGAATGATGCCTACCAAGTCTTGCATGGTTTGTTGCAGATCCGCATGAATGGTGTAAGGGTTTTCGTTCCCTTTGGTTTCAAAGGGAGCCAGCATGGTACGTGCATGCGCTTCTACTTGATCGTTATTCACGTTTACCGAAGCGGAAAACGACTTGACATATTCAGCGGCATATAGCCCGGCGCGCCGGCCGAATACCAACAAATCCGAAAGGGAATTGCCGCCTAGCCGATTGGCGCCGTGCAGTCCCGCCGCCACTTCGCCGGCGGCGAAAAGTCCGGGAACAGTGGTTGCCGTGGTGTCGGCATTTACGCGCAGGCCGCCCATCGCATAATGGCAAGTCGGCCCGACTTCCATCGCTTCCTTAGTAATGTCGACGTCCGCCAGCTCTTTAAACTGATGGTACATGGACGGTAGCCGCTTCTGGATATAATCGGCGGGACGGCGCGACGCGATGTCGAGGAAAACGCCGCCGTGGGGCGTACCACGGCCGGCTTTGACCTCGGAGTTGATTGCCCGGGCCACCTCGTCGCGCGGCAGAAGATCGGGAGTGCGGCGATTATTTCTCTTATCTTCGTACCACGCATCGGCCTCTTTCTCGGTTTCCGCGGTCTCGCCTTTGAAAAACTCCGGGATATAGTTAAACATGAAGCGCTTGCCTTCGGTGTTTTTCAATGTGCCGCCGTCGCCACGCACGCCTTCGGTGACCAGAATGCCACGAACGCTCGGCGGCCAAACCATCCCCGTTGGATGAAACTGCATGAACTCCATATCCATGAGATCCGCGCCGACGTCCGCCGCCATGGTCACGCCGTCGCCGGTGTACTCCCACGAATTGGAAGTCACTTTCCACGCTTTGCCACCGCCGCCGGTGGCGAGCACAACGGCTTTGCATTTGAACAAGATGAATTTGCCACTGTCGCGCCAGTAGCCAAAAGCGCCGCTGATTCTGCCGCCGTCGGTGAGGAGCCGCTGCAGATTACACTCCATGTAAACGTCGATGCCTTTGTGCACGGCGTGTTGTTGTAGTGTGCGGATCATTTCCAAACCGGTGCGATCGCCGACGTGAGCCAGACGGGCATAACGGTGACCGCCGAAATCGCGCTGCAGAATCAAACCTTCTTTCGTGCGGTCGAAAAGCGCGCCCCATTCTTCCAGCTCAAGAACCCGGTCGGGCGCCTCCTGCGCGTGGATCTGCGCCATGCGCCAGTTGTTGAGCAATTTGCCGCCGCGCATCGTGTCGCGGAAATGTACCTGCCAATTGTCTTCCGGATAAACATTGCCCATCGCCGCGGCGATGCCCCCTTCGGCCATCACCGTGTGTGCCTTGCCGAGCAAAGACTTGCAGACGAGCGCTGTCTTGACGCCCAGCGCGGACGCTTCGACCGCAGCGCGCAAACCAGCACCGCCGGCGCCAATCACGACGACATCGTATTCATGGGTCTCGTACTTTGCTTCAGCCATCAGAAAAACCTCAAATCGGCAATCACACCCATAGAAAGCAAGCGAACATAAAGATCGGCCAAGCCGACCCAGATCAAACTCACCCAGGCATACTCCATGTGCTTCTCGTTGAGCCGAGTGATAAAGCTCCAAGTCTTATATTTGCTCGGCGCGCGGTGAAATGAATTCAAATAACCGCCGCATATATGACGGCACGAGTTGCAGGAAAGACTGAACAACGATAACAACGCCGCGTTCACGCAGAGCACGATCGTGCCGACACCCAAGCCGAAGCCGTCGGGGAATCGAAAGGCCGAGATCGCATCCCACCAGAGGAACGCTAGAATCACCAGCGATAGATAAAAAAAGTAGCGATGTAGGTTTTGCAGCAAAAACGGAAAGCGGGTTTCGCCGCTGTAGGTCTGCGAGGCATCGCGCACAGCGCAAGCCGGCGGCGACAGAAAAAATGAGCGATAGTAGGCTTTGCGGTAATAGTAACAAGTGGCGCGAAAACCGCCCGGTATCCACAAAATTAAAAACGCCGGCGAAAGATTCCACCACGAGCCGATGAGCGGCACGGTGGCGTGAGTGCAATTGGTCGAGATGCAGGGTGAGTAAAACGGCGAAAGGTACGGCTCCACGAAGTAGTGTGCGTTTTGCAAAGCCGCCCAGGTCGAATAGATGGCGAATCCGCCGAGCCCGACGACGACCATCAGCGGTTGAAGCCACCAATTGTCTTTTCGCAGCGTGCGAAATTGATCCAGGGTCAATGTTTTGTCTGCCACGTTGATTTGTCCTTTAGCTATGAGTTTTGCTTGTTCTAATTTTAGCTAATATGGATGGGAGTTCTGTGTCAAGTAAGGCACAATTCCGCATGATTGGCACGCTATCCCGACATACAATCGCGGTTTCTCCGTAGTCAGGTCATGGAGAAACCGCGATTGTATTAAATCGAAATTAAATGGGAGTCGACGAGTTATTATGAGGAATACCGTCTACTTTGCCGCGGCTGCAACCTCTTTTGCTTGGTCGGCTTCTTCCAGCTTCAGATAAGTGTCGACGATCTGCGGAACATCGGGTTTCGTTCCCTTCATGTACCACAGCCCCTCGGGCCAAATCATCATGTTGGGGCCGAATGCGCAGACGTCAAGGCAACCGCTTCTAACCACGCGAACTTTACCCTTGAGATTGCGTTCTTTGCAGACCCTTCTAAGTTCTTCGACGACTTCTTCCGAGCCGCTGTAGCCGCACGACGGGCTCTCGCCGTTGCGGTTGTTGATGCAGATGTGAATTTGCCTGATATACGGCTGTGCCCGCCGAATCATGGATTCTCCCTTCAGATATTTGAGTCAAAAGGTTTTATAGCAGAAATAAAAATCGTTTGCACGGGGCGTTGGGGCGTGGTTTTCGTCCCACGCGCGCTGCGGCTGAAGTGGGCATCAGGGTCAAATTAAGCCGCCATCTCCTACCCGAGCAGCTCTACCAGCTCCGATCCGAGACTGCGTCGCCTTTTCCTGCTTGCCAGGCCAGACGGTTTGACAAAGCGACGGGATGCTTCTTAGACCGCTTTTGCGGTTCCCGTCGCGAACCTTAGCGCTTTGCTGTAGTCGAGTAAGCCCGATTTATCCGAATGTGAAAATATTATGAGTGAAACCGACGCGGGACGCTGCGTGGATGGAGAGGCTGCTGGTATTCTGGCGGACGGCCGGCGATGATTGACTCGGCAGGCTTGATTGACTTTAGGGAACAATTGCAGATGAGCTAAGCTTCTCGAGGCCTGTGGGGTAACGATTAGTGGAAGCCTGGTTGCTCTTCCGCCAAATGCCGCGCTCTACTGTGGCATTCCGACGCTTCTGTTTCACCCTCCTGAGCCGCTGGGACAGGCTTAATACTGTTCCATGAATCTTTGGAGCTTGGGAGCAGAATCGTGAATGTGGTCCCGACGCCCTCTTCGCTCTCGACTGTGACGGTGCCATTATGAGCTTCCACGATGGTTTTGACTATAAAAAGTCCCAATCCGGTTCCCTCGACATTGGCAGTTCCTTTGAGTCGCTTAAATTCGGAGAACAAGCCGGAGAGTTCCTCCCTAGGTATTCCGTAGCCCGTGTCTGTCACCTTGATTGAGATGTCATTTTTAACCATTCGAGAAATCACAGTAATACTGCCACCGGGAGGTGTAAATTTTATGGCATTGCCGACTAAATTCCCCAGTGCTCGCTGCATTTGATTGTGGTCACCTAACATCGATTTTAGTTTTTCATCGAGATCGAGAGTCAGATTGAGATTGTTGTCGCGAGCGGTAACCATCTGCTCGAGCACAACGTCTTCGGCGATCACATTCATCCGGACCAAATTTTTCGCAGCATCCAACTTCAGTGTTTCCAGCTTCGAAATAGCCAAAAAATCGGTAATCAGTTTTACGATACCTTCGATATTTTTGCGGATGCATGTGATAGAGAATAACTTTTCCGTCGAATTCGGTTGGCTGCCGTAGTCTCCGGCGAGCAGTTCGGCATGGCCGAGAATGACGTTAAGCGGTGTCTTGATATCATGTGCGAGGGCAGAAACGAATTGACGCTTTAACCGCATTGTCGCTTCCATTTTTTCCACCCGTCTCTTTTCTCGCTTAACTTGACTCGCCAGATGACCATAAAAGATGGAGATACCGAACATGAATGGCACGCGAATCAAGAAGTTTGGCTTGATGGTCAGCACATCCACCGCATTCGGGGATAGAAACACGAGAAACACAAGGCTCAAGAGAATGCATCCGACGCCGATCTGAATTAAATTCTCACCGATAACGGCGATGAAAACACAGAAAAAAAACAACAGAAGCAAGTCCCAGGGCGTTTGCTGGGGCAAGGCAATGGCGGACACGATAAGAACCGAATCGACGGCGAGGAGTCCGGGCTCAATGACGCGCCGATTAAAAAAATCATCGGGAATGCGCTGAACGACGGCCGCTGACGTGAGGCACAATAAGATCAACAGCGCCGGCAGTGGCTCGATCGGGTTGCCATTTTGTGCTGCGAAAATGAGGTAAGAAGTGGCAATTGCGACCAGCCATTGGATTGCGATAAGGGCATTTTTGTCGTCTTGGAGAGAGGTCCGATCGCCACCGCGTGAGCGCCAACGATCGCGCCATCGTGACAACACTCCAGCGTTTGCTTGAGCGGTCGACCATTCGAGCAGCGGTTTATTACTCACACGACTCCTCCTTCTAACCGGTTCCGAGACTCTTTCCAGATCTTGAGAAGCATTAAGCCTAAAGGTTTCGTTGTTAGGCCGCATGTTCCATGCCAAGTTTCTAACCCGGAATTTAACGTAGATCTAAGGAGTTGGCTTAGCGTGGCCGTGTTGCCGGGACATTTTGGAACATTGGCGGCAAATTTCTGAACATTTCCAAGTAAATGAGGCCTCAGTGGTACGATGCATCACGGCAGATACAGTTAAAAAAATTATTCGTCGGCATAGCACAGGTCGGAAACAGTATTCATGGTCTTCAGCCGTTATGTCGTTTGATCTTTTGGTTCTTTCAATGTTGTGCTAGCAGATTCAAATTGATGGACGCTCTCGAACAGCTCAATAAAGCAATCACGCGATGCACAAGATGTCCGCGCCTGGTCCGCTGGCGTGAAGCCTGCGCGCAGAATCCGCCGCGTCGATACCTGAGTGAAAAATATTGGGCGAAGCCGCTGCCCGGATTCGGTGATCCGGCCGCGCGCTTGTTGATCGTCGGCCTCGCACCGGCGGCGCACGGCGGCAACCGCACGGGGCGGATGTTTACTGGGGATCGGAGCGGCGATTGGCTTTACGGTGCGCTTCACGCCGCCGGCTTCGCCAACCAGGGCAACTCGGACCATCGCAACGACGGGCTGAGGCTTGGCGACTGCTATATCACGGCCGCAGTGCACTGCGCGCCGCCCGACAACAAGCCGGCGCTGAGTGAATTCAAACGCTGCCGGCCCTATTTGGTCCAAGAGCTAAAACTCTTCGGCGATATCAGAGTCGTGATCGTGCTCGGCAAGATCGCTTTCGATGCGTTTCTGACCGCCTATCAGGAAAAAGGCGGCGTCGTTCCGAAGCCGCGGGCGAAATTTGGTCACGGCGTCTCGGTCGATCTGGCAGGCGGGCCGCGGTTAATCTGCTCGTATCACCCGAGCCAGCAGAACACATTTACCGGCAAGCTCACGCGGCCGATGTTCCAGGATATTTTTGACCAGGCAAAAGCCGCGCTCAGCGAATAGATCTGCGGTCAGAATCAATCGCAATGGAAACCGGGATTATCTACGCGCTGTGCGCCGGTCTTTTTTGGGGGACCAGTCCGGTGCTGGTGAAACGCGGACTGGCCGGCGCCGACGTGAGCGCGGCGACGCTCTATCAACAGGCAACGATTCTTCTGACACTACTCGTCGCAGCGCTGCTCGAAGGCGATTTATTCGCCGGCAAGATCCCTTCTGTCGCAGTTCTTATCTTTGCCGGCACCGGCGTCGTCGGCGCTTATCTCGGCCGAACGCTGTTCGTCAGAAGCGTCGATCAGATCGGCGCCTCGCGGGCACAATCGCTTAATAATTCCTCACCGTTGATCACCGTACTGTTGGCGGCGGCGGTGCTCGGCGAGCGTCTGTCTTTTGCTGTCTTTTTCGGCGTGATGTTTATTATCTCGGGCGTGTTTTTCGTCACCCAATCCGACTCGGCGCCGGGCGGCAAAGACAGCGCGCGCCGTCTCACTCTTGCCGCCGTTCTGGCGACGCTTTGCTACGGCGTGGTGCCGGTGCTGAAAAAATTCGGCACTGATCACGGCGGCCCACCGGTGCTTGGCGCGCTCGTCATGCACGCGACAGGCTTGGCGCTGCTGATGACACTGGGCAATTGGCTCAAGATCGAACGGAAGTGGCAAAAAATTCCGCTCAACAGTCTGTGTTGCTTCGTCGCCGCGGGCTTCCTTTACGCCATCGGCTCGATCTTTACTTTGAAAGCGTTGGTCCACGCGCCGGCCTCGGTGGTGGCGCCGATCTGGAGCGCGCAGCCCATCGTCAGTTTTTTCCTGGCGAAGACCACGCTTAAAGGCATTGAAGAAGTCACCTTCAGGGACGGCGCTGCTGCGGCGCTGGTCGTCGTCGGCGTTTTGGTGTTACGGTGGGGATGAAAGAATCGTTCGAGGGTTCAAGGTTCAAACGTTCAATAGGGATCTTGCGGAGATTACGATGAGCGTGAAAGAAGGCAGAGATCATTTCGAGATCGCCGCCGAATTAAAAAAGCGAGTGGAAGGGGATATTCGCTTCGACCGTTACTCTCGTCTGCTCTATTCCACCGATGCGTCGATTTATCAGATCGAGCCTATCGGCGTGGTCGT